>Ga0213840_1000263_pt1 | contig 106933 bp, 93 predicted proteins | sample SWPATP22_FD_160132 | JGI IMG/M metagenome (GOLD analysis project Ga0213840, IMG submission 160132) | Coastal seawater microbial communities from Marineland, Florida, United States - SWPA TP2 #2 | ecosystem: Environmental > Aquatic > Marine > Coastal | place: USA: Florida | collected 2016-08-14 | reverse complement strand
CAGTACCTACACCGTTAAGGATACCAACTTCACCTGGAGCAAGAGATGCTACAGGCTCGCCAGCAGCGTCAGTTACAGTAGGAGTAGAAAGTAGTGGGAACGAGTAGTTAGTTACTACTAGGTCTTCATCCCAAGCTACTGAAGGGAAGAAATCGAACGCGCTGTCTTCAACACGGAATGCAACATTTGCTGTAGCGTTACCAAGGTCACCAATTGTTAAACCTAGGTCTTCGATACAGCTTATCATTGACAATACGTTGCTACCTGGCTCGTGGATAGTAGCGAATAGAGAACCAGAAAGTGCGTTGAACGGACGAGTAAATGTTAATACCGCTGTTGAATCACGACCGAACGCAGACTCGTTTAACGTTTGCGCAGTGAAGTCAAATACGCCATCGCCATCAGCATCTACATCCATGAACCAACCTAACTGGTGCAGTGAGGCAATTGGGTCACGCATTGTGATGTTAGTGAATACAACCGCGCCTTCAGTACATACGTCAGTAGGTACACCCGCATATTCTAGTGATGTATTAACGATGTCGAATGCTTTATCTTCGTCGACGCCGCTATCAATCATTAGAGGTACCATTGTAGTACCAAAATCAGTTACACCAGTGTTTGTTACTGTGCGAACTACGCCATCTTCAGTAATTTCGCTACCGATAGTTACCGAGCCGTACGCTTTAGGTAGTACGTGGTATACCAGGTGCATTGAAACATCGTTGCTATCAGTAAGCATTAGAGCACCGTCAAACTCTACGTTTGTAAGTGCAGCAGTGCCGTCAGCAGCTGACTCGTCACCCGTTAGATTCCACTCAGGAAGTTTCGCTGGATCGATAGTTGCTGTTACGTCGAATGTTACTGTCTGACCAGCTGGAACTGTTACTGAAGAAGGATAGTCCATAGTCAGCGCTTCAGTTGCAGCATCATCAGCAAAGCGCGCTACGTCTGAAAGCGTATAGGTTTTCGCTTCGTTTGAGAAGTTCTTAACCGTTACTGTTTTAGTAATAGACGCCGCTTCGCTTAGACCTAGAAGACCAAATGCAAGTGCTGCTTGCTTCGTTGCGCTATCCCATGCTGCAGTTGTCGATTGTGACGCTTTTTCTACGTCTACAAGACCCGCACCGATGTAGCTGATTGGTGCAAGTTCTGCTTCAGGGTTGACTGAACGCGCTTCCATTGTTACGTCAAGGTTAGCGTTGTTCATTAGCGTTGCTTTAAGTTCGAACGCGTTGCGATCTGGGAATACTTCAGCAAGCATAGACATTGCACCAGCCGTGATTGGGCTAGAGAATGAAGTACCGCTAATTGGAGAAGTACCGTCACCTGTACCAACAGCAGCAGTGTCAATCGCCGTACCCGGTGCAGTAATTTCAGGCTTAAGTAAACCGTCAACTGAAGGGCCACGTGAAGTAAAGGTTGCAATTGCACCATCTTTCACGACTAGCTCAGAGGCGAATGCATACGTTGCAGTGTCAGCTTCGATAGCAGTTTTTAATACCGCGCCGTCTTCTTGTGAAATCATTACTGAGTTGATAGTCACTTCAGAAGCCGGAGTACCGCCCATTGTGAACGCACCGTCGCCAGCAACGTTGTTTGCTACAACTACAAAGTCAGCACCCGCTGCTTGCGCGTTAAGTACTTTAGTTGTGAATGCACAACCGCCACGGTCGATTAGTGCGATTGAATCAGAAAGGTCTGTAGTATACGCCGCACAACCTGTAGCATTGGTATCCGCCTCTGCATATACAATTGGCGTAGTGCTATCAACTGAAAACTCTGGTTCAGGGTTAAACGCTGCAGCAAATGCTGTTACGTCTTGGTCACCAATGCTTGCAGACACTTCTGCAGATTCAGCAGTAGGGTGAGTCATTGCGCCAACAGACAGAGCGTTAGTAGTAGTACTTGGACCACCAACTATGAAAGGAGTAGGGCCATCGTTACCTGCAGAAATAGCCACAACAACACCTAGCTCAACCGCTTTGTCGATAAGTTCTGCTACCGCGCCACCACGGTTTGTTCCGAAGTCACCACCTAGTGACATGTTAATTACGTCAACACGGTCAGAAATATCGCCGTCGCCATTAGGATCCATTGAAGCTTCAAGACCTGCAAGCTGTGCAGCACCTGGGCATGAACGATCACATACTGTGTATGCATAAACTTCTGCGTCTGGAGCAACACCTAGCACTGAGTGCGCAACGTGCGTACCGTGGTTATTATTGTCCATTGGATCAGGGTCGCCGTTAAAGAAGTCGAAACCACCAATAACCTGACCGATTGGCCATGCTGGCGTATCTGCTAAATCAGCAGTCGCTTCTGCATAGGCTTCAGCTGTACCTGGGCCGCCTACCGCAGCGTGCGTGTAGTCTAGGCCTGAATCTAGGATAGCTACGCGTGTACCCATACCGCTAGCAACGTTTGCTGTAACAAGGCCGCTTGCTTTGATGTATTCGGCGCTGTCTGCGATGTGAAGTTTAGAGTTGAACACTGGAAGAACGCTTTCAACACCGCTTAATTTTTGAATTTCAGCAACTGCAGTTGAAGAACCGTCAATTACTAAACCAGCAACAAGGTTTTTAGTTCTTGATGTAACAGTTACGTCAAGTCCTAGCGCTTCAATTTGCTGTTGAAGAAGGTCAAGACCTGCGTCTGTATCTAGCGTAACGTCTGAGTTTGAACCTACAGATGAAAGGCCTTGCTCTTTCATCAAGGCAACTTCTGCGCGAGAAAGTGCCGTGTCACCTTTCGCCTTTACTAACCAAGTTGTGCCTTGAGTCTCAAGCGCTGAGCTTTCAACCGTTGCATTTTTAACTTGTGATTGTAGAAGGGTATTTAGATTTACTCTGTCTGATGCAGCAACCGAGGTTGCTGATAGTGCCATCATTATAGAGGCGCTAAGAATTGTTTTTTTCATAATTATTCTCGTGTGAATAGTTCCCTGGAACCCAACGATTTCGATTCGTATACACAAAGGTCATTCGCCTTTTCTCTCGTGTACACTACCGTCGGTGTATTTATATCTAGCACACTTTGTTTCGATTTGTAACGGGTATTTCTGAAATAAACAATTTACACATTTTGTTACATTTATACATTTTGTTTAATTTGAAACAGTAGCAAAAAGCAGGGTGTATTTTGTTTAAAATGTAGGCTTTTGGTGTGGAAAGCGGTCAATTGTCACAAAATTATCTACACTAATTTACCAGCATTTAAAGTTGTTAACGAAAACGTTCATCCTACTCCGTTATCATAAAATTTACATAAGTTTTACTTTATTAGGATAGTTGTCCTCTTTATTGTCTTTTGTTGAAATTTTTACTCTCTTTGCCAATCAAAAAATTACACCAATAAAAAAGACGCTCCTTCACAGAGTCTACTAGCATAGTAAATATTGTAACTGTCGAATTTTAACCCTCATTTTTAAGGGGAAGCGTGTGGAAAACAGAAACCATTTGGCCTCAGTAAAAACAACAAACAAGGTCGAGATCATTTCTAATGGCGTGGTTGATATACCAATGCTACAAGTGCTTACTGCTGAAGGTGGTGTTGCCGAAAACGCGGTAGAACCAGAACTGACGCAAGAAGAAGCATTAAAAATTTATAATACTATGGAGTACATCCGTGTACTCGACGAGCGCATGGTGGGTGCGCAGCGCCAAGGAAGAATCAGTTTTTATCTTGCAAGCACAGGCGAAGAGGCTGCGTCTGTGGCTAGCGCGGCGGCGTTAACTAAGGACGATATGGTTATGTCGCAGTATCGCGAGCAAGGTGCATTGGCATACCGCGGATACACAACTGAACAGTTCATGAACCAAATGTTTAGTAATAAAGCCGACCCAAACAAAGGGCGCCAAATGCCCATTCACTATGGCGATAAACCATTAAACTTCATGACAATCTCGTCGCCACTGGGCACACAGATTCCACAGGCGTCAGGTTATGCCTACGGACAAAAGATGTCTGGCAAAGACGTCGTTACTATTTGCTATTTTGGTGAAGGTGCCGCATCTGAAGGCGATTTTCATGCTGGTCTGAATATGGCAGCTGTGCTGAAGTGTCCAGTAATATTTTTCTGTAGAAACAATGGTTATGCCATTTCGACACCTGCAGAGGAACAGTTTGCTGGTGACGGTATCGCTTCACGCGGTCTTGGATATGGTATTAAGACAATTCGCGTTGATGGCAATGATGCGTTAGCGATTTACGCAGCCACAAAAGAAGCTCGCCGTATAGCCATAGAAGAAAAATGCCCAGTGTTAATAGAGGCTATGACCTATCGATTAGCGGCTCACTCTACATCTGACGACCCTACAGGCTATCGTTCAAGAGAAGAGGAAGATAAATGGCGCGCAAAAGACCCTATTGCGAGAATGGCAAAATGGCTTGAAAGCAAAGGCTGGTTTGATGAAAAAGAAAATCAAGCTCGCGTTGAAAAGGCGCGTCAAGACGTTTTAGCCGCAATGAAAAGCTGCGAGAAAACCGACGTTTGTGATGTTGATGACATTGTTGAAGATGTTTACGACACGCCGCCTTGGCATTTAAAAGAGCAGCTTAATGAATTAAAAGCGCATATTAAAAAGTACCCTCAGATGTACCCTAAAACAGCAGGGAGAGTGAAGTAATGGCTAAAATGAATTTATTGCAGGCGATAAATAATGCGCTAATCACCGCTATGACCGAAGACGAAAAAGTAATGGTGTTTGGTGAAGACGTGGGGCATTTTGGCGGTGTATTCCGTGCGACTAGCCATTTACAAGAAAAGTTTGGTAAAGCACGTTGCTTTAACACGCCGCTAACTGAGCAAGGCATTATAGGTTTCGCAAATGGTTTAGCGTCGCAAGGCTCAGTGCCGGTAGCTGAAATTCAGTTCGGTGACTATATCTTCCCAGCTTTCGATCAAATTGTGAATGAAACTGCAAAATGGCGCTACCGTTCGGGTGGGCAATTTGATGTAGGTACTCTTACTATAAGAACGCCATACGGTGGTGGAATAGCAGGCGGACATTATCACAGTCAGTCACCGGAAGCGTTTTTCGCTCATTGCCCTGGGCTTAAAATTGTTATGCCACGCGACCCTTACCAAGCGAAAGGCCTACTTCTCGCGTCTATTCGTGACAAAAACCCCGTGTTATTTATGGAACCCAAACGCTTGTATCGAGCGTCTGTTGCTGATGTACCAGAAGAAGATTATGAACTTCCTCTTGGAAAAGCAGACGTTGTACAAGAAGGTAGTGATATAACCTTGTTAGGTTGGGGCGCACAGATAGAAATCCTTCAAAAGGCAGCGGCTATGGCGCTGGAAGATGGCGTATCGTGTGAAATCATCGATCTTCGCAGCATACTTCCTTGGGACGTTGAGGCCGTAATGACATCTGTTATGAAAACAGGCCGTTTGCTTATTAACCACGAAGCGCCATTAACAGGTGGTTTCGCGAGTGAAATCGCAGCTTCAATACAGGAGCGTTGTTTCTTGTACTTGGAAGCGCCAATTGCCCGTGTTTGTGGCCTTGATACGCCTTACCCATTAGCGCATGAGAAAGAATACATGCCTGATGAAACAAAAACGTACGAAGCCATTAAACGTACACTGCACTACTAAAGTTGGGAGGAAGAATAATGACAATTGAATTTATTTTGCCCGACATCGGTGAAGGGATTGTTGAGTGCGAACTGTTAGAGTGGTTAGTTTCAGAAGGCGAACATATTGAAGAAGACCAGCCTGTAGCGGAAGTAATGACCGATAAGGCTACAGTCCAGATACCCGCTATGCATGCCGGTACCGTAGAGAAGCTTCACTATGCTGTTGGTGAAATTGCTAAAGTTCATGAGCCACTCTTTGCAATGCAACCTGATGATGCAGACGTTGTGTCCGACAATCAAGACAGTGTTAACGAGCCGAGTGAAGACGCTTCAAATACGATTTCAGACTCAAACACCAATCTTCCGCAAAGTGAATCTGCACAAGGTATTGTTGAAGACTTTATTTTGCCTGATATCGGTGAAGGCATTGTTGAATGCGAAATCGTTAAATGGAATGTTAGCGAAGGCGACCAAATAGAAGAAGACCAGGCGGTTGTTGAAGTAATGACCGATAAAGCGGTAGTTGAGATTCCTGCTAAAAATGCAGGTGTTGTACACAAGCTTTACCACGCACAAGGAGATATTGCTAAAGTACATACTCCGTTATTCGCACTTTTAGTTGCGGGTGAAGGCGCTGCAGCAGATTCAAACCAACAGGCAGCAGTCGTTGGCACTAGCACTGTATCTGCTCAAAGCGGTGATGCAACAGGCCAACAAAAAGCGTCATCTAAAGACAAGCGAACGGCAGATATTACCCCGTCTAAGTTCAAAGAGGGTGAATACGAGCCGCCTGTTGTTATTGAGGGCAAAGTGTTAGCTAGCCCAGCGGTACGACGTGTTGCGCGAGAGCATAATATTGATTTGTCAGGCTTAACTGGTTCGGGTAAAAAAGGGCGCATTCTTAAAGCCGATGTTATCGCACTTAAAGCTAATAATAGTAACGCCAAGGGCAAAGAACTTAACGAAACTTCTACTGCAACTGCACAGAGCAGTACGGTAACGCCAACTAGCACATCTGGTGGTGTACGCGTTGAAAAAGTACGTGGTATTCAGGCTGCTATGGCAAAACAAATGTCGGCTTCTGTTTACACTATTCCTCACTTCACAGTAAGCGATGAAGTGGTTATGGATAACTTGATTGCGCTCAGAAAAATGCTTAAGCCAGAGTTTGAAGCAAAAGATATCAAACTCAGCTTTATGCCATTTTTCGTTAAAGCACTTTCATTAGCCTTAACAGAATTCCCTGTTATTAATAGTCAGCTAAATGATGATGCAAGCGAATTGACCTATTTTGATGACCACAATATAGGGTTCGCCGTTGACTCTAAAATCGGCCTATTAGTGCCTAATATCAAAGGTGTTCAAAACCTGTCATTACTTGATATTGCCTTGCAGATGCAGGAAATCATCAATCAAGCGCGAGAAGGTCGCATTGCAGGCGAGCACCTTAAAGGCGGTACTATAAGTATTTCTAATATCGGTGCAATTGGCGGCATTACAGCCACGCCTGTCATCAATAAACCAGAAGCTGCAATAGTGGCGCTAGGTAAGACGCAGAAACTTCCTCGTTTTGACGAGCAGGGCAATGTGTTTGCACAGCATATTATGGCGGTTAACTGGTCTGGGGATCACCGTATTATCGACGGTGCTACAATGGTTAAGTTTAACAACCTATGGATGAGCTACTTAACCCAGCCTGAAAAAATGCTTATGCACTTAAAGTAATACTTAACAGCTAAAAGCAAGAAAAAGGTTGATGTTAAAAGCATCAACCTTTTTTTGTTTAATGTACCTACGTTAAAGATAAGGTTATCATTAGTGTATTAAGGTGATATTCGACAAACATAGAGGCTTCGTGCTTAGCTATCAACATGCATTTCACGCTGGAAACCATGCAGATGTGGTAAAACATTTGTGCTGGATGGGCGTATTAAATTCTTTAAAAAAGAAAGATAAACCCTTCACACTCTACGACTCTCATGCAGGTGCAGGGACGTATAACTTAAAAGACGACATGTCGGCAAAAAACCAAGAGTTTTTAACCGGTATCTCGGCGTTGGCCAATGTCACTCCTTCCGCTGATTTATTGCGTGAATATCTAGCGCTCTGCAACACCTTTATGTCAGAAAACTGTTACCCCGGTTCGCCTGCGATTAGTGCAGTTGAAAAGCGCTCTGATGACGTGCTTCACCTGATGGAGTTACATCCAGCTGAGTACAGTAAGCTTGAGCAAAATATCAAGGCGTTGCGCATAAAAAATGTTCGCGTACACAAACGGGACGGGTATGAGGGACTTCGTGCACTGACGCCACCAAAGCCCAATAGGGGGGCTATTTTAATAGACCCACCCTATGAACGTGCTTCGGAATATAATGATGTGCTAAAAGGCGTTAAAGATGTGTTTAAGCGATGGCAACAGGCGCAAATAGTGGTGTGGTATCCACTTTTATCTGCACGAGCCGGCGCAAAACACGGTGCCAGTGAAAAAATGCTTGAGCAGCTAACTGAACTAGGGCGTCCTTGCTTCAAAGCGGAAATTTGCATTGCTGAAAATGAACATGATGCGGGTATGTATGGTTCTGGGGTGCTGGTGATAAATCCGCCATGGCAATTAGACCAGCAATTATCTTGTGCGCTACTAGAAGCTGTTAAGCATATGGGACCAGTGGCTTCAACAAACCTTACATGGCTTAATAAAGACGCGTAACTTATGTCACAGCTTAAAGGCCTAAAGCACTTCTACATTCCAGATGAGCAATCAATTTATCTGCTATCACATGCTGATGCCAAAAAGCTTAAAGACTGGGTAAATTTGTGTAAATCACAGCTAGAGGGTCTGGGCTATACCGCCATTTCATTGTTAGGCAAGGGTGCTTTTGGCTTCGCGTTCGCGGGCACTGCACCTGACGGCCAAGAGCGGGTATTTAAGTTTTCAAGAATCACGCTGCCACAACACGTCCAAGACCGCTTAGAGGAAGAAGCTTTCATGCTCTCTCATGTTGAGCATGAGCATGTTCCAATGTTTATTGAGTATCAGCAAATACGAAAGCAGTCTATTTTAGTAATGGCACGAGCGCCTGGTGATGACCTTGAGAAAGTAAGCCTAAGGCAAGGACCACTTCCTCCGCGCATAATTGTTAAAATAGCCGTGCAGGTTGGTGAGCTTTTATCTACATTCAGGCGTTATACGGACCACGGTGAAATTAAGCCAATAGTACACGGCGACATTAAGCCATCTAATCTTGTGTGGGATGAGAGCAGCGAAACCATTAGTCTTATCGACTGGGGTTCATCGGTTTTCGCGCAAACCGATATCGATGGTCAGTACGTCGGCAACAATGTGATGGACTTGATGTCTGGCGAACTTCATCAAACCAATGCGCGTCTTGGCGATGTTTATTTTATTGGTGAGGAACAACTAAATGGTGCTTTATCAAGCCCTCGGTTTGATGAACAAGGTTTAGCGAGTACTTTATATGCATTGGCTTCTGGACAGTCTTGCCGTTATGGGAGTCGTGTGATTACACCATCTTCTCTGGGATTACCTAAAATGTTGGCGAATATTTTAGAGTATATGTTGAGTGAAGATCCTAAACAAAGACGTCAAGGTGGAGATTACTTTTTCAACCACTTGCACGTGCTTAAGAATATGGTGTTTATCCAAGATACCGCTGTAACTTACACGCCATTAATTCCTACGTGGCTTTCAAAAAGTGACGAGCAAATTGAAACCGTAGTTTATAGTTCTCGTAAATCGTATTTGCGCCAGCAGGCTATTTTGGGCCAGCAAGATGCTGACGATCTTCGTTATATCGATGATGCTCAATTTGACAGATACTACAAGAACTATCTCCAAGGCATGGGAGATACTGAAAAAGCATTTGTGTCTGCAATAAGTCGTTTGGGACGATACCCTGTTGTGGGCGGAATGGCTGTTCGATGGGAGCCGGAAGGTATCTATGTTGATTCATCACTAAACCTGTATGATGAAAGTGTAAAAACAGCATTCGAACTTGCGGTTAATAATGTGATTAATTTAGCGAGGGCAATTCACAAGCCTGCCGTTTTTAAATGCTGTATGTTCAATGCTAAAAATACGCTGCATATAGAAAGAGAGAGTGAAGAGCACACCTTTACACCCGATCAATCGCTATCAATTCGTTACGAGCTTTCAAAGGTATCTGCCCAAAAAGATGACAGCAGAACACACTCTTATTTTGAAGATGGGGATGATCCCGACGAATTGCTAAAACTACCGGATGAGATTATTGAGACCATTAAGCAACTCAATGCAATTCATCACACCGGTTGTATTATTTTTGAAGCGTTACCAAAGCACCTAAAAATACATAACTATTATACTTTGCTAGACCATAGCCAAGAGCAACGTTTTACAAACTTGCTGGCGAAACTAGTAGAACAAATTCCCCTTATTGAAGGGCTGGGAATTTCAGGTTTTATGAAACTGCCTTACAAAGACACTCGCTTTTTCGAGCACAAGGCAAAACTGCCTGAGAAATACTATCCTAGAAACCCTAAAGCGGTTACTGAAGAGAACTAAATTAATGTCTGAGATAAAACTATCATCACTATTTGAACTAGAAACCGTTGAGGCTGGTATTTATCGCGGCCAAAGTTGGGATTTAGGCTTTAGAGCCTTATTTGGCGGACAGGTACTGGGACAAGCCCTTGCAGCCGCTTATGAAACCGTAGAAAAAGACCGCGTCGCACATTCATTTCACACGTATTTTCTTCTACCAGGCGATGCCAAAAAGCCTGTTGTTTATGACGTTGAAATTGTTCGTGATGGACGAAGCTTTTCCGCACGACGCGTCAAAGCTATACAGAACGGTCGTAATATTTTCTATATGACGGCGTCATTTCAAGTTCCAGATGCTGGAATGGAACATCAGTCACCGACAATGCCAGATGTGCCACCGCCTGAGGAAGTGCAGTCTGATATTGAGTTTTATCAAGCGCACTTTGACAAAATCGCGCGCCCTATGCGCGAAGCGCTTAGTTATCATGAACCTGTAGACATACGTACCGTAGACGCGGCTAACTCCTACCAACCAGTAAAAAGAGAGCCAACACGGTATATCTGGATGAAAGCGAGAGACACGCTTGAAGGTGGTCTATCAGTGCACCAAGCAGCGCTAGCGTATGCATCAGATTATCATTTTTTGAGTACCTCTTTACAGCCGCACGGTGTGGCAGTAACCGATAAATCTCTTCGTATTGCTACTATTGACCATGCTATGTGGTTTCATCGCCCGGTAAATATGAACGAGTGGCTTCTGTATGCAATGGAAAGCCCATTCAGCGGTGGTTCGAGAGGGTTGGTAAGAGGGCAGATCTTTAATCAAAACGGTGAGCTTGTTGCCTCAACTACGCAAGAAGGTTTAATGCGAAAAGTTGACTAAGTGTATGCTGTTGTCAGAGCACCGATAAGTATTAAATCCGTTGAGCAAAGAGATATAAAAACAAACTAAAAGGAACCCCCATGATTTATCAATTGGATGAGGTAAAACCAACTATAGCCGATGATGTGTTCATTGCTCCTGGCGCTCACATAATTGGAAATGTAGAGTTAAAGCAAGGTTCAAGTGTTTGGTTTAACAGCGTTCTTCGTGGCGATATGGATAAACTTACTATTGGCGAAAGCACCAATATTCAAGATGGAAGTGTGCTTCACACTGACGCTGGAATTCCTCTTACTATTGGTAACGGCGTTACCGTGGGTCACAAAGTTATGTTACACGGATGTTCAATAGGCGATTATTCTTTAATAGGAATAAACGCTGTTGTACTTAACGGTGCAAAAATTGGAAGGTTTTGCATTATCGGTGCTAACGCATTGATAACCGAAAACATGGAAGTACCAGATTACAGCGTAGTGATGGGTTCGCCAGGAAAAGTGGTAAAGACGTTAGACGAGAGCGTTGAACCGAAACTAAAAGGATCGGCAGCGCATTACGTTGAGAATGCAAAGCGTTATAAAACGTCATTGAGCGCTTTATAAAACGGCATGAAAACACTCGGCGCTAAATAAAAAATGCCCAGAACAAACGTTCCGGGCCTAGGGGAATGGCTCATTGCTGAGCCGTGCGCTAACTTTTACAGGGAGAGTTTAAATAAAATATTTCAAACGGACAATGATTATAGGATACATTTGTACGTTTTATAAACAAATTGACGCTTTATTTTAAAACATTTGTTTGTTTGTTGGCCCACTGACTGGAATATACGTTATTTTTCAATATAGTATAGCCTGGTCTTACCAGTTATTTTTCTCTACTTTTGTTCCATTTCTGAAGTGCACAAAATACGCACTGATTGTTCACAATTTATCCACCGCTGTTTAGAAAATACATTCCCCTTCTTACATTCATAATGTTTATGTTCGCTACAAACGGTTGTACAACATGTTTAACAACGTACTATGTGGTCAATAACGAATACCTATCAATGAATTTTGTAAAACTGATGAGGATGGATTATGCAATCGCTTTCAACTTTTATTCCGCCTGAACGCACTTTAATGGGACCAGGGCCATCCGATGTAAATCCTCGCATTTTAAATGCCATGGCAAGACCAACACTTGGTCACTTAGATCCACTTTTCATTCAATTAATGGATGAAACAAAGTCGTTACTGCAATATGCCTTCAAAACAGAAAATGCCTTAACGATGCCTATTTCCGCGCCGGGTTCAGCGGGAATGGAAGCTTGTTTTGTAAACTTAGTAGAGCCAGGCGACAAAGTACTTGTTTGTATAAACGGTGTATTTGGCTTGCGTATGGTTGAAAACGTTGAGCGTTGTGGCGGTGAAGCCATTACTGTTTCAAACGAGTGGGGAACGCAAACCGACCTCAATGCCGTTGAAGATATATTGAAAGCGCATCCCGATATCAAGGTTTTAGCGTTCGTTCACGCTGAAACGTCAACCGGTGTGCGCAATGAAGCGAAGTTGCTTTGCCAACTTGCGAAGCAATACAACTGCTTAACCATTGTTGATGCCGTTACCTCGCTTGGGGGTATAGAACTTGACGTTGACGGTTGGGAAATTGACGCAATTTATTCGGGTTCTCAAAAATGTTTGAGTTGTGTTCCCGGCATCTCGCCCGTTTCGTTTAGCGACAAAGCAGTGAACGTAATACAAAACAGAAAAACTAAAGTACAAAGCTGGTTTTTAGACATGAACCTTATCGTGGGCTATTGGGGTAAGGGTGCAAAACGCGCTTATCACCACACTGCGCCGGTAAACAGTATGTATGCTATGTATGAGTCGCTACTTATTCTTAAAGAGGAAGGGCTTGAAAATGCATGGCAACGGCACGCAGATGGACATGCAAAACTTGCAGCGGGCCTTGAGGACCTTGGGTTGGAATTAACCGTTGATAGCGATTACCGACTTCCTCAATTGAACGTTGTAAAAATTCCAGATGGTGTAGATGACGCGAGTGTAAGAAAGCAGCTGCTAGAAGACTTTAACTTAGAAATTGGCGCTGGCTTAGGTGAACATGCAGGAAAAGTTTGGAGGATAGGTCTTATGGGTTACGCATGTAAGCCTCGAAACATTGACCATTGTCTTGCCGCTCTTAGACAGGTTTTGCGTTGATACGGTAGCTCGTTAACGCGAATAACTGTGCTTAACGAGTGTTGATTTTATTTAAAAAAGACTAGTCTAGTTGGCTAGTCTTTTTTGATTGACCTTAAAAAAAGACCACTCAACGTAAAAACCTTACGTTTGATTAGAAAAACATTACTCTCTTCCTACGTTGTAACGCTCTGTATTACGTCGCTGCTACCTCTTTTGTAAGGTAACCTTAAACTACATTGTTCACTTAATATTCATATTTCTTGTGCAAAATAAAACGGCAATTAAACGTCAAAAAAGGAATGAATTTATGGCTTCAATTTACACTCGTCAGCACGTTTTAGGACAGTTTAAACGCTGTATTTCTATAGTAATAATGACTTTTACATCGTTTGCTTCTTTTGCGAATGATGCGGTTATCAATGTTCAAGGTATCGGTAAAATACACTCAACCCCAAACGCTTATTCAGTAACCTTTATCGTTGAAGAGCAAGGCGCAACTGTGTCTAAGCTTAATCAACAAGTCACAGCAGAACTGAACAGCATTGTGAATTTTTTATTATCACAGGGTATTGCAGAGCAAAACATACAAAGCATGCAGGTTCGGCTAAACCCTAGATACAACAATACGCCTAAAGGGCGCATACAGGAGGGGTTCGTGTTAACGAGAGAAATAGCCATCACATCCCTTGATATTGAAAACTATGATGCCGTAATAGACGGCGCGTTAAAACGTGGTGTAGATCGCATTCAACAATTTGAATTTATTTCAGTGAACGATGAAAACGCTTATCAGAAAGCATTAATACTGGCAGTGAAGGATGCAAAGCATCGTGCACAGCTACTTTCAAAAGAATTATCGGTGGAAATAGGCGAAGTAGTTGCAATATCTGAAACAGGTGGCAATATGCCCGTTCCAATCATGCGCGCCGAAGCTTTTGCCAGCGATACATCCGTATCGTTACCAGGACTTAAAACCACAGAAGCGCGTGTTAACGTAACTTTTAAGCTTGTTCAATAGCAGGAAAAAACGTTTGAAAGAACAACTCTACAACCAGTTGATTAGCCAAGCTGAAAGCTTGGTTTCTGGCGAGCGAGATCTCATCGCTAATATGGCGAACATTAGCGCTTTATTATTCAATAATCTTGAATCGGTTAATTGGGCGGGTTTCTACTTGTTCAAAGAAGAGCAGCTGGTTCTTGGACCATTTCAAGGTCAGCCAGCCTGCATCCGAATACCAATGGGTAAAGGCGTATGCGGCACTAGCGCCGAAACACGCACAGTTCAGCGCATTGCTGACGTACATCAGTTTGCGGGTCACATCGCATGTGACGCGGCGTCTAACTCGGAAATTGTTATTCCTCTTGTTCTTAATGACCAGTTAATCGGGGTGCTTGATATCGATAGTCCTGAATTTAATAGGTTTGATGAAGAAGATGAAAAGGGGCTAATTAAAATCGCTCATGCCCTCGTTGAATCACAGCGGTAATAAGCCATGAAATCGAGTGTAGACATTCATGTTGTCCTATCAACGTTTGAAGATATGGAAGACTTTCACGATGACCCAGACGAGGCATCTGAACGTTTAAACTTTATTCTTCACGCAATATACGACACCGCAGATGAAGATATTGAAACGCAGCGATTAGAACAAATTTTGCACCATGCTTGGGAATCTTGGCAACAAGACAAGCATTTATTAGAAATAGATGACGACGAATTGCTTGATTGGGTTGACCACACGCTGGCAACTTGGGATGATGAAAGCAACGAAGAAATCTCCTAAATAATTTAGAAAGTTAATGGAATCACCAGAGAAGTTTACTAATAGTAAGGAAGTTATTGCTTTCCTTGCACATACCTTTCCTCAATGTTTTAGTGTTGAAGGTGAGGCCCGTCCACTCAAGATTGGAATTTTTCAAGATCTTGCAGAGCGCTTAGCTGATGACGAACGTGTAAGTAAAACGTTATTACGTTCTACGCTACGTCATTATACGAATAGCTGGCGTTATCTATACAGCGTTAAGGAAGGCGCAAACCGCGTCGATTTAGACGGTGTTGAAGGCGACGCTATCGAAAAAGAGCATGCAGACCACGCTCAGCAGCAGCTTGAAGAAAGTAAAGCTAAAGCAGCTGAAAAGCGAAAGGCAAAGCAAGCTCAACAGCCAAAGCGAAAAGAAAAACGTCAATTTAATCGCCCAAAAGGTGAAAAAGTCGGAAATTCGGACCAAGCTGATAGTAAGCGCGGAACTAAACCGAAAAATAACAGACCAAACAATATACCACCTGCGAAATTAACAGAGAGTGATTTACAGCAAGGCACGCAAGTTACCGTTAAGCTTGGTAAGGCGCCCATGCCAGCAGTAATAACAGAAGTTGCGAAAGACGGTATTCATGTTCAGTTAGATTCAGGCATGGTGGTTAAAGTAAACGCAGACGCTTTACGTTTGGCTCGCACCAAGAGGTCGTAAATATGAAAGACATCCTTCGAATTTCCATTGCTAGTGCATTTCTTACTGTAGGTGTTGGCGCAGGGGCAGTAACTTCTGCACCTGACGTTGACGAATTACCTATATTACAACAAGAGTCGCAGCACAGTGTTGCTGCAAAGCGTGTTAGCGCGCTTTTTACTCGAGCGCACTATAAGGAAATATCGTTGGATGACGCACTCTCTGCACGTGTTTACCAACGTTTTATCGAATCTCTTGACCACAACAAGCAGATTTTACTTTTATCTGATGTCGTGAGCTTTGAGAAATACCGCACGCTATTTGATGATGCTTTGAGCAAAGGCAATTTGTCGGTGGCGTACGATATGTACAACGTAAGTGCCAAGCGCCGTATTGAGCGTTACGAATTCGCCTTAGACGTGCTAGAAAAAGGCCCGTTTGATTTTGAAAAAGAGGGCGATAAGTTCTACTACGATCGCGAAGATGCTGATTGGCCTACTACGAAGGCTGAGCTTGACGAGATTTGGCGCCAGCGCGTCAAGTACGATGCGCTAAATTTGATTTTGGCGGATAAGACCTGGGAAGAAGCGAAAGAGCTTCTAACCAAGCGTTATACTCGCGCTATCAAACGTACCACTCAAGCTAAAAGCGAAGATGTGTTTCAAACGGCAATGAATGCGTTCGCACGTACTATTGAAGCGCACACTAGTTACTTATCACCTCGCAACGCTGAACGGTTTCAAATGGATATGAATTTGTCATTTGAAGGCATTGGCGCAGTTTTGCAAAGCGAAGATGATTTCACCATTATCAAGAGTGTTGTGCCGGGTGGCCCCGCCGATGAGTCTGGTGCTATAAAACCAGAAGATAAGATCATCGGTGTTGCACAAGACGACGAAGAATTTGTAGACGTTATTGGCTGGCGTTTAGACGAAGTTGTAGAGCTAATTAAAGGCCCTAAAGGAAGTACAGTTCGTCTTCAAGTTCAAAAAGGCGCATCTGACGCGAAAACAACATCGGTTGTAAGCCTAACAAGAGATAAAATTAAATTAGAAGACAGAGCTGCAAAGTCTGAAGTTTATACGCCAGAAACAGGCCCTAATGCTGGTGAGCCGCTAGGCGTTATTACCATTCCAAGCTTCTACAATAACTTAAGCGCAGATGTAGCAAAAGAAATAGAAAGTCTTAAAGCGCAAAATGTAAAAGGCGTAATTGTCGATTTGCGCGGTAATGGTGGTGGTTCGCTTACAGAGGCGACCTTGCTTACCGGCCTTTTCATTGAAAAGGGCCCAGTTGTTCAAATACGCTATGGGCAGACTAAGGTGAGTGTAAATCGCGATACCGACGGTGAAGTTGCTTATGATGGACCACTAACTGTTTTAGTCGACAGATACAGCGCTTCGGCTTCAGAGATTTTTGCGGCTGCGATGCAGGACTATAATCGCGCATTAATTATCGGAGAGCAAACCTTCGGTAAGGGTACTGTGCAGCAGCATCGTGGATTAGGAAAAATCTATGACTTGTACGACAACCCACTGGGCAGTGTTCAGTTCACGATTGCTAAATTCTATCGTATTAACGGTGGCAGTACTCAGCATAAAGGGGTTATCCCTGATATTTTATACCCGTCCGCGGTTGAACCGTCAGAGTGGGGCGAAAGCCAGGCAGAGAATGCTCTTCCGTGGGATAGCATAAACCGTGCGAACTATACGACATTTGCTGACGGTACTGCTGCGCTAGATGTTTTAACAGCAAAGCATAACAAGCGCATTATGCAAGATCCTGAGTTTTCTTATATCTATGAAGATATTGAAGAGTACAAAGAGAACAAAGATAAGAACTACATCTCGTTAGTTAAGTCCGAGCGAGAAGCAGACAAGAAAGAGGCTGAAGAGAAATCGTTGATGCGTGCTAACGAACGTTTACAGCGAATGGGCCTTGAATCAGTTGCATCATTGGACGACCTACCAGAAGATATGGAAGAATTAGACCCATTCTTAGATGAAGCAGCCAATATTACATTCGATATGATTGGAACGGGCCGTTACGCTATCACGAGAAATTAAACGATAACAAAGAAGGGCTGGTCTGTGGCCAGCCCTTTTTTTGTGTCTACAAATAAAACAAAACGACTAAAAGAATAATAAAAGGGAAATAACATGGCTATCAGAGGCGAATTTTCCTCTCGAATAGGATTTGTACTGGCCGCAGCTGGTTCAGCAGTGGGTCTAGGCAACATTTGGGGCTTTCCAACTAAGGTAGCAAGTAATGGCGGCGCTGCTTTCGTACTTGTCTATTTACTCCTCGCTTTCGTTCTAGCTTACCCTGTACTAATGGCTGAGTTAATCATAGGCCGTAGCACGCGTTCTAATATGGTTGACGCACTAGGTAAAATATCAGGTAGCTTTATTGGAAGAGCAACCGGCCTATGGGGCTGCGTTACTGTGTCGCTAATTTTAGCTTTCTACGCCATTGTTGGTGGCTGGATGCTGGTTTATTTTGCTGACGCGGCGGTAAGCCTTGTCGGATTGGAATCTGCAAGCGATTGGCTGCTTACATCGTCGGTTACGCGTAACGTAGTATTTTGTCTGTTATTCATGGGGTTAACCGCATTTATCGTTGTAGGCGGTGTGAAGTCGGGTATCGAAAAGTGGTCAGTTAGACTAATGCCTACGCTGGTCATTCTTATCCTTGCACTGATTGTTTATGTGAGCTTGCAACCAGGTGCGGTTGAAGGATGGAGCGCGTATCTTGTTCCAGATTTCTCAAGAGTATTAGATCCAGAGTTGCTTATTAACGCCATGGGTCAAGCGTTCTTTTCTATGTCGTTAGGTGTAGGCACCATGTTGGTGTATGGCTCTTACCTTAGTAAAAATGAAAACCTTCCAACAATCGGTGCATCCGTTGCGTTAGTCGATATAGGTGTTGCGGTTATCGCAGGCATGTTGATTATTCCTGCAATGTACGTGGCATTGAATAATGGCGTAGAAATTTTTACGCCAGAGGGGGCGCTGATCCAAGGTGACACGCTTATATTTAAAGTGCTTCCGGCGCTATTTGATACTATCGGAACCGTTGGCCTGTTCGTTGCCTTTACATTCTTTGCGCTTATGGCAATTGCAGCCGTAACATCTTCTATTTCTATGCTAGAAGTACCCGTGGCCTACATGGTAGAAAGCAAAGGCTTAAAGCGTAAAAAAGCAGTAGTGCTGACGGCTTCTATCATTTTTGCTCTTAGTTGTATCATCATCTTTAACTTTGAAACCTTGTTCGGTTTTGTCATTGCGTTAACCACGGAATACAGCCAGCCGTTACTTGGTTTAGTGCTATGTATTTTCGCCGGCTGGGTATGGCGCAGAGACGCGATACTCGATGAACTAAAAGAAGGTAATGAGTACGCTGAGCACAGTATTTTTTGGAAAATCTGGCCTTGGTACGTACGTTTTGTTTGCCCCGTCGTTATCGCAGTAATGTTTTATCGTTCAGTTTTCTAAGCACTCAAAGTCAAAGCTAAGGTTTTAAAATAATAATAATGTCGAATAAAGAATTAAAAACGCCATCGTTACTTGATGCATTGCTACCTATCGTCGCCCTTGTGATTATGATGGGTAGTGCGGTTTATTTGTTTGAAGACAACTCGTCTTACGGCCCTAATCAAATTGCGCTATTACTCGCAATGGGAATAGCCGCTATTGTCGGTATGAAAAACGGCTACCGTTGGAAAACGATTGAAAAGGGCATTGTAGACGGTATTTCAATGTCGTTAGGGGCATGTTTAATCCTTCTTGCAGTGGGCTCGCTAATTGGCACATGGATGCTAGCGGGTACAGTACCAACGCTGATTTACTTTGGTCTTGAATTATTAAATCCGTCGTTTTTCTACGCCGCAGCGTGCTTAATATGTGCCGTAGTGGCAATGAGTATTGGTAGTTCGTGGACTACCGCCGCAACAGTTGGTGTTGCGTTAATGGGCGTAGCTGCGGGTATGGAAATGTCAGCTGCAATTACTGCCGGTGCGGTAGTCTCTGGTGCCTATTTTGGTGATAAAATATCACCATTGTCGGAGACCACAAACTTAGCACCTGCCGTTGCGGGTACTGACCTTTTCGAACACATTCGTTACATGCTTTGGACTACAATACCAAGCTTCGTTATAGCGCTTGTTTTGTTTACTTTTCTTGGCTTCAGCGAAGTGGGCGATGCCAAAGCACAGCGCATTGAAGAAATGCAGGCGCTTTTAAATACCTCTTTTGATTTGGGGTGGCACTTACTTGTTCCACTTGTTGTTTTACTCACACTTGCTATTAAGAAAATGCCTGCGTTCCCTGCGGTGTTTATTGGTGCGCTGTTAGGTGGTGTTTGGGCTGTGGTTTTTCAGTGGGATGTGGTTGTCGCAATGGCAAGTACAGATGACGCTGAAAACATCGGTGCACTGAAGGTTGTGTGGACAGCGTTGTTTGACGGTGTAAGCTTTTCTACACCAGATGAGAACTTAAATAGCCTACTGTCACGTGGCGGTATGTCGTCAATGCTGAATACCATTTGGTTGATAATATGTGCTATGTCTTTCGGCGCAGTACTTGAACGTGTTGGGCTGTTAAAACGCGCTGTATCTGCAATCTTGCTAGGCGCGAAGTCTGCTGGTGATATGGTAAGCAGAACGATTTTAACGTGCTTTGGAACCAACTTAGTAACGGCAGATCAGTATATTTCTATTGTTATGCCAGGGCGTATGTACAAGGAAGAGTTTAAAAAACGCGGCCTTGATCAGCTAAATCTTTCTCGAAGCTTGGAAGATGGTGGTACGTTAACATCACCTCTTATTCCCTGGAATACCTGTGGCGCATACATGCACAGTGTTTTGCTTGTTAATCCGTTTGATTACATATTTTATGCTTTCTTCAACGTTATCAATCCGATCCTTGCGATTATCTATGCGTATCTAGGTATTAAAATATTGCGTCTTACGCCGCCGAAAGTTACTACAACAGGTGAAGATAAAATCTAACACTTTCTAAGCTAGCAGTACTTTGGCTGCTAGCTCGTAGGCTTTCTTTTAGGAGATTCTATGTCACTTCAAGCAAAGCGCAGGGCGGATTATCAGCCGCCTGCTTTTTCAATTTCAACGGTTACACTTCACGTTACACTTCACCCTACAGAAACAAAAGTAGTCAGTGAACTCACCATTAAGCGCGAGGGTGAACATCAATTGCCCCTAGTCTTAGATGGTGACAGTCTTGTTCTAAATGCCGTAAGTATTGATGACAACGAGTTAGGTAAGAACCCAGCTTCAGATCAGTATTACGAACAAACTGCAAATAGCCTTATCGTAAATTCACCGCTAAATAGTTATAAATTAAATATTGTTACCACTATCGCGCCAGAAAACAACAAAGCGCTAGAAGGCCTTTATCTCTCTGGCGGTGCTTACTGCACACAATGTGAGGCAGAAGGTTTTAGACGTATTACCTACTTTATGGACAGGCCAGATGTACTGTCTGTTTACACGGTCACTGTAGTCGCTCAAAATTCAATACCCATGTTGTTGTCTAACGGGAACCCTATAGACAAGGGCGCGACAGACAATGGCCAGCACTTTGTTACATGGCACGACCCTCATCCAAAGCCTTGTTATTTATTTGCGCTAGTAGCCGGCGATTTCGACCTACTTAGTGATACCTATAAAACAAAAAGCGGCAAAGACGTTGCCTTAGAGCTGTACGTAGATAAAGGTAAGGCATCCCAGGGGTACTTCGCCTTAGAGTCACTAAAGCGCGCAATGAAGTGGGACGAAGATGTATTTGGTTTAGAATACGACCTCGACATTTACATGATTGTTGCTGTCGACTTTTTCAATATGGGCGCCATGGAGAACAAAGGCCTAAACGTATTCAATAGCAAATTTGTTTTGGCCGACCAAGATAGTGCTACAGACGATGACTTTTTCAATGTTGAATCGGTTATTGCGCACGAGTACTTTCATAACTGGACAGGAAACAGGGTTACGTGCCGTGATTGGTTCCAGTTAAGCTTGAAAGAGGGGTTGACGGTATTCAGGGACCAGCAGTTCAGTGCAGATATGACGTCTGCGTTGAGTAACCGTATTAAGCATGTGCGCGTTATGCGAGAGCATCAGTTCGCTGAAGATGCGAGTGCGATGAGCCATCCTATTCGCCCTGAAGAAGTTATCGAGATGAATAACTTCTACACGGTAACCGTGTACGATAAAGGCGCTGAGGTTATCCGAATGTTTCATACTTTGCTTGGGCCTGAACGCTTTAGAGCTGGTATGGATGAATACTTTAAGCGTCACGATGGCCAAGCGGTTACTTGTGACGACTTTGTATCTGCAATGCAGTCTGCAACTGATTTGGATTTAACACAGTTTTCTCTATGGTATAGTCAATCGGGAACGCCCGTAATTAGCGTTGAGCATTTAGATGATGGTAAGGGTAATCACACAATTACTCTTCGTCAGCATACGCCGAAAACGTCAGATCAAAACGACAAACAACCGCTTTATATGCCTATAAACATCGAGATAATTGATGAGCAAGGCAACAAGTATGAAGACGAGCAGGGCACAATTACTGATGGTATGGTTATTCTAGACTCGGAAACTTTATCACTTCAAGTGAAGGCAAAAACTGCAGAATCAAAAATCACTCCTGTTGTATTAGGTAATTTCTCGGCGCCAGCCAAAGTTGAAAACACGCTAGATATTGACTCGTTACTAACAGTATTTAAGTATTCGAATGACGCGTTTAATCGCTGGGATGCTATGCAGGGCATTTATGATAAGTGCATAGGTCAATTAGAGTTAGACCCTACCAGCGTTATAGACACTGCAGTGTGGGACGGTATTAAGCATGCGCTTACCTTGGAAAGCAAAAACCTTGAGCTTTTGGGTGAGTGTTTGGTAATACCTTCATTTGAAACACTTTGTCAAAGCCGTAATAATGTTGATGTTCACAGCTTACTTGAAGCTAGACGTGCGTTTTGCAGTCAGTTTGCCACTGTATTAGAGACTGAGTTGCTGGTTATTCTAGAACAGATACCACAAGGTACGTACCAATACGAACAGGCGGCAATACAAGGTCGTAGATGCAAAAACGTTGTATTAGGCCATTTGGCTAGACTGCCGCAACATGCAGATAAGCTAACAGCGCAGTTTGAAACCGCAGATAACATGACTGATACGCTAGGGGCATTGAGCGCCTCGCAATACAGCGATAAAAGTGTATTCGAAAAACTCATGGCAGCGTTTGAACAAAAATGGAACCACAATCCATTAGTACTAGATAAATGGTTTGCGCTGCACGCTACTCAGCCTTCAGAAAATATCTTCGCCACAATTACCATGTTGTGCGAACACCCTCAATTTACTATGAGCAACCCTAATAGGGTTCGGGCGGTAATGGGGAGTTTCGCATTTTATAATGCAGAGAAGTTCCATGCGCTAGACGGTAGTGGCTATAAGTTTATTACAGACTACTTATTCAAGCTCGATAGCGTGAACCCTCAGGTAGCAGCGCGCATAGTGACACCACTTACACAGTGGCAGGGGTATTCAGAAGCACATCAAGTGTTAATGAAAGAGCAACTTGGAAGGCTGTTAAATCATAAAGGGCTTAGTAAAGACGTGTTCGAAAAAGTAAGTAAAAGTCTTGCTTATGATAAACATTAGTAGTTCTGACACTGTTTATTACTTTTCAATCAACGTGCCTTACAATGAATGTGAGGCACTATATTCTCCTGCAGTTCCTAGCGTGGTAATGCAAAGCGAATCTGGATTAAATATTCAGGTGCCTACCAGTCGTTTAAGACAGTTTGTGACATCTTTAGGAGTGAAAGGCCGTTATCGCATGATTGTTGATGCCAATAAGAAAATTAAAGCGTTCGAAAAGCTTCGGTAGGCTTTTCTGAAACGTGCAGCGAACATGCTTCTAAGTGTCGCCATTTGAGTAGATTTTTTACGCAAATTAAGTGGTCCTTTTTCACTTTTACTATTGCTTGATTTTTGGTCTTTTTGGAGCAATTTTTTACATAGCAATATAAATCGTTTTTATACTGACGATAAACCATTAACTATCTGATACCACTAATGTTGTAAAAATTGTTAACTGGTAGGATTAGTTCTTGCGGTTCTTGCAAAATGATGTAATGATTTTGTTAATCGTTATGGTTGGTCATGATGTCACGTATACATTCGCGTCGACTTGGGAGTATAAAAATATGAAAAACAGGCCTAGCGCTTTTAAATTGTCACCAATTGCAGCGGGTGTTATCTCGTTAGCAGGTGCTGCCGCAGTACCTGCACACGCTGCAAATTGGCAGGTTGGTGATGTAAGCATTACATTAGATTCAACGTTCACACTTGCAACCAGTATTCGTACCGAAGCAAGAGATTACGATCTTATCGGTAACAGTAACCATCCTCAATTTGACTGGACTGGTTATCACGCTGCTTTCAATCCAATTTATTCGAGCGCTGATGTATGGGCGCTGGCCGACGGTGGTTATTCGACCAACGGTGATTTAGGTAACCTAGCTCATGATCCAGGTGAAGCATTCGCAACACAAGTTTCAGGCACGCATGAACTAGACATCAATTTTGGTGACTATGGTTTCTTTGCACGTGGTTTTTGGTTCTACGATTTCGAACAAATGGATGGTGACCGCCCATACTCGAACCCAATCACAGGCAATCAGTACGACCTTTGTCAAGATCCTGAAGCAGAAGACCTTCTGTGTACTGACGTACGACTTTACGATGCATTCTTCTACGGCGACTGGTGGATTGGTGATAAACCGTTAACACTACGTGTAGGCCGTCAGGTGATCAGCTGGGGTGAAAGTACTTTTATCCAGCATGGTATTAACACTACTAACCCTGTAGACGTTACACGTGCCCGTGCACCGGGTGCAGAACTTCGTGAAGTATTCCTTCCTGTAGGTATGGTTTACGCGTCTTTAGGCTTAACTGACACAGTTAGCATTTCTGGCTACTACCAATATGAGTGGCAAGAAAGCTGGCTACCAGTATCAGGCAGTTACTTTGCCGGTAATGACTTTGCAGGTGAGGGCGGTCAACGCCAGAACATCCAGCTAGGTTTTAGTGGTAACCCTGATATCGACCTAGAACACTTACTGTCTGCACTTAATGGCTACGGTGACGCACTTCGTGCGGGCGCTAACGCAGCAGATATCTCTCAAGCTTACCTTGCTTATCCAACAAAAGTTGCTGTTCGTGGATTCGCTGATGAAGTGCGCAACGACGCTGACGACCAAGGCCAGTATGGTCTTCGTCTTACGTGGTTTGCTGAAGATTTGAACGAAACTGAGTTTAGTTTCTATCACATTAACTATCATAGCCAACGTCCACTTATTTCAGGTATTACGTCAGATTTCACCCAAGCGGGTATTGGTGCAGACCTTGCGTATATGGCTGCTAATGAAATTACGCGTGACAACATCACAGACCTTCGTGCGTTTACTAAGTCTGAGTTTTTCTTCCCAGAAGATATCAAGCTTTACGGCATGAGCTTTAACACCAATATTGGTACAACGGCACTTGCAGGTGAATTTGCTTACCGTGTAGACGAGCCTCTTCAAATTGATGATGTTGAGCTACTTTACATGGGTATGCCTGAGCAGCTTGCTAATGCTGGTCTTCGCCCTGATCTTGCAGGTATCTCTCAACTAAACAATATTGGTAGGGCTGTAGGTCCTGGTGAAACTGCTGAAGGTTTTATTTTCTCTGACACATATCAAATCCAGTTTACTGCTTCACACGTGTTCGGTCCTAAGTTTGGTGCCGATAACTTTGTGTTGTTAGGTGAAGCGGGTTATGTAAACATTGTAGACATGCCAGACCCTGAAATTCTGCGTCTAAATGCGCCAGGTACAGCACGTACTCCTTCACTAGAACCTACGCCTAGTGGTAATAACCGTGAAGGTTTACACATTGGTTTGTCTGACGGTCCAGAGACAAATCCATTTGCTACTGACGACGCATGGGGCTACCGTTTACTTGCAGTTGCAGATTACAACTCAATCTTTGCAGGTATGAACCTTCGTGTTCGCGGAACGTTCTCTCATGATGTTGAAGGTACAACACCAGATCCATTGTTCCTTTTCACTGAAGATGTTAAGTCTGCAGCACTGTCGTTCACGTTTGACTACTTAAGCAAGTGGTCTGCAACGGCTTCTTACAGTGCATTCTGGGGCGGCATTGGTACTACTAATGCACTGGCCGACAGAGACTTCGTTTCATTTAACATCAAATACGCAATCTAAAGAGTGGTAATCATGATTAGAAAAGTAGGAATTATTGCCGCAGCACTTTCTCTTGCATTGTCAGGCACGAGTGCGCTAGCAAAAGTATCAGAAGCAGAGGCCAATAAGTTAGGTGGCGCTCTTACTCCTCTTGGTGCAGAAAAAGCAGGTAACGCTGACGGAAGTATTCCGGCTTGGACAGGGGGTATTACCTCTGCGCCAGCGGGGTACACTGTGGGCGACCACCACCAAGACCCTTACCCAGAAGACAAAGTGTTGTTTGAAATTACAGCGCAAAACTATAAAGAGTATGCTGATTACCTTTCAGAAGGTCAGATTAAGCTTTTTGAGGCTTATCCTGATACGTTCCGCATGCCTGTATACCCAACGCGTCGTTCTGCATCTAACCCACAGTCTATTTACGATGCCACTAAAGTGAATGCAATGAATGCTGAACTTTTAGATGACGGTAACGGTATCAAAGGTGCGGTGTTGGGTATTCCATTCCCAATTCCACAGAATGGTCTTGAAGCTATTTGGAACCACATTTTGCGCTATCGCGGCGAAGCGGTACAGCGTAACGGTGGACAAGCTGCGGTTACTACCGGTGGCGACTATAACGTTATTGGTTTCGACGAGCAGCTGCTTATCAAATACGCAGAAGAAGGTGCAACACCAGAAAAGCTGACTGACGAAAACGTGTTATTCATGTTTAAGCAGAAAGTAACAAAACCTGCACGTTTAGCAGGTACTGCACTGCTTGTTCATGAAACAGTAGACCAAGTGAAAGAACCACGTAAAGCGTGGACATATAACACCGGTCAGCGTCGTGTTCGTCTTGCACCAAACATTGCATACGATACTCCAGGAACTGCGGCTGATGGCCTGCGTACTACTGATGATTTCGATATGTTTAATGGTTCTCCAAACCGTTATAATTGGGAGCTGAAAGGCAAGAAAGAAATGTATGTTGCATACAATAACTATAAGCTGCATTCAGATAATGCAAAGTATGCTGACATTCTTACGCCTAACCATGTTAACCCAGATCTAACGCGTTGGGAAAAACACCGTGTATGGGTAGTTGAGGCAACACTTAAGGAAGGTTTCCGTCATATTTATCAAAAACGCGTGTTCTTTATTGATGAGGACAGCTGGCAAATCCAAGTTGCTGATATGTATGATAACCGTGGCGAACTTTATCGAGTTGGTGTAGCTTACGGGGTGAACTACTATGAAGTTCCAACTCAGTGGTCTACGCTTGATACATACCACGACTTAAACTCTCGTCGTTATTTGGCAATTGGCCTTGATAACGAAGAGGAGATGTATGACTTCACTGTACGTCCACGAGACGTTGAGTTTACGCCTCAGGCGTTGCGACGTGAAGGTATGCGCTAATCGCCTAAACAACGAACGGTTGGCAAATGCCAACCGTTTTTGTATACAGACCAATATTAATAGGGGGAATGGTTACTTATGAGAAAAACCATTGCAGCGTGCATTGCCGCTAGTTTTGCAGTGAATTGTTCAATTACTGCAACTGCCGAAGAAGCGTTTATGGCACCTTTGGTTGAGCAATCTGTTCTGTTGGACATAGACGCTGATGAATTTGTTGTTATTGTTGGTGAGCGAGGCCATGTACTAGTTTCACAAGACGGAAAAGCTTTTACTCAAAAGCGTGTACCAACACAATCGACACTTACTGCGACTACCGTGGTTGGTGATAAAATTTGGGCGGTGGGTCACGATGCCGTCATTCTTCATTCTTCAGACAAGGGCGAAACCTGGACTATTCAAAATTTCCAGCCTGATCTTCAACGCCCATTTCTAGACGTTTTATTCTTTGATGACATGCACGGTGTTGCAACGGGTGCATATGGTTTGTTCTATAGAACTGTTGATGGCGGCGAAAATTGGACAGCAGAGCGTCATGCTAGCCTGTTAGATCCATACGACCGTGAGTACTTAGAAGATATTAGGGAAGAGAACGAAGAGTTCTATCAGCAAGAGCTTGAATCTATTTTGCCTCACTTGAATCGTATTACGTTAGAAGGTGATACGCTTTACCTAGCCGGTGAAGCTGGTTTGCTGGCACGAAGTGATAATTTAGGTGAGTCTTGGGAGCGATATTCTGTTGATTACACGGGCTCCTTCTTCGATATTAAGCCGTTAGACGATTCAACTGTTATGGCTGTTGGACTGCGCGGAAACATTTTTGTTAGCCGCGATGAAGGCGAATGGGAATACGTTAATACGTGTTCATCAAGTACGCTTAATTCTATTTTGATTGGTTCTGAGTCAAAGGTTTTTGCGCTTGGTAATAATGGAATGATGGTAAGTGCAACACGTCCATTGCCAACGAGTATGCGTGACCCATATGCCAACCCCGCAGATTGCGAGGCAGATGATGGTATTAAGGTAACTCAGGTTGAAGATAAAGCCGCGTTGCTCAATGCAACGATGTTTAATGGTTCAAGCATTGCCGTTACCGCTAATGGCATTAAAACGTTGACGCTTAAATAAGGCAGTATAAGAACAATGACACAGTTTCTAGAAAAACTTGTCTTCGGTAACCGAATATTGGTTGTGGCTATTTTTGCCCTTGCAACGGTGTTTTTAGGTTATCAAGCATCTCAAATGCGTCTTGACGCAGGTTTTGAAAAAAACATTCCACTTAATCACGAGTATATGAAAACGTATATTGAACATCGTCAGGACTTTGGTGGTGCGAATAATATACTTGTTTCGGTTTGTGATAAAAACGGCGACATTTACAACCAGAATTTCTTCGACACATTAAAAAATGTGCACGATCAACTTTTCTTTATTAACGGTGTAAACCGTTCTCTGGTTATCTCTTTATTCTCTCCGTCTACACGTTTCACTGAAATCGTAGAAGGTGGCTTTGCTGGCGGTCCAGTAATACCAGCCGATTTCAATTCTTCTAGCCCAAAGGCGCTAGAGCTTGTGGCGGCAAACGTTGAAAAAGCAAATATTGTTGGTCGTCAAGTTTCAAGTGACTACAGCTGTGCAATGGTTACAGCACAATTACTTGATATCGACCCGCAAACGGGCGAGCCATTAAACACTCTTAAGTTAGCGGCTGAGCTTGAAGAGCAGTTGCGCGGCCAATACGAAAACGACCAAACGTCTATTCACATTATTGGTTTCGCAAAAATGATTGGTGATGTGGCTGACGGTGCAAAAGACGTATTGGTGTTCTTTGCCATTGCTATCGCAATTACTGCAGTAATGGTGTACTTCTTCTCGCGTAGCATCATGCTTACCTTGCTACCGCTTCTGTGCTCAATCATTGCGGTTATCTGGCAGTTAGGCCTACTTACGTCTATTGGCTTTGGCATGGACCCTATGTCTATCTTAGTACCATTTTTGGTATTTGCTATTGGTGTGAGCCACGGCGTACAGATGATCAATGCCGTTGAAAAACAAGCGGTGACAGGCATAGGTGCCAAGCGAGCTTCCATGGCTGCATTCAGAAACCTGCTTGTACCGGGCGGTATTGCACTACTTTCTGATACCGTAGGTTTTATGACGCTACTGGTTATCGATATCGGCATTATTCGCGAGCTTGCTATTACTGCGAGTATGGGTGTTGCAGTTATCATCTTAACAAACTTGTTACTGCTTCCAGTACTTATGAGCTTTCTTAAGCTTGACCAAAAGTACGTAGAAAAATTTGCGGGTAAGGAAAACGCAAATGCAAAGTTCTGGGAACTTATAGCATCTTGTTCAAATAAAAAGCCTGCAGCGGTAATTCTTATCATCACGGCAGCGCTTTTTGTGTTTGGTCACTTCCAAGCGCAGAACATGAAAATTGGCGATTTGCATGCAGGTGCGCCGGCACTTCACGAAACTTCTCGATACAACCAAGACACGTTCTTGATTACAGATAAGTACGAGGTCACCGTTGATTATATTTCAATACTTGTTGAGACCACGTCTGAAGCATGTACGGCTCACCCTGTAATGAAAGCTATGGATGATTTCCAATGGAAAATGGAAAATGTTGACGGCGTACAGTCAGCGGTTTCGTTGGCTTCAGTAGCTAAAATTGTGAATGCGGGTTATAACGAAGGGAATGTTAAATGGCAGGTGTTACCTCGCAATCAGCAAACATTGGTTCAAGCTATTTCACGCATTCCAACATCATCAGGTTTGCTTAATGGTGATTGTTCAGTGATGCCTATCATCCTATTCATGGAAGATCACAAAGCAGAAACTATTTCTCGTGTTGTGGACGCGGTGAAAGAATATCGCAGTGAATACGAAACTGATGATATGAAGTTTAGCTTAGCATCTGGCCCTGTTGGCGTAATGGCCGCTACCAATGAAGCGGTAAGTGCAGCTCAACACCCAATGATGCTTTACGTATTCGGTGCAGTTATTGCGCTTTGCTTAATCAGCTTCCGCTCGGTACGCGCTACGTTAGTGGTTGTTATTCCGCTCTATGTGGTATCTGTACTTGCGCAGGCGCTAATGACTTATCTTCAAATTGGACTTACCGTATCAACGTTACCAGTTATCGCACTGGGCGTGGGTATAGGCGTAGACTATGGTATCTATATCCTATCTACTAAGAGCTCAATGTTGAAGCAGGGAGCAACAGTACAGGAAGCGTATTTTGCTGCATTGAAGGAACGTGGAAGCGCAGTGTTGTTTACCGGTATTACGCTAGCAATTGGCGTAAGTACATGGGTATTCTCATCGCTTAAGTTCCAGATGGACATGGGTATCTTGCTTACCTTTATGTTCGTTGTGAATATGCTTGGTGCAATAATTGTACTGCCTGCGTTGGCTAGACTGCTATGGTGGAATAGAAACGACCCTAGTGCGTAAATTATTTTTGCATAGCTAAGCACAAAAAAGGGCCCTTTGGCCCTTTTTTTTATGCGTTTTCTGCATACTTATCTATCCTGTTAAAATAAGGTTAAAATTAGGCTTTCAATAGTGCCATTTATTAGGGAAAATAATGTAGTACTCGGCACTTACGACATTTAATAAAAGGTTAACAAATGACAGTCAACTCACAGCGACACTCAGTACTGCTAGATAACGTATTTGCACTTATCGACAAAAAAGTAGATACCAAGCAGAAGTCTCTTGTGCAGCAATTCGGACGTCTGTTGTATAAAAACATTTCAAGCGACGATTTAGAAAATCGAAACGACAGCGACCTCTATGGTGCAACACTAAGTCTTTGGAATGGCTTAGCGAAATTCGATAATGCATCACCTTACATTCGCGTTTTTAACCCTGAAATCGCAAAGCATGGCTGGCATTCTAGCCACACAATTGTAGAAATCATTGTTACTGATATGCCGTTTTTGGTTGATTCAGTACGCATGCTTCTAAACCGTTTAAATATTACTGCGCATCTTTTCCTTCACAGCCCTATTGGCATTAAGCGGGACGATGTTAATAAAGTGCAAGCATTTGCTGAGCAAGGAAAAGCAGTTGATGGCGCCAAAAAAGAAACGGTTATCTTTATTGAAGTAGACCGACAAACTTCTAAAAAAGACATAGACGGTTTAACAAAAGAATTATTCTCTGTGGTGGATGAAGTATCGCTTGCAGTTCAAGACTGGCAGGGCATGACCACAACACTGCAGGATGTCATAAAAAGTAGCAGTAAGTATAATTGGCCTGCATCTGCAGACATGAAAAAGCAGACTAAAGCATACTTAGAGTGGTTAAGCGATCATAACTTTACCATGATGGGGTATCGCTACTATGAAGTGAAAGCCGTTGAAGGTGATCACAGATGGATCCCGAAAAATGAAACCAGCTTAGGTTTGCTGAAAAACTCAGTGAATGACCGCGAACGCCTGTTGTCGAAGCTACCTGCATCGGCAAGAGCAGAAGCGTTAAGCAAAAACCCCCTTATTCTAACTAAAACCAACACACGTGCTCGCGTGCACCGTCCAGCGTACATGGACTATGTTGGCGTTAAAGTGTTTAACAAAGAAGGCCAGGTGGTTGGCGAACATCGCTTCTTAGGTTTGTACTCTGCATCGTTCTATAACAACAGCGTGACTCAGCTTCCTATTTTGCGTGAAAAAATAAATCGTATTTGTGAGCTTTCAGGCTTTGAGAAGGGCACACATGCGCATAAAGCATTCGCTAATATCATTGAAACCTATCCGCGCGACGAGCTGCTGCAAACGCCTGCCGAAGAGTTAGCGCAAATTGTTATGGGTATTTTTCAAATGCAGGAGCGTGGTATTTCACGCTTGTTCATTCGTAAAGATACGTTTGGTCGCTTCTTCTCTTGTATGGTATTTGTGCCGAGAGAGCGCTATAACACACAGCTTCGTAAAGAAACCCAAGCACTTTTGAAAGCCTCACTAGGCGCAACAGAAGAAGTAGAGTTTACTACCTTCTTCTCAGAATCTGTGTATGCACGCACGCACTACATAGCTCGAGTTAACGATAACAACGCGGAATTCGATGTGAAGGAAATAGAACAAAATATTATCGAGCTTACCAAAACGTGGAATGACAGACTAGCTGCGTCAATCTCAGCTGCTCACGGTGAAGCATCGGGAAAGGCGCTAGAACGCAAATACAACAATGCATTTTCACGCAGCTATATGGAGCACAACCTTCCGTCAGCGGCATTGGTGGATATCGACAAATTAGAAATGCTAGACGATAACCACACACTTGATATGCTGTTTTATCGTCCGCAAGAAGAAGATGCTGACAGCCAAATTGTGAAGCTGAAGCTTTTCCATAGAGCAGAGCCAATTCACTTGTCTGATGTGCTGCCAATGCTTGAGAACTTTGGGTTACGCGTAATCGACGAGAGCCCTTATAAAATCACGTGTTCAGAGGGCGAGCGTAACTGGGTGATGGATTTCACTATGCTGCATAAAAGTGGCCAGCATTTTGACATGGAAAATGCCCAAATACTGTTCCAAGACGCGTTTGCTAAAGTGTGGTACAAAACGTTAGAGGACGACGCATTTAACCGCCTTATTCTTGGCGCTAATATGACAGGGCGTAAAGTTACTGTACTTCGTGCTTATGCCAAATATATGCGTCAAACAGGTAGCTCTTTTAGCCGTGACTACATCGCTAACACGCTTTCTAACTACCCAGATATCGCGCGTTTATTGGTTGAGTTTTTCGACCAGCGTTTCAATCCTAAAAAGAAACGAAACGAGAAAAAAGAAGAAACGATTCTAGATACTATCAAAGCGCAGCTTGATAACGTAAGCAACTTGGATGATGACCGTATTATTCGTCGTTACTTAGACATGATGTCGGCTACGCTTCGCACTAACTTCTATCAACCAGACGACGCCGGTAATGAGAAGTCTTATGTATCGTTTAAAATGATGCCTGAACTTATTCCAGAGATGCCGTTGCCGCTGCCGAAATTTGAAATTTTCGTATACAGCCCGCGTGTGGAAGGTGTTCACCTTCGAGGTGGTAAAGTAGCGCGAGGTGGCTTACGTTGGTCTGATCGCCAGGAAGATTTCCGTACTGAAGTTTTAGGCTTGGTAAAAGCACAGCAAGTTAAGAATACCGTAATTGTACCTGTTGGTGCAAAAGGTGGTTTTGTATGTAAAAACTTGCCAGTAGGTCAAGGACGCGAGGCAATACAAGCAGAAGGTCAAGCGTGCTACCGTACCTTCATTACTAGCTTGTTAGATATTACCGACAATATCGTTAATGGCGAAATAGTACCGCCAAAAGACGTTGTGCGTCTTGACGATGATGACCCTTACTTGGTTGTAGCAGCAGATAAAGGAACGGCTACGTTCTCTGATATTGCTAATGGCATTGCCGAAGAATTCGGTTTCTGGCTTGGTGACGCATTCGCATCTGGCGGTAGTATTGGTTATGACCATAAGAAAATGGGAATTACAGCACGCGGTGGCTGGGAATCGGTTAAACGTCATTTCCGTGAAATTGGTATTAATTGTCAAACCACAGACTTTACTGCTGTCGGTGTAGGCGATATGGCCGGCGACGTATTTGGAAATGGTATGTTGCTTTCTGAGCACACGCGATTGATTTCTGCGTTTAACCATTTACATATATTCTTCGACCCAAGCCCAGATGCTGCGGCTAGCTACAAAGAGCGTAAGCGTTTGTTTGAAAACCCAAGCCTAAGCTGGGAAGACTACGACGCTAAGTTAATTTCTAAGGGCGGTGGTATTTTCAGTCGTTCGGCTAAGTCAATTAAGCTTACGCCTGAAATGAAAAAATGGTTGGGTACGCGCCAGTTAACCATGACGCCGAATGAGCTAATTCACAACATTCTTAAAATGCCTGTAGACCTGTTATGGAACGGCGGTATTGGAACGTACATTAAGAGTAAGAAAGAGTCTCATTCTGAAGTTGGCGATCGTGCAAACGACGATTTACGCGTAAATGGTCGCGATGTTCAGGCTAAAATTGTGGGTGAGGGCGGTAACTTAGGCCTTACTCAATTAGGTCGTATTGAATACGCTTCTAACGGCGGTCGCGTTAACACTGATTTTATTGATAACGTTGGCGGCGTTGATTGTTCTGATAACGAAGTAAATATTAAGATTCTACTTAATAGTCTTGTTAATGACGGCGAACTCACGCTTAAACAGCGCAATAAGCTTTTATACGATATGACTGACGATGTATCACGTATCGTACTGAAAGATTGCTATCGCCAAACGCAATCTATTTCAATTACTGAGCTTGCGGGTGTTAAACAACTTAAAGAGCAACTGCGTTTTATTCACGGCTTAGAGCGTGAAGGCCAGTTAAACAGGGAATTAGAGTTCATCCCAAGTGACGATGAAATTTCTGACCGCGTTGCCAGCGATCAGGGCCTAACGCGTCCAGAACTAAGCGTTCTTATCGCCTATGGAAAGATGGTGCTAAAAGACGCGCTTAATATCCCTGAAATAACAGATAACCCTTACCACGGTAAGCTACTTGTAGAGGCATTCCCTGAAGTGCTTCGCACCAAGTTTAAAGATCACATGCAGCAGCACCCTCTGCGCAGTGAAATTATTGCTACAAAGTTAACCAATAATATGGTTAACGACATGGGCCTTAATTTCGTGTTCAGAATGCAGGAAGAAACCGGTGCAAGTGTGAGTGAAATTGCTGATGCTTACGCCATTGTGCACGGCATCTTCAATATGAAAACACTGTGGGAGCGCATTGAAGAGCTAGATAACGTAATTCCGGCTAAACTTCAGCTGCGCATGCTAGACGAGGCTCGCCGAATTATGCGAAGAGCAGCTCGTTGGTACATTCGCCACGGCAACAAGGCGCAGTCTATTGAAGAAGCCATTGTGAGCTATCGTGGTACCTTTGATACGCTGTCTAAAAACTTGCAGCACTATTTAGTAGAGAGCGAATATGCGCAGCTTGAAGCTGCTACGCAAAAATACATTAACGAAGGCGTACCACAAGATATCGCTTATCAAGTGGCAAGCTTCTCGAACATGTTCTCAAGTTTCGACCTAGCGCAGATTGTTGAAACCGACAAGCATGATACTGATGTTGTAGCGAAGCTTTACTATCAGTTAGGCTCTAAGCTTGAGTTACACTGGTTCTTGGATCAAATTAATAACCAAGCAGTAAGCAACCATTGGCAAGCACTTGCACGTGCGTCATATCGTGAAGAGTTAGATTGGCAACAGCGTTCAATTACCGCTAATTTACTGCAATCGCGAAGCGATATTAACGATCCTAATCAGATTTTAGACGAGTGGATAGAGAGTAATCAGGTACTACTTAAGCGCTGGTATCATATGATGTCAGAGTTTAAAACCAGCACAACACACGAATTTGCGAAATTTTCTGTCGCTTTACGTGAATTGATGCTTTTAAGCGTGAAGTCTAACCATTAGAATACACGCACCTTAATGATTTAAGCCCTGTTTATCAGGGCTTTTTTATATTAGCGAGCGTATTCAAAGCCATGCAATCACTAGTGCAAAAACTCTTACTTCAGTGTGAGCCCGAAAAAAGTCACGATTTCACCATTAATTGGTTAAATAAGACCCAACATACCCCGCTGAAATGGATGTACAGCACACCAACGTTGAAAAAACCGGTAACCGTAGCTGGAATGACATTTGATAATCCAGTAGGTCTAGCGGCAGGTTTAGACAAAAACGGTGATTGTATAGATGCATTTGCAAGCATGGGCTTTGGCTTCGTAGAAATTGGTACTGTTACACCAAGACCACAGGCAGGAAACCCAAAGCCAAGGTTGTTCAGACTTCCAGAAAAGCAAGCTATTATTAATCGCATGGGCTTTAACAACAAAGGGGTAGACCACCTTGTTGAGCAAGTGAAGCGCGCGCAATTTAGTGGTCCTATCGGTATCAACATTGGCAAAAATAAAGATACCGAAGAAAGCAAGGCGCTGGAAGATTACCTTATTTGTTTAAATAAGGTATATCCGTACGCAAGCTATATTACTATAAACATTTCTTCTCCTAACACACCGGGGCTTCGCAATCTTCAATATGGTGAAGCATTAGATAAGCTGCTTGCTGGTCTTAAAGCTGCACAAGAGACACTTACACAAACGCACAGTAAATATGTGCCGTTGTTTATAAAAATCGCTCCAGACCTAAGTGATGTTGAAATTGAAAGCATTGCTCAATCTTTGATTAAGTCTGAAATGGACGGTGTTATTGCCACCAATACAACCTTGTCGAGAGACGCGGTACAAGGCCTTCAGCATGCTGAAGAAATGGGCGGTTTGAGTGGTTCAGTTATGACTCAAATGAGCCTAGATGTAACACGTAAGTTGGCAAATGCACTAGATAGAGCTATACCGATTATTGGCGTAGGCGGCATTGATTCGCCAGAGGCAGCGCAAGCACGTCTAGACGCAGGAGCATCCTTAGTACAGGTTTATTCAGCGTTTATCTATCAAGGCCCATCTCTCGTTAAACGCATTGTAAACGCGTTATAATACAAACGAAGCACATTGTTGAGTGCATGGTTTAACCGCATAGCTTTTACGCAATTGAAACCGTGCACTCAAGTCAAACAGGTAATTAAATGAATACAATTCTGGTAACTACCAGTCGCGGTCTTGATGAACTGCTAAAAAGCGAAGTACTTTCGCTATGCCCCCATGCCGACATTAAACAAGGTCCGGGAACACTTCAATTTGAGGGCACAAAAGAAGATGCTTATAAAATTTGCCTTTGGTCAAGACTGGCAAACCGCGTTATATGGGTGTTAGCTACAGGCAAAGCGGGTGACGCACAAGCACTGTATAACACAGCAATGAGCGTAGACTGGCAAATGCAGATGGATTCAAGACACACGTTGTCAGTGCAGTTTATCGGCACCAACTTTGCCATTAAAAACACGCAATTTGGCGCGGTTCGTGTGAAAGACGCTATTGTTGATTCATTTGTAGAGCAGGGCTTAGCCAGACCATCGGTTGAACGCAAGGCGCCTGATATTTCTGTTTATGCAAGACTGCACAGAGATAACGTCATCATAGGTATCGATTTGGCTGGCGCAAGTTTGCACCAGCGTGCCTATCGTCAACAAACCGGTGATGCGCCTTTAAAAGAACATATTGCCAGTGCCATGCTTATGCGAAGCGGTTGGACGGAAAATACAAGCGCGCCATTAGTCGACCTTATGTGTGGCTCGGGTACCATCGCTATTGAAGCGGCCTATATTGCGCGAAACATAGCACCCGGTATTAAGCGAAGCTATTGGGGCTTTACCAAATGGCTAGGCCATGAAAGCAGTACTTGGGATAGCTTAATTGAACACGCTATTTCTGTGCAAAAGCCAGAATGTGGCGGCATTTATGCTGGCGACTTTAGTAGAAAAATGGTGGCAATAGCCAAAGCTAACGCCGACTTTGCGGGCGTGTTTAACGACATTGCATTTAGTCAACAAGACGCTACAAAGTCTTCACCGCCAGTATCTACCCCTGGTTATGTGGTATCAAACCCGCCTTATGGTGAACGTCTAGGTGAGCTTACCGCGCTAATTCCACTATTTAGCGACTGGGGTAAACGCTTCAAAGAAGCATGGAAAGGCTGGCATGTATCGTTATTAAGCAGTAACCGTGATCTACTGCGCGTATTGAAACTTCGCGCGACAAAAGACTACGCGATGAATAACGGTAAGCTGGAATGTCGTTTAGCAAACTATGTGCTAGACGAACAAAATACGATTCAGTTTAGCGAAGATGCTGGAAATCATGAGTTTGCCAATCGTTTGAAGAAAAACCTCAAGCGAATGAAAGGCTGGATAAAGAAAGCCAATACAAACTGCTACCGTATTTATGATGCCGACCTACCAGACTACAATGTTGCTGTAGACCGCTACGGTGATTGGCTAGTGGTACAAGAATATGCGCCACCTAAAACGGTATCAGAGGACAAGGCGCGCAAACGTCTTCAAGAAGTGCTTTTGCATCTTCCTGCCGTAACTGGCGTGTCTCCAAAACACATTGCACTTAAGGTACGCAGCCAACAAAAGGGCACTAAGCAGTACGAGAAAATCAACCAGTCTGGCGAAATGATGGAAGTGCATGAAAACGGGGCTCGCTTTCTTGTTAATCTTACTGACTACCTCGATACCGGCCTATTTTTAGACCACCGTAATACGCGACAAAAAGTTATGGAAATGTCGGCAGGTAAAGACGTTCTTAACTTGTTTTCGTACACCGGCAGTGTATCTGTATTCGCCGCAAAAGGTGGCGCTAAATCAGTGACAACGGTCGATATGTCAAATACCTATCTAGAATGGGCGAAAAAGAACGTTGCACTGAACAAACTTAGCGGTCCACATGCTTTCATACAAGCCGACTGTACTACGTGGATGAACACCCACAAAGGCATGTACGACCTTATTTTTATAGACCCACCATCGTTCTCTAATTCAAAGCGTATGCAAAATACGTGGGACGTTCAACGAGACCACGTAAAAATGCTGACAGACGCAAAACGTTGTCTTAAAGACGGAGGGGTTATCATTTTCTCTAATAATAAACGCGGCTTTAAATTGGATGAAGACAATGTGTCTGCGCTAGGTCTGTCTGTAGAGAATGTGACACATGAGACCATTCCAGAAGATTTCGCACGTAAAGGCAAAATTCATCAATGTTGGATATTGCGCGCATGAAGCTATTTTTTTATACCGGGCCGCAGTGCAGTTTATGTGACTTAGCCGATGAAGAGCTTAAGGCCACGACACACTATGAAACGCTTCAGATAGAGAAAGTAAATATTAGGAATAGCACCGACCTTTATCATCTATATGGTGCTCGCATACCTGTGCTGAAGCGCGAAGATAATAATAAAGAGATAGGTTGGCCATTTTCATCTGCTGACCTTGAGGAGTTTCTTCAGTGAGTATTTTGCAGTTAAAAAACATCACTGTAATTTATGGAAATCCGCCGCTTTTAGACGGCGTTGAGTTAGTCGTTCAGCCGAAAGAGCGAGTTTGCTTAGTAGGGCGCAATGGCAGTGGTAAAAGTACGTTAATGAAAGTCATTGCTGGCGACATTATTGCTGACGATGGCCAAAGGATTATTGAAAGTAACACTGTTGTTGCCCGCTTAGAGCAAGACCCGCCCCAAACCACCGACGTAACGTTATTTGATTACGTAGCGGAAGGCTTGTCAGACGTTGGTGAAACGCTGAAGGCTTACTTTCACCAAACCCGTCTTGTTGGTGAAGACCCAAGCGAGGCGAATTTAAACAAACTACAGCGTTTACAAGAAACACTTGAAGCGCGTGATGCGTGGCAGTTTGAACAGCAAATTGAGCAAACGCTCACCATGCTAAAACTCGACCCAGATATTTCGTTATCTACGTTGTCGGGTGGCTGGCGTCGAAAAGCTGCTTTAGCACGAGCACTGGTGCGATCTCCTGACCTGTTATTATTGGACGAACCAACAAACCACCTTGATATTGAAATGATTCGTTGGCTTGAATCTAGCCTAAGTAATTACAAGGGCGCCATTGTGTTTGTAAGCCACGACCGTGCATTTATTCGTGCGATGGCCACGCGTATTGTTGACCTAGATAGAGGCACAGTTACTAGCTATCCTGGAAACTACGAAACCTATCTAGAGAAAAAGCAACACGACCTAGAAGTAGAAGCAAGTCAAAATGCTGAGTTTGATAAAAAGCTGGCGCAGGAAGAAGTATGGATACGTCAAGGCATTAAGGCACGTCGAACGCGTAATGAAGGGCGCGTGCGAGCACTTAAGAAACTTCGTGAAGAGCGCAAAGCAAGGCGTGCCGTGCAAGGAAGTGCTGTAGTCAATCAACATCAAGCTGCACGCTCTGGCAAAATGGTGTTCGAAGTTAAAGATTTAAGCTACAGCATTGAAGGGAAACCTATAGTTAAAGGCCTAAATCTAAACGTTCTGCGTGGAGATAAACTGGCATTAATTGGCCCCAACGGTAGTGGGAAAAGTACACTAATTAAGCTTCTTTTGGGTGAATTGACGCCTGACAACGGTAACTGTAAGCAGGGTACTAATCTTGAAGTTGCATATTTTGATCAGCATCGTCACGGTTTAGACCTAGAAAAAACCGTTATTGATGCAGTGGGTGATGGCAAGCGTGATCTAATGGTTAACGGTCATCCCAGACACGTAATCAGCTACTTGCAAGACTACCTTTTCACGCCTGAGCGGGTAAACGCGCCTGTAAAATCGTTATCTGGCGGTGAGAAAAACCGTTTAATGCTGGCCAAGCTTATGCTGAAGCCTAGTAACGTACTTGTGCTCGATGAACCAACAAACGACCTTGATGTAGAAACGCTTGAAATGTTGGAAACGCTGCTAAATGAGTACACAGGTACCGTATTATTGGTTAGCCACGATAGGGAATTTGTTGATAACGTTGCCAATAGTTCTGTTGTGTTCGAAGGTAATGGCATACTGCGAGAGTTTATTGGGGGTTTCACAGACGTAGAAAACTGGTATAAAGAGCAAGCTGAAAAGCGTCTACAAATTGAAAAAGAAGAAAAAGCCAAGGTAAAGAATGAAACTAATTTAGCTTCGAACAGTCCTAGTGCTAAGTCTTCTTCTCGTAAGACGAAAAAGCTATCATACAAAGATCAACGTGAACTAGAATCGCTGCCACAAGAGCTAGAACGCCTTGAAGCTGAATTAGAGGCCATGCAAGAGCAGGTGAATGATCCTGACTTCTTCAAACAAGACAGCGAAACTACGGCCAAAGCATTAAGTGACTTGGCCGACAAAGAAGAATTACTTTCCCAGAAATATGCGCGCTGGGATGAACTAGAAAGTATGCTGGAAGATAATCAGCAGTAAATAGGATTTTTAATGAAACGAACTCAGCTTGCCGCCGCCGTTCTGTTGGCAACAGGTAGTGTTTCGGCGTTTGCCGCAACCTATTCAGTAACACCTCTTCCGTTACAGGATACCGCTAGAAATAACTTTGGCCGTTCAATTGATGATGCAGGTCAAATGCTTTCGGTTGTTCAATTGGAATACAACCCGCCTATCAATGTAGAGCAGCTTGAAAACGACACAACGTTTTTTGCGGATATAGGTGAAAACCTAGAGAACGAAGATGATGTAAGAAACGGTATATTTTCTGATGTTGATTACACTGCGATTGTAAACTTCTTACTTTCTTCTCCAAACCGTATTACGGGTCAAAAAATTGCACAGTTCCGCACGTTTAAAGCAGATACACAAGACGCTTCTGTAGTCCCGGGCCTTGACCAGGTATCAGAAGAGTTTGGTGAATTCACTCGTTCAGTAGAATCAATTGGTCGCGACAGTTTAAACGGTAACTTTGTTGTTGGTGATTCAACGGGTTTTGTTGTTTTAGACCCTTACGAAAATGAAGACGGCGATACGGTTAATTATACCTACCCAGAGTCTGGTCAGCAGGCGTTTGTTCAGGTGTCTGGAGAAACCAAAATCTTGCCACCTGTGGATGACACAGCAACTGGATTTGCATCTGCTCGTGCCATCAATACAAACTTACAAGTTGCTGGTTTCAGTACGGTGTCGTTTAGAGATGACGTACCTAATGCCGTAGAGTCGTGTGGTGTTGAAGAAGAACGTGGTGATGTACCATTCGGACGCTGTTTATTTACCGTTTATAATGGCGACTTCGCAGTTCCTCGCATATCGCGAGCGTTTGCAAATACAAGTACTACTTTTCTTCCTGGCTATGTACTTTTATCAGAAATAAATGCAACCATTTGGCAACTAGATGCTACGGGTGATGTTGTCAGTACCGAAACATTCCCACTGTTATTCGAGCCTGAAGAAGAACAAACTGGTCACTTCTATACTTATGCCTATGACATAAATAACCAAGGCATTGCGGTAGGTGAAGGGCTTACGGGCGATGCAGTAAGAGTTGCACGACCCAATGCGCAAGCTCTTTTAGAAAGTGAACGTGTTGCTACAGTATTTAGGGACGGTGAAACCGTAGAGCTTCTGCCTCGTGACGAGAACCTGTTAAGCCAAGCTATTAGCATTAACGACAATAACTGGGTAACAGGTGCAGTGCTACGTGAAACTAGCGGTGTGGCACGTTCACGTTTGTTTGCTTACAACTTAGACACGCAAGAGCAACGCTATCCAGACGGATTTTTTAGAAGTGCAGGCGTAACTGCTAACGCTATTAACAACAACAATATTGTTGTTGGTTTGGCTGATATTGATGCAACAAGTGATACTCAGCGCGAAACCGCAGCGTTTATGTATAACATCGATACTGAAGAGTTCCTTGATTTAAATGCACTTGTATCATGTGACAACACGTTCGAGTTGCTAGAAGCTGTCGATATTAACGATAACAACGAAATAATCGCTAATGCGCGCATCAGAACCACCAGTAAGTACGTAACAGGTAACGACATCATCAACGATGCGGGAGAAACTGAAGAAGTTAACACTATCGTAGCTGTGAAACTTTCTCCAATTCCTAACGGTGAAGTTGAAGAATGTGAAGTCCCTGAAGATGAATTGCCCTACGAGCGACAGGGTGCCTCTACAGGTTGGTATGCGCTACTAGGCATGTTTGGTGCAATGCTCTTTAGAAGACGCATTAAAAAGTAGAAACCCGCTACCCAACAAATAAAAAGCTGCATGTCCGTGCAGCTTTTTTTATGCCTAAACTTAGTAAAAATTGAAACATTTATGCATAAAAAATGTAACATTAATTTCATCGAAACTTCATTTATTTAAAGATTGTCAAGCTTTTTAATTCAAAATTTCTCTTGAACCAATTCAGCAATTGCACTATCAAAGAAAGGTACGCAATAACTTTTCCGGCACTATCGGCAAAAAAGATGTAGAGCGCTCGAGAAAATTATTTGTTGTACATTCAACAAACGAAAGAGGCTAATCAATGAAAAGACAAAAAAGAGATAAACTGACACGCGCACATGCTAAAGGCTATCAAGCTGGTATCAGCGGTCGTGCTAAGGAAAATTGTCCATTTCAGCAAAACGATGCACGTTCACAGTGGTTAGGTGGGTGGCGTGAGGCAGTAGAAGATAGACACTTAGGTTTAAGTGTAAAGTAATACTTTCTCTTTTAGAACTGATTATGCAAAAGGAAAAGCCCCTGAAAAGGGGCTTTTTTCATTGTCCCAAGCTTCGACAATTAAAAGTTTGACGTATCTTGGAACAGGCCTACTTTAAGATCTTTCGCCGCGTATATTTCTCTACCGTCAACTTCAACGGTGCCATCGGCCATGCCCATAAATAATTTTCGTTTAATTACGCGCTTCATGGTGATTTTGTAGGTAACTTTTTTGGCAGTTGGAAGAATTTGACCAGTAAATTTCACTTCACCTACTCCCAAAGCCCTACCTTTGCCCGGACCACCGCTCCAGCCCAAAAAGAAGCCTACCAGCTGCCACATTGCGTCAAGACCCAAGCAACCTGGCATTACTGGGTCGCCGGGGAAGTGGCAATCAAAAAACCACAAATCAGGGTTTATATCTAACTCGGCAACTATTTCACCCTTACCGTGTTCACCACCATCTTCGGTAATAGAAACAATGCGATCCATCATTAACATATTTGGTGCAGGTAACTGACTGTTCCCAGGACCAAACATTTCGCCGCGGCTACATGCAAGTAAATCGTCTCTGCTAAAACTGTTTTTCTTCTCTGACATTCCCAACTCGTTGTTGTATGTTAAAACTCGACATTAATTTAGCGAACAGCTGTAAGCTAAACAACTCTGAACAGTCATTTTTCTGAAGAAAAACGCGTGTTAAACTAAAGTAATTCAAAAATGTGTGAAAACGATGACAGAAAAAATGGAAAAAAAGCGCGCAGTCAAAAGCGTTGCAGACAAAGCGAAAGCCAATGCTGATAAGCAAAAGCGGTTTAGAGAACGACAGAAAGAGGCCGGTAAAAAGCTGGTACGCGGCTATGTATCGCCAGAGGCGAAGGCCTGTTATGACGAAATAAGAGACAAAACCGGATGGACTGACAGTGAAGCTATGTCAAACGCAATGCGTCTTATGTATGCGGCATATAAGTGCGGCCAGATAAAACTGCTTAATGAGTGGTTGAGAAAAAACAATCGCTAGATAAGTGGTAAGGGCATCGACGTTAAACAAAAACGAATTATAATCCAGCCTGTAACTAGCCCGTTTTTTTCTTAAGCCACCCACGACTTGGGCTGCTTTGCATTGTATGGCGCTTAATTATTCGCTTTGCTTCTGCAATCACGTCATCGCGGTCTCGGTAATCCCACAAGCGCTTTGCAGTTAATTTGCTGTTTGCCGCAATATCTACAATTGGCGCAATATAATCCCGCTCAAGATCAAAGTCTAACATCATGGCTTCAAGGGGCGGCAGTGTATGCGGTGCGTGAACGGCATCGTCTGGGAGGTGCGCAAGCTCCGGTACCCACTTCTTAATAAATGTACCATTAGGATCAAGCTTCATTGACTGCGTTTGTGGGTTGTACAACCTAACTGTATGGATGCCAGTTACGCTTGCCTGCATCTGTATTTGCGGATAATGAATGCCGGGTTCAAAATCTAAAAACTGAGACGCCAAATAATGTGCAGCGTGAAGCCAGTGTACATTTAAATGATGACATAAAAAGCTGGTAACCATAGCGCGCATTCTGAAATTTATATAACCCGTTTCTGCCAAAGCTCGCATGCATGCATCAACAAGCGGGTAACCAGTTTTACCTTTTTTCCAATGGTAAAAACGCCTGGTAGCTTCAGGTCCGTCAATAAATGGAAACCTTGAGTACGCTTCGTTCATTGCTCGCCATTCAATACTGTGCTCGCTTTCAAATTTCTGAATGAAGTGACAATGCCAATGAAGACGCGACGTAAGCGCCGATATAGCGCGTAGCCACTGTGTTTTATCCTTACCGTTTTCACGCTTAATAACCGCTCGCTGATTCTGTACAAAATGATAAACCTGTTTTATCGACATATTACCCCATGCTAAATAGGGGCTGATTCTTGTACAGGCCTGCCTTGCTGCGTGTGGTTTAGATATGTGCTTATGGTAATGTTTGCCGCGTTCTTCAAAAAAGTGCTTCAGGGTATGCCACGCTCTGCGCTCACCGCCAATTTGCATAGCAGGTTTGTTAATCGGTTGTTTTTCTGAAGAGTGCTTGCTTGCATCACCATATGCAATTTGAGCGTTCCAGCCGCACTTAACCGCGATAGCTTCAAACGGAGACGAGTGTTCGTTTAATGGCGTATTCCTCCAATTTACCCAGTTTGCATCAGTAATAGGAATATCAAAAGTAGGAGCATTAAAGTGTGTTTCCCAATTATTCTGCCAATGTCGACGAGACGGAAGCCCTCTAAGCACAGCTCCGTGTTGGGCTTCTTCAAACACTATGCCTTTGTCTGCCAAATATTTTTTAACAGTAATATCTCGCTTGTACGTAACTAGCAGTCCTATTTCTTCATAACTTCTCACTGCGCTTATTGAATACTGCTGCTCAATAGCGTTAAAAGCATCAAGCACTTCACAGTGAAGCTGCAGTACTTCTATATGAGCTGGTAGTTGGTTATTAATATCGTTCAAGCTTTCACCGACGAAGCGCCAATGGCGTTCGTCCATGTGAGGATCTTCAATTAACGAAGGTTCCCAGCAGAAGAGTAATACAATGCGTTCATTGTTGTTATATGCGGTGTAAAGTGGCTCGTGGTCACGAAGCCGAAGGTCTCGCTTTAACCAAATAACGGTAATGCTTTCTTTTTGCATAGATGTATGACGCTACAACCACTTATTACGAAATTTACCTTTGGGGTCGTAGGTATCAGTCTGCTTTTGCAAATTAAACTGACGATGCCCTCGCGGGTCGCTACCTACTCCGGCTAAATACAACCAATTTCCCCAATTGCTGCCTACATCATAGTCAATCAATTGGTGCTCAAACCATGCTGCGCCATAGCGCCAATCCTGCTTAAGCTCGTGTACGAAACAACTTGCTACCAACTGACGTCCGCGGTTCGACATATAGCCAGTTTCGCGAAGTTGTCGCATACATGCATCTACAATAGGGTAGCCTGTTTCACCATTACACCATTTTGTAAACGTAGATTGGTCGTGACGTGTGTTTGGTAAACGCTGTTGAATGCCACCAAAATTAAACCACTTCGCTCCATATTTCCGTTGAAGCCAATGAAAGAACTCACGCCACAGTAGTTCAAAGTAAATCCAATAGGTGGAATCGTTCTTTTCAACGGTTTCCTCAAACTTATACACCTGCTGCATAACTTCACGAGGGGAAATATTTCCATGTGCTAACCAAGGAGAAAGCTTGGTGCTGTGACGCCATGTGTCTAACGCATTTCGTGTTTCCTTGTACGTTGCTGCGCTGCGCCAAGAAAATAGATACGTATCAAGATGCGTGAGTGCAGCAGTTTCACCACCCACAAAACCGTCTTCTTTCGGTGTAGGCAGTGTACCTTTTAATTCGTAGATGAATTCTTCCGGTATCATCGGAGCAAATTGTGGCTTAAGCTCAGTGTAAGTTGCGACAGGGCTTTGCGGTTCAAGAAACTTTTCTACTTTGCGCCTAAACGGACTGAACACATCTGGCATGTCATTTATTGAAAATGGAAAGTCTTCTTCGTTAAACAACGTAAGGGCATCTTCTTCAATAAATGTAATATTAGGGTGGGCGCTTCTAACGGCATTCACTTCGGCTGTTTCGTCATAGCCCGCGTGCTTGTTTACTGCTACGTGGGTAAAGTCATTATTTTCCAGTAGCGTTGTTAAACACTTAACGGTATTGCCTTTAAGCACAAGTAAGTCTTGCCCTGATTTAGATAGGCGCAATTTTAAATCATGCAAAGACTCGATAATAAACCGATGACGGTGCTCACCGGTTTGCTTAAAACCGAATGGCGTTGAAACATCATGTTTATCATCAAGTACGTAGACAAACGTCATTTCATCCACGCTGTCGCAAAGCGCGTTTATTGCACGTTGATCATGAAGGCGAAGGTCGTGTCTAAACCAGAATAGACCTCGGGTATTGCTAATCTTGTCTGCCTGTTTAACCGTTTGTTTTGTCATAGTGTTTGCCAGATAACTTTTATTATAATTTCGTAATCCCGATCACGCGTTAATGCGTACTACTCCGATACGTCAAGAAGTAATAATTAGTGCAATTTTAAGGTAATAAAGTGACCGTACCCGTAAGCATAATGTGGTTCAGACAAGATCTGCGTGTTAAAGATAACCCTGCGCTTAATGCAGCGTGTGATATGGGCAAAATTATCCCAATTTATATTTATGATGATCAAGCACCCGACGGTCGAAAATTAGGCGGAGCAAGTAAGTGGTGGCTTCATCATTCACTTGCATCGTTGAATGAACGATTGAACGGCCATCTACAAATACTCAAAGGTGATCCAAAAGAAATTCTTCCTGCTTTAATGGAAGCTACCGATGCAAAGTCTATTTTTTGGAATCGCTGCTACGAGCCATGGCAAATTAACCGCGACAAGCACATTAAAAAGACATTGGTTGAGGAAGGTTTTGAAGCAACAAGTTGCAATGGAAGCCTGTTGTGGGAACCTATGAAGGTATTAAAGAAAGACGGAACGCCGTATCGCGTATTCACACCTTATTACCGCAAAGGCTGTTTACAAGTAGACGAGCCTCGTTACCCTAAGGCGCCGCCAGCACGCATTACCTATGCTGACGATATGTCGCAATGTGATTCTATTGAGCTTAACGACTTGGCACTATTGCCCACTATTTCTTGGGATACCACCATTAGAGAGATGTGGAACCCCGGAGAAGAAGGCGCCGCGGATAACTTAGCCACTTTTATAGAAAATGCTGCGCGGAATTATAAAGAAGACAGAGATCTTCCATCTGTTAAGGGAACATCGCGTTTATCTCCACATTTACATTTTGGCGAAGTGTCGCCTAATCAGGTTTGGTATGCCATCAAAGACAAGTTTGGTAATACTGAAGATAAAAGCATTGATACCTATTTAAGTGAACTTGGCTGGCGAGAATTCAGCTATTACCTGCTATACCATTTTCCAACGCTACCGAATAAAAACTTTAACGATAAGTTTGATAAGTTCCCATGGCGCACCGACGCGAAGGCACTTAAAGCATGGCAACGCGGCAACACAGGTATTCCCATTGTTGATGCAGGCATGCGCGAGTTATGGCAAACGGGATATATGCACAATCGCGTTCGAATGATTGTGGGTTCATTTCTAGTGAAGAATTTGTTGCTCAGCTGGCATGAAGGTGAACGCTGGTTTTGGGACACCCTGTTAGATGCAGATTTGGCCAGTAATAGTGCTAGTTGGCAGTGGGTAGCTGGTTCGGGGGCAGATGCAGCGCCATACTTTAGAATTTTCAATCCTATTCTACAGGGCGAAAAATTCGATAAGAAAGGCAACTATGTACGTAAATATTGTCCAGAGCTTAAAAACCTTCCTGATAAGTACATCCACAAGCCGTGGGAAACCCCAGGTGTTATAGCTAAAGATGCTGGATTGGAGCTTGGTAAAACCTATCCCAAGCCAATTGTTGACCTTAAAAAATCAAGGCAACGAGCGTTAGACGCGTTTCAAGAGATAAAAGAGTAGGGTATGGCTGCACTTATTTTAGTTCTTGGCGATCAGTTAACCGCAACGCTACCAGCCATTTCTGACGCTAATAAATCGACAGACACGATATTAATGGCGGAAGTGCGTGAGGAAGCAACTTACGTAAAGCACCATAAGAAGAAAATTGCGTTTCTATTTAGTGCCATGCGCCATTTTGCCAAATCACTTCGCGACGATGGTTACCGCGTTGACTATATAAAATACGACGATGTAGATAACGCCGGTAGCCTATTAGATGAAGTGAAACGTGCCCTTGAAACAGGGCGCTTTGATGAGGTTGTATGCACAATGCCAGGTGAGCACCGCCTTCTTAAAAGCATGCAGCAGTGGCAAAGTGTGTTAAATACGCCTGTTTCGATAAAAGAAGACAATCGCTTTTTGTCGACTCCTGACGAGTTTAGCGAGTGGGCTAATGGTAAAAAACAGCTTCGAATGGAATTCTTTTACCGAGAAATGCGCCGCAAGCATAATGTGCTGATGGACGGGAAAAACCCTATTGGTGGTAAATGGAATTACGATGCTCAAAACCGTGAGTCTATGGATGCTACACATCAAGTGCCTAAACACAGTAGTTTTGAAACCGATGAAATAACGAAGGAAGTGTTAGCGCTTGTTGAGGAAAACTTCAGCGGTCACTTTGGTGAACTTGATGATTTCTACTTTGCGGTAACTCGGGAAAATGCGCTTAAGGTTCTTAATACCTTTATCGATGAGCGACTCGAAAACTTTGGTCAGTATCAAGATGCTATGGTTGAAGGGAAGCCTTGGATGTATCACTCGCACATTGGCTTTTACTTAAACTGCGGGTTACTAACGCCTAAAGAGGCGATAGAAGCAGCAGAGCAGGCGTATCATGCCGGACAAGTACCGCTTAATTCTGCAGAAGGTTTTATTCGACAAATATTGGGCTGGCGTGAATACGTTAGAGGCTTTTACTGGCACTTTATGCCTAACTTAAAAACCGACAACTATTTCAATAATACACGCTCGCTTCCTTCGTTCTTCTGGGATGCGCAAACCAATATGAACTGTATGCGCCAGTGTATTAAAGAAACTCAGCAAAATGCCTATGCACACCACATACAGCGTTTAATGGTAATTGGTAACTTTAGCTTGTTAACAGAACTTAGCCCTGAAGAAGTACAGGCGTGGTATTTACTTGTGTATGCCGACGCTTATGAGTGGGTAGAGTTACCAAATGTAGCTGGCATGATCCTTTATAGCGACGGCGGTAACTTGGCCAGTAAACCCTATGTTGCTAGCGGTAGCTACATCAACAAGATGAGTAATTACTGCAAAAACTGCGGCTATCAAGTATCGAAAAAAACAGGGCCTAAAGCGTGTCCGTTTAACTACTTGTATTGGCATTTCATTGATAAGCAGCGAGATAAACTGAGTAATAATCACCGTATGGCGATGATCTACAAAACCTACGGCCGCATGAAAGAAGAAAACATTGATGCGATGAAACAGGATGCAGCCGCATTTTTAACTAAGCTGTCGAAAAATGAAGAAGTCTAATTTGCCGACAAAAGTATGTCCGGTTTGCGACCGCCCGTTTACCTGGCGTAAAAAGTGGGAGCGTGACTGGGAGAACGTTAAGTACTGCTCGAAACGTTGTGCATCTAATAAAAATAAAACCTAGCTTACGTTAGTGTTAATCAGTGGCATGACACCTGTTGTGCCACTTAGCGTTGAACTTAGTAAAACCATGAATCCCACTCATAGTTTGATGAATATATACCATTTATATTCATAACCAAAGTTGCGTATAACTGATGCCATTGTCACTAATGAGTAACTGTTATGCACAAAGACATCTCGTTTAAGATTACACGGACTCCGTTTAACGAACACTACTGTGTTGCTCCAAATACACGAATCACTACCAATTTTGCTAATTTAGCGCGTGGTCCATACAAGGAAGAAAACATTCGAAATACCCTTGATATGATAAGTAACCGCTGTAATTCACTTGCGCACTGGGATAATTCAAATAAAAACCGTTACTCAGTAACGTTAGAGATTATCAGTGTATTTATTAATAGCGGATTAGATTGCAGCCTTGACTCCCTAGGCGAAAACGATGACGGACTGCCAAACATTGAAATGCTACAAACTAAAATTGTAGATGCAGACACGGGTGATGTTATAGACGGTATTGTTGGGAATAATTTCTCGTCATACGTCAGGGATTACGATTTTAGTGTTGTTTTAAAACGCTTTAATGAAGGAAAAGAGACCTTCCAAGTTCCATCGAACTTTGGGGACTTTCACGGCACGCTGTTTAAACACTTTGTTGAATCATCGGCATATAAAGCTGAATTTTGTAAGACGCCGGTAATTTGTTTATCGGTTTCAGATAATAAAACGTACACCCGAATAAATAATTCACATCCCATATTGGGGGCTGAATATGCGCCCTGCGGTGCTTCACTAACGGAACAATACTTTGCAAAAATGGGGTTTCGTGTTCGGTACTTTATGCCAAACAATAGCGCAGCACCATTAGCATTCTACTTTTATGGTGACTTGTTAAACGATTACTCAAACATAGAGTTGATTGCCACGATAAGCACCATGGAGACTTTCCAGAAAATCTACCGTCCAGAGATTTATAACGCGAACTCTAGCGCTGGTACGTGCTTTAAACCAAGCCTTTTTAATAAAGATTACTCGTATACACATGTTAAATACGACCGAGAAGAACGCGCCACATTGGCTGTAGAGCAAGGCAAGTATATTGAGACCATGTTTATTAAGCCCTATAAGGCAATGCTTGAACAGACACTTACCTATCAAAATTAATTACTAACGCTAATTTCTAACGAGAATAATATAAGGCCCCTTAATGAATACGCTGATTCCTACTTGTATAGCGGGTAGCTTACCTAAACCTATTTGGCTGGCAGAACCGGAAACCTTATGGTCGCCGTGGAAGTTAGCTAACAAAGCCCTAGAACAAGGCAAGCAAGATGCCTTGAAATTGGCGCTTCACGATCAAAAAAACGCGGGTTTAGACATCATTTGTGACGGTGAACAAACAAGGCAACATTTTGTAACTACCTTTATTGAACAATTGAACGGTGTTGATTGTGAAAACAAGAAAACAATGAGAATTCGAAATCGCTATGATGCACAAGTGCCCGTGATTGTAGGCCCAATTAGCCTTTCGCATTCTGTTTTTGAAAAAGATGCATTGTTTTTACGTAGTCAAACAGATGCCCCCATAAAGTGGGCGCTTCCAGGGCCACTCACTATGGTCGATACACTGTGTGACGAATACTATGGTTGTAAAAAGACGCTAGCAAACGAATTCGCAAAAATATTAAACAAAGAAGCCAGAGCACTCGAAGCTGCTGGCGTAGATGTTATTCAGTTTGACGAGCCTGCATTTAACGTTTTTCCAGATGAGGTAAACGAATGGGGCGTTGATGCGCTAGAAACCGCCATAGATGGATTAACCTGTAAAACGGCAGTTCATATTTGCTACGGCTACGGTATTAAGGCAAATAATGATTGGAAAAAGTCATTAGGTTCTCAATGGAGACAGTACGAATTAATCTTTCCGAAAATAAAAGCCTCTAACATCAGTGCGGTTTCGCTAGAGTGCCATAATTCTCACGTGCCCTTGTCGCTTATTTCTCTACTAGAAGGAAAAGAGATAATGGTAGGTGCAATAGACGTGGCAAACGACCATATTGAATCGCCAGAAGAGGTAGCAGAAACATTAAGACAAGCACTAGCGTATGTGGCACCTGACAAACTCATTGCATGCACTAACTGCGGAATGGCACCAATGGCAGCCGATGTTGCGCGTAAAAAACTTGCTGCTTTAACCGCGGGTGTGCGCATTATTAGGGACGAGCTAGAGTCGATATAAACAACTAGCAACATAAACAAAAAGCGAGCATAGACCGTAGTAACCTTACCTTAAATGGAAAGAGTTATAGAATGGAAACGCCAATTACTGTCGATAAATTTCGTTTTTTACTGTATCGACTTAAAGAAAAGCTATGGATTAAACCACTTTTGCTCTGTGTGCTGTCTATTGCCTGTGTGTTTGCAGCCAAGGCTGCTGATAGCTTTATAGATTCGAAACACATACCCAATATTAACGCTGAATCGGTTGAAACACTTTTATCAATAATGGCGTCAACCATGATGGTTATCGCAACATTTTCAGCTGGCACTATGGTTAATGCCTATAGCTCTGCAGGCCATTCAACTACACCAAGAAGTTTGAGTCTGATCATCTCAGACGACGTGTCTCAGTATGCGCTATCAGTATTTGTTGGCGCATTCATCTACAGTGCGGTTGCTATTACAGCAATGCATCTCGCATTTTTTGATACTGCGGGCGTTTTTATTCTGTTTTGTCTTACATGCACGGTTTTTGTCGTCGTTATATTAACATTTATCAGATGGGTAGACAGCGTGGCGCGCTTAGGGCGTGTAGAGTCAACAGTGCTGAGAGTAGAACAAGCGACAAAACGCGCAATTGAACATCGCATAAATACGCCATACTTAGGCGCAATACCACAGCACGATGCAGCAGTGCAGGGCAGTCACGCCATTTATACCGACGAAGTAGGGTACATACAACTTGTCGACATCGCTAGACTTCAACAGCTATGTGAAAAAGAAGACTTGTTCATTAACTTGAATATGTTACCAGGTGAGTTTGTAACACCAGAAAAGCCTGTTGGCTTCGCTACGGAAGCCGGTTTTGATAAGGAAATATTGTGCGCTATTAGCATTGATCCTATGCGTTCGTTCGAGGCAGACCCAAGATATGGGTTTATCGTATTAGCAGAAATAGCGTCTAGAGCCTTGTCGCCCGCTGTAAATGACCACGGCACAGCCATTAAAATTATCACAAGTATTACCAGGCTATTGTTACTTTGGCATTCGACAGAACGCGTAAATAAAACTGATAGCCAAAATAATAGCCATGAGTTTAACAATGCCAGTAATTTTAAAAATAAAAAGATGTTAAAAACCAGTCACGAGCCAAAATATAATCGTGTGTCTGTACCTGAATTATTAATTAATGACATTTTTGATGACGCATTTACTAGTATTTCAAGAGACAGTAATAACAATATTGAAGTGGCAATAAGAATTCAAAAGTCTTTAATAACGCTATCTAAATGCTTTGAACATGTTGATAAAGATTTTTACAGGGCCGCGGTTAAGTTTCAAAAAGAGACATTTGATAGGTGCTTTGAAAACTTAAATTTCGAGAAAGATAAAGAAAGGCTTAATTTAGTTTTCGAAGAATCAAAGTAAATATAAAAACAAAACTTTAATAAAAGTTTTCAATTAACCAATACTAATAGTTGATAGAGATATTAATCAATTATTTTCAGTAATAAAAATTCTGAGTTAAGTCAAAAACTCAATTTAACTCCTTAAAGTATTCTCAAATGCCAAAGAGCATCTTGATAACACCATTTCTCTGTATTTAGCAGTTCGAGCGCTACGTAAAATCTGAATCATTTTGCGAGGTTTAGTACGTCAGATTTTACGTAGCGTGATATTTGAAAACTCCACTTAAAAATACTTTTTAGAAATATCGCAGCGATAAGAAAGCTCAACTAGTCATAGAGATTGACTAAGTTAGTGCTGTAGTTAACTTGAACGCAAGTTTTTTCACGCACGGTGCTGAGCCAACAAAAGGCGCTAGAGGCAAAATAGTCTGTAAGCAATCACAGTCAACAAGGTAAGCAAAAAGCCTGACATCTGCGCCCTAATATCACCAATACATAATTACTCATAATGTATATTATGTTAAATTAGATGCGTGAAATGACTGGATAAGTGATGTGGTAACCATGATAACACCCCGTTCTCGAGCTCTTATTAATAATGTTGTAGATTGTTAACCTAGTTCGTAAACACCACGTAAGCTTTTAAAGTGTATCTCTATAGAAGTTTAATTAAATTGAAAAGCCACTACGAAGGCATTGAGAGATTATGTGAGCAAAAACTTCTAAAGTGTTGTTAGTATTATTTCTAAATTTATAAGCAGGTTTCTAAAAGTATTTTATACAAGATGCCCGTAACATTAAGTGATTGTTCTAGGCTTCTTAGAAAGGCGTTATTTGCTTTCAATTTCAGACTGAAATCTCTTTCTTATTGCTTCATGGCCATAGTTTCGATTCTCCCAGATACATAAAAAAATATGCTAAAGCGTTTTGCAGTTACTAAGAGGCTTTTAGAAATACGTTATTTTAAAGAGTGACTTTAAATCGAGATTACTTACTTTCTCTTAAATGGAAGCTAATTAATTTAGCTCCAATAAAAATACGAATGTAAGTGACTTAAAGGCCTCACCTTATAGATAGCAGTGTCTGTCGCAAATACGATGAATTTAATGATGTGAGATGCAATTACTAGTGGTATTCAATGGGCTATGTAGGCTAAAAGAAGCGTAAATCTTATTATTTTATTTCGCGCTTCTACGTAAAATCTAGTGGGTAATGCCTGGTATTCTTTGTCAGATTTCACGTAGCGCACGATTTCCGAAACGGAAAAATATACGCCGTTTTTGGAATAAATTGTCATATAACGCTTATTGGTCGACAATACTCTAAATGCATGTATTAATATACAGTGTTTGCTGTCTAGGGTATTATTAGAAGGATAACGAGCCTGTAATCACCAGCGCTTGAGTATACTGATGTTATCAGTAAGTCATGCAAGCCTGTTGGCCTAAGTTCACGCATGATAATTACAGTTATCATGCGTGAATCGTTTGAATATACAGTAACTTACAGATTTAAATGGATTCGTTCCACTCAGTTAACGTAATGCCAAATAACACTAAAGTATCTCTCATTTATCAGCCCGGTGCTAAAGAATCCGCTTCTATGAAGGCAAATGTAACAACAACCCATCAGAAGACTAATGAAGATTTTCTATCACTTAATACAGCTAAGGAACGTACCAACACATATTACAAAGACATTTTCTCTAAACTGCCAAAGAACACACAGCGTGCATATTTAAGTGACTATAACGAGTTTGGTTTGTTTTGTGCGCAATATGGCTATCAGGGTTTTACTAACGACTTTGCGTCAAATGAGCAATGTATCAAGCATTATGTAGAAGTACTATGCCAATCTCCCCTAGCCTATCGCACTATTAAGCGTCGATTGTCAGCGTTAAGCAAATACCTTGGTATAGCGAGTTTACCGAACCCAATCATCCGCTCTGCTTATCTACGAGACTTCATACGACTGTCGCTGGTAGAAAACAAAAAATACAGTATCTCAAGTCATCAAGCGGTTCCATTAACCATTGAAATGCTAGACAGTATTAACAATGCGGTTATCCCAGACTCGTTATTGGAATTACGCGACCTTGCAATCATCAACATTATGTTTGATGCATTGCTGAGGGCGGATGAAGTGGTTCGAGTTTGCCTTGAACATCTGTCTAGGCGTAATAATACATTATTAGTCGTCTCGTCAAAAAGCGACCAAGCGGGCCAAGGACAATATCGCTTTGTATCAGAAAGTACACTGTCGATGATTCAAGAATTTATTGATGAAGCCAATATAAATCCATCCACGAAACAACAAAGGGCTGTTGATGATCCTCGCCGTATATCGAAAGGCATTTTGTTTCGTCGTGTGTCGAATCATAAAAACGCATTGCTTTACGTGCAGGAATTTCTGAGAACATAACGCCGCATAGTGGCAGAGTTGGTGGTGCAGTATCGCTGGCCGAAGATGGAGCAACGTTGCCTGAACTTCAATTAGCTGGAGGCTGGAACTCGCCAGAAATGCCAGGCCACTATACCAAGCAAGCCAATGTAAAACGCGGTGGAATGGCTAAACTTTCACAAAGACACAAACGTTAAAGCGCGATTTGTAACGCATGCAGTTATGCGTAACTTTAATCGTTACTTATCGCATAACTAGAAAAGTAAAATCGTTAGCCAAGTAACTGTTGCCAATACTAAACTTACGAAAACGGCTGCAGAGCCGATGTCTTTTGCTCTCCCAATTAAAACGTGTATGTCAGTAGATACGTGGTCGCAAAGTTTTTCAACTGCAGTGTTTAGTAACTCTGTAATTAATACTATAAACAACGTCATAATAAGTAGTATTCGTTCTACATTACTTACTTCAAGCCACAGCGCTAGTGGAATTAGTACAAGCATTGCAAAAAACTCTTGTCTTATCGCAGCCTCACTTTTAAATGCAGCGCGTAGTCCATTCAATGAATAATGAGTGGCGTATAAAATGCGTAGCAATCCTGTGCGTTTCTCTATCATTTGTTGTTTTGCCTTTCCCATATTTGTGAAAACAAGTGCATACAAGTTTGAAATTACCTATTTTGAAAATAGTAACTTGCCGTTACAGCGATATGACGATTAAATTAATTTGTATGTCTTTGTGTTGGAATTGAAATGAAAAACTACATTATTCTGCTTTTGGTATTCTTTGTGTTTTCCTGTGACGTTGAAACCTCGTCGTCTAAAGGCTTCAGTTTGCCAAAGGGCAACACTGAAAATGGCAAAGCGGTTTTTCGTAAATATAGATGTACAGACTGTCACTATATTGCAGGTGAAAAACTAAACGCTACCAACAACTATCTAACGGTGAAACCCATTATGTTAGGAGGTACGGAAGGAAACGTAAAAACATATGGCGAGTTAGTAACGAGCATCATTAATCCCTCGCATAAAATAGCACCACGTTACCCCGCTAGCTTTACAAGTAATGAAGGTGTATCTCAGATGCGAGTGATAAACGACGAACTCACTGTTGCAGAACTCATCGACCTAGTAGCCTATTTGCAAGCGCAGTATAGGGTAGAACCCTACAGAACCAGCGATTATCGTCTTTATAAATTGAGAGCAAGAAACGAGAAGAGTTAAACATATCATTTTGTTTTATATATGATTAGCACTTTAATCTTCGTTGTTTTTACATGTGCTATATGGTTATGCGTAACCAATGTGCGCGGTAAGTATGTTCAACAAATCGCTAATAACGCACCTTTTGGCGCTATTCTCTATGTCCAATATCGTCTGTAGCGTGCTAATCTTCTAACATAATCAATAGACTGCCCTGCACTACTGTATTTTTCAGCCGCGTAGTTAATAGGGCTCATGCAATAAAAGGTTTTACATGGAGTATGCATTTCTTCTTTTCGCATTTGTTTGTGGGTTAACAGTAAAGATAATTGGCATCCCGCCCCTTGTTGGTTATTTAATAGCAGGGTTTCTGCTAAATCTTTTTGGCTACAAATTAACCGATGACCTCACTGAAATAGCAAACTTGGGTATCACCATTATGCTATTCACTATTGGTTTAAAACTAAATATAAGAGATTTGAGTAAACGTGAAGTTTGGGCTGGAAGCGTTTCACATACGCTTATTTGGGTAGGCGTTATTACATGTGCTGTTTATGGTGTTGCAGCTATAGCTTCACAATACGTTGAAGGTCTTACTTGGGAAACGGCTGCGCTTATCGCCTTTGCCTTAAGCTTCAGCAGCACAGTGTGTGTTGTAAAGGTGTTGGAAGAAAGTGGAGAAAGTAAAACTCGTCACGGTCGTCTAGCTATTGGCATACTGGTAATGCAAGACGTGTTCGCGGTAGTGTTTTTGGTCGCAGCTACTGGAAAATTGCCTTCAGTTTGGGCGTTGGGTCTGCTTGGGCTTGTTCCTGCTATGCCGCTTATCAGCAAGATGATTAACAAATCTGGGCATGGCGAACTTCTTCCTCTTACAGGGTTTATCTTAGCGCTAGGTGGGTATCACCTATTTGAGTTGGTAAATGTAAAGGGGGATTTAGGTGCACTAATCTTCGGGATGATGTTGGCACAACACGAAAAGGCTTCTGAGCTTGCAAAATCCCTTTTAAGTTTTAAAGACCTTTTCCTCATTGGTTTTTTCCTAACAATAGGGCTGACCGCCCTTCCCGACCTCACAATGATATTACTTGCAGTCGTCTTCTGTATTTTTATTCCAATAAAGGCTGCGCTATTTTTTGGTCTTTTTACGTCGCTTCGACTTCGTGGCAGGACCGCTTATTTAAGCAGCCTTGTTTTATCTAACTATAGCGAGTTTGGTCTAATCGTTGGTGCGCTTGCAGTTTCACTGGGGTTACTCGCGGACTCTTGGTTAGTGGTAATTGCACTGTCAGTGTCTATCTCCTTTGTTATTACCAGTGTGCTGTATCGCACGTCTCATGCGCAATACCATCGTTACAACGATATTATTAAACGCTATGAAAAATCGGTACGTCTTAAAGAAGACATTTACCCTACTCTTCAAAACGCTGAGTTTTTAGTGCTCGGAATGGGCCGAGTTGGGCGAGGTGCTTTTAATGCACTTTCTAATTTAAGCGACGTTAATGTTTGGGGAATGGATGCCGATCGTACAAAAGTAAAAGAACTTGCGTCTGAAGGCTTGAATGTTATTTGCGGTGACGGAGAGGATGTAGATTTATGGGAAAACTTAGATATAGCAAATGTGCAAATGGTATTATTAGCGCTCCCTTCTATTCAAGACTCGGTGAATATTACGCGACAACTTAAAAACGCGGGTTATAAAGGCAAGGTTGCCGCAATTGCTCGTTATGAAGATGAGGTGTCTTATTTATATGAAAATCATGTAGATAAAGTGTTCAATTTCTTTACCGAAGCTGGTTTAGGTTTTGCTGAAGAGAGTCTCGCCTATGCGCAGTCTCAAGAATTACATCAACAGCAAGCGTAAGAGAAATGCAGTTCTAAATGCGAACAATGGTTGAATTGAGATTCGTTATCGTTTGTAAATGTATGTTTTATATAGTATTTTTGACTTTTTGCGTGAGTGGGGCTACACTTCGCTGAAATACTGGAAAAGGGTTTTCACTATGCAAGGTGACAAACAAGTAATTGCAAAGTTAAACGAAGTACTAACGTGTGAACTTACTTCGATAAATCAATACTTTCTGCATGCTCGTATGTTTAAAAATTGGGGCTTCTCTGAGTTAAACGAGAAAAATTACAAGAAGTCAATTAAAGACATGAAGCAAGCTGATGACCTGATTGAGCGCATTTTATTTCTAGAAGGGTTACCTAACCTACAAGCACTAGGCAAGCTTTACATCGGTGAAGACACGGTAGAGATGCTCGCTTGCGATGCTCGATTTGAAAAAGAGCAGCTACCACTTCTTCGCGAAGCCATTGCATTGTGTGAAGAAAAACAAGACTACGTGTCGAGAGATTTACTTGAGAACATCCTTGAGTACGAAGAAGAGCACTTAGACTGGATAGAAACGCAAGAATATCAAATTGACGCGATGGGTATTGAGAACTACCTGCAAGCACAAGTTATGGGAGACGACTAATGAAAGGCAATCAAGCTATCATTAACGGGTTGAACGAGCTACTTTCATATGAATTAGCAGCAATGGATCAGTATTTTATCCATTCACAAATGTACCTTGATTGGGGTCTAAACAAACTTTACGAGCGCATTGATCATGAATTTGATGACGAGCGCGGTCATGCCACAAAGCTTATTGAGCGTATGCTGTTCTTAGAGGGCACGCCTGATATGACAAAGCGCACTGGCTTTAAAGTAGGAAAAGACGTGCCTGAAATGCTTGAAAGCGATTTACGCGTTGAGTATGAGGTTGATGCAAAACTTCGTGAAGTTATTGCACTGTGCGAAACAGAGAAAGACTATGTTACTCGCGACATGCTAATTGTATTGTTAGACGATACAGAGATGGACCACGCTCACTGGCTTGAGCAACAATTGGGTCTTATCAAGCGTTTAGGGTTACAAAATTACCTTCAATCGCAAATGTAATAGTAATGAATGTTGAGAAAAGGACCAGCGCTTTAGCTGGTCTTTTTTTATCTGTAATTTGTGTGCCTAGCGCTATCAATGCTTTATTGTTGGGTAACAAAATAAAGATAAGCAGGTGATTCCTCTGAAGCGATGTTTAGCCGTAGCTGCCAGCGCATAACAGGTTCACTGCAACTTCCTAGCATAAACCAACCTGACCATTTACCCTGCGGCCCCTGCTCGAGTAGCACTGGAATTTTTCCCATATACATATTAACACCCTCTATCCAGGCACTTTCCACTACATGATTTGGCGGAATTGAAAATGTGACAGTGACCGACTCTTCAGCAACGGGCTTTTCCGAAAAGTGAGCAATGGCTATGTCATTACCTATTAAGAATTCGCAAGTTTCATTGACAAACGTGCAGCTATTACCTATTCCATTACTTACATTTGTCTCGTCAAACGCAGTTTGCTGAAATTTATGCGCAAGAAAAACACACATTGTTACAAGCACAATTGCTAACAATGGCAGCTGAGAATGTAAAAAATTTGATCGTTTACTGTTATGGTTAATTAGCATTTCTTAAATTTTATGTATTTCTTCATTGACGGAGATCAAGCTTAAGTAGTTTATGGTATCTTTTTGTAACTAAAAACTTTATCATCCGCGTACCAACTGGCTTGGAGACAATAATTATTACTCTTTCCGAGCTCGGTGTGAAGCGTAATCTATTGCTGATACACGTCTCGACCGCACTATTTTGGCAGTTGGATACCATAGTTCATTTGAAGTGGAAGATTCATTAAAATGAGTGAAATAAGCCAAGCACAACCTAACTACAATTATAAAGTGGTTAGGCAATTTACCATCATGACCATAGTCTGGGGTATCATTGGTATGGGCCTAGGGGTATTTATTGCTGCGCAATTATTTGCACCTATGCTTAACTTTGACACACCATGGCTAACATTTTCACGTTTGCGTCCGTTGCACACTAATGCCGTAATTTTTGCCTTCGGCGGCTGTGCGCTATTTGCAACGTCGTACTACATCGTTCAGCGTACCTGCCAGGTAAGACTGTTCAGTGACAAACTTGCCGCATTTACCTTCTGGGGCTGGCAGGCCGTTATTGTTTTAGCTGTTATCACCCTTCCAATGGGTTTAACAAGCTCTAAAGAATACGCTGAATTAGAGTGGCCAATCGATATTCTATTGGCACTGGTCTGGATCGCTTATATCATCAATTTCTTCGGAACCCTTGTTATCCGTAAGGTTTCGCACATTTATGTTGCAAACTGGTTCTTGGGCGCGTTTATGCTTACCGTTGCAGTTCTGCATATTGGTAACAGCATGGCTATTCCGGTATCTTTCACTAAGTCGTATTCATTGTATGCAGGCGCCGTAGACGCCATGATGCAATGGTGGTATGGCCACAACGCGGTAGGTTTCTTCCTAACTGCGGGCTTCTTAGGCATGATGTACTACTTCGTACCTAAGCAAGCTGGTCGCCCGGTTTACTCTTACAGACTGTCTATTGTTCACTTCTGGGCACTTATTTCTCTGTATATTTGGGCTGGTCCTCACCACCTTCACTACACTGCCCTTCCTGACTGGACTCAGTCACTTGGTATGGTGATGTCTATTATCTTATTCGTTCCATCTTGGGGCGGTATGATTAACGGTATTATGACGCTATCAGGCGCGTGGCATAAGCTTCGTACAGACCCTGTATTGCGCTTCCTTATTGTTTCATTGTCTTTCTATGGTATGTCTACCTTTGAAGGTCCGATGATGGCAATTAAAACCGTTAACGCACTATCTCACTACACAGACTGGACTATCGGTCACGTTCACTCTGGTGCACTAGGTTGGGTTGCAATGGTATCAATCGGTTCGATTTACCATCTAATCCCGATTCTGTTCGGTCAGCCGGCTATGTACAGCACTAGATTGGTTAACGTGCACTTCTGGTTTGCAACCATTGGCGTTGTGCTTTACATCGTTGCAATGTGGATGTCTGGTGTACTTCAAGGTCTAATGTGGCGCGCAGTTAACGCTGACGGTACGCTTACTTACAGCTTTGTAGAGTCACTTGAAGCGTCTAAACCGTTCTACGTAGTTCGTTTCATTGGTGGTTGTTTCGTTGTGGCTGGTATGCTTGTAATGGCATACAACACATGGAAGACCGTTCGTGCCCCTAAAGGCAGTATCGCTGCAGAACCAGCGACTCAGCCGGCGTAGTTAAGGAGCAGAATAATGAAAAATGCACACGAGTTAATTGAAAAGAATGTCGGCCTACTTACCGTTCTTATCCTAGTAGCGATAAGCTTCGGTGCCATGGTTCAAATTACGCCGTTGATGTTTCAACAGCAAACTATGGAACCTGTAACTGGCCTACGTCCATACACTGCACTTGAGCTGGAAGGTCGTGACATCTACATCCGTGAAGGTTGTGTTGGTTGTCACAGCCAAATGATCCGTCCATTCCGCGCAGAAACTGAGCGTTATGGTCACTACAGCGTTGCTGGCGAATCAGTATGGGAGCACCCTTTCCTATGGGGTTCTAAGCGTACTGGTCCTGACCTAGCACGTGTTGGTGGTCGTTACAGTGACGAGTGGCACCGAGTTCACCTGCTAAATCCTCGTAACGTAGTACCTGAGTCGAACATGCCAGGTTTCCCTTGGCTTGCGGAAAACACGCTTAACGGCGAGTTAACAGGCGAAAAAATGGAAGTATTCCGTGGATTCGGCGTTCCGTACACCGACGAAGATATCGCGGGCGCGAAAGCCGCAGTACAGGGTAAAACAGAGATGCAAGCCCTTATTGCTTACCTTCAATCTCTTGGCACACATTTGAAATAATATGGACCAAGGAATAGTAGGCAGCATTTTTACTGTCATCGTCTTTGTAAGCTTCATCGGTATTGTGTGGTGGGCGTTTAGCAGCCGCAACAAGAAGAAGTTCGATGAAGCTGCAAACTTAGTGTTTGCAGACGAAGAAAAAGAAAAATCAAAAGAAGATTAGCAGGAGTCTTAAACTCATGAGTATGTTTTGGACAATTTGGATTTCAGTGATAACCCTAGGGTTAATCATTGGTTGCTACTTCCTTCTACGCTGGTGCCTTTCAAATAAGACAGGCGTAGCTGAAGGCGAGTCAATGGGACACGAGTTTGATGGTATCGAGGAACTGAATAACCAGCTTCCCCGTTGGTGGACAATTATGTTCTACATTACCATCGTTTGGGGCTTCTTATACCTAGCTCTGTACCCTGGTTTAGGTGCTTACGAAGGTTTATTAGGTTGGAGAAGTTCAAACCAAAATATTCAGTCGTTAGAAGAGTCTCTTCAAGCGCGTATTGAAGCGAAAGAGCAAGGTAAATTGGTCGAGTACGACCGCGAACTAGACTTTGCGGCAGAAAAATTCGACCCAATTTTTGAAGCTTATGCGGCAGTACCTGTAGAAGAACTAGCAAAAGACCCTGAAGCAAATAAAGTAGGACAGCGTTTGTTCCTACAAAATTGCTCTCAGTGTCACGGTTCTGATGCACGTGGTCAAAATGGCGGCTTCCCTAACCTTACCGACGACGATTGGTTGTACGGTGGCTCAGGCGAGAAAATTGTTGAAACCCTTCAGCTTGGTCGTAAAGCAGCCATGCCAGCATGGTTAGATGCGATGGGTGAAGACGGCATCGACGAAGTAGTAAACTACGTACTAAGCCTTAGCGGTCGCGATGTAGACCCCCAGCTTGCAAAAGCGGGTAAAGCGCGTTTTGCAGCTTGTGCAGCATGTCACGGTATGGACGGTAAAGGTAACCAAATGCTTGGTGCACCTAACCTAACAGACAATATCTGGCTATACGGCGGCAGCCACAGAGCGGTTACAGAAACGCTAACATACGGCAGAAACGGCGTAATGCCATCATTTAAGAAAACCTTGGGTGATGACAAAATTCACGTTGTAGCAGCCTATGTGTACAGCCTTTCAAATGATTAATGATCTAAATCATTAAAATGACGAGAAAGCCCCGTTACCACGGGGCTTTTTTTATGAGAAAATACAAGCCAGTAAGTATCGTGTGCTAACCCTACTCTAGTGTTTTTATGCTAAATCTTGTGAATCAAGATTTGCCATAAAAACGTTAATGCAGTAACTACGAGATTTCGTATACATGAACAGACCTTGGTATAAAGAATTCTGGCCCTGGTTTTTAATTGCCGTTCCAGTAGCCACCCTTATTATGGGCGGCGTGCTTTTAAATTTGGCCATCTCTACTGAAGACAGCCTTGTGATAGACGACTATTACAAAGAAGGTAAAGCAATCAACGCGAGTCTAGACAAGGAAGCTGTGGCTAAGCGCCTTAATATAACAACAGACTTAACAATCAACGATGGCAGTATTGCGCTTGAGTTTCATTCTGGTATTCCAAAAGAAGGCAATGCAGTAAAGCTTAATTTCTATCATGTTACATTGGAAGAACGCGATGTAAGCGTATTGCTTTCACGTGATGCCAACGGAATTTATCGTGGGTTTGTTGAGCAAAACCTAGATGGAAAGTGGCGCGTTTCTCTAACGCCTTTTGATGAAAGCTGGAAAATTCAAAACACGTTGGTGTTACCACAACCTGGTGCTATTAAGTTCAACCCATAATGTCACATAAAGATTGCTACCACTGCGGCCTGCCTGTTGCTAACAGTGACATAGGTCAGTTTCAAACCGTTGTACTAGGCCAACAAAGAGACATGTGCTGTCCCGGTTGCCTAGCCGTGTCTGAGGCTATCGTAAACAACGGGCTTGAAGACTATTACCAATTCAGAACAGAGCCGGCCAAAAAGTCAGATGATGGCATTTTAACCAAACTCGATAAGCTAGCGTTGTTCGACGACCCTGCTCTACAAGAAGAGTTCGTTTTTGATGAGGGCAAACACAAGCAAATTCAGCTGACGCTTGAAGGAATTACTTGTGCAGCATGTGGTTGGCTTATTGAGAAGCAGCTGTCTAAGGTTGATGGCATCAAACAGGTTGCGGTAAATGTTCAAGAACGTCGAGCGTTAATTACGTGGTCTGAGCTTGAAATAAAGCTCAGTCAAATTCTTTCAACGTTAAAACGCATTGGCTACGAAGGAAGCCCGTTTCAACCCGATGAGCATGAGGCTAGCTATAAACGAGAGCAGAAAACCTTTTTAAAAAAATTAGGTTTGGCTGGCATCATGACCATGCAGGTGATGATGTTAATGACTGGTCTGTACTTTGACTGGTTTGGTGCCATCGAGCTAGAAACTAAGCAATATTTCCATTGGGTAGCGTTAACACTCACCACGCCTGTAGTATTGTATTCTGGAAGCACCTTTTATTTAGGTGCTGTGAAAGCGATAAGCGCTAGAACGGTGAATATGGATGTGCCGGTAACCATAGCGGTATTCGGTACCTATTTGGCAGGCATACGCTCTACCCTTTTAGAGCGCGGTGACGTGTATTTTGAAACTATTTGCATGTTTATATTCCTGTTGCTTCTTAGTCGCTTTTTAGAACACAGAAGTAGACATAGAGCCGCACAAATATCTGCAAATATGATGCAGCATGTACCGGTATCGGCAAGTAAACTGCTTACCGATGGCACAATTACCGATGTGCTAGCTAAGCGCTTAAACATAGGCGATGTTGTGTTAGTAAAGCCGGGTGAGATCATACCCATTGACGGCCAGGTTATAGAGGGGCGCGCATCGGTTGACGAGTCTATGCTAACGGGCGAGTTCAACCCGGTATCGAAGTCACAAAACAGCGTTGTATACGGCGGTACTGTTTGCCAAGACGGTAGCCTAACAATATCAGTAACCAAAACGCTAAAGCATGCGCTGGTTAATGAAATAGTTCGCCTTCAATCAAGCGCAATGGCCAACAAACCTAAAGCCGCACAGCTTGCCGATAACTTTTCTCGGTATTTTGTTGTTGCTGTACTTGTCATTTCTGCTTGCACCTATGGGTACTGGTCATTGCAAGGCAGTACAGAAGCCTTTTGGATAACCATATCCGTGTTGGTGGCTACATGCCCTTGCGCTTTAGGCTTAGCTACGCCTTCAGCACTAACTTGTGCAATGGCCAAGCTTAATCGCCAAGGTATCTTACTTAAACGTGCAGACGCGTTAGAGCAGGTAACCAGCATAACTACTATTGCCCTTGATAAGACAGGTACATTAACGAAAGGCAAGTTCACACTGGCACAAACATGGTTTGCGGAAGGTGTCGATGCACAAACTATGTTGGCCCTTGCCAAAGCGTTAGAATCTCGCTCAGAACACCCAATAGCAAGTGCCTTTTTAAAGTCCACTTCACCTAAAACTGCTAGTGAAAAGAACGCTAAGCAAGCACCTGATGATCAAGCTGAAGCATTTACGGTTAGCCAATTTGAAGTAACCCCTGGCGGCGGAATTTCTGGGGTGATTAATGAAGCAAAATGTTTAATGGGTACAGCTTTGTTTTGCAATGTAGCGCCGCAAGACGTGAACATTGATGCGAATGTGTTTTTAACGGTAAACGGTCGGCTGTTGGCTGCTTTTGTAGTGAGTGACAGCCTTCGTGAAGATACGCAAGAAACACTCAATGTACTGTCACAAACTCATGAGTTAGTCGTGTTAAGCGGTGATACACAGGACAATGTAAATACAGTTACGCAATCGTTACCTATAGCTAAATCACTTGGCGGCCTTACGCCTGACAAAAAATACAATGCGGTAGTTGAAATGCAGCATCAGGGTAAAAAAGTGATGATGATGGGTGACGGCATTAACGACGCTCCTGTACTTGCAAGTGCAGATGTTGCTATAGCTGTTGGCAACGCTACTGATGTTGCAAAAACTGCCGCCGACGTTATTTTGCTGGGCGACCAGCTTCTGTCTGTGCCTGAGCTGATTGAAACCGCACACAAAGTAAAACAAAAGATTCGACAAAACATCGGCTGGGCTGTTGGCTACAACGTATTAGTTCTACCGTTTGCAGTTACTGGGCTTTTATCCCCCTGGATGGCCGTTGTGGGTATGTCGTTAAGCAGTATTATTGTTGTAACCAATTCAACGCGGCTTTTAGGCAAATAGAATGAGCATAATTTACGTCCTTATCCCCATTGCTATCATTATCGTTGCGTTGGCAATTGTTATATTTTTCTGGGCTGTAAAATCTAATCAGTTTGAAGATTTAGATCGTCAAGGTTACAGTATTTTGTTTGATGACGACCTTCCACCTGAAGAGAAAAAACTCGCTGAGCGGCGAAAAGCCTTGCAGCGTCAAGAAGAAAAACAAAACATGGGTAGTGAAAACCAAGAAACAGTAAATAAAGAATCGAAGCGCTAAATATGGAAGGTATTAACTATCTATCTGCGTTTCTCATTGGTCTTGCCGGCGGTGTGCACTGCGTTGGAATGTGTGGCGGTATCGTAGCCGCACTAAGAATGGTTTCCCCAAAGGATGCTAACCCACTTCCCTATACACTTGCCTATAATTTGGGGCGCATATTTAGCTATACCGTTGCAGGTGCGCTTACCGGTGCTATTGGTCACATGGCGTCTGAATTTATTCCTTTGGCGAATTATGTTCTTACGCTGTTAAGCGGCATTATGCTGTTGTTATTAGCGTGCTATCTAGGAAAGTGGTGGACCGTTTTAACCGCACTAGAATCGTTTGGTAAAGGTTTGTTTTCTAAGCTTCAACCTGTTTCTAAAAAGTTTCTTCCTTTTAAATCACCAATGCATGCTATTCCTTACGGTATTATTTGGGGCTGGCTACCTTGTGGCCTTGTTTACTCTACACTTACGTGGTCTTTAGCCGCAGGTAATGCAACGCAAGGTGCGGCGTTAATGCTATTTTTTGGACTGGGAACCTTACCAACATTGTTGGCCGCCAGTGCAGGCAGCCAGCTTCTTTTACGTGGCTTTCAACATACTGTTACCCGACAAGTCATTGCGGTGTTAATGGCTTTATATTCAGTGCTTTTGATTTATCGGGCAATCCTTTAAAGCTTGCGGTATTATTGGTAAATAACCATAACTATTGTGAGGTCTTGTCATGAGCGCAGGAAGCCAGTTTTCAATTCACTGTCAGAACTGTAGTTTTAGCCATTTGTGTTTACCTGTGGCACTGAATAAAACTGAAATTGAATCTTTAGATGACATTATCGAGCGTAAAAAGCCGCTTCACAAAGGTGATACACTAATAAATACGGGCGATACATTCCGGTCTTTATTTGCTGTTCGCACAGGTTCTTTTAAGTCTTTTGTAACCAATAACGAAGGCGAGGAGCAGATCACCGGCTTCCATTTTCCAGGCGATATCATAGGCTTTGATGCGCTGCGAGAGAATAAACACCAAAGCTATACACAAGCGCTGGAAACGGCAATGGTATGTGAACTCCCCTACGAAACTCTTGATGAAATGTCGGTGCAGTTCCCTAAACTAAGACATCAAATATTGAGCTTTATGAGTGCTGAAATTAAACAAGATCACGACATGATCATGCTACTTAATAAACGTACAGCAGAAGAGCGTTTGTTGTATTTTATCTCTCATCTATCACAACGTTTCGAAGAGCGTGGTTTCTCACATCGTGAATTCCATCTAACGATGACACGAAACGAAATTGGAAATTATTTAGGGCTTACTATAGAAACAATTAGTCGTCTACTAAGTCGTTTTCAAAAAGAAGATATTATTAAGGTAGACGGCAGACTTATTACTATTAAGAACTTTGACCGCTTAAACGAGAAACTAGAGGCTTTAAACGGCCCGAGTATTGTGTGCAACGGCTAGGCCTGCACTAAATAACTTCTGCTCAAGCTCGCTACCCACCAACTTTTGAATTAGCAAAATATTGATCTAGTTCAACTTTCGTTTTCGAGTTTGTCGTTTACACTAAACATATATGGTTCGTTTTAACGGGACATCACATGATTGAGTGTAGACATATTTTAGCGATTGTTGATACTGAACGAGATAGCCAGCCTGCGTTAAGCCGGGCGTTTGAACTAGCCGCAAAAACAGGCGCTTCGGTTACTGCTATGTTAGTGGTGTACGACCTTTCTTACGACATGACCACAATGTTAAGCGGCGATGAGCGTGAGTCAATGCGCGACGCGGTTACAAATGAACATGCAAAATGGTTAAAAAATCACTTGAATACCTTGGGGTTTAAAGAAGCTGATATTGTGGTGGAGTGGAATAATCGCGCGTACGAATCAATTATTTCCTATACGTTAAACGACAAGGTTGATCTTGTTGTAAAAGCCACAAAGCGACATGACGACTTGGTGTCTGTGTTGTTTACGCCAACTGATTGGCATTTAATGCGTAAGTGTCCCTGCCCTGTGCTGTTAGTTAAAGATCACGACTGGCCAGAAAATGGTGAGATAATTGCGGCAGTTAACGTGGGTAGTGAAGACAACGAACACGCTGCCTTAAATGATAAAATTACACTTATCGCAAACGACTACGCTACGTTACTCAAAGGCAATGTGAACTTAGTTAATAGCTATCCAACCACACCGCTTAATGTCGCGATAGAAGTGCCTGAGTTCGACCCTGAGAACTATCATAATGCGGTTAAGAATCACCACAACAATGAGATGCAGGCACACGCGCTTAAATATGGTGTTCCCGATGAAAAGTGTATCGTGAAAGAGGGACTCCCTGAAAAAGTGATACCTCAAGTTGCCAAAGACATTGATGCAGAGCTTGTAATAATTGGTACTGTGGGGCGCGTAGGACTATCTGCGGCACTTATTGGAAACACAGCGGAACACGTTATTGATGAACTCAATTGTGACGTTTTAGCTATAAAGCCGGATGGTTTTGTTTCACCACTAGCAAAATAAGAAAGTAAGTAGCGTTTTACCACGCTATGTGCATAAATTAACGTCAGCAAACATGGTTTCGAAAACACGCTTTATTGTATAATGGCGTTTTTAGAACGAAACAAGCTAGTTAATTATGAGTTTAGGCACAACCAGTGCTAGTGCTAACGATGCGGTATCAAACGCAGCACAAAGCAAGCAAAAGTATAATTTCAACAAACTTCAGAAGCGACTTCGCCGTAACGTGGGTAAAGCCATTGGCGATTTCGGCATGATTGAAAACAACGATAAAGTAATGGTGTGTTTATCTGGCGGTAAAGACAGCTACACCATGCTTGATATTTTACTTTTCCTTAAGAAAATTGCGCCTATTCATTTTGACATCGTAGCGGTAAACCTTGACCAAAAACAGCCAGGTTTTCCAGAACACATATTGCCAGAATATCTTGATAGCGTTGGTGTAGACTACAAAATTGTAGAAGAAGACACGTACTCTATAGTTAAAGACAAAATTCCAGAGGGAAAAACAACGTGCTCTTTGTGTTCAAGGCTGCGCCGAGGCATTTTGTATCGCACTGCGAAGGAATTAGGCGCAACTAAAATTGCTCTGGGTCATCACAGAGACGACATGCTAGAAACCTTCTTTTTGAACATGTTCCATGGTGGCAAGCTAAAATCAATGCCGCCTAAACTTGTGAGTGACAATGGCGAGCACATTGTAATTCGTCCCCTTGCCTACTGCAGCGAAAAGGACATCGAGAAGTACTCTCAGGCTGTCGAGTTTCCAATTATTCCGTGTAATTTATGTGGAAGTCAGGAAAACTTGCAGCGTCAGAACATAAAAGCGATGCTACAAGATTGGAATCGACGCTTTCCTGGAAGAATTGAGTCAATGTTTAGAGCGCTTCAAAACGTAGCGCCTTCGCACTTAATCGATAGTAACCTTCATGACTTCAAATCAATTACTACTCAGGATGGCCCTGTTGAGGATGGCGACATAGGGTTTGATGAACCGTCGTTTACTGATACCAACAATACCGAAATGGTAGATAGCGATAACGCCATTGAAATCGTCAACATCATGGAAACCAAATAGATGAAAATAGGACTTGCGTTAGGCGCAGGCGCGGCGCGCGGATGGACCCACATAGGTATAATTGAAGCACTTGAAAAACTTGGCGTTCGCATCGACGTTGTAGCCGGTTGTTCAATTGGTGCCTACGTTGGTGCTGCTTACGCAAGTGGTAGGCTTGAAGAGCTAAAAGAATGGGCGTGTTCACTAAGCGACTGGCAGGTACTTGCACTGATGGGTGTAGGCTTGCGTAGAGGTGGTATTGCTAGCGGCCAGAAAGTGTTTGATAAGCTTGCAGCAGATTTTTGTGTAGAGACATATGAGGCAATGCAAAAGCCGTTTGCGTCTGTTGCTACAGACCTATACACCGGCCGAGAAGTTGTTTTTAACTCCGGACCTATAGGCGACACTATTCAAGCATCTTGTGCTATTCCAGCCTTATTCAGCCCTGTAGCACACGGTGATAGATGGCTTGTGGACGGTGCAGTAGTTAACCCTGTACCGGTAAATTTGTGTCGACAATTAGGCGCAGACTTCGTTATTGCCGTTAACTTAAACGCTGATTTTAGGCCCATGCGCTTAGAAAAGCTACGCAACGATCATGAAGAAAATCAACGAAAAACGGAAGACTTCTTTACTAAAAGTCAAAACGTACTACGTCAATGGTTTTCCCCCGATTCGAAAGACGATGATAATAAAGCTGATGACGAAAAGAAGCTTATCGAAAATGATTCGGAAGGCGTAGAAAAAACAGAGGGTTCTGTGGCGTCTGATGTAATTGAACAAATTGAAGAAGAAGTAACAGAAGTGCCTGCAAAAGCCAGTAAGCGCAATCCACCTGGGATCATGAGCGTTATGAGTTCTTCATTAGAGATATTGCAGGCTCGAGTTACTCGCTCACGTTTGGCCGGTGACCCGCCTGATATCCTTATTGAGCCCCAGCTTACTGATGTTGGAATAATGGAGTTTCATAGGGCTCAGGAGCTCTGCGCAAAAGGTGAAGAAACTATTTCACGATTGGCAGAGCAAATACGCTATCAATTATCAACTTGATGCCATAGCCGTAATGCGAAGCGGCGCATGGGGTAATGTTAACCCCTTCGCTTCGCTTATCCACTGCTGCTCTAGCTGAAGTACACCATTATTTATTTGTACGCCCTGTGGCGTAATGAAATCTAAGTTTTTGTCGTCGAATTGAATCATTAGGCCTTTAACAGACGGCATCAGGAACGACAGGAAGCTACCCATTTCATTAAAAAACGCTGCGTATTGTTCAAACAGAAAAGACAGCTCTTCCTGTGAATAATACTGCTTTAAATACTCGGCTTTAGTTTCAAGCTGAACTGACATATCACACACATTTGCCGCTTCTTTTAAATCTATGCGAACAAGTGCATTAGCTAGTTTTAATGCTTTTTCAGTGGGCACAGTAAAACGCCCTTCATTGCTTATCTCTAGCGGTAACGTTTGTTTATCAGTCACTATTTCAGCGTTGTTTATTCCGCAAAGACGCCCTTCTCCAACCCTAATAAAACCAAATGCAAATTGGAGCGCTTGTGTATCTTCGTTATCCAACTTTTTAACATGGCTGTAAAAACGACTGTACTCTACGTCTATGGATTCAGCATGTGCGGTTAAGCCAGACAAGCCATATAGAGCTGACACTAATAATAAAGCTGCACGTATCATTCGGTTAAAAACTCCTCGTTAAATCGAATCATGGTTTGAAGCTCTTCCACATAAGCGGCTCCTCGCTCTGAATAGTTCATTAGCCCTTCAGCAAGCGCAACGCCCGTAATAGGTATTTGATTTGCGCGTAATCTGCCGCGTATTTCCCGTAAGTCTTCATAAGCATCGTGTCGGTTTATATTTCGCATATAGGTATACGTAGCGCGTGATACATTCTCAAACTTCGCCACCTCATGAGATGCACCATCGTTACGTCTACTTGGTACAAACCCACAACCTTTAGAAAAACACCACAAGCCATAGAAGTTATACCCCTTGCGTGCGAATCGGCTCGTGCCCCACGCAGACTCATTCGCAGCCTGCACCAATACAAGTTCAACAGGAAGAATGTCGACTTTCAGCATAAGTGCTTCTAACTTTTTTTGAAGCGGCTGCTTTGCTTTAACTCGATACTCATTTTCCAACCATGTTAAGCGCTCGATATCGTCGTCGGTAAGTGACTCGTTAACAAGGACTTTTCTGTAAAGTGTTTGAATATAATGACGGAGAGAAAGCAAATAGGCGTTTTGTTTTTCAACCTCTGGACGAAGATAATTGAAAAACGCTGCCTTCTTTTCTTTTACATTAGTGTAAACCGAAAAGTCAGGCACAGGTTTATTGGCCTCAACTGTTTTCGGTACCTCTAAAATATCGGGCTCTTGGTCGGTAAAAATAATGGCATTAATTACGATAACCGCTAAAACACCTAGCGTGATTAAAACGATTTTTGACGTTTCTCTTTTATGCATCAAATCGAGACTCATTGACATCATTAATTGGTGCTTCTTTGCCTCCCTCCTGCTCACCAATAAGTTCTTGATACAGCAAACCCATAACACTGAAGTAAAAAGGCAATACCCAGATCAATGAAAAACCAAGCGTAAGCGGCGCGGTAAGAAAAAGCAGGAACAGTACGCCGTAAACTGCTGCAATTTGCGTCCAGTAAGCATTAAAAACTCGGCAAGATAGAATAATAGCGCTTATTGGTGTGAGCTTTCTATCTGCTACCAGCATTAATGAAAATGACGATGCAAGATAAAAATACAGTCCTGGAATAATAAGTAACACCAGCCCTAACTGAACAAGGATACTGTTTACTAACTGCGTAAGGGCGAGTAAGAAAAGCAACGGAAAAAAGCTGAAAACAGTGAATACCGATGTTTTCTGCGCTCTCGCGTTCATTACTCCCATCATGTAAAGACCCGCTATAAGCGGAGATACAATACATATCGCGATGATTTCGATAATCGATTGATGCTCAAACACATACGTGCCGTCATTATTCACCGTAATATAAGGCTGTGCCAATAGCCCTATGACGACAAAGGTTAAAAACAATACGACGCTGCCTTGAAGTAATGCACTGTAATTTGATTTCGTTAAGGATGCGGCGTTAGACAGTATTTGCTTAACATTAAAATTGTATTGTCTGTTAAGTGTTTGCTGCAGTTTATCTTTTTGTACGTCGTTCACTCGCTACTCTTTATGTTACTTTCCGCTAAATCGGCACAATTATAACAATTAACGTCATCGAATGCTTGCATGGCGGTAACTAGTAAACTAACCAATAATTAATTTAGACGCCAAGCCAACAAGAAGAACGCCCATGGCGCGGTCAAGCCAATACCCCTTTTTTCCCAACAACTCAGCAACTCTGCTGGTGCTTAGCAAATACGAAAGAAAGCAAAACCATAACCCTGTCGCTAGCGCAAGGTAGATTCCATAGCCCAGTTTAACAGTAAAAGGTGTATCGACGCTGATTATGGCGGTAAACAGCGTAAGAAAAAACAGTGTTGCTTTTGGGTTTAACCCGTTGGTAAGAAACCCCATCCAAAATGCTTTTTTAGGTGAAATATCCGGTGGTGCTTCAGTATCTACATCCACATCAGAACTTTTAGGAGGCCCGCTTCGAAGTGCACCAAAAGCTAAGTAAAGAAGATACGCGGCAGCGCAGTAACTAAATGTTTGGAATAGCCATGGTGTTGTAGCAATTACAACGCTTAAACCAACAAGTGAATAGATAACGTGCAACAGTATTGCCGCTCCAATGCCTACACTTGTATACATGGCAATTTTGCGCCCATAAGACACACTATTTCGCACCACTATGGCAAAGTCGGGGCCCGGACTTGCTACAGCAACTAAATGCACTATTGCGATAGTTAGAAATTCATTTAAATACGGCATATCAACCCTTTATAAACCAGCGGTGCTGTTTATTATTTTCTCTACAAGCGCTGGCACTTCAGCACTAGCTAACCCTGTTATAGATTCATCAAAAAGTGCATTGGTTGCACTTGGCGCCAAGTTCACTTCTATCGTGTATGCGCCAGCTTCTTGTGCTACCTGCACGAATCCAGCAGCCGGATATACGTTTCCAGACGTACCTATGGCAATAAAAATATCTGCGTTAGATAAAGCATTATATATATCATCCATGTATAGCGGCATCTCACCAAACCAAACAATATCAGGGCGTAGCGTTTTACCACCACAGCATGGGCAAGGTGTGTTCTCATCAAATGAATCACGCCAAACAAAAGTTTTTTCTGACTGTGAACAACGTGCAGAAAGCAGTTCACCATGCATGTGCAGCACTCTATTACTTCCGCCCTGCTCGTGCAGATTATCAACATTTTGCGTAACGAGTAATAAGTTGTCTTGAAATTCTTGTTCTAGCTTTGCGAGTGCTTTGTGTGCCTCATTTGCTTTTACAGAATCAGACTGAAGCTGTTCCCGTCGTGCATTGTAAAAACGGTAAACTAACGCAGGGTTTTCAACGAAAGCTTCTGGAGTGGCCACCTCTTCTACTCTGTGGTTTTCCCACAGGCCATCGTTGTCACGAAATGTCTTAATGCCAGATTCTGCTGAAATTCCTGCACCAGTAAGAACGACTATTTTAGGAGGTGTGTTGCGCAGTTGGTTTTTAAACAGGTTAATAAACGTAGTATTTTCAATCATTTGCGCTTCTCGTTAACATACTTGCTTTGCGCAATAGTGTAACGCTATCAAACGCTTCCACCTACCTTTTTACTACCTTTTTAGCTGATGTTTTTACTTTGAAATTATTATTGCGTAACTCTTAATTCGCAGTGACCACTGGATATTGCAAGTCTGCTCCCCATTCTGACCAAGAACCGTCATAAACGGAAATCTGAGTAGCGCCGCACATTACAGCCGCAATACCTACGATGCATGCTGTAACACCAGAGCCGCAGGTGCAAATAATAGGTTTTGTTAAGTCGATACTGTGCTGCTTAAAAGTATCATAGAGTTTTTCGACTTCTTTCAAATGGCCGTTATTGAGCAACTCCATAAAAGGCAGGTTGAGTGCACCAGGCATATGCCCGGAACGCACACCTTGGCGCGGCTCACTTACCTCACCATTAAACCGCGGGCGACTTCTTGCATCTACAAGTTGGGTATATGTTTCAAGTGCGTTTGAAACAGTTTGTGCGTTTACAAACCACCCTGTTCGAGCATGCCCATGATAAGTAAGCTTTCCATACTGTTGTTGTTCTGCCGTGGGTAGCCCAGCAGCCTCCCACGCCTTTTGCCCCCCATCAAGAATATAAACTTCCTGATGCCCGATTGCTTTAAGCATCCACCAAACACGTGGTGAACTGAACATTCCCCTTGTATCGTAAACGACAACTGGAGTGTTTTCAGTTATGCCTTGTTTGCCTAAATACAGTGATAATGTTTCAACATCGGGCATGCTGTGAGGATAACCCGTTGCATGGTCGCTACCTTCACCATCTAAATCAAAATCGACAGATGCAGGCAGTACCATGGCATTCCTTGCATCTGGTGTGTTTGTTATAGGGTCATCCATTACCGCACGGAGTAATGTTACGGGGCGTTCCTGCATCATTCGTGCTACATCACTTACTTTGATCAACGGAGACGTCATTACTCACTCGCAATGTTATTGTTAACGTAATCAAAATAGTGGATGTAAATCAGGTGTTTCGCAAATAAAAGTGCGTTTAAATGCATATACCGCTGAAAAACACTCAACTAACAGTCATTTTTTACTTGTGAGGCCGCAAAATCTAATTTGTCTCTTAAGTGCGGTTTACCTTTTAAATACTCACGTCGAAATATGCTGAAATATTGAGCTAAAGCCTGCGCACCGTCAGTCTCGCCAGCCATTTCTAACACGCTTATCCCCACTTCGGCTGTGCAATGTTGAAAAGCATGGGTTGATTCACGCAGCAGGTAATCCGAAGACACTTCCGGATTTACTCCAAGTACAGGTAGGCACTGAAGATAAGGACTTTTTACAAACATTTTTTTAGCTTCTCGCCATGTCCCATCCAGAAAAATAAACAAAGGCTTCTTGTTTGTCTTTCTTTCAACACTGTTTATGCAGCGTTCAGGCTGTGCATATTCATGAGGGAATACGACAATTGGCTCATAATTGCTGTTGTTTAAAAGAGATATTAATTGTGGATGTGGTCGTGTGCGTTGCCATAAAAACGCATAGTTCTCAGACACCACATCAGCAATAAGGCGGCCTGTATTAGTTGGCTTATAATATTCGCCTTTGTACATCAAAAAAAGTACAGCAATATCGGTACTCGGCGTTGGTACATAACTGCAAATACAGTTGCTTAACGGTAGCAGACACGTTTCACAACGCTTTACTTTACTTCCCCTTGCATGAAAGGGTCTTTCTGCTTTACTTAACTCTTCCAAGCGAAGAGACATAACTGAATTCAAGGGCGTAAACTTTCGATTCATTTAAAATGCGAAAAGTATCACAGTTTGAAGCTTAGCCCTAACTTTATAGGGTAACAGCCTGTGCTAATCCGAGTTTCAAGTAATAGCGTATAACCATTACCTTAAATAAGGAGTTGCCTGCCATGTATTGTGCCGATTGCGAATCTGTTGATGATTATTTTTTCGAAACAACCTACTTCTGGATCTTTGTACCCACGGTAGAAACCTTTGGCAAAGTGGCTGGCCTTTGCGGCTCAATGCAACTCAACGCGCAGCAGGAATCATCGCACTGCATATCTTGTTTGGTAAATAGTTCACAAATTCAACGTTTTCTAACATCATTAAACGGTGCCCTTGAAAGTAAAGAATTAGAAAACACAAAAGTAACTACTACCGAGACTAGCACGTCTCCTACCATAGATGAGATGGGACGCATGACGACACTGGCTATACTCTTTAATCGATTTCAGGCTAAGTGGTTAGTTGAAAGTGTTGAGGAAGAACGCTATGAAAGCTGGTTTCAACCGATAGTACGAGTAAACGATAAATCTATTTTCGCCCACGAAGGCCTATTTAGAGTGCGTGATGATCAAGGCTCTATTGTGCCTCCAGCACTGGCGTTTAAACTAGCCGAGAAATCCGATTTATTGTTTTCTCTCGACCTTGTGGCAAGGCGCTCGGCGGTAGAATGTGCCGCTAAGGCAAAACTAGGCGGCAAACTGTTCATTAACTTTAATCCTTCAAGTATTTACGACCCTTCCTACTGTTTACGCGCTACAGCATCAAGCATTAACGAAATTGGTGTAAAACCCGAAGACGTTGTGTTTGAAGTTACTGAAACGCATCGTGCAACAGACATAAACCACCTTAAGGGTATTCTCGCTTTCTACAGAAATGCGGGCTTTCAAGTCGCATTAGACGATATAGGTTCGGGTTGGTCTGGCTTGAACTTACTACAAACACTACGCCCAGATTACGTAAAAATTGATATGGAGTTGGTGCGAGATGTACATACAGACGAGTACAAACAAAATATCGTTACTAACCTTATACGCATCGCAAAGGCGAACAACATTGAAGTTATTGCTGAAGGCATAGAAGTTGAAGAAGAAGCACAGTGGCTAGCAAACGCGAATGCCGACTACCTTCAAGGATACCTTTATGGAAAACCTAAAGCCTATGAAGCAGAATTATCTGGTGATGAGCAGCAAAAAATTGATGAGTCTTTGAAGCCGTTAGATAACGCCGCAAGCGTGTAGCTTCACACCTTTGATAACTAGTCAGTAAATATGTCACAAATCAAAATGGCACTTTTATAAGTGCTTTTTTTGCCTGTAAGTGATTTTGCATTTGAAACAGATTTTTCTGTGAGACTAAGTTGCGCCATACCCTGCCCCTTTGCTGGTATACCATTTACGCGTCCCTTGGCATACCATTTCAGTATACCATTTACAACATTTCAAGGCATTTCTAGGCGTTTTTTTGAACAATAGAAAGAGTAAAAGCTAGAACTTGAAAGGTCGGTAAAGTGTTGATTTTAAAGGATAAAAGATGGTGCCCGGGGCCGGACTTGAACCGGCACGCTGTTACCAGCGAGGGATTTTAAATCCCTTGTGTCTACCAATTTCACCACCCGGGCATCGGGTTGCTTTTCAGCAAAGGTGTCAGGCGTAGAACCTGATGCTGCGTTGCAGCTTTATGGAGGCGGAACCCGGAGTCGAACCGAGATAGACGGATTTGCAATCCGCTGCATAGCCATTCTGCCATTCCGCCAGTGTGCGACTGGCGCGTGATTAAGTATCCTTTAAGGATTGGAGCGGGAAACGAGATTCGAACTCGCGACCCCGACCTTGGCAAGGTCGTGCTCTACCAACTGAGCTATTCCCGCATACCTTAATCTTACATTTCGTTTCGGTGATGTCCTCTCGAAATGTGTGGTGCATTCTACCTACCCAATCAAAACTGTCAATACGAAAAAACGTTTAAATTGAGATAAATGCGGCTTTTCATGATCGTTTGCTAATTTTTTATTCACATTGATTAATGCGCGATCAATTAGCTGATGATGCCCCGCCTTTTAAATGAGGCCACGCTGCTTTTGAATATACAATCATTGACCAAATTGACAGCACCGCAGCGATATAAAGTAAAATATATCCAAGCGTTACCCAATAAATTGGAAAGCCCATAAAGGTTTCTAAACCCGACAACAGCCCAATTAAGGCCAACATTTGAGCAGTTGTTTTCGCCTTACCAATAAATGAAACCTGAACGGCGTCCCTTACACCGTTTGAACCCATCCACTCTCGTAAAGCAGACACATAAATTTCACGAACAAGCAGCGCTATTGAAGGAAGCGTTATCCAAAGCGTTGCATAACTATGCGTAATCATTAAAAGCGCTGCACCAACGATAAGCTTGTCGGCTACTGGATCTAAAAATGCACCAAAGGGAGTTGATTGTTGAAGCTTTCTTGCTAAATAACCATCAAACCAATCTGTGATTGCTGCAAGCCAGAAAATAAAAGCACCCGCCTCGTGCGCCCACTTCCAATCTAGAAAATAAACAACTACAAAAACGGGAATAAGGATTACTCTGAATAAAGTAATACAATTTGGAACAGTCCACATAAAAAATACGTCTCAATATCTTGCCGCTTTGGGCGTTTAGCGCTGCTATACAGCTATTATTCTGGTAACACATTACCTTAAAACACAACGTAATGCTTGTAACAGCCAATATTTAGTTGTGAAGATGGTCGTAAATTGTTTCCGCTAAGTCTTGGCTAATGCCAGGTACGCTGGCAATTTCATCTTTGCTTGCCTTCTTAAGGCCTTGTAGACCGCCCATGAATTTAAGCAGCTGCTGACGACGCTTAGCGCCAATACCCGGAATACTTTCAAGGCTTGATGTGGTTTTCACTTTCTGGCGCCTATTTCTATGCCCAGTAATAGCAAAACGGTGTGACTCATCGCGAATGTGTTGTACAAGATGAAGACCAGGTGCATGGCTGTCCATCGACACCACGTCGTGGTTTCCAGCCAGAATTAGTGTTTCTAAACCTGCTTTTCTTGTTACACCTTTTGCTACGCCAAGCAACATTGGCTTTTTATCATGTGGCCAATCTTCGAAAAATGCTTCAGCTTGAGCAAGCTGCCCTTTACCGCCATCTATAATTAACAGGTCAGGAATTTTTTGTACTTCTTTAACGCTTTTGTATCTGCGCTTCAATGCTTGCGCCATTGCAGCGTAGTCGTCACCAGGGGTTATCCCCTCAATATTGTAACGACGATAATCGCTTTTAAGCGGCCCTTCTCTATTAAATACTACGCAAGATGCTACAGTTTGCTGACCCGACGTATGACTAATATCGAAACATTCCATGCGTTGAAGTGGTTTATCGACTTCCAACGCTTCTTCTAGACTCAAGTAGCGCGCAAAAACTGATTTCTGCTGGCTATATTGTGCATCCAGGGCATTAACTGCATTTGCCTGTGCCAGCTGCAGATACTTTCTTTTCTCTTCACGTGCTCCCTTAAAAAAGGCAACTTTGTGGCCCGCTTCACTTGAAAGTAGTTCTACAATGGCGTCCTGATCGCTGAGATCATTCGCCAGAACAATTTGTTTGGGTATAACTTTATTGCCCGCTAAGTAGAACTGCAGGAAGAAAGACTCGAAAACTTCTTGTTCGTCAGCTGTGTTTGGGACCTTGGGGAAAAATGCCTTACTGCCTAATAGCTGGCCATCACGTATAAACATCACTTGAATACACGCCATATTGCCTTTAAAAGCAAACCCAAAAACATCCATTTCGTCCTGCGTACCAGCAACCCATTGACGCTCTTGTACTTTACGCAAGGCGTTAATCTGATCACGATAGCGGGCGGCGGCTTCGAAGTTGAGGGCTTCGCTTGCCTTCTCCATTTTTTCAACAAGGCTACCAATTACTTGCTGATTTTTGCCCTTTAAAAATAATCGGGCAAAATTTACCTGTTCTTTATATTCTTCGTCCGACACATAGCCATCAACACAAGGCGCACTGCATCGCTGCATTTGATATTGTAAACAAGGTCTACTGCGGGCACGGTAGTAGCTATCTTCACATTGCCTTACTGGAAATATCCGCTGCATAGAGCGCAAACTCTCACGTACAGACCATGCACTAGGGTACGGGCCAAAATATTCGCCCTTTTTCTTTTGCGGGCCTCTGTGAAAAGACAGTCTTGGGTGCTGGTGGTCAGATAGAAAGATAAAGGGGTACGACTTATCGTCGCGCATCACTACGTTGTAACGCGGCTTGTACTTCTTTATAAAGTTGTTTTCTAGCAAAAACGCTTCTGTTTCGCTGTTAACCACAGTGACATCCATCTGATGTATTTGGCTAACCAAGGAGCGTGTCTTTGCGTTGTCTACGTTTGTGCGAAAATAACTAGAAACACGCTTCTTTAAATTTTTTGCCTTTCCTACATATATTACTTCATCCTGTGAGTTATACATGCGGTAAACACCAGGTTGTGAAGTAAGATTCTTTAGGAAAGCAGCTGAATCAAAGGCTGGCATAGTCGAATTGAATTTAACTACAGTAGATTGGGGTCGATAAGCTTATGGCGAAGTGCCAAATGCGTTAGTTCAACGTCAGAGGTTACTCCCAGCTTGTCGAACATTCTATAGCGATAGGTGTTTACCGTTTTCGCGGAAATACTAAGCTCATTGGCGATGTCTTTTACGTTTTGCCCCTTTGTAAGGCGTTGTGCAATGTTCAGTTCACGGCTTGATAAGTCATCAAACGGGTTGTCGTTACTGGGTGACAGCTTACCCACCGCAATATTGTTAGCCACTTCACTATCAATATACTTTTGGCCGCCAAATACTTTATGAATAGCCATAATGACTTCTTCAGGCTCGGCATCTTTCGTAAGAAATCCAAACGCGCCAGCTTCCATTACCTGCAAAGGTATTGGGCTTTCCTTATGCATAGAAACACAAATAACCCGCGTATTTTCCGACATACGCACAATTTTTTTTGTTGCCTCTAGACCGCCAATACCAGGCATGTTTACATCCATGAGTACCACATCTGGTGCGTTTTTTCGGCATAATTGTACAGCGTCCTCACCATTTTTTGCCTCAGCAATAATGGTAAAGTCACTCACATCTTCCAGAATTCGGCGTATCCCTGTTCTGACCAATTCATGATCATCTGCTAGGATTATTTTTATCACTCTAGTATCTCACTGACATCTATAAAAACCACAAGCAGTATTCCAGCGTTATTAGTTTTTTTAAGCTTTAAGCAAAGGCCCCTAATACGCAGCAAAAATACCACGGTAAAGTCATAATACCACGTGTATTAATTTCGTGAAGTGAAGATACACATTTTGTAATAAATAATTGAATTTATGAACATTTAGCCTAACTTGGCAAATCAAACCACAATGCTACAAACGGTTCATTACCTACAACTTTTACCGTCTCGTGCTCGTAAATTCCAACACCATCACCTGGATTTACTGAAATGGCTTCAATTTCACTGGTTAGCGTTACGCTCGCAGTACCGCTTACCACGTGAAGGTACCCTTTTCTGCCCTCAGTAACCTGCTCTATTTGTTCATCTTTATTTAGCTGAATGCGAGTAATAGATGCATCTTGCTTTATAGTGAGCGAATCATTGCTGCCATCTTGACTTACAAGAAGTTCTTTTGCACCCGAAGATTCGCCTGATTGCGCACTATTGCCGAAGGCACGCTGAGAATACTGTGGCTCGCCTCCCTTCTCACTCGGCACTATCCAAATTTGCAGAAAGTTGACGGCCTCGTCTTTTGAAGGGTTGAACTCAGAGTGCATAATGCCTTTCCCTGCACTCATTACTTGAATATCACCCGCTGGCACAATGTACTCATTGCCCGTGCTGTCTTTATGCTTCAAAGCGCCGCTTACCACATAAGAAATAATCTCCATGTCACGGTGTCCATGGGTTTCAAAGCCCCTGCCTGGTGCAACAATGTCATCATTAATTACCCGCAACACAGAGAAACCCATGTGTTTCGGATCGTAGTAATGACCAAACGAAAAACTGTGTTTGCTGCGCAACCAGCCAAAATCAACGGCACCGCGTGAATTTGCTTGTCTTAAATATACCATTGCTAACTCCAAAAAATGTTTGTCTCAGCGTTGCTGAAAACTTTAGTATGAAGTCATTATAAGACCTACAAAGCAGAACTAAATGCCAAAATAATTGAAGATACATTCGAATAAATAGAATTTATTTAACTAGCAGAAACAGATGCGATTCAATGCACGCTCAATAGTTTCAGGTGAACATGCAAGATTAAGACGTATAAAGCCAGGGTTGCCGAAAGCACTGCCATCGCTACCTATAACGCCATTTTTAACGCAGTCGTTGAAGGTGCTTACCGTCCTTGTAAACCCAGTACTACTTGTATCATTGCCTTTTAATTGTGGCGTTATTGACGAAATTGATAACCATAGAAAGTAGCCTGCTGCGCCCATGGTATAGGTGGCTTTAAGTTTGTGGTGGTAAAAAAAAGCATTAACAAAGTTTCGGTTAAACTCAATAGCTGCAAGGACTTGTTCTAACCATTTTCTAGATGCTTTATAAGCACAAATAAGTGCCAGTTTACTTAAATGACTCGCATAAAGATGCCTTCGATATAAGGCTCGCCGTAAAGCTTCACGCTTTGCGTCATCTGCAACAATGGCGTACGACGCACCCGGTACGCTAGCCAAATTAAAGGTTTTTGATGCGCTATTAATGTGAATTAGGATTGGAGAACATAGTAGCCCTCTGGCAGCGCCAAAAAGCGGTACGCTTGATGGCGCCACATGAGGTAAGAATCCGAAGTCACTGTGAACTGCGTCAACGATTAAAAGAATATTATGGCGTTCACAGAAGCGTATAATTTCAGCCTGATTTTCACTACCAAGCACAGTTCCCGTTGGGTTATTTGGGTGACATAGCAAAAAAGCTTTTGCATCAGTATCAAGTAAAGCAATATCAATGGTCTCAATATGGCTCGTGTTACCTGCTTCGTTTCCTGACATAGGCAACTTTATTGATATTGGCTGTAGTTCGTTCGATTCAATAATATCTTGAAGAGGTGGATAGCCAGGTAACAAGTGCATGACTTTGTCGCCCTTGCTACAAAACGTGCGCAATACGGTGTCTATTGCGCCAATTGTGCTAACCGCATCAACAACATGTTCTGGTAGCACAGCACTCGTGTGTTGCGAAGACAACTGCACTTTTTGCTGTGAGTGCCAATCGGCGACAGCCTGCCCTATATCACAGTATTGGTAACCATATTCAGTCACTATATGTTGCTGCAAAAACGCAATAACCTCATCTGGAGGGCGAATGTTCATATCGGCAATCCACATAGCAATGGCATCACTGGGTGCTTGGGGAAACCTTTTTCGTACGCCTGCGTATTTCAACCGTGAAGCACTTTGCTTGCCTAACTCATCACTGTCCCACAGCGATGAGTACCTGTCAGCCTCTTTCCTATACGCTTCTAAAACGGGTGTCGCGTTTATATCCATTAGCCTTACAATTGGTTTTTTCTAAACACGTTAAATTCAGAGAGTGTATGTTGGTATTTCCGTTTGGTCTCGCGAATGACAAAAGGTATTTCGACAGGCGCATTTACGCGACTAAACTGACCACTTAATGCGTTCTCTAACGCCTGTGTGGAACTCAGTGTTTCCCCGTTTTCATCTTTGTAACCGCCTAACCATTCGCTACGTTCAGTGTAGTCTTCCAACCATGTGAATGGGCTAGCTATAATTAACAGCCCGCCTTCATTAAGTCGTTCACTAATATCTGAAAGCACCTTCCGTGGGCTATAGACACGATCTATTAAGTTACCCATAAAGATAAGATCGTAACCGGTAAATTGTGGTTTTAAGTTACATGCGTCACCTTGTGCGAAGTGCACCTTATCTGCAACATCTGCTAAGCCAAGTGCTTCAAGTTTTCTCGATTTAAACGAGGTAAGCTCACCCTCTTCGATTAAATGATAGCGAATTTCACCACGTTCCTGCATATCAAAAGCGGTTTTAACAAACCTTGCCGAGAAATCGATACCTTCAACACTTTCAAAATACTTCGCCAATTCAAAAGTGGAACGCCCTACTGCACAGCCGAGATCTAACGCCTTATTTGTATTTATTCCGGCACGCGTTGCCATTTCAATGCAAAATGCAGCGCTTGCTTTGGCAAAATTAGGAACGCCATGGTACTCGTCGCCGTAATGAAACTCGCTATACTGCGATACTTGTGTGTCGCTTTCATAGTCGAAGTCATTCACTTTTACCATACTGTCGCTTTGCACGTAACGAAATCCCGCGTGTTGAAAAAAATGTCTTCTGAAAGCATAGCGGCTATTTTTAGTTGCTTCATTACCTGTAGATATCCAACTGCCGCCTTTGATTAAGTTGTGCTTATTGTCAAAGGTGGGGGTGGTAAAGTCGTCGTATAAGGGGTGAACCTTAAACCCATCAAAAGGATAAATAGGCGTCTCTGTCCATTGCCACACATTTCCGACTACATCAAAGAATTCACCTGACTCGTTAATATTAACAGGTTCACTAGATGCATATTTACCCAGCCCAATATTAAAACCGTCGCTATAGACTTCTTCAATAACGCCCGCATGCTCTCGCATGGCAAACCACTCGTTCTCAGTGGGTAAGCGAATAGACACGCCGCTCACTTTGCTCTTGTAGTTACAAAACGCTTTAGCTTCATGATAATTTACGTCTACGGGCCAGTCTAAAGGAAGCTCTATTTCCTGCAGCATGCTGCGGTATTTGTAACCCTCGTCGGTCTTAACCCAAAAAACAGGGTGACGAGCCTTTGTGTACTCTCGCCATTCGTTACCTTCTTTCTCCCAGTATTCAGCGTTGGTATAACCTCCGTCTTTCACAAACGAGAGAAACTCACCATTACTTACAAGAAAGCGAGACGCCTTAAATGAAGCAACTTGCTGTTCAAGTTCTCCGTACTCGTTATCCCAGCCGTAAAAGCTATCTTCGGTTGTTTTATTGCTGGTGATTTCTGCAGCAGGAACCGTCATTAGCGCATTGACCGGTATGGCAGTCTCATCTGTTTCGAACTGTGTGCAAGCAGGCCAATCTTCATTGGGTTTAACTGATGAGAGCGGCAATTGTCTTATCAGTACTGACGATGTTTCTAGATGAATTCTTTCGTGCTCAATCCCCATAATGATTGGCCACATGGGGTTTTCCCAATCAATAGGCATTGAAAACGATAATGTATCAATTAAATCGCACATTAACGTTCTAACTTGGTCACGGTAACGTCTTACTTCATCAACAGCTGGCCAATCGTAATTTTCGTCATTCAAGTCGTCCCAGCTCATTTCGTCAACGCCAATTGCGAATAGCGATTCGAACTTAGGGTTTATGCGTTCGTTGATAACTTTGGCTAAAACAAGTTTGTTGATGAAAAACGTTGCTGTATGGCCGAAATAAAAGATAAGTGGATGACGCAGTTTTTCAGGTCTTTCGTAAAAAGCGCTATCGGAAGCAAGACAAGAAAATAACGATTCGTAAGTATTAAATGAGTCTAAAAAGTAAGCTTTAATTTCTTTTCTTTTTTGCTCAACAGTGCCATTTCGAAGGTGAAGCGTAGACATTGATTGCATACTATCCTCTTATATTTTTATTACTGCAGAACACCACGCGCCGGAAAATAGTATATACGCGCTTTAGTAAAGCAAAAGTGTAACGACGAGCAGCAAATCTAATTTGTTGTATCAGGGTTTTATGACGAATGCGCGACAACAAATGATTTCTTATTGGAATGAACCATAGTTACCAGATAAAGAAAGGATGAGATCAGTTTTTATTTCATCAAAACGGAGACTTTTGAAAAGGCATAAAAAAACCCGCAACAATGTGCGGGTTTCTAGAATGTGGCGGAGAGTGAGGGATTCACTCGCGCCGTCCATGGCGCTCGCCCTTCGGGCAGCCTTCGGCTGTGCAAAACGGCTATCGTGCCGTTTTGTCGAACAACGGGGCTTCTCACCCTCACTCATAGTAGTATTTTATTTAGTGCATAAAAAACCCGCAGCAATGTGCGGGTTTCTTGAATGTGGCGGAGAGTGAGGGATTCGAACCCCCGGAAGGTTTGACCCTTCGCTTGATTTCAAGTCAAGTGCATTCAACCGGACTCTGCCAACTCTCCGTAAGTGCTGCGTATAATAATGATTTAATTATTTCTGTAAAGCACTAATTTCAATAAAATTAATCAACTGCTGAATCACTAACCAAAATGTTTAAATTTTAACAAAATGAGACAAAAATCAATCTAATACTTAGCGTTACTTCCACTTAAAAAGAAAAAAGAGCAAAGGCTTCCGCCCCTGCTCTTTTCCAATTTATTCTGTTTAATTAAGAAAGTTTATTTGCAATAGCACTGTCTACTGAATACTTTCCACCACCTTGTATTGCCAATGCAACATTTACAGCAAGTAATGTAAGGGCGAATTCGTAGCCATTGTTACTCATGAACAAACCGTTACTAAAATGAACGCTGAAAATAGCAATAATCATGGTAAATGCGCTTACGATAGCAGCCGGCCTTGTTAGAAAACCCAACATTAAAGCAATACCACCAAAAAATTCTGCGCTACCTGCAAGAAGCGCCATTAAAAAACCTGGTGCAAGACCAATGCTTTCCATCCACTGCCCTGTTCCTTCAAGACCGTAACCACCAAACCATGCGAATAACTTTTGTGAACCGTGTGCAGCAAGGATGATACCTACTGGAACACGAAGCATAATGTTGGCGATGCTGTTATTAGTAGTAAAAATGTTTTTCAAAAATTGCTTGTTCATTGTCATTTCCTCAATATAAATAAAGTGTTTGTCGTTTCAAATCTCGTCGTTGCTAGGTGTTAGTCAACGTTATGGGTACATAGTAGACATCGCCTTAATTTTGATAAAGACATGCTATATTGATTTATTAACAACAAATTATTGATAATAGAGTTATGGATAGATTAGCCCTTCTAAGAACATTTTGTGTTGTAGTACGTGAAGGTAGTTTCACACGCGCGGCTGAGCGTCTCGATACGTCGAATCAACTAGTGAGCAAATATGTTGCGCAACTAGAGAAAGAACTAGATGTGCGGTTGTTTAATAGGACAACACGGAAAATACACCTTACTGAGGCGGGGCAACAGTGCTTTGAGCATGCAAAGCATATCTTAGAAAGTGTAGAAGATATGGAGGGGCAACTAGGGCTTTTAAATACATCTGCCAAAGGTGTATTGCGTGTTAGTGCGCCCGTGTCGTTTTCAACGTTACACCTTTCCACTTGTCTTGGTGCATTTCAGCAAAAGCACCCACATGTTTCAGTAAACTTGCAGCTAAACGATAGAAAAGTGGATGTATTAGATGAAGGGTTTGACGTAGCAATAAGAGCTGGACAATTGAACAGTTCTTCTTTCATAGCGAAAAGAATCGCAACAATTAAACTTGTGCTTTGTGCGTCACCGGAATATTTAAAGAAGAATGGCGTTCCAACGCATCCGAGTGACCTAAATCCGGAACATTATTTGGAATATAGCTATATAAATTATGACGATGAGACATCAGAGTTAATTCAATTACTTAAAACCAATTCTCAGCGCTACAAACCACGCCTTACTGTTAATAATGGTGAAATACTTACCGACGTTGCAAAAATGAGTCTAGGCTATGTGCTACAACCTACATTTATTGCCGGAAGAGCACTTAAGAATAAAGAGCTGATCAGTATTCTTGATGAGCATACGCCACCGTCTATTGGCCTATATGCTGTTTACCCACACCGAAAGCTGGTTTCAAACAAACTACGGGTTTTTATCGACTTCCTTTCTGAATATTTTGCATCTGCTCAAAATTGGGAGTAGATAAAGATGCTACATGTTTTCTAACGCATCCACACAGGCATTGTCATTCACTGGGCACAACCCGCCAACCAACTTCTTTTCTGACGGATGTACAGAAGTGTTGGTGATATGAGAGACATAATCTGCAAGTAGCTCTTCATCAAACAAAGCCACAAGTTCTTCATGTTCTAAATGATAATAAACGTTCAACGAAACATCATCGCGGTTAAACAATTTATCATTATAAATCTGCGCAGCATTAACAACATCATCACTCATAGAGGCATACATAAAAATAGGCATTGGTTTGGCAATATTAAGTTTGTGCATTATGTCTAGATCGTTTCGCGTTATTCCACTACGTTTGAGCACAATCTCTGCAGCGTTATCAATATCATCTTGAGAGACAAATAAACGAATTAATCGGTTTGCGCTGTATAACCAATATAGGGCATTTAATGAATAATCGAAATTAATCATTGGTGCGATAAGGTGCAATGTCGCATTGTTTACTTGCGTAGAGAGTTCGGTTGCTGCAACAGCCCCCATTGAGACGCCCACAATATGAGTGCGACGCGCGTTTCGTTTTTCAATTAATGCTTTCAACGGCTCTACGTAATTAAGACCAAACGAAAAGGAATCTTCTGCATCTGGATTTGGCGCAACAAATACCTGCGCTCCGGTTATTCTTTGTAACCACAGCGCTTTAAAAGTCAGTAATTTGGGGTCTAGCATGTAGCCTGGTAGAACAACAATAATATCGTCCTGAAGTACTTGCGTATGCAAAGGCTCAGTTTTGTTGTTTTTAAACTTCCAAACTTTCTGGGTGTCGGTTGTATTGAGTTTAAAAGAAAGCGAGAGGTTTTTTGCTTTTATAAAATCGTTTTTTGGATCGTCTGCGGCAAAAGATGTTACTTGGATGCATCGGTTATTGTCGCTACATACTTGCTTAGAGGTGAGCACTTTGTGGAGGTCACTTTCAATTCGTTTTAAGCCAGGGTTCATTACCTGCTTTGCGATAAACGAGGCACAGCCGCCGCTTAAAAAGCAGAGAACCAATAAACCCGCGTAAAAAAGTACTCGTGCCTTCACCAGAACCTTAACAATTATTTTTATTATAGGTTCATATTAAGCACGATTATCTAGATTAGTAAACGATGACGCACAGCTTTGTGGTTTTGAAAAACTGTTTTAAACGTAAACCAATAGTCACGGGAAGTTTAAAAAGCCCCGTCATCAGTGGTTGCCCAAACGTTAAACAATTGCTGATATGTTGGATACTCGTTCAACATCTTCCGCGTTTTTTGAGCGTGAATAGGTGTTACGTGATTTAACCAAAACCTAGTCTCATCAACATAGTTTAACCCCTTGGCAATTTTCATAATTGTGTTAGCCATTTCAAGCGCAAGACCGCCACTTTCTTTCGTACCAAGGTATTTATTATCGAAAGCGCCTTTCTGTTCTGGGGGAAAGCGCGATAGCTCAGACATTAGCTTCGAATGTATGCAGGAAAACAGCGTAATCGGCCTAATAGGTTCTCCCAATGGATAACGGCAAGCCAAAAGGGATAATTCAGCTTCGTTAAACGAATGGTCTACTGGACACCAAAACCCCGTTTCAAAACCCTCGTGAAGAAATAAATTTCGGTCTGCATGTAGCGTTTTGTCCATGACAACCCTCGAAGAAAGAAGAATACAAGCATTACGTTAAAAACGTTGATAACAAAAATACGTTTTGAAAAGCCAAAACACAGGAATTGCGTGTTTTAATTAAAGTTAGCAGGAAATTGGGAGTGTTCAAATTATGTGGGGTAGAACAACAAAAAAAGCCCGCAACGTTGTATGGGCTTCTTGAATATGGCGGAGAGTGAGGGATTCACGCGCGCCTTCCATGGCGCTCTCCCTTCGGGCAGCCTTCGGCTGTGCAAAACGGCTATCGTGCCGTTTTGTCGAACAACGGGGCTTCTCACCCTCACTCAACAGCAGTTTTATTTTGGCATAAAAAAACCCGCAACGTTGTGCGGGCTTCTCGAATATGGCGGAGAGTGAGGGATTCGAACCCCCGGTGGGTTTGACCCCACGTCTGATTTCAAGTCAGGTGCATTAAACCGGGCTCTGCCAACTCTCCGTAAGTGCTGCGTATCTTAATGATATTTTTATGACTGTAAAGCATAAATTTAAAAAAGTTGTTTAAGTGCCGAGAATTCAATCAAATACGTTATTTATTAGACAATCAGGGGCTAATTATGCGCAGGTAACACCATTTTCATCTGAAAGCACTTGAAAATGGGAACTAAAAGCCATACAACATACACTAAATAAAAGAACCATTTCGGTCATATATAAGTCCTATTGGAGGAAACAATGGATCAACGTTCGATGTATTCAAGTGCATCTCAACCATCGGTATTGCAAACAAACAAGGTTTTGCGCAATACCTACATGCTGCTTGCGATGACACTGGCGTTTAGTGCGGTTTGTGCTGGTATAGCTATGGCAGTAGGCATCTCTCCTATGATGTCACTAGGTATGACCATTGGCGCTTTCATCACTTTGTTTGTTGTACAGAAGAAAGCTGACTCAGCGTCAGGTATCTACTGGGTATTTGCATTTACTGGCTTAATGGGTGCTTCCTTAGGTTACACGCTTAACTTCTACCTTGGCGTAGCAGGCCCTGGCCTTATCATGGAAGCGCTTGGCGCCACAGCGTTGGTGTTCTTTGCACTTTCTGGTTATGCACTAACTACGAAGAAAGATTTCTCTTTCATGGGCGGCTTTTTAGTTGTGGGTCTTGTGGTTGTGCTTGTGGCGGCTATAGCGAACATATTCTTCGCGGTACCTGCAGTAAGCCTAGCAATAAGCGCTGCTATTGTTTTCATCATGTCAGGTTTTATCCTGTTTGATACCAGCAGAATTATACACGGCGGTGAAACTAACTACATTCGTGCTACAGTTTCGCTATACTTGAACATCTACAACTTGTTCACGTCAATCCTACACCTACTGGGTGCATTTGGTGGCGACGATTAATTGGCGATTAAGGTTTTAAAATAAACACCCCTTAACCGGGGTGTTTTTATTTGTATGGCAGAATTTTCAATACTTATTACTTCGTCACCTTTTAATGGTGACAGCGCTATGCGCGCACTAGCGTTTATTAATGGCGTAATTGCTAACGGCGATAAAGTAAACAACATATTCTTTTATGGTGATGGCGTATATCACGCAAATTCGCTCATGCTTGATACGGGTGACACCTTTAGTGCATATCGAGCGTGGTCGAAGCTTTCTTCCGAACACAATGTAGCGCTTTTGGTATGTATTACAGCCGCTGTTAAAAGGGGCATTGTTAGTCAGCAAGAAGCTGATGACAATGGCATTGGCTATGCCAATCTTCAAGCTCCTTTTGAGCAAGCTGGTTTAGGCGAATTTTTTACTTCGCTTCACGGTTGCACTAACTTGGTACAATTTTGATGGCTTTGATTTTGATAAGGTTAACGCAACCTCCCTACTCTAATGCGTTAACCCAAGATGGAGTAGACTTCGCTTTAGCTGCAACCAATTATGGCCATGAAGTTAAAGTACTGTTTGAAGACCTTGCCTTACTTCAGTTAGTAAAAACAGCATCGGTGAAAGGCCTAAAAAATAACAGTAAGCGTTTAGCATCAATGCCGCTTTTCGATATCGACGATTGCTATGCATGTAAAACCAGTACTAAAGCCATGCAACTCAACGAATCACTTCAAAACACCAGTGTTATTGAAGAGTTAGATTGTAAATGGTTAGCAGCATCCGAGAAACTTGCGCTTATTAAAAGTGCCGACCATGTAGTAACGTTCTAATGTTAATCTCAATTTCTCACGCAAGGCTTACTGAATCTCACAAAGATGTACTCGCAGCATCATGCTCTGCAAGTGAAGCTGTGGCAATTGTATTCAGTGGCGATGGCGTCTATTCATTGCAGCCAAACGAAAACATAATCGAAAAGTGTTTATCAATAAGCACAGAAGAAACAACAGAGTGCGATCTACGCTTTTACGCTGTTGCAGAAGACGTGTTTTCACGTGGCGTAAATGTAGACCAAAACATAACTCAAATTACCAATCAAGAGCTTGCTGCGCTTGCGGCTGCGCATAAACAATGGGTAACGCTTTAATGACACAAGATACGTTTAGCTTCACGTATAACGGCCAAGATATCGCTACAGACAAGGCAGGCTACTTACTTGACCATACACAGTGGGATGAGGGTATGGTGGAGTTACTTGCGCGTGAGGAAAATATAGAAATGACAGACGCACATTGGGAAGTGGTTCGCTTTGTACGTGCTTTCTATGAAGAGTATGAAACTAGCCCAGCAATACGCGCGCTAGTAAAAGCAATGGCCAACAAATACGGTCCTGAAAAAGGTAACAGCCGCTATCTTCAGCGACTGTTTAAGCGCGGACCAGCTAAACAAGCCACAAAACTAGCAGGGCTTCCAAAGCCTGCCAAGTGTCTATAGCTCTTCTTTCTTAGCTTCCGTGCGAGTTAGGTAAACGAAATATGGTTACGCATAACTCATGCTTTATCCGTAGCGCGAAGTATTTCTGAACTACTCGTAGGCTCTGCACCTTTAAATGTTTTCACCTGTGTTATTCGCAGGTCTGTATACAGCTTTGGAGTCGCTAATAGTTGTTCAACCTCATAGTTCATGTCGTTTTGCAGCCAAGCATTAATCATGTCTTTGTTGTGCGGTAAAAAGCATGGAATTGACTTTTCGTGATATTTGCTAAAGCCGTCAATGGGCGGACGAGTAACCACTGCGCAAGAATACGCTCCATTGCTGAAAATTCGGTAAACTGCTCCAAGTAAGAGCACGCCGCATTCGGGCTGCATCAAATAATGAGACTTTCCTTTACCACCCAGAGAAGGGTTAGACTCCCCTATTGCCGTTGCCACCACAATTCCCCTACGGTGGTGAATGGCTTTTTTCCAATATGGGCTGTCTATATTGCGAGCATTAAACGTAGTACGTTCACCTATCTCAAGGGTTTCGCCATTAGGCTTTGCGTCAAACCACCATGTAGCATCAATTCCTGTCGAATGGTTTACGATTAAATTGGTAATACGCTTGGTAGCAACTCTTCCAAAAGCCGGATAAAAGTTTATAACATTGCTTTGATTCGCTTCGTCTTTAAAAAGGGGAATGGTGTGCTGCAGCCCTACTTCTTCTAGCAATGCGATAACAGCTGGCGAGTCAGTAACTCGCTGAATAAAGCCACACATGGTTTACTCCCTAAATACGCTCTATTCAAAGGAAACAATTCAAAGGGCCCAATTCAAAACGCTCAGTTCAAAAAGCATATTTCGTATTTTATGCTTCTATTGCTTTTATGCCCTTATCACTACTCGCCAGTTCTTGATGCTTGCTTCGTGTTTGGCGGTTAAATCAGACACCCAATAAGTTGTAATAGCTAAATTCTTTTCAAACAAAAAGCTATTTACACGAAGCCTAACTACACACGCATTCTTGTTGGGGAAAGGCTTTACTAGTATATAGGTACCTGGGGCTACTTGCTCAATATCAGTCAAAAGCGCAGTAGTTCCAGATCCGCCTTTTAGTTCAATTTGATATTCAATCGTATGAAAACCGTGAATATCTATGCCAGAGCTGGACAACAGTGAGACCTTTGCCAACATATTCTCTGTATTTACGGTATCTTGCATTGGATTCTAATGCCTATAAAAAAGACGTTTTCGTTGTGCCGATTCTGGGCTAGTTTGTGTTTGAGTATTTCATCACACATCATTACACACCAGTACAGAAATGCACCCAATCGCTACTGAATAAGCGTGTCATGCTGCGTATCTGTTGTGCAATTCAACTTCAGCAAACATAGCTCATTACTAAAAGCGCATGAGGCGATGATTCTAAAATTTACAATGCTCTTTGGCTTTTGCGGCGTTTCTTGAACCCACCAATTTGAAGTTTAAAGGCACTGTAGTTAACACAGGCGTACGCTCTTTATTATCTGATGTTGGTGACCAACGCCACTTATGTAAGGCCAACACCGCTTTGTTATCGAATACCCCTTCAGGATAAGACATTGCTATTTTATAACCTGTCGCTCGACCATTGTTGTCTATTCTTACCTGAACATCTACACAACCGGACAACGCTTTACGTCTTGCTGTAGCCGGAAATTGGGGTTGAGAGTGTTGCACTAGTTTCCAATAGTCACTTAAAGCCTGAGCGCTGTCCGCTTTGGTTAAATCAATATAGTCACTGCCCAGTGGCTCTTTGACCTGTGCCTCTTTGGCATTTGAGTAAATTGTTAACGTCGATAAAGCTATTGCTGTAGTAATTGAGATAAGTGTTTTCATAGTTACATCCTAGTAGTAATAGCGAAGAACAAAGGCGTTACTTATTGGATTCGCCGTCCTAATTTCTCTTTGAAAAAATATCAAAAGCTAATCTTTTGAAGTGTTTCGGGCTATATCTAGCTAACCAAATAAAAGATATGAACAAAAAGAAAAGCCCAACATATTCTGTTGGGCTTTAAAACAATAATGCATCTAACGTTACGACGCGCTGATAACTTCTTGACCGTTCATATACGGTACTAGCGCTTTCGGTACGGTAACACTTCCATCGGCTTGCTGGTTATTTTCTAAAATAGCAACAAGCGTTCGACCTACGGCAAGCCCTGAACCATTGAGCGTATGAAGAAGCTCTGGCTTATTCGTTTCAGGGTTACGGAAGCGTGCCTGCATACGACGCGCTTGGAAATCTAGCATGTTTGAACATGAAGAAATCTCGCGGTATGTATTTTGCGCAGGAAGCCATACTTCTAAATCGTAGGTTTTACATGCGCCGAAGCCCATATCACCGGTGCATAAAAGCACTTTACGATAAGGTAATTCTAGTTTTTGTAGAATAACCTCAGCGTGACCCGTTAACGCTTCTAATGCATCGAAGCTATCTTCAGGTTTCACTAATTGCACAAGTTCAACTTTATCAAACTGGTGCTGGCGTATAAGTCCTCGTGTGTCTCTGCCGTACGAACCCGCTTCAGAGCGGAAACAAGGCGTGTGTGCAGTCATTTTCACAGGTAGCGACTTCGCATCAAGAATTTCGTCACGCGCAATGTTGGTTAAAGGTACTTCTGCTGTTGGAATTAGGCTTAGTCCCTGTCCTTCCTCGGTCGCTGGCTTAGTGTGGAATAGATCTTCTCCAAATTTCGGTAATTGACCAGTTCCATACAAGCTGTCTGCATTTACTAAATAAGGCACGTACATTTCTTGGTAGCCGTGCTCTTGTGTATGCGTGTCTAGCATAAATTGCGCAATAGCACGGTTCAAACGTGCGATATCACCACGCATCACCACAAAACGGCTGCCAGTTAGCTTGCTTGCCGTAGCGAAATCGAGTCCATTATTTAACCCTTCCGCAACGTCCACATGATCTTTTACTTCAAAGTCGAATGTGCGTGGCTCACCCCAGCGCGAAATCTCAACATTGTGATCTTCATTTTCACCTTCAGGCACCGACTCGTCTGGCAAGTTGGGAATACCTTGTGTGAAAGCATTGATTTCTTCTAGCAGTTCGCTAAGCTCTGCTTTCGCTGCGTCTAGTTCGTCGCCAAGCTTTCCAACTTCAGCTAATAAAGGTGCTATGTCTTCACCTTGCGCTTTAGCTTTACCTATGGACTTACTTCGTACATTACGTTCGTTTTGCAGATCCTGTGTTCTGGACTGAAGTGTTTTTCTTTTTTCTTCAAGCGAACTGAAAGCTGCTACGTCGAGGTTAAAACCACGGGCAGCCAATCGCTTGGCTGTTTGTTCTATATCGCTTCGCAAACACTTTGGATCTAACATGTGTTTCTAATTATCCTTTCATTAATTCAATCGCCAACCACCCAGCCAATAGGCAGGCGCCAACGTTAAGAAATACATTTGCAATGGCACGTTGCCAAAGCCCATTTTCTAATAAAGTTAACGTTTCAACTGAGAACGTTGAGAATGTTGTAAACGCACCTAACAAGCCAACACCCAATAAAGCACGGTAGGGAGAGTCAGATAAGTCATTTCGCTCTATAAATCCGTATAGTATGGCTAAAGCAAACGACCCTACAACGTTCACGGCTAGTGTACCAAACGGTAGATGTTTTCCAAATAAGGAATCCACTGAAGTCGTAACAAAATACCGTAAACAAGCCCCCGTTGCGCCGCCAATGGCAATAAAACAATACAAAGCTAGTCCTTGAGGCAACGTGGCACTCCTATTATTGAATTATTATTCGTTGAATGAGGTGTTTTAAACGTATTCAGCAAATACATGCTGACACGTTACTTTAACGTTTATTAGTGCTTTGCGCATTAAGTGTGTCTAGGTAATCTCGTTTGGCTTTTAGTGCTTTTTCAAGACCACGCTCGTTTGGAAAGTAAAAGCGCGTTCCTGACAAACTTTCTGGAAAATACGTTTCGCCAGCAGCAAACGCGTTTGCTTCGTTATGCGCATAGCGGTAACCGTCGCCATGACCGAGCTCTTTCATCAACTCGGTGGGTGCGTTGCGTAAATGTAACGGTACTGGTGCATCGGCAGTTTTTCGCGCCAATGCTTTAGCCTCGTTGAAAGCCATATAAACTGCGTTGCTCTTTGCAGCTAATGCACAATAAACCGCAGCCTGTGCAATAGCGCGCTCACCCTCTGTAGGCCCAACGCGGTGAAATGTATCCCATGCATTGATGCAAAGCTGCATTGCTCTTGGGTCGGCATTGCCAATATCTTCTGATGCGATGGCAAGTAAACGCCTTCCAACATACAGCGCATCACCGCCGCCATCTAAAATTCTGGCATACCAATACAATGCTGCATCGGGGTCGGACCCCCTAACCGACTTATGAAATGCCGAAATCAAATCATAAAAAGTGTCGCCTTTATTATCGTAGCTAGCAACCTTTTGCCCCACAGCCTGCTCTATGTCACCCACTGAAATTTCGCTGTCGCTGGTAAAGTCTGCTGATAGCTCTAGGTAAGTAAGCAAACGTCGTGCGTCACCGCCACTCAATTCAACCAACGCGCCTTTTGCATTCTCTGCAATACTTAGCTTGCGTTCGCCCAAGCCATTTTTATCATCAGATAACGCCCTTTCAACCAGTTCAAACAACGCTTGCTGTTCTAGCGGTTTTAGCACATAAACTCGCACTCTTGATAGCAGTGCATTGTTAAGCTCAAACGAAGGGTTTTCGGTGGTGGCGCCAATAAACGTTACTACGCCCGACTCAACAAATGGAAGAAATGCGTCTTGCTGACTTTTGTTAAAGCGGTGAACCTCATCAACAAATAATAAGGTTTGCTGATTATATCGTGCGTTATCTTCTGCTTTTTCCATAGCAGCACGAATGTCTTTTACACCACTTGTCACCGCTGAAATTCGTATAACGTTGGCGTTAGTGTAATGGGCAATTAGTTCAGCTAACGTTGTTTTACCCGTGCCTGGCGGGCCCCACAAAATCATGGAGTGGCAGTGGCCTGCCTCAAGCATTTTTCTTAACGGTTTGTCGCTGCCAAGTAAGTGCGATTGACCGCTATATTGCTCAATTGTAGTAGGACGCATGCGCGCCGCTAAGGGCGCAAAGCTTTTATTAACGTTGGTCATCTACAATAAAGCTGTCAGGCACGTCTACTGCGAATGTATCAGCGGCTAACACAAAGCGCGTTTCAACATTGTCGAATACTAAAGTGCTAATTTGCTGCTGAGTATCTAACATATTTAGTGCTGGTAAGTTACCCAATGAATTAAACGTTAGTGTTAGTGTTTTAATTTGACCGCCAACTTCATTGGGGGTCACTTGGAAACTTCTTAACGCTTCGTCTTCCACAGAGACATTTAGCTCTGTTATAGAAAACTGACTCCATGTTGCATTATCACTGGCAGTCAACAAAACAATTGGATTGTCCTTAATTGCACTCTCCTGCGAAAGCACGGTGACTTGCTCTACAAATGTGTCTACGTTCCACACCGCTTCGCCATCAGCAATTAGCAACGTTTCGTCAGGAAACGTCGTTTCCCACCTAAGTTTATTGGGGCGCGTCATCGTTAAAACGCCCTGGGCTTCGTGAACTACGTTTTGTTGTGCGTCTACCACGGTTTGATTAAACGTGGCTCGGTACTGCTTCATGTCAGCAAGCAGTGCCTTCAACGAATCCGTAGCAGAGACAAGAGCGCTGCTGTGGTGACCTTCGTGAGATAAGTGTTTCTCTATTTGTTGGCTGCCTTCCTTGGTTACCGAATGTTGGCTTTCCGATGGCTTACTTTCGGTCTGCTGCGCATTCACATAAGTGAGGTTATAGGTTGAAATTACGCTCGCTAAAAAAATCGAAACTGCTTTTTTCATTCAATGCTTCCAGTGATTAATCCTTGTGAGGGGGCGGTGCAAGAACTTCTCTATTACCGTTATGTCCCTGTGCACTTACGACACCACTCATTTCCATTTGTTCAACTAGGCGAGCAGCTCTGTTGTAACCAATTCTAAATTTACGCTGTACGCTACTCACGCTTGCGCGCCGTGTTTCGGTAACAAACGCAACGGCTTCGTCATAAAACGCATCAAACTCTTGGTCTTCGCCTTCAGGTTGTTCACCAGGTAGCAATACTTCGGCTGTCGCCTCACCATTAAGAATTTCATCGATGTAATCGGGCTTACCGCGTTTCTGCCAATCGGCAACAACAGCATGTACTTCATGGTCGTCAACAAACGCACCATGAACCCTAGTAGGTACAGGACTCCCAGGCGGAAGGTACAGCATATCACCCATACCAAGCAGGGTTTCAGCACCCTGTTGATCTAATATCGTTCTTGAGTCAATTTTACTTGAAACTTGGAACGCACAACGCGTTGGTATATTTGCTTTGATAAGACCGGTAATAACGTCCACAGACGGACGCTGTGTAGCAAGAATAAGGTGAATACCGGCTGCTCGAGCCTTCTGAGCGATACGGGCAATAAGCTCTTCAACCTTTTTACCAACAATCATCATCATGTCAGCAAATTCGTCTACTACAACAACAATAGCAGGTAGTTTTTCAAGATCTGGCGCCTCAGCGTCCATACTCTCTTCATTTTTCCATAAAGGGTCTTTTATAGGGGTGCCATTGGCAATAGCTTCAGTCACTTTCGCATTGTAGCCCTTTAAGTTACGCACACCTAAAGCACTCATAAGACGATAGCGGCGCTCCATTTCACCAACGCACCAGCGAAGCGCGTTGGCCGCTTCTTTCATGTCTGTTACAACTTCAGCAAGAAGATGAGGAATACCTTCGTATACCGACAGTTCAAGCATTTTAGGGTCAATCATAATCATGCGAACGTCTTCTGGCGTGCTTTTGTATAGCAAGCTCAAAATCATTACGTTCACACCAACAGATTTACCCGAACCTGTTGTACCCGCCACAAGTAAATGAGGCATTTTGGCAAGGTCTACTACAACTGGTTTACCTGAAATATCAGCGCCAAGTACCATCGTAAGCGGTGATTTGTTTGACTGGAATGTATCGCAGCTAATAACTTCGCTTAAACGCACCATTTCACGTTTTTTGTTTGGAAGCTCAAGGCCGATAACAGATTTGCCAGGTATAACCTCAACCACGCGCACTGATATCGCCGACATTGCACGGGCCAAGTCTTTTGAAAGACCGGTAATTTTGCTTACCTTTACCCCAGGGGCTAAGTCTAATTCAAAACGCGTTATTACCGGGCCGGGGTAAACACCAACAACCGTGGCTTCTATATTAAAGTCGGCGAGCTTTTCTTCAACAAGGCGTGAAATACCCTCTATTTCTTCAGGTGTTAACGGGTTTTCATGCTTATCTGCACGCTCTAGCAAGTCAAAAGAAGGCATAGGCGGAAGATTCGGGTCAATATCCGGGTCGATCTCCCCTGCCCTCGCTGCCACCGGTTTAGCGCCTAGCGCCGCAGGTTCAAAACTTTGAGGCGCTGAAGTCTGCTGAGGCACAGCGTTGTGGCTCGAAGACTGTGGCGTTACAGTATTTGAGGCGTCTGCTACATCGTTTGCATTTTCAGCGGCTTGGCTATCAGAATGGATAGTCGGTTTATTGCCGGTCTCGTAAGGTAAATCTTCATCGAACGAATCGAGTTCATCAAAATTAATAGACGGGCCGTTATTAGATGAGTTTTGCATTGACGGTACGGTATCTTCCTCAACTTCATCATCACTGCGCTTCTCATCAGCACTTTTATTAAGGCCCACTTTATCTTTAATTGACTCACGCATGCCTGAGAATGAAAACGGCGCTTTCGATGCACTTGATTTCTCGGGTTCTACATCCGCGTTGTCACTTGCAGGCTCTTCATATGAGTACAGCGCTGCTCCTGAGGTGCTAGCTCCTGACACGTTAGTATCGTCTAATCCAAATGTAGGTTCGCTCCTTTCCCTACTAGGCATGCTATAGCCATCAACATTCTCATTATATATTGATGCGTGACTATTAACAGTTGAATCAAGTTCACTTTGATTGATGTTATCGTCACTCGACTGCTTTTTACTGTTTTCACTGTCACTCTCAAATCCGGGCTCTGCTCGCATAGTTGTGATATCAAGCTCGGACGGAGTTGGTTGTGCCGATTTGTCGCCTAAAGAAAGCTTAGGCATGTCCAGCGATAATAAGCGCTGTGGTGCAGCAATGGTTTTTTGTCCAAGCCATAGCGTTATTTCACCCAGCCTGTCGATAATGGTAAGCCAGCTTACGCCAGTAAGTAGCGTAAAACCGGTGCAAAAGAAACATAGCAGCAATAAAATTGTGCCCGCAGTGTTGAAATATGGAACTAGCGCAGAGCTAATTACGTCACCAACAAAACCGCCTGCTGAAAAATTGAAAATGTCGTCGAAATTAATGCTGGCGATACCGGTAGCACCCAGCGCCATGAGCAAGCCGCCGACTATGCGAAGCCCAATAGTTAGGTAATCAAACTCGTCCAACTCTTTTATATGTTGGAATAAAAACCAGCCAAGAAATGCAGCGCCAAACGGCAGCAAATACGCTAGATAACCAAAAGAAAAAAGTAATAAATCAGCACACCAGGCACCTGTCGCACCCACCCAGTTGTGTACATCAAGTTGCAGGCCCGCCTGACTCCAGCCAGGGTCGCCAGGATGAAAAGATGCTAGTGCCAGCAATAAAAAGAAGGCGAAAACACAGGCCATAATCATGCCTGCTTCCCACACTCGCTGAACTCCCGTTAATCGCGCCATAACCCTAAAAAACCTTCAAAATGCGTCATTTTCTGTCTTGGTCCGACACTAACTGTAAAGCTGCAAAAACTTAGCGAATTCTTTGCATTATTTACATGCTAAACCAAATGTACTTTTATAATTATTCTAAGCGGCTTTGTAATAAGCCACATGTTTAGTGAACCCAGTATCCTTGGGTAATAACTAAACACTGTATTTTTGCACAGCCTACCATAAAATTGCGCCTTTGAGCCATGCTTTCGTTACTTCAAATTTATCCTAAGAGACGACGTACTTTTTACTTCTTCCATCACTACATAAGTTCGAGATTCGCTTACACCGGGTAAACGTAGCAAAGTATCACCGAGTAATTTTCGATAACTTCCCATATCAGCTACACGGGCCTTTAACAAAAAATCAAAATCACCCGACACCAGATGGCATTCTTGTATATCGTCATGAAGTTTTACTGCAGCAGAAAATTCTGCAAATATATCCACTGAAGTTTTGGTTAGCGTTATCTCAACAAAAACAAGCATGGCAGCACCCAGTTTTTCAGGGTCTACTACAGCATGGTAACCCTTTATATAACCTTGGCTTTCCAAACGCTTAACCCTCTCTAGACAAGGGCTGGGGCTTAACCCTACTTCTTTGGCAAGCTCAACGTTTGATATACGTCCGTTTTTCTGTAGTTGAACCAGTATATTTCTGTCTATTCGGTCAAGGTGTTTGGGTGTTTTTACTAGCATACAATATTTTTCCAATTGCCATTTACACAAAATTATATTCTATAAATACTTTTTCTTCAGCAGATAGTTCTTTTTTTATTGTCGTATACTCGCCACACTTAAAAACCCTTGTTGTTATAAACATTATATCCATTCGAGCCGTCAAGAAGCTCACGCAATAATAGAGGATCACGTATGTTAGTTGGTGTACCAAAAGAAATTAAGAACCATGAGTACCGTGTTGGCTTAACGCCGGCTGCGGTTAAAGAGTTTGTTACCCATGGTCACAACGTACTGGTAGAAACAAAAGCAGGCGACGCCATTGGTTTCACCGACGAGATGTATATCGAAGCAGGCGCTTCAATAGCGCCAAACGCAGAGCAAGTATTTGCCGAAGCGGAAATGATTGTAAAAGTAAAAGAGCCTCAGCCTAACGAGTGTAAAATGCTTCGTAAAGGCCAAACACTTTATACATACCTTCACCTTGCGCCAGATCCTACGCAAACAAAACTTCTTGTTGAGTCAGGTGCAACGTGTATTGCTTATGAAACCGTAACTGACGATCGCGGCGGCCTTCCTCTTCTAGCCCCAATGAGTGAAGTAGCAGGACGCATGTCTGTGCAAGCTGGTGCACATTATCTTGAAAAAGCCCATGGCGGAAGCGGTACCCTACTAGGTGGCGTACCAGGTGTTGCGCCAGGCAAAGTATTGGTTATCGGTGGTGGTGTTGTAGGTATTAACGCTGCAAAAATGGCACTAGGTTTAGGTGCTGACGTTACCATTCTTGATCGCTCACTACCTCGTTTACGTCAACTTGACGATATCTTCAACGGCCAAGTTAAAACCGTTTACTCTACAGTTGATGCTATCGAGCACTACTCTTCGAAAGCTGACCTTGTAGTTGGTGCTGTGCTTATTCCAGGCGCTGCAGCTCCTAAGCTGTTAACGCGCGAGCACATTGCAGCAATGAAGCCAGGCTCTGTATTGGTTGACGTAGCCATCGACCAAGGCGGTTGTTTTGAAACATCAAAAGCAACAACACACCAAGACCCTGTATACATGGTTGACGATGTTGTTCATTATTGCGTAGCCAACATGCCAGGCGGCGTTGCTCGCACATCAACAATGGCACTGAATAACGCTACACTTCCTTTTGGTCTTGCACTAGCTAACAAAGGCCCTGCAAAAGCAATGCTTGAAGACAAGCATTTATTGAACGGTCTTAACGTGCATGAAGGTAAAGTAACCTACAAAGCAGTTGTTGATGCGTTGGGCGAGGAATTAGGCCTAACCTACACGCCAGCGGAAGTCGCGCTTAAAGGCGAATAACTTTTATATAGCGGTGTAGTTTACACCGCGCTTTACGACCTAATATCTATCTATTTCAGGTCTTTGAATAGTACAAAGCTCGGCATGGTCACCCATAGCCGAGCTTTTTTATTGAATTTATGTATTAGCGCGAGATTTCATGCAATCAAAGCTGTGCATTAGCCTACGTGCTTGAACCCCTGCTCTCGGCGCTGTGGCTAGATAGATGCATTTACTGCTTTTAGCACCGCAATAGGATCATCAGCTTTTGTAATTGGACGGCCCATCACCAAGTAGCTCACACCAGCACGCATAGCGTCTGGTGGCGTCATAACGCGTTTTTGGTCTCCCACGTCTGCGCCTATTGGGCGAATTCCTGGCGTTACTAGTAAGAAGTCATCGTTGTATTTAGTGCGCAGTACCCCAGCTTCTTGTGCAGAACATACAATGCCATCAAGGCCTGCTTTGTGAGTTAATTCGGCTAGTCGTAATACCTGCTCTTGTGGCGTAACACCACTTATTACACCTGATAACTGCTCTTCATCCATACTGGTAAGCACAGTAACTGCAATAAGCTTTGTTGAAGGGTTTGTGCTATTTGCTATCGCAGCTTTCGCTGCTTCCATCATGGGCGCGCCGCCAGAGGCATGAACATTTACCATCCACACGCCTAATTCAGCAGCTGCTTTACACGCTTTTGCAACGGTATTTGGGATATCGTGAAACTTAAGGTCTAGGAAAACATCAAAACCTTTTTCAACTAGTACTCGAACAAAGTCAGGACCAAATAAGGTGAACATTTCCTTGCCCACTTTCAACCGACACAAAGTAGCGTCTAGTTTATCGACAAACGCTAGCGCAGTGTCTTTGTTGTCATAGTCTAGTGCAACAATCACTTTAGGGTCTTGCATGTAAAATTACTCTCCGTCTAGCCCTTTGATAGGTTTAACTGTGCCCCACTTTTTACAGCTAGGGCATAGCCAATATAATTTTCTTCCCGAGAAACCACAGCTGTGGCAGCGATATTTAGGACGCTGCAGCATTTGCTTTTCAACAAGTTCTTTCAATAAACGCAAGCTGTCTGCCGTCGTTTTGTCTTCCAACTGATCGATATACAAGCCCATTAAGGTTTTAAAACCTCGCATTGTAGGGCGTTTTCTTAGCTGCTCTAGAAGATATTCTGCCGCTTGAGCTGTGTCACCACGTTTAAGCAATACATCTACCATCGCTAAATATGAGGTAGCACATTCTTGCCAATGAGCATCTAAGTTCTTCTGAAATGCTTCCCAGTTACCAGTTTCTTCAGCAATCTTTTCAAGGCTTGGCACAGCTTCACTGAACCAGTTGATATCTCGTTCCGCCACTTGCGTAAAATAAGCATCGGCATCGGTAAAGCGGCGCTGGTCTAGCGCTATTTCACCTAACATAAGCCACGGTCTCACCGCATGCTCGTCGGCATTTACCGCCTTTTGTAAAAGTGTTAGTGCAGCGCCTTGGCTGTCGTTTTTAAGCTCAACCACAGCTTGCTCACAATAAAAGTGCGCAAGACGCTCACATACG
>Ga0213840_1000262_pt1 | contig 107739 bp, 108 predicted proteins | sample SWPATP22_FD_160132 | JGI IMG/M metagenome (GOLD analysis project Ga0213840, IMG submission 160132) | Coastal seawater microbial communities from Marineland, Florida, United States - SWPA TP2 #2 | ecosystem: Environmental > Aquatic > Marine > Coastal | place: USA: Florida | collected 2016-08-14 | reverse complement strand
TAAATAATCTGTGTAGATATCTAACATTTCCTTGCTCATTTACCCAAACTCCTGTGGTTCTTAAAGCAAGGAGAATCATAATGAATTAGCAGCGTTCATGGAAGGCTTGTGCGTAAGGTGAGTAAAAATGACGAAATGTAAGAACAAATTTAAACCATTTCACTTGCAGCAGCACCATTTATAGACAAAAGGTTCATTAACACGCTTTTGAACACTGAAACTGTGCCTTCACTAATAAATGTTGTAGAAAATGCATATTCATCGGCTTTGCTACCATTTCATCAAAACCCGCTTCAAAACAAGGCTGACGATACTGATCTAAATCAAATGCAGTTGCACCACAAATATAAGCAGGCACACGATTTTTTTGTTTTTCAATGTGACGCACCTCTTCGATTAATTCTACGCCATTAGCATCAGGCAAACCGATATCTGAAATAATTAATTGATATTGATTATTCACTACTAAATAAATAGCCTCTGCGGCATTTTTAGCAACATCCACTTTATAATTTAAAGATTCAAACATACGCTGCATCATGCTTAAAATAAATTTATTATCTTCAACAACCAGAACTTTTATAGCTTTCACTTTCCACTCCTTTTAGTGATGCTCATTTGCTTGCTTAACAAGCAAATCAATTTTATCTTGAATATTAATCAACGATGCCACTGAATCTTCAATATCATGCAGATAATTAGCCTGCTGCTCACTAATCCGAGTGCGGCTCAAGCTACCTAACAAACTCAAAATACATGTTAGTGGTGTAATTAACTCATGCCGTATTTGCGAAGTTAGGTTTGGGGTAATTGTTTTAGTTTTCATTTTGACTCCTTTACTGAAACTATATTTTGTTTAAAACACATATAATGCGACTGTGGCTAGTGTCGTTCTTTCCAATAAACATTAAAACAAAGAGACCACTTGTTAAGCATGTGCGTTATTGCTCACATACAGAATACGGACTAATATCTATATATCACTGATTTATTATGGTTTTATTTTATAATAAGAAAAGCCAAGTGGCCAATTGACTTACTTAGTATTATTTTTATATTTATTAAATATCTATTATATTCATATTTTGATATTTCATATAACCCAAATACACTAAGCATTTAAGCAAATAAACAGCTCTTATGATTGAAGCATATCAGAAAATATCCTGACTATATTATTTGAAGTATTTTTTCCACTGCAGAGTTATGGCCATTTGATATGGCTATATCTAATGGTGTCCTGCCATCACTATTTTTAATATCTATATACGCGCCAAGATTATAGAGACTTTCAATTGAACCAGGATCACCGTAGTAAGCAGCCCAGTGCGCAGCTGTATTGCCAAAAAAATCTGTTTTATGAATTAAAGCACCACGTTTTATGAGCAACGAAATAGCTTCTGCGTTACCGGTAACTGCTGCCCACATAATTGGCACAGTTCCCTCTTTATTAGTAGAATTGACAAAGGCACCTAAATCTAACAATTTATTTATTGTTGCTAAATTCCCATCATAAGCAGCATGTTGCAATGGTGTATCATAATCTCTATTTCTTACTTCAACACTTATATTAAGATCCACAAACATTTGCACCAATGATGCACCTGCGTATCTAGCTGCTAAATGTAAAGCTGAATTTTGCTTCAAACCATACAAGTATAAATCCTGCAGATTTAACAAATGTAAATTAGCACCAGATAAAACAAGCATTCTACACTCTTCTACCTTATTACCTGTAATCGCAGTAATTAACTTATTATTTAATAGCTTTATTTTCTTTTGATGTGCCACTTTTAATTTAATATCTTGATCAGTTTTTTTATTTTCGGTTAACCCTATATTCTTTTTTCGTGATGCAATCTTACCATTACCATAAAGAAGCCATTCAAGACTGCAGTCAATATTTTCTAAAGACAATGCTTTTATTATTTTTAGAGCATGGCTGGTGCCCACACCTTTCTTATATTTACCATCTTCCCATGCTTGATATGAGCTTACATTGAATTGATACTTAAGCGCAAAAGCACGCCTAGACAGCAGCGTTAATTTTCGTGCTGCCTTAAGCCTCTGACCCTGCTTTATACTATCATCATTAATTTTAAGCATAAGCTTTGATTCCTTTCAAAGCTTATATTGTAGTACACACTTCTAAATAGTTCCATGCTTAGATGAATATTAAGCGCATAGACTTTGTAATTGCTCATCACTTGCCATAAGACTTAGCTGTGAGACCTTCAGCTTATCTAGCTTAATTGCCGCCACATAAACAGGAATGGTTGGAAAGGTAATATGCCTAGGCATTTTAGCAGGTGATATTGCTTGCTTAAATTCAAGCCCCATCTCAATAAAAATTTTTTCATAACGATTTCGCATAAATACATTTGGCATTGCAAACAGGTATTCACAACCTAGTTCACTTGCAACAGTAACAGCTATTCTTGATATGTTTTCAGCAATACGCGAACCTTGGGTTAAGCTAGGATCTCTTACGAATCTGCCCCATTCAGCATATATTTTTTTATTTAATTCGAGCTCTGGCAATAAACAATTTAGAACAACAGCAGGTGATTCAAGAGGCAACTGACATCTATCTTTTGGCGTTGACAAGATTATTCTTGCACCACCCACCACTTTATTATCACTATCTAGAGCAACTATAATTTGGCCATACATATCATTAACAACACGCTCTCGCAAGGATATCTGGAAATTTTTATCAAACCTAAGTTGAAACACACTTTCTAGCAAACCATAGTATTGTTCAATCATAGACTGTGACGTAGCTAGCTCATATTTAATTTTATAAGACTGACTTTTCTCAACAGGTGGCAGAAGCACTATGTCATTAGAAACCGCATCTGGACGCATACAACCTCACTAAATACTGCACACTCCATTGCAAAAAAATATAGCAGAACACAATTAGGCACTTAACACCTCAACACGAACACAACTATATAATCTTTTGATAATTTGAAAAAACACAGCCAAAAAGCTGATATCACTGATCTGTACATTTTATATTAATAAATAGCCATGTCAATATGGAAAAACGATAGGTTGCAAACCAAATGAGAACTGAAACCTTGAGTTGTAGACAACTCAATCACAAGAAAATTAAAGCAGACCAAGCATCACAATATTGCCAATTTATCTTGCTCCAACCAACAACAATATGATATAAACTAAGCATGGCGAGCTAGATCGCCGGCCACCCGCAGCGGCAAAACGACAAGTTAGTCAAAGTATCTAGTATCTTTTTTTATTTAACCTTAGGTTATGCATACGGTAAAAGCGGGTTATGCTGATGCTACCCTTAACTTAAGGATAAAAAATGAAATCTATACTTCATCCTAGAGAAATCTTCATACTCGAAATTAAAAAAAAAAAAAAATAAAGCAAAAATCTAAGCAAATCAAAAAATCTCAAAAAATAATTTATACAGATGCACTAAATCAATATTGTCAGCTGCTTGGGTTTAAAAACTATTACAGCCTAAAAAAAGCAACAGACATGCTAAAAAACCTTGAGCACTCAAATACTGAAGTGAAGCACATACGCAATAGATGCGCATACCTTGAAAAAGTAAATAATAAATTTGGTTATTATATATTTTTTGCAGAACTGGATTTAAAAGATATAGAGTATGATGACCCCATATTAGCCACAAAAACTGTTAAAACACTCTTTAGCACCTGGATCGATTGGGCAGATAAAAAGAAAAAAGTTGAACTACGAGTAGCAAGCAAAATCCGAACGGAATCCGCAATACACCAACAAAGAGTCCTGCTCAAAGAAATTCTTTATATAATTAACCAACCTTTAGATCTATCATTGTGGCTGTTTTCTTGGGGTGGAGTAGCACTAATAAGAGAAGACCTAGTCCGTAACAACGATTACCTATCAAGGTGGCTATCGCCATATAAAAACACCCCTGGTTGGGACTGAAGCTTAAATTGCAAACTCAACTGTGCCATGAGTGTGCCACAGCAAACACCCATCATTTAAAAATATCGCGCCACCTATTGTTTTATATGGTGGGCCCACAAGGACTTGAACCTTGGACCAAGGGATTATGAGTCCCCTGCTCTAACCAACTGAGCTATGGGCCCTTATAAAGGGCACTTGCTTGAATGCAAGTGTGGTGATTTTAGCATATCTGTGGCAAAACTCTATAGAATTTTTTGACACAAGATGATTTGGCTTATTATTGCCCACACCTTGACACCTACTTTGTAAAGCCAGAGGCAGCAAGCCCTTGTGAATCTGAGGCTGCACATTATACAGTTCCTCAATTTTATTTTTTTAATAGATTTAATTCACCCATCGGCCAGGGGACCCAATTACCAACTTGACGCTAAATATCATTTAGAGATACCATCAGCTTTTTAAGGAAATACCATGGATTTCAAAAGCATGATTGCCAAACTATTGCTTGTATCAACATTTTTATATTCTGGTATCACGCAAATATTTTCTTACAAAGCCATGCAAGGCTATATTATCAGTGCTGGCGCGATACCTGCTATCAATCATCTGATGGCACCGTTGTTATTTATAGCTATATTAATAGATTTAATAGCTGCTATTTGTATTCTTATTAATTTTCATACGCGTTTCTTTGCCTATCTTTTGGGAACATATACTTTACTATTAAACCTTTATTTTAATATGCATTTGAGCGACCAAACCAGCACAATTATATTTTTCTTAGAGCTTAGCCTAACCGGTGCTTTTTATTATTTAGCCATGAATTCACATAATCATAAAACCTCATGCCATTAAAAGAACTTTCCAATCATATAAAACAACAAAAAATATCAGCATTTGATATTGTTAGCCATGCCATTAATAAAATAAATCAGTGCAATCCAACAATAAATGCTGTGATTGCCAAACGATTTAAAACTGCTATACATGAGGCCAAGCAAATTGATCTAGCATTACCTTTTGCCGGCACTCCTATTTTGATAAAAGATTTATATGCTGATATCAAAGGCCTTCCAAGCACGCATGGCTGCAAAGGTTATGCTGCAAATATCGCTACTTCAGACAGCCACGTTGTGACAACACTAAAAGCACTTGGCTTTATTATTGTAGGCAAAACGAATACTGCAGAGTTTGGCCTATCAACCACAACAGAACCAAAGCTCTTTGGCCCTACAAAAAACCCCTTTGATTTAAGCAAGACAGCTGGCGGATCAAGCGGTGGCGCAGCTGCTGCAGTCAGCTCTGGCATGGTGCCACTTGCCCATGCTAGCGATGCAGGCGGATCTATTCGCATACCTGCTGCCTATTGTGGACTCGTTGGTTTAAAGCCTAGTCGCCCTGCAAATGCCAAAACATTAAAAGAAAAAATCACAAGCCAACATGTGTTAACCAAAACAGTTAAAGACACTCAGCTTGTTTTGCAACATACACGACCCGAACTACCGCCATACAAACCTGAAAAAAAATCCTATAAAATAGCGCTTATTATCGAGCACCCTTGGCACTCTATTTCACAAGTATGCCAACAAAAAACTTATCAAGCAGCAGAAGCTTTACAAAAACAGGGACACCACATTGAAGTGCAGCCATTTTATTTAGATTGGAAACAATGCGTAGAAACATTTATAACTATTATTGCAAAAAACCTAGCTAACCATTTACCTAATATAAAAAATTGTGAACTTACCACAAAACTGATGGCCACCTTGGGCAAACAGATTACGCCACAGCAGTTGACACAAGCGAAGCAATCGCTGAATCACATACACACACAAACCCAAAAGTTTTTTAGTGGCTATGATTTCATTTTAACCCCAACAACAGCCACCACCGCACCAAAATTAAACACACATAAACTACCTTTATTACAACAGTGGTTAATTAAAACAGCATGCACCACAAAAAATTGCTATCTTTTACATTTTATTTATAACAAACTTACCCAAACCATGTTTAAAGACGCCCCTTTTACCATGCCCTTTAATTTAGCGGGTTGCCCTGCTATATCACTGCCAACTGCTTGGGAAGCAAACAATGCTTGCGCAATCCAACTTGTTGCACCCGCCTATCAGGACCATAAATTACTCGACACTGCCCAAACATTGATACAAATATTGCCACCTATTGATACTGTAAATGAACTCTTTTAACTTACGTAATTTTTACAGTATGTATTCCAGGCCTATTCATGTAAAATACCCCAACTGCAATCCGATCATTTAAAAGGACCTCAAATGACCCATTCCATAAATCAACACCACAACCCATACAACAACAACGACATTGAGCCTAAACGCGCAGCTATTTTAGCTGCCCTATATGATACTAACTCAGTAGAAAATATAAAACCTTACTTATATGAAGGTTCTACTGTTTTAGAATTTAGTCCGCGCCTTGGCAGCTTAGCCAAACAACTTTTGCCAATTATTGGCACAACAGGAAGCTACACTGGCATAGAACCCAACTCTAAACATGCATTAGCAGCACAAAATAATTTAAAAGACTATAGTAATGCCAAAATAGTACATAAACCTGTGATAGAAGCCATCGATGAATTACCAAAAAATCATTTTGATGTCATTTATTTTCGCTGGTTTTTATGGATAATTCCCGAAGCAGACAGAACTGAACTATTGAAAAAATGCTTTGCCTTACTAAAACCTAAAGGGATTTTATTAACTGAAGAAGCTGATATGACAGCAATCAAAACTGAACCAGCTCTGGATTGTATTGAGCAATACAAACAAAATACAGCGTTACGATGCAAAAAAGGAAATCACCCTTTAACCTTAGGACTTGAAATGGCAAACTTATTAGAGTCAAGCAATCCTAACTGCACTATATCAAAACCCAACCACTTCCAACCCAGCACAAATGACAGCCAGCACAAACTATTACCTTTTTATGGCGCCTGTAGCACAGAACAAGCCTTACTTGAAGCTGGCCTTAGCAAAGCATCTTATGACAACATGCTTGAACAACTTAAAACTATAGCAAACGATAACACCGTAACGCTATTTACAACTAAAAATATTTTTACTGCTGCAACAAAAGAAGGTTAATTTAATGGATACTTCAGCCAAACTAAATCAATACAAATACTACAACATTATTCTAATGCTTTATTTAACTGCGGTGCTTGCGCCCATTGTTTTAGTCCACAAAATCATAACTATTTTTGGCTTAACCACCAGCGTATGTATTTTTGTCTTTCCAATCACCTATAGTTTCTGCGATATTATTTCAGAGGTATATGGCTACAAGACTGCGAAGCAAGCTGTTTGGCTTGGCATTGCTGCCAACTTATTATTTACCGGGTTAATCTCACTATTAGTGCGCTACCCATCCCCAGCCAGCTGGCCACATCAAGATGCTTATATGCTAGTTTTAAGTAATGTATTTAGCATTGCAGTCGGTGCCTTGGTTGGAACGATACTTGGCTCATTTATTAACATTTATTGCATCACGCGCTGGAAAATATTATTGCGTGGTCGATTATTTTGGTTACGCAGCATTGGTTCATCCATGATTGGCGAAGCTGTTTTCACCCTCACGTCTGTTTTAATTGTATGGTCAGGTAAACTACCCTGGGGCCAGTTGTTCACACTAGCGTTTACTTTGTTTATGTCTAAAGTTATCTACAGTGTGGTTATGGCAGGACCCGCTACCCTGGTTGTCAATAGGCTTAAAAAATCCGAAGGCATTGAATCCTATGATGCTGGGGCCAACTACAATCCTTTTAATATGGAAACCACATCTTGAAAACAACTAAAGCGTTACCACAATACAAATACTTGAGTGTAATTTTTACACTATATTTAACAGCTGTTTTAGCACCCATAGTTTTAGTTCATAAAATTATTACCATATTCGGTTTAACAACCAGTGCCTGTATCTTTGTCCTCCCCATTACTTATAGTTTTTGCGACATTATTTCTGAAGTGCATGGCTAGAAAATTGCAAAGCAAGCTGTTTGGCTAGCCATTTTAGCTAATATTCTATTTTCCGGGCTCATTTCATGCACAGTTCGCTATCCATCCCCCACATCATGGCCATACCAAGATAGCTATGTATTAGTATTAGGAAGCCTCTTCAGCATTGCTGTTGGCGCTTTGGCGGGCACCATTCTAGGATCTTTTATTAATATTTATTGCATTAGTCGCTGGAAAGTATTGTTACATGGCAGATTTTTTTGGCTTAGAAGCATAGGCTCTTCAATGATCGGCGAAACTATTTTCACTTTCACCTCAGTATTAATTGTTTGGAGCGGCAAGATCCCTTGGGGACAGCTGTTCGCCCTAGCATTCACATTAATTGTTTCTAACATTGGCTATAACATTATCATGGTTGGCCCTGCTACATTTATTGTAAACTGGCTGAAAAAAGCTGAAAATGTTGACGTTTATGACACTTATTTAGATTACAATCCATTTAAAATCTAAAGAGCAGCTCACAGAAAAACCATCCACTTATTTGACTATAAAAACACTTAAAGCACCCGGTCAACATAAGCTAGCTACCGCCTTGGTGGGTTAGACTAACGCCAACCTACCATCCCAAAAAAATACATACGTGAAAACAACACTCTATTTTGATACAATGCACCACTTTTACTGTTTAAAAGGGGGCGGGTGTGGCGATATCAGACATAGAATCTACAATCAGACATGATCATGAACTTTATAATCATACTGCAAAATCAGTCACTAATTTAACGCCTGATCTCTATAATTATCTTTTGGATACATCACTGCATGAGGACGATATTTTAAAAGAATTACGTCAAGAAACCACTCAATTACGCCATCAAATTATGCAAATTTCTCCAGATCAAGCACAATTTATGATGCTTCTAGTAAAACTTGCCAATGTAAAAAATATTATTGAAATCGGCACCTTTACTGGCTATAGCACAACTGCAATGGCTCTGGCACTTCCAAATGACGGCCATATTATAGCTTGCGATGTTAGCCAAGACTGGACCAGTATTGCAAAAAAATACTGGAAAAAAGCCGGTGTTGAATCAAAGATTGACCTGCATCTAAGGCCTGCAAATGATACTTTAGATGACCTACTTACCAACAACAAAGCCAACTCTTTTGATTTAGTGTTTATAGATGCCGATAAAGCTAACCAAGATAGCTACTATGAAAAATCTTTAAAACTAATAAAACCTAATGGAATCATCTTAATAGATAATGCCCTATGGTTTGGCGCTGTCATTGACCCATTAAAAAATGATGATGAAGACACGCTTGCTATTCGCAGACTAAATAAAAAAATAAAAAATGATAGTCGCGTTGATATAAGCTTACTTGGCATTGGCGATGGATTGTTTTTAGTGAGAAAAAAATAATGAACACTATTTTCCATTCATCTGACAAATCGCTATACATTGCAAACAAAGACGATCCCAGCCGATCAAACATTGAAGGCGTTATTAGAAATCAATTTTTAAAAGTGCACCATGCACAAATCACCCATTATGCTCCAAGCATACTATGCCTTTACAATAATCAAGAATTAGTGAGCTCTATTGGCATCACTTGCGCCGCAGAACAACCTTTATTTGTAGAGCGCTATTTTCAAGAATCCCTAGAAAGCACTATCAAAATGACAACAGAGTGCGACGCGCAACGTTCAGAGATAATAGAGCTTGGCAACTTCTCTTCTTTCAAAAGAAATGGCGGTAACCAACTGATTTTTATTACTGCAGCATGGATTTATCTTTATAAGCATCACTTTAAACACATCCTTTTCACACTTACCAACCAAGTAGCCAGACAATTAATATCGCTTAACTTTCCGCTTGTTTACATTCAAGAGGCCTCGAATCAGCAACTATCTAACCGTGAAAAAAAACAATGGGGAACCTATTACAACCAAAAGCCCAGTATTTACTATATTAGTATTAATAAAACAATTTCCATATTAAAAAAGCATGCGCCTGATATCTGGCACACTTCTTTAACTATTGCCAAGCAATATACCCCAACTCAAAAGCAAGCCAACAAAACATGTTAAACTGGCTTCAACCCTCATTATATGAAAACGATACTATTGCTATTTATGATGACAATCGTTCAGTGACTTATCGCCAACTTTGGCAAGAGATCACCATCATGAGCAACCTACTACAAACAATGCCCCACAAACGCGTTGGCCTTTACATGGCAAACTGCATTGAATGGGTTGTTATCGATCTTGCCTGTAGCTTAAACAATATAACCATTACACCACTGCCAGCATTTTTTTCAGACCAACAATTACAACATATTATAAACGAAGCTAATATTAGCCTAATTATCACCGATCAACCAAACAACACTAACAACTTTTTTAATGGCAAGTCAGTTAATTGCAACCTGCCGAATATTCATATATTTCAAACAACCACTCAAGCAGAACACAATTCAAACATTCATAAAATAACGTTCACATCAGGAAGCACCGGCACACCTAAAGGTGTATGCTTAAACAACAAAAACATTGAAATTGTTGTCACCAGCTTTCAGCAACAATTAAACAAACTTATTGGCAATCATTTTTGTTTGCTACCCTTGAGCACTTTATTAGAAAACATTGCCGGTGTTTATACGTCTTTATTGGCACACGGCACTATTTATTTAACTAAAAAAATATCCATTTATCACCTAAATCAACAAACACTGCAAACTTTGTTTAATTATATTGAAGATAAGAAAATTCACACTATCATTTTAGTACCGCAACTATTAAAAATTTTTGTGAGTTGGTATAACAACACCCAGCAAAATCATTCATTAAAATTCATCGCACTTGGTGGCGCTAAAGCGTCGCCCACATTGATTAATCAAGCCATTCAATTAGGACTACCTGTCTTTGAAGGTTATGGATTAAGCGAATCATCTTCTGTAGTCACCCTTAATACACCGAAAAATAACAAACCAGGCAGTGTGGGCAAACCGTTGCCTCATATTGATATTAAACTTAGTAACGATGGAGAAATTCTCGTTAAAGGTGCCAACTGTTTAGGCTATTATAACTGCAACCCACCATCTTTAGATAACGAAGACTATTGGCATACGGGCGACTTAGGCACACTTGATGCAGAAGGTTTTTTACACCTAACTGGAAGAAAGAAAAATTTAATCATTACACCACTTGGCCGCAACATCTCACCCGAATGGATTGAATCAGAATTAAACACTCATTCAGATATATTACAATCGGCTGTTTTTCTAGACATCAATGACGAATTATCAGCAATCATCACTACAGAAAAAACAATTGACTTAAAAAAATTATTATCAATGACAAACGAACAGTTGCCTGAATATGCACATTTAAAAAATATTAAAATTGCCGAAAAACCATTCTCCACTGCCAATAAAACACTATCCCCCGGTGGGCAACCGTTAAGGAAAAACATTAAAGTACAATATCAAAATAAAGGAGTGCAGTATGTCACTATTTAACCGCATCCAACAAGAAACCCAAAAGCAACAGCAGTGGCTCACCCAATTACCCTTGATACAAAATGCACTTATCGGCAATATCACTCGAGAAAAATATATTGCCTTTCTTGGCCAAGCTTATCACCATGTTAAACAAACCATCCCACTAATGATGGCATGTGGCAGCCAATGCAGTCTAAATAATCGATGGGTACAAAAGTATATGGCTGAATATATCGAAGAAGAAATAGGCCATGAAACATGGATATTAAATGATATCAAAGCAGCGGGTGGCGATGCTGACAATGTGCGCCTAGGGCAGCCTGATGCCGCTTGTGAACTCATGATCGCTTATGCGTATGACATGATTAACCGCATTAATCCCTTAGGCTTTTTTGGCATGATTTATGTATTAGAAGGCACTAGTGTTGCCTTAGCCACCCAAGCTGCCGAGGCAATACAAACTAATTTACAGTTACCAAAATCTGCTTTTACTTATTTAATTAGCCATGGTCATGTTGACCAAGAACACATTCTATTTTTAAAAGAATTACTCGAGCAAGTTAAAAACAAAGAAGACCAAGATCTTATTGTTCATTCCACTAAACGCTTTTTTACCTTATATGGCAATATCTTCCAGGATCTTGGCCAACAAACCAGACGCTCTTAAATAAGCACACAGCTTGACATTGTTTAATTTTTGGATACAATACCAAAGAAAATATATAAACGAGCTCATAATATGCATCAAATACAAATTAGCAGTATTGCCACAAAGGAAATCTTTGACCAGATAACAACACTACTAAAAACACCTGTAAGACACCCCAAGCAAGAGCTCAATCGCATAATAGAAAGGTTTTTATTTTATGGCAATAAAAATAAAGATATGCCCGGAATCAGGGCCGAGTTTTCTGAATTATCTAAAGGCACTAAAGGTGTATATGCACTCTTCAATAAATCTAACAAAACATTTAAAACCAAGCAGGATACCTTTCGTTTCGCCATTGAATTTGCCCTATTACAACTCCACCTAGCAAAAACCATTTTATCTAATAAAGAGCTACGCTATGAATCACTGAAAAATATGCATAATTATATAGGTCAGGCTATCACCACTTTGATACTACCAAAAAAAGTTATATCAGAACGCTCTCCACTCTTTTTTGCTTTTATGAAACTTACACAGGCTATATTGAATGATCTATTACTTACCAACAAAGATGCTGCGGTATTACATGATAAATTAGATCTTCGCATATTTATGTATATTAAAAATAAAACAAACCCAGATAGTGCTCTTCCCATAGAACGATTACCGCTATTTTTTTATAACAATTTTATAATGTTTCAATCAAAACCGCGCATTACCGATAATATCTCATTAAACAATGAGCAAACTGAATCATTATCATTTGAAGAATATACCAAAAAGCTTCAAAGAGATTACACAAGTGATTATTTAAAAAATTACAAGAGACTAGAAAAAAAATATGACAGCTACGCTTATCAAATATATCTGTTTTCTATTTGTCTGCTTGGGCTTGTTGGCATCTCAATAACTATAACAAACTTACAAGCAAACAAGATTCTCCATGCATGTCTATATCTAACACTACCCATATTTAGTGTCGCAGCTTTAAAGAAGTCTCCTTCTAATTTTATCCAAGGCGCTAAAGATAAACTCGATGCATATGATAATGGGCTTAATAGTATTTTTGAACATTTTGAATTAGAAGCATCTTCATCAAATCAAGACACAGAAAGCAACACAACCCCTACTGCCAAAACACATCTAAAAAAACGAACTTCTCCATCTAAAAAAAACAACTATGCCAAGCCCAATAATGATGCTATAACCATTACAATAAAAACATCTTTTGCAGTCCATAGGAAAAAGCCTCAGAAAATCGAATCCACCAAAAATAGCAATCAGCATTTATTTAATAACAAGCAAAAGAAAAACAAGAAAAACAGCAGTCGCCCTACATCTACATTTCATATTGGCACCCACAACAACTGTCCTATTTTATTGGCCCCTTGTGATAAGATTCTCAATGGTGATAACAGTAAAACTTTCAAAAAATCATATAACAAGCTTACCGAAACAAGCTCTTTAGATATAAACAAAGCAAATAAACGCGATAAGAAATTAGATGATATATTTAAAGTGAAAACTGGTGCCTCTGATAGCCAAGACAATAGATTCTATAGCCATACAATTAAAAATAATGGGACAACCTTCTATGTTATTTGTGCCTATTTAGAAAAGCATGGCGACACAGATCTAAACAAACCATCATTCCGCAAAAATATGAAACAACTGGCTCAACAAATAGTCGATCAGCACTTAGAAGAACTTTCTAGCGCACCTGCACCTGCCTAATTGTTTGCACGAGCACAAACCCAACCCGGCCACTTCCATTTTTTATGGCGTTAAGGTAATGCTACATGGCGATCTGCGATCACTTAACTCAAGGGGCTGATTGCACACCTCTTTCACCATATCTTCAACAGGCATACGCAACAGCTGTGTTAAGCGTTGAGTGTCATTATGAAAACTTTGCTCACCTTCAATCACTCTTTTTATAAGAACGGAACGCCTTTCATAATTTTTCTTAAGCACGCCATTAAAAAACGATCGACCACTATTATATAACCCACCTATATTTTTCAATCTAAATTGAACAAACTCACAAGCTTCTTCCAATTGGGATTTTTCGGCTTTAAGCTGGCAATTTTCCTCTCTTGTTTCATTTATCTCTGAATTTCCTTCCTCACCTGCAATCTCTTGTAACAAAACAATATAACCATTGTTAAAAGTAATTGTATTTTGCAAACGCTGAATATCCGATTCGATTTTTTTTAACCGTTTTTTTAATTGTGGTACAGGCATTATTCTCTTTAACCTTTCAAAATCTCGACGATGAGACTTAATGGCATTATTCACACCTTTTAACTCTACTGCATCCTGATAAAGATAATATAACTTATCAATATCGCTATAATAGCTCTCTTTAAAAAACTTTACCTTGCTGCACTTAGAATCTACAGCATCCCTTTTAAGCTTATGATATGCTTCTTGAACCTTTAAAAATTGCTCTTCAATGACTGAACCAAGCGAATCAATAGTACAACGATTCTTTGGATAATAACGCAATAAATTTTCACGCGCTTCTAGATAGTCACCCTCATATCGACGGTGCACCCAGATGTCATTAGATACTTGCCACTTCAGGTACGCATCTTCTGCTTCCTTAAAATCGCTCTCATATGAAACACATACTTTTTTAAATAGTGCAGACATCCTCAGCTCACTATGCGCTTTTCTTTTTCTCATACCAATATCCTTTATATATATTAAGCGATTATTGTACAAAGAAAAGCAAAGAAAAGCAAAAATATTATGCAATACAAAAAACCAAACGTACGATAAGTCCGTTTAAAACAGCCTAAAGTGCCAATTCAGTTAATTAAGACCTTCGCCTTACAACGTTATTAAAGAGAAAACAGACACGACTAGAAATCACCTATCACGGGGATCATAACTCAAACACATGAGCTACACAGCTAAAGCAGATACCATAGGCTGGCCCTCAACCTCAGCACCTCCATCCAAAGACTTTTGATATTTGCCTGGTGATTCTCGCCATTCTCTTTCTACAGAAACGATTGTTTGTAGGAAATGACTGGCCTCTTTCCAGCAACCTTCAATAGATTCATCAAGATCTGCTTCATCACACTCAATAGGACCTAATTGATAGAATTCTATATAATTTTTTATTTCTGGCAGCAACAATCCAATCAAACCTGGTATTGGCGAATTTTCATGAAACTTCTGCTCATTATCTTGAAAATATTGACTCACCTTCATAATTTTTGTATGCGAGTTTCCTTCATCCGAGCAAAGAATCCTTAGAACATCTAAAGCAAAGCCCCGGGCAGCACTATAACCCAAAGCACACATAAAACTATCACCCACCCACTCCACCAAAGATAAACGCTTACCCAGAAAATTAATCACTTTACCGTGACGCGCCAAGACTATGGCTAACCTTTTTTTCAAATTTTCAAACGTATCTAACAATTGAGTCATGTGACTTAATTTATCGACAGCCATTTTTAGTTCATAAATAGGCGCATAATATTTATCTTTGAAGGCAACTACCCCTAAGCTTTGTTCTATTGATTTCACCTTTTCCTTAGCATCTTCAACACCCAGCTTTTCACGATAAACTGAAATCATCATTTTTGTACGCAGCTTACCCAGTTGATGCCATTGATTTTGCAACACCGCATAACGATTCTGAACTTTATCAACGATATGATTTAATACGAGCTTACTCTTAGGCTCATCTTCCAATAGCGCCGCTCTAGCCGTTAAGTAACTTTTGATCACAGCCTTATTATCTGCTGAAACTTGAGAACTGTTTTGCAATGATTGGATGCTAGCGAAAAAAATTTTTTCACAACTAAGAAAAACCTGCTCTTTTTCACTATAAACACGTTTTTTCTGAGATATTGGCGCTCCAGCAAACAACCACTGGGCATTTTTGTTTCCTGGCACTTTTCTTTTTTCTGGACGCATTCTCAACCTTGCTAGATATATTCAAACTGCGCCATTGTACAAAAACAATTCGAAACAATAAAGAGAAAAATAACAATAAAAAAGTACGTAATGCATCAAATGGATATCTAGCCCTTACCCTCTATACTCGCACAGCATACTCAATGCAAAGCAGCTGCTACTGTATTGTTGGAGCTATCGTCTTGAACGTCCTTACCTAATTCTACCAACTGTTCTTTAGTTAGATCAATCACTTGCATGTAAAAACTATTTTTCGCTCGATAATCTTTCTCAACTACAATAACTTTATTTATTAATTCAATATACTTGATTTGCAAGGATCTAAGCAGGCCTGGAATACCCCTTATCTCCTGCTTATAGAGTGAATCCAATTTTTTAAATTCACAGAAATTTTCATAATACCTTACATTCGCCTCTTTAATGCCAATCTCCACATCATTTAATTCCGAGATACAGTAAGCCTTGAGACTTTCTGCCGCATCTAAAGCATCAGTGTTGCCCGTACCTTCTAACACACCAATTCGACTGGAATGACGGTCTATCAATTGTTTCAGGTCAATCTCTCTTGAACGCAAAGCATTCTTTTCCCTGTTGGCAGCTTGAGAAACATCATAAAACTCAATCCGTTTTTCATACTTCTGATAAATATCACTTATTTTTTTCTTATATACTTTAATCTTTTCGTGTAAAGCATCTAGTGCATCAATATTATCTAACAACCTTTTTAACTTTGAAATAGGCTTGTAAAAGGATTCATCAAAAACAGTCAAGTGCTGCATTAAGCCATCTACCTTATCTTGATTCACTTGCTTAGGAAACATAACTACAGAGGCCCCAGTGAGCTTATTCCTTAACTGTCGAAATACTTTTTGAATAACAATATATTGCTCTTGAATCTTCGTTGATTGACCATCTATTAAAAGTTCTGCATTTGGCCAAGACGCTTTTAAATTCTGTCTTGCTTGCACATAGTCATTTGCCTCTAATGATCGTCTCTGTAAGCATGCACTTGAATCACCACATAGCAATGCCATCAATTGATCTTCTTGACCTAACAAAATCTTCTTAAGATACTCACAATTCCCATGTCTCTTTCGCTTATTAGGCATTATCACGGCCCTCATATTTTATATTTATAACACACATATTATACAAAAAAGACATGGAAATACAAAATTAAATAAAACTTTATTTGACCATTTAAACTTAAACGATCGTTTTGTCATTATCATTGGATAAACAACAAAAAAGAAAAGCGTGCAAATTATTTAATTGTTTTGACTATTTATTTAAACACAAAAAAATATATTAAACTTATAAGTATATCATTATACAGTTGCCCCAGGTGTCTGCGTAGCAATTAAGCCAGCCTCTTCTTGCAATGTTTTAACATATTTATCGCCATCATTATGATTAGCCCGAATAAGCTTTAACCCAGAATAATCCTCGGCCTTTTCCCTTACATCATTAATATTACCTTCAAGATCATCTACAAACATTACTTGGCCAGGCCTCATAACATCTATAATTGCCTTAACCACCAAGCCTTTACTACCGCATTCATCTGTGACCGAATAAAAACATGACACCAATCTATCATTATTAATATATACAAATGGCACATCAAACAACCCATATTCTTTCATAATGCTTTCTGCCATTGTCCTATCATAATCAGCATGCGTCACAAAAACAATTGCATAACCAGCATTATGAAACTTACCAATAATGTCGGAAAATTTATCTTTATAAAGCAAATAATACGCATTATTTGGATCAGATGGCCAGTCAAAGTTAATCCGTGCTTTATTAGATGGCAAAGTATAATCACCCCGCAGATTACCCAATGAAAAATGATCATCAAAACTCTTGCTTGTAATAACAGTTTCGTCAATATCTAGAATCAAAACACCAGGAATACCCGGGATAATACCCAATGCCTTAAAAACAGTCTGAATATAAGTGCAACGCATTTTTATGAGATCATTAGATGTTTTTAAAAAAGATTCTTTCAAGTAGTCTGAACGGCTTTTGGAAGCACTCTGAGCACGTCCACCAAATTGTTTACATGCACATATTATGCAGCAAATAACTGCTATTCCTACAAACAATGCACCCGCGACATAATAAATATTCACATCATTATTTGAATCAATACCCTCAGTTGTTGATGCTTGCCTTAATTGAGCATTGACTTGTTTGGTTAATATCGCACTTATAAAAAATAGCCATGACACTTTAGATAAGAAGTTAAACTGCACTCGATCATGCATTATTTATTTCCTTTATATTATACTGTATTAAATTCTAGACCTGCCACGCAAACTAGGGCATCACTTACATGTCAGGTATGATAATTTTAGAGCCAAAAGGATCCACTAAACCACTTCAAGCTTTTTAACATCACGATAGCCTTTTGGCAGCAATGCACCGCGGCGGCCACGCTCGCCCTGGAAAGCTGCAAGATCTGCAAACTTAAATGACACATGACGCTTGCCAGAATAAACTTTAAGCTTATCTTTTTCATTCATCACTGTAATGGCTACGCACTTTTCTTCACCTGATTCAAATGCAGCCTTTGGAATATTAATAATTTTATTCCCTTTACCTTTAGCTAATTCCGGTAAGTCAGCCACTGGAAAAACCAACAAACGACCGATGGATGTGACTGCTGCTAAATATTGTGTTTCCACATCATGCACTTTAACAGGCACAAGCAACTCACCCTTGCCCACATTTACCAAAGATTTACCAGCACGATTTTTGCTACCTAGCTCTTTTAAGCTAGTAACAAAACCATACCCTAAGGAGCTAGCCACTAAGATTTTCTGCTCTTCTTTACCCGCTAAAATATCTATCCACTGCGCACCTGCAGCTAAAGTAAGCCACTTACTGACAGGTTCACCAAAACTTCTCGCAGATGGCAAACCATGTGGCATTAAACTATAACTTCTGCCTGCCGAATCCATCAGGAAAACAGGCAAATTACTACGCCCACACGCTTGATCTAAATAACCATCACCTGCTTTAAAGTTTAAACCAGAGCCATCAATTTCATGACCCTTACCAGAACGTACCCAACCTTGTTTCGATAAAATGACCGTAACAGGTTCTGCAGGAATGCGCTCTTCATCTTTCATTGCTTGTGCAGCTGGACGATCAACAATTGGCGACATGCGATCATCACCATATTCTTTAGCATCTGCTTTTAACTCTTTTTTCACCAGTGTTTTCATGCGCGCCTCTGAACCCAAAGTTTGCACGATGCCATCTAACTCTTCAGCAATTTCTTTTTGCTCAGTCTTAATTTTAATTTCTTCAAGCTTCGCTAAGCGACGCAGCTTAATTTCTAAAATCGCTTCGGCTTGGCGATCACTTAATTTAAAGGCTTTAATAAGCTCTGGCTTTGGCTCATCATATTTACGAATAATTGCAATCACTTCATCAATATTTAAAAAAGCAATTAACAAACCTGCCAATAAATGCGCTCGTTTTTCTAAATATTCTTGACGATGCAATAAACGATTACGTACAGTACCAATTCTAAAAACCAACCACTCATGCAATAAAGTTTTTAAATCTTTCACCGCTGGCAAACCATTTGCGCCAATCATATTTAAGTTCACACGATAACTTTTTTCACAATCGGTCGTTGCAAATAAATGCAACATCAATGAGTCTAAATCGACACGATTAGATTTTGGAACAATCACAATACGAGTTGGATTTTCATGATCAGATTCATCACGCAAATCAACGACGGATGGCAACTTTTTACCAAGCATTTGTGATGCAATTTGTTCGATAATTTTAGCGCCAGACACTTGATGTGGCAAAGCAGTAATCACAATTTCACTTTTTTCTGTATGATAAACTGCACGCTGACGAACTGAACCTTTACCGGTGGCATACATATCTTCTAAATCTTCAGGTGAAGTAATAATTTCTGCCACGGTAGGAAAATCAGGTGCTGGCAAATGTTGCATTAAATCTTGCAAGGTTGCTTTTGGATGTTCTAACAAATGCACACAAGCATTCACCACTTCATTAAGATTATGCGGCGGAATATCGCTAGACATACCCACAGCAATACCTGTGGCACCATTTAACAAAACATTCGGCACACGCGCTGGCATTAATTCAGGTTCTTTTAAAGTGCCATCAAAGTTAGGCTGCCAATCAACCGTGCCTTTATCCAATTCAGATAATAATAACTGCGCATAAGGCTTTAAGCGAGATTCGGTATAACGCATCGCCGCGAAAGATTTAGGGTCATCGGTAGAGCCCCAGTTGCCCTGACCATCCACAAAGGGATAACGATAAGAAAACGGCTGCGCCATTAACACCATCGCTTCATAACAAGCGGTGTCACCATGCGGATGATATTTACCTAACACATCACCGACGGTACGCGCTGATTTTTTAAACTTGGCTCCGGCTTTCAAACCCAGCTCGCTCATCGCATATAAAATGCGGCGCTGCACTGGTTTTAAGCCATCAGCAATATTAGGCAGTGCGCGATCTAAAATCACATACATGGAATAATCAAGATAAGCTTTTTCACTAAAGCTGGCGATATTGTCGCTTTCGACATCTAAAAACATTTGTTCACTCATAAGACTCGTTCCCTTTCATGCTATCTCTATAACTTAAACATGCCAAATAAAAGCTCAATTAAAACAAAGCTATAGCAAGATAGATAATTCTTTCGCTACTTTAGCGCATCAAAGCCCATATATAAAGCCCCATTCTCAAAAATATCATGTTATAATGCGCCCTAATTCAACAACCAACAAAATTTACACAGCCCATGAAAGACCAACTGATTGATTTATTAACCCATGCGCTTGCTGAAATTAAAAGCACGCAAATCCCTGAACTCACCATTCCAGATAACATTACCGTGCAGCGCTGCAAGCAGCCTGAGCATGGCGATTTAGCTAGCAACATCGCTTTAATTTTAGCCAAACAAGTGGGCAAAAACCCGCGTGAGCTGGCACAAATGATTGTGGATGCTATGCGCGACAATGAAATCTTAGAAAAAATTGACATTGCTGGACCTGGTTTTATAAATTTTAAATTACAGCAAGGCCAAAACAATGCTGTTATTAAGCATATCTTAGGGAGTGACAAACCTTATGGTCATAGCAACTTAGGCAATAACGAACACATCCATTTTGAATTTGTTTCGGCTAACCCTACCGGTCCTTTGCATGTGGGCCATGGTCGTGGTGCTGCTTATGGCGCATCATTAGCCAATATTTTAAAGGCTGTTGGTTATAACATTCATAAAGAATATTATGTGAATGATGCTGGTCGCCAAATGCGCTTACTCGCTTTAAGCACCTGGGTGCGCTATATGCAAAATGGCGAACTTGATGTGCCTATGCCTGAAGGTGCTTATATGGGTGATTACATTAAAGATATCGCCGAAGACTTTCACACCATCAAAGGCATGGCCTATGCGCCAGCAACCAGTGAACTATTGCCAAAGATTGAGACCATCTTAAATAGTGGTGAAGAGAAAGATCGTGTTTTAGATGATTATGCAAACTTAGTAGAAGAAACTATTTCTGCATTGCATTTTGAAGATATTAAACGATTTGCTTTAAACGCCATTTTAGATGATATCAAAAAAGACTTAGCTGAATTTGGTGTAACTTATGATGAATGGTTCCACGAAACCGAACTTTATAACAACCATTTATTTGAACAAAGCATTCAGCTATTAAAAGATGGCAGCTATACTTATGAAAAAGATGGCGCCGTTTGGTTTAAAGCAACTGAATTAGGTGATGATAAAGATCGCATTTTAATTCGCAGCAATGGCGTACCCACTTATTTTGCTTCTGATGTGGCTTATCATCTACGCTCTTATCAAAAGTTTGATTCATTAATTGATATTTTTGGCGCCGATCATCACGGCTATATTCCACGTTTAAAGGCATTTTTAAAAGGTTTAGGCCAAGACCCAGAAAAATTAAAAGTATTATTGGTGCAGTTTGCAATTCTATATCGCGGCAAAGAAAAAGTTTCGATGTCTACGCGCTCCGGTGAATTTGTAACTTTGCGTGAATTGCGTGGTGAAGTTGGCAATGATGCTGCGCGCTTCTTTTATATTATGCGCAAACCTGAACAGCATTTAGATTTTGATTTAGAATTGGCAAAATCTAAATCCAATGAAAACCCTATTTTTTATATTCAATATGCGCATGCTAGAATTTGCAGTATTTTTAGAAAATTAGGTGATACTCAGTTTAATGCTGATCACGTGCCATCTGATGAGTTATTGGCGAATTTAACTAATACCCACGAAGCTGCGCTGATTAGCCAATTAGCCGAATACCCAACAACATTAGAAAAAGCTGCTAAGCAGCATGCGCCGCATTTGATTGCGCATTACTGTTATAAGTTAGCGCAGCTGTTCCACGCTTATTATAATGCTGAGCAAGTGTTGTCAGCACCTGAAGAGGTTCAACAAGCAAGGCTTTATTTGTTAAAAGCGGTGCAAACAATATTAGTGCAAGCGATGACACTGTTGGGTTGTAGCTGCCCTGAGGAGATGTGATTTTTTTAATATCCCCCCCTCCGAAATCAAAGATTTCAACTCTCCCTCTAGGTGAGAGTGGTGGCCTGGCAGTTAAGCAAAGATTTTGGGGAAGGGAAACCAAATATTTTGACACAAGGCTTTGTTTTGGTTAAAATTTAATCATCAATAACAAATTGCTAGTTTATAGTAATTAGGAATAGATATGAATAGACGATCCCAAAACAACCGCTTTACACCGCGCGCATCCGATCGCCAAGGCAATAACAGCCGTAAATGGCTGGTTTGGGCATTAGTTATTTTAGTCATTTTATTATTGATTGAGCTGATTCGACCGACTTTGCATCATACAGCAAACCCAAAACCAACTGCAGATATTCAAAAAAACGCACCCACTTTTGAGTTTTATAAAGTACTACCAAAAGTATCATTAAAAGAAGCTAAGCTTGACAATCTGCCAACAACGACCCAAGCGTTACCATCGCCACAAAAAACAAATACTAAAGCTATAAGCAATGCCACATACACGTTGCAGTTTGCCTCTCTCAAAGATGTCGACCAAGCTGGTGCACTCGCCGCAAAAATTAATCGCGCCAAAGGCTTAGGCACACATACCGCACAAGTTGCCATGATTAACAAAGGCAAAAGTGTTTGGTATGTGGTAAAAATTGGCCCATTCAAAACCCGTCAAGCTGCTGAAAACATCCAAAGCATACTTGATCGGTATTATTTTTCTGGGCGTATTTTTGTGAACAAAGCCTAGCTACTCATAATTAAGGCGCAGGAGCAGCTTCTGCAGCATCAACAGGCTCATCAACACCAGTCCATAACTGACCCTCATACTTTCCTCTTGCTTCTTTACTTAGAGTCAAATGCTTCCTACTCAGTACGACATACCTTGCCGCATCAGTTTGATCAAATGGACATTTTACCTGCTTCTGGCGTATATATGCTTTAACAAAGCACTCATCTGCTTCTTCAAACCTCGAAGAAAATAGTCTTGATGAACCACCAGCTTCACTTGAACCACCCACTGATAGAGATGAATCAACCCCTTTAAAAAGCACCATAGATGCCTTAATCACCTGTGACTCTTCTTGAGTATGTGGCTGCGTGGCACGATTACAACTGTACTTATACTCTTCCAGCAAAAACTTTCTTATGGCTGGTGTATCTAACCCATTAACAGATAATATTTTACATAGAGCCTCTGCATAAGCATCAAACTGTCGGCGCTCCAAACAAATAGAACCAGCTGCCAAACTATACTCTATAACTTTGTTTACAACATATGCTTGGCTTGCAAAAGAATCTTTATTGTCTGATAACAAATTTATAGCATATGAATAATGTGTACATAACGCAATTTTCGGATCAAACTCGTCAAAGTTAACAACCTCATCGTCGTCAAAATCAACATTATCAATACAAATACTTGGGAGCCCAGGACAAACTAATTCTTGAAACTCACCTATCCGTATCATTACCTGCATGGTTAGCAATAAACCAGCTTCCTCATTGTGTTGATTCAACTCATTAAATTCATTAAGAGGCGCAACCAATGCCTGATAAGGCGCTGCCTCTAACGGCCTTTCACTCGCATGTTCAAATAAAGCCTGTATTTCAGGGTGCCTTAAAAAATTCATAATAAAATTATAGCCAGCTGATTCTGTAGGAACTAGCGGCTCAACAGCACCATCAGCCGATTGATTAACCTGTTGAACAAATTGATTGACGCAGTAAGCAAAATACTGCTCTTTACTAGCCACACCAGGATTACTTACTAACTCAACTTCGTCACCATTAGCATCGCAAATAGTCTTCAAAACAAATGTCATAAACTTTTTCTCCTACAAATAATTATTAATGCTTAACGGTAACAGCCTTAACTTAAAGCAATCTTAAACACTATTTTAAAATTTATGGGCAAGGAGTTATGCAGCGTAGACAAATCACATCCAAAATATAGACTTATTAGCCTTAATTAGCTATGATCACCAACTTATTGATATAAAACCAAGTGAGTTATGTATGCGCGCGCCCAAAAGAAAGTCCAAAGAGGAAGACTACCAGCTTGATGATATTAAAGACACAGATCCCCTCGACAAAAAATCACGAGTAAACATAGATCAAAACCCACTAACCTTTAAAACACAACCCGGCCCAGGCGCTCCAGGTAATAAAAAAGCAGTTAAAAATCCCTTTTCATCATTGGATTTTTTATTTGAGCAGGCTTCCGCACAGAAACCACCAAAACACAGCATAAGCCCTCAACTACCCAAACGTCCGCTTCGCTCTAAAGCGCAACCCCCAGAGCCAAAAACAAAAAATTGGCAAGCTGTCCCCAAACACACAGCCATCGCGCAAAACTATATGCAACAAACAAAACATCTGTTAATAAACCTCTTGTTAACCATGAACAACCACTACACTCTTGATTCTGAAAAGAACCAAGCCGCTAAACAATTCATTGAACTTTTCCCAGTCTTTACTTGCACAACCATGCTGAATGATATTCATAATGATATCATCGAACGCACTTGCACACCTAAACAAGCCAGAGAGCGAATCCTAACAAGAGATCAAAACATCTTACAAGCTATCAAGCGCGTTACGTACTGTACCACCAACCCTGTATCTCGCAACCGCCCTAAAAACCAAACTTCGCACGCTATCGCAGCAGACAAACAAAAGCCGTCTCACACAAAGGTCACTCCCATTAACAAGCTTGTTGAGCTAGCAAAACAAATAGCAAACACTGTAATCCCAGGCACAAGGGCATCCCGATCGCTTTTACTAATCTTAAATAAATGGGGCAAAAATAAAGAGTATAATACATCAGCAGATAATACCTTGTTTCAGCAACTCCTATGTGCCTATGGCATGCTGCCTAGTGCTCTGAAACGACAGCATACAGCTTTAAACGACCAACAAATCAACCTATTGGTTGCGTTCAAAGATGCTCTATACAGCAAAGCAACCAACAACAATGAGCGCGGCACAATTACAAGAAACGCCAAGAAAATGCAACGGCAAGGCAGCACAGTGACAACAACACGCCTTCATGCAAAAGCCAGGCCACCTTCTGAAATGGACAGTCCTTCAGCTTTGCAGCAAAGCCTACGATTATAGTTCTAACTGTTACCCAAAGTTAAGTAATAGACTTTTTTGTTAATTCCCGCTACTATCTTTGCATGATTTATATTTAACCAAGCGAGATAGCCATGTCCGGTGCTATAAAATACTTACCAAACCATCCTCTTTTAGAAAAACTACAACAACTAACAGCTGAACAAACCACTGAGGCATATAACCGGGCATTAGAACTGATTAAAAAGATTCACACGGCCATTCACCTTGATCGATTCCCACAGCCTATCGATCCAAACACTGTTATTAGTACTTTTTTGCTTATAATGCAGAACACCAACCTGCCTCACCTGATTGCGCAGCAAGATGATTTAATGAATTTACAAATTGCATTTATAACTAACCAAGAACAAAATCAAGACAACTCTGATATTCTTGAGGAGCTTACAAAACTAGACCCAGCCCCGCAAAGCACCTCAGCTTTCAGCTATGACTCTTCAAGCAGTGACTCTGAAGATGTAGCACCTTCTTTAAGCGAAGCATCCAAAGAGCCAACCTTAAAAGACCATGACTATTTTTTCACTTTATTAAAGGACTCCTTAAAAAATGAACCAACCAATAAAGAACAACTCGTTCAAAGCCTGAATGATTTTATTAATATCATCAACTCTACAACACACATACCAAAAACGCTAAAACGCTTTATAGCTGACAACAGAGTTAGCAAGCAAGATGAGGCAACAAACGTACTTAGCAAAGCCAAACTATTTGCTGATAATTACTCTATTATTATAAGGGAAACCTTAAAATACAAGATAGAAAAACACCACTCACCGGATGCTGCAGCAATGGGCATTTTAGATTTCTACCTTGTGCGACACCTAAAGATTGATAACAAAATACCACAAGCTAGGCAGTTATCAAATATTGCAAACACTAACTTTCCCTCAACAATCCAAAAGATCTTCACCATACTAGAAGAAAGCAAACCTAATGCCTTACCATTAGCTAAATTAGCCTTAACAACCTATATTGAAGAATATGGCCGCGTATTAAACAAGAAACAGAGAGTTGATATACGTGATTTGACACGGGCCATAGAACTGCTCAAGACCAGCCTATTCATTCATGAAATACAGCTAAAAAATGCAACTTTTGAGCCGAGCAGTATAGATGTCACTTTAAAAAAACTACATGACGCACTAGAAGAAAAATATAGCAACAACCCATCAGCATTACCTGCTGACCTAATACAAATCACACTTGCTACAGAAGATCTTTCAAACATCGCCAAAAAACTGACTGCTGATCAAAGCGCCAATCAGCCAAGCGAAGCAACATTTGAGCTCCGCATTGATAATGAAATTAATGATTTTTTAATATTGAAAGAATTGCAAAAACTAAGTTATGCTCAGGCACATGGGCACTTAAAGCGTATTTCCTCACTGTTTGATCCAGACCATGCCCCAACCAAACTTCCAGAGGTGATACAAGCTTACTTTGTCATTGCAAACAATGCTGAAGATAATCTAAATATAAGTCACACCAAGGTATCAGAATTATTATTTACAAGCCTACATCACGAAGGCGTTATTACACCAGACCACTGTAAAATAGTGTTAGACTCTATTTTCAATACGCTAGATAAATCAATAACTGATACTTATCAAAGCGATTCCTTACAAGAACAGCCCGTGACAAAAACAGCGTTATCTAAAGAACAAACAAATAGCGCAGGAATGGAAACCTCAGGCCAGACTTCCCCCCAGAACCCAAGCCAATATATGGCGCTAAGTGATACGGCCTTCCTAGACGGTTGTTCGACGGATCTAGATCCAAGTATTGATATGCTTCTACAACAAGCAAACACGGGCCACACACCAGAGAGCCAACCTGTTCCTCTAGCCACCAATCAAGAACCACCACACAAGCATAACATTGATGAACTTATTGCATTAACAGAGCACAGCCCAATTGGTTATAGGCAAGTATTTTTAATGGCACTCAGCATCATTAACGATGAAAAACAAACTGACTCTCATAGAAATATAGCAGCCATTACTTTTCTGCTGTGTGGGACTCAACAGAAGATTAGCTTACTATATGCAGATTATAATAAATATGAGGAAAATAAATCAAAAAGTAACAAGATAAGGGACAATGTTAACACTAAAATCAGAAATAACATTGTGACATTTACTTCAAACTATAAAAACATTATTGATCAAAAATTTCCAGAAAAGAGTCGCGCCCCTTCACATTCAATGTAAATGTAACGCCACCTACACTGCACCTTGAAAAAAGGTATTTAGACCCTATCTCTTTATAACACCATTTGAGGAGAATTATTTTGGAACAATATCGAGGCACCACCATCCTTTCTGTACGCCGTGGCGATAAAGTCGTGATTGGAGGAGACGGACAGGTTTCTATGGGCCATACCGTTTTAAAAGGTAATGCGCGCAAGGTACGCCGCTTATATAATGGCAAAGTGATCACCGGTTTTGCCGGTGGTACTGCTGATGCCTTTACCCTATTTGAATTATTTGAAGCCAAGCTTGAAAAACATCAAGGCAATTTATTACGCGCCGCTGTAGAAATGGCCAAAGATTGGCGCACCGATAAAATGCTAAGAAAACTAGAGGCTTTATTGTTAGTTGCTGATAGCACTACCTCATTAATGATTACTGGTAACGGTGATGTGATCGAACCTGAAAATGATGCGATTGCAATTGGGTCTGGCGGTAACTATGCCCTATCAGCTGCGCTTGCTTTAGTTGATAACACTGATTTAGATGCTGAAACGATTGTGCGCCAAAGTTTGAAAATCGCTTCTGACATTTGCGTCTATACCAATGACAACTTATTAATAGAAACCTTACCGACAGCTCAAAAAGAAGAGAAAAAATAATGACAACTGCAACACTTGAAAACAAAATACCACTAACAGCTGCGGTCATGACACCGAAAGAAATTGTTAGTGAACTGGATCGCTTTATCATCGGTCAACATGATGCCAAACGCGCGGTAGCCATTGCCTTGAGAAATCGCTGGCGCCGGATGCAATTATCAGAAGATTTTAGAAAAGAAATTACACCTAAAAATATTTTAATGATTGGACCAACAGGCGTGGGTAAAACTGAAATTGCTCGTCGTTTAGCTGATTTATGTGATGCGCCTTTTATTAAAGTTGAAGCCACTAAATTTACTGAAGTGGGTTATGTTGGCCGTGATGTCGAATCCATCATTCGTGATTTGACTCAAATGTCGATGAAAAAATCGCGTGAAGCGGCGATGAAGCAAGTCCAAACACGTGCGGAAGAAATGGCGGAAGAACGAGTGTTAGATGCCCTAGTTCCTAATTCCAGCACAGCTTATACTGAAGGCGAGAAGAAACCTGACCAAAGTGCTACGCGCCAGCTTTATCGTAAAAAATTACGTGAAGGCCAACTGGATGATAAAGAAATTGATGTGGACTTAAGTGTCAATGGCAATGCTAGCGTGCATTTTATGTCACCTCCAGGCATGGAAGACATGGCCAGCCAAATTCAAGATTTGGTAGGCAACATGCAGGGTGGCAAAACTAAAAAACGTCGCTTAACAGTTAAGAAAGCTTTAAAGCATTTAATTGAAGACGAAGCAGCTAAATTAGTTAATGAAGAAGAAATCAAAGCGAAAGCATTAGAAAATGTTGAACAAAATGGTATTGTGTTTATCGATGAGGTAGACAAAATCGTAAAACCACATGGCGTAAGCAGTGGCGGCCAAGTATCTCGCGAAGGCGTTCAGCGTGATTTATTGCCTTTAGTTGAAGGCTGTACCGTTAGCACTAAACATGGCATGGTCAAAACCGATCATATATTATTTATTGCTTCTGGCGCTTTCCATTTAGCCAAACCTTCTGATTTAGTGCCTGAATTACAGGGGCGTTTCCCAATCCGCGTGGAACTAAAGGCCTTAACCACTGATGACTTTAAACGCATACTAACCGAGCCTAATGCCTCTTTGACCGAGCAATATTCAGCGCTTATGAATACTGAAAACTTGAACCTAGAGTTTAAAGAAGATGGCGTCGAACGCTTAGCTGAAATTGCGTATCATGTTAATAGCACTTCAGAAAATATTGGCGCACGTCGCTTGCATACTATATTAGAGCGTTTATTAGATAAAATTTCTTTTGACGCTTCTGATATGACGGAAGATAATGTGGTTATTGATAAACAGTATGTGAACGATCAATTAGATGCTTTAGTGGCTGATGAAGACTTAAGTAAATATATACTATAAGGATCAACTTATCTCATGGGCCCCGGATAATTGCTTCAAAATTTCCGGGGCGTCGATTCTTGCTAGCTTAATATGATGCAAGACATTTGGTCCTTAACAGGAATGACTACATCCAAACTGGTTAATATCGCATAGTGTAAAAACTACGTAATTTTCAAAAAAAAGGCGCCCAAAGGCGCCTGAATCAAATCAACTGATTATCTAGAAAATTCCAGCAATTGACCTGACCAAGCCTTGCTTAAGCCTTGGCAGCGCATCTTCAAAGCGTAAATTCACTTGATTAGCAGTCGACATAATACGCGTACGGAACACGCGACTAGGGTGCGAGCGCACTGTTATTTTCACATCACTCATGCCATAGAAAGTGACTACACGCACTGAATTATTGATGATAGCACCAGCAACGCCGCCAATAATGCCACCAGCTACAGGATCATTACCACTAGCACCAGCAATCAGTGCACCGGCTGCTGCACCCTCCATTGCACCACCATAACCATTACCCATCATCTGCTCTGCAGCTGTTTGTGATGTTTTGCCCATGCGTAATAAGTTAACTTGCAATACATAATAAGCACGCTGGAAATGATTAGTTACGCGATAACCTTTGTCCTCCAAAGCAACCACTAATGCATGCCTAATTCTTAAACTTGGGCGAGCTGTCGTATTTCTTACTTGAACATAAACAACTTTTTTGCGATCTGGCACAGGATCCAAAAAGATACTACGACTCATGTTTGTTTTTATTTGCAAATCACCATGGGCAACAGATGTTGCTATAGCGGCACAACCGGACAAAAATGCGAACAACGGCATGATGGCGAAAACTAATATTATTTTTGTGAGTTTCATAGAAAAACCTAGTTTGTTAAATCAATAAATAACATCTTATAGCATTACTTCACAGCGCTCAACCTTTTGCCAAACACTTGCTACAATATTTATACTTATGCAATGCAACTAAATCGACAAATAAATGCTCACTTTGCACTTAAAGTCAGCCGGTGCTCACCAAGTTGTGGCGAATCCTTAAATAAGCTACAATCCATAAGCTTCAACAACACGCAACCAATCGGTACCAAAAAGTCCGGTTTATTAGGGATTTATGCGCACTTTTTTTTCAAATTATTATGTACATGGAGTTGCATTTGTAGCAGCACTATCTGGATTACTTTTTGGTCTTGATACCGGCGTTATTTCTGGTGCGCTACCAATCATCATTCATCACTTCAAAATCAGCAATCAATTTGAGCAAGGCGCTATCATTAGCGTTATGTTATTAGGCGCAATATTTGGCTCCTTAGTTGTTAAATTTTTCTCACAACATTTTGGCCGCCGGTCTGTTATCATTAGCAGCGCCATATTTTTTATCATTTTTTCAATTGGTGCGGCTTTATCACAATCTGTACATATGCTAATTATCATGCGCTTCTTTTTAGGTATCGCTTTGGGTATGGCCTCATTCATTACCCCAATTTATTTAGCAGAAGTTGCCCCGCGCAAACAACGTGGTGGTGTTATTGCCATGTATCAGCTTATGATTACTATTGGCATTTTGGCAGCATTCTTAATTGATCAATACTTTGTTCCCACACAAGATTGGCGCTGGATGCTAGGTGTCGTAGCTATACCAGCAAGCATTATGCTCTTAGGCTGTATCATGATACCCAATTCGCCTCGCTGGTTAATGCTAACAGGCAAATTAGACAAGGCCAAGTATACTTTAGAAAAGCTAACCTCAGAAGAAGAAGCGCAACTAGAGTTTCGTGAAATGAAGGCTAACGTCACTATTATTAACAAAACAAAAAACTTCAAAAAGAAATTTAAGTCACGTATTTTTGCATTATTACTACTTGGCTGTGGCTTACAACTCATCCAACAATGGACAGGCATCAATATAGTTTTATATTATGCACCTGAAGTATTTAAAAACATTGGCTTTAACAGTCTTCACGACCAAATGTGGTGCACTATTTTAATTGGCACCGTTAATGTTGCCACTACTTTATTAGCAATTCGTTATTTAGATCGCTGGGGACGAAAACCTATTTTGTATTTAGGCATGACCACTATGCTTATTTCTTTATTGCTTATCGCTGCTATCATGCACTTGCATACACCTCATACTTCATGGCAAAACACTCTGGCTGTGCTAGCAACCATGACCTATATCTTTGGCTTTGCAATAAGCTTGGGGCCAGTAGTTTGGATCATATGCGCTGAAATTTTTCCGAATGCTTACAGAGACTTTGGAGTTATGATAACTACATGCTCTAACTGGACATTTAACTTTATTCTATCTCAGCTGTTTCTACCTTTGTTACTTACCCTTTCTATTTCAAAAGTATTTTTTGGCTTTGCCATCGTAACCTTATTGGGCTTGTTATTTGTTAAGCTATTTGTCCCAGAAACGAAAGATATTACATTAGAAGAAATTGAAGAAAACCTTTTAAAGGATAAGCCTTTAAGGCTAATCGGGCAATAATTTAAAATAGGCACAACCTATGCAACAAGATTATCTTTTATTTGGTGATATCGGTGGCACCAATGCACGCGTTGCACTTGGGCATTTTGAGAATGGCAATCTTATCATTGACCACGCAAACACCTATCGCAGCTCAGCATTTCAGCAATTTGAAGACATTTTAACTGCCTTTCTAACAGAACAAAATATCAATAAAAAGCAAATCACCAGCACTTGCTTTGCGGTAGCTGGGCCTGTGAAGCAAGGTGAGGTTAAGTTTACCAATCTTAGCTGGTCCTTATCTGAAAAAAATATTCGCCAGCATTTAGACATACACAATGTTACCTTACTCAATGATTTCGCCGCTTCTGGCTATGGCATCCACACTTTAACAACAGAAAATATTTATACTTTTTGCGGCCCAAACTATATGCCCAATACAAACATCAAGTCGATTATTGGTGCTGGCACAGGCTTGGGCATGGCACATATCAGCTATAACAATGACAAACCAGTTATTCATGCCTCTGAAGGTGGCCATGTAGATTTTGCCCCAGTAGGAAAAACACAAGGCGAATTATTTCAATATCTTAATGCCAAGCTAAAACGAGTTTCAGTTGAGCGCGCATTATCTGGCTATGGCTTAAAAAATATTTATGATTTTTTACGAGATAGTTACTATATTGATACTTCAACATACCAATCTCTCAACAATCAAATCAATGAAAATTCATTAAAAACAGGCAAAATAGTTTATGAACATATGCACAAATATACCATTGCCAAACATTGCATCGAACTATTCTTAGAAATCTATGCACAAACTATTGCAAATCTAGCTTTAACCACTTTACCATTTGGTGGCTTATTTATTGCTGGCGGCATTGCACCTAAACTAAAAGAGCACTTCACTGAGGCTACTTTTCAAAATCACATGTTTAACAAAGGACGTATGTCTGGACTAATCCAAGACATACCCATGCATATTATTTTGGATACCAATATTGGGCTAAAAGGTGCTGGGTATTATGCTGAATTACAAAACATAACATAATTTCATGTGACAACTTAATACGACTAAATTTCTTTCCTATATTCAGGCACTAACTCAAACATAGATCGTAATAAGGCATCTTCTGCTTCATCAGCAAACTGATCATGCATTAATGCATAACGTGCCTCCACATCATCCGACTGATATTCACGACAGTTGGCTATAAGAATTTTCTTATTGGCAGTTTTCGTCATATTTTCAGCATCATGGAAAATTTCTTCATAGAGCTTTTCACCAGGGCGAATACCAGTAAATGTAATATCGATATCTTCATAAGGCACCTGGCCTGAAAGTGAAACAAGCTTTTCTGCTAGATCAACAATCTTAATAGGCTGCCCCATTTCTAATACAAATATTTCCCCACCATGACCCAACATATACGACTCTAAAATCAAAGTAACCGCTTCAGGAATCATCATAAAATACCGAGTCATATCGGGATGAGTCACAGTTAAAGGGCCACCTGACGCAAGCTGCTTTCTAAATAGTGGAAGCACACTACCATTTGAGCCAAGCACATTCCCAAATCGCACGGTCATATAATTTGTTTTTGAAGACTTATTCTTTGTTTGGCAGTAAATTTCTGCTAAGCGCTTAGTTGTTCCCATAATATTAGTTGGATTAACAGCCTTATCTGTCGATACCAACACAAATGATTCAACCCCATAATCACTCGACAGATCAGCAAGAATCTTTGTACCAAACACATTATTTTTAACAGCTTTTAATACTTGTGTTTCCAACATAGGGACATGCTTATAGGCAGCCGCATGAAAAACAACATTTGGTTTTATTCTTCTAAACCACGCAGCCATTTCTTCTTTACGTGAAACGTCTGATAGTGACATAGTAATGTTTAAATCTGGAAAATGCTTTATTAACTCAGAATGGATGGTATACAAATGAAACTCATTATTATCCACCAAAGATAATGACTTAGGCTTATTTAGCGCAATCTGTCTGCAAAGCTCCGAACCAATTGAACCACCAGCACCGGTCACCAAAACATTTTTATCACTTAAACGTTGCATCAAGCTTTCATTGACAAGGCTAATACGCTCCCTTCCTAGTAAATCTTCTATTTCAACCGGCCTAGTCTCATCTAACTTGACCTTACCCGATGAAATAGCATCAATCGTTGGTACAATACGAACTTGAACATTATGCTTTTTACACAGCTCATAAATTTCACGCAAGCGCTTTCCAGGTATAGAGTGGATGGCTACTATAACTAGATCAATGTCTTTTAAAGATAAAAAATGGCCTAGCTGATCAATACTTCCAATAACTCGCGCACCGTGAAGCTCCATGCCCCGCTTAGTAGTAGCATCATCTAAAATACCCACAATTTCATTTGAAGATTGGTTTTTATATTGGCGCAATAGCGTTTCACCAGCATCACCAGCGCCCAAAACAAGAATTTTCTGATTTTGCAATGCAAACTCTTTACGACCTTCAAAGTTAATGCGCACTAAAATACGTGCAGTAGCAAAACCCATAATCAAAAAAACAGCATATAGCGCCAAAATAGTTCTTGATAAAACCAAATATTCAGGCAATACGAAAGCTAAAACAATTAATGATAAGATAACTCCTAGAGTCACTTTAACTAGTGTGAATAAATCTTCAATAGAAACATATCGCCAAAACATACGATAGGCACCAAAAGCATATTCAAAAAACAAATTGGCTAATAAAGAAATGGGTAGCCATAATAAAATCATTGGACGAATAGCTGGACTATTCAAGTAAATGCTCATACCAAAAGAAAAAGCACAAACCCAAGCCAGGCAATTAATAATTAAATCAACCGCTAAATTACGAAAATAACGAAGACGCATGTCTATCCTTTTTTATTTTTTACCCCTACAGCAACATTTTCTATAAAACATCTTTTAAAACCTGCAAACGCCTTTCTAAATCAGCCTCATCAATAGTTGGATGCACTAATAATAAAATACTATTAGCACCTAGCTGCTTAGCTTGTGGCAAATCCTGCTTTGGCCTGAAGCCGGTACCATCAAAACACTTTTCTTTATAGATTTCTGAACAACTGCCTTGCATACACGGTATGCCAGCCTCATTAATTTTATCAATCACCATGTCTCGTGTCCAACCATCAGGTAACTTTGCTGGATCTACAAACATATAATACTTGTAATAAGCATGGCGAATATTTTTTGGCGCCGTTGGTGTGCGCAAAAAGTTATACTGAGAGAAAAAATTGGTATATAAGTTGGCCAACACATTACGCTTGGCTATCCAACCTTCTAACTTTAATAATTGTTTACGACCAATCGCTGACTGCATTTCTGATAAACGCCAATTGGTACCAAAAGACTCATGCAGCCAACGAAAACCAGCGGGATGCTGCTTGTTATAGACAGTATCGTAACTTTTGCCATGATCTTTATATGACCATGCCTTTTCCCAAAGCGCTTTATTATTGGTCGTGACCATACCGCCCTCGCCACCAGTGGTCATAATTTTATCTTGGCAAAATGAAAAGGCAGCCATATCACCAAACGAACCTGTTTGCTGACCATCAATAGTGGCGCCATGTGATTGCGCACAATCTTCAATAACTTTGATGCCATGCTCTTGAGCTAAGCTCATTATCGCAGGCATATCACAAGGCCATCCAGCTAAATGTACTGTAATAATAGCCTTGGTTTTAGGTGTAATCACTTGTTTAATCGTATCAACGGTAATATTTTGCGAATCTAAATCAACATCTGCAAAAACTGGCGTTGCGCCACGCATCACGATAGCACTGGCGGAAGCCAAAAAGGTTCGGCTCGTAACAATAACCTCATCACCTGGGCCAATATTCAAGGCAATCAAACAAAGTTCTAGCGCAAGGGTGCCATTTGCCACAGCAATCGCATAATCAGCGCCAATATACTCGGCAAACTCTTTTTCAAATTGACGGCCTTGTTGACCAGTCCAGTAATTGACTTTGCCTGACTCTAAAACTTCTTGTGCCACTTGCTTTTCGTCTTCTGCAAAATATGGCCACGGTGCTAAACTCATACAAACTGTCCTTCTTTAATTATTGTTGCTGGATTTCCATACACCATACAATTATCTGGTATATCTTTTACAACTACAGCTCCGGCACCAATCATAACATTTTTACCTACCCGAATCCCCTGTTTAATGACCGCACCTGCACCAACATAACTGCACTCCCCAATAGTCACATTGCCACAAACTGTAGCTCCCGGTGCTACCTGAGAAAAATCTTGCAATACACAATCATGGTCAACACTGGCGTTGGTATTAATAATGCAGTGCTTACCTATTTGAGCTGCTGCCTGAACAATGGATCCCGCCATGCAAATCGTACCCGCACCCAATCCTGCCGACTTTGATATGATTGCACTTGGGTGGATTAACAACGGAAAATTCAGTTGACTCTTGGCGCCAGCAATTTTTTTTCGAATAGAGTTTACACCAATAGCAATGTGAAACCTCGCTTCTGATTTGCAATTCTCAACCGCTGTGATTTTTTCTAGCAAACCAAAACTGTTATACTCTTTGTTATCTGGTTCATAAACATCATCATATAAACCTAAACATTTTATTCCTGAAACATCAAGCAAATCGCAAACAACTTTTGCCTGCCCTGAGGCGCCTAACAAATAAATCATTTATCCTCCTGGTTTTTAGAGGGATTCTGTGCATTTGTTCCGGTAAATTTCGGCATACTGATATGATCAGCTGCCTGCACTTCTGAATGGTGAAATATTTTCTTAAAGGTCAATAACATAATTTTAAAATCAAGACTCAATGACCGATGGTCAATATACCACAAATCAAGATCAAACTTTTCTTCCCAAGACACAGCATTTCGCCCATTCACTTGTGCCCAGCCTGTTAAACCTGGCCGCACTGAATGACGCCTAAACTGTTCTGGGCTATACAATGGTAAATACTCAGCCATAAATGGCCTTGGGCCAACAAACGACATCTCTCCTTTAAGAATATTTAGCAATGATGGCAACTCATCTAAACTAGTCTTACGCAAAAATAAACCTAATTTTGTCACACGCTGCGCATCTGGGGCTGGCTGGCCATTTGCTAAATAAATATCTCGCATCGTTTTAAATTTATATATATTAAATACTTTACCCTTATAACCACCCCTAGGTTGTGAGAAAAAGACAGCGCTCTTCGTTTGTATAAAGACACATAATCCAATAAGCACAAATAACGGGGAAAATAAAACTAGCAACAACAATGCTAATAAAAAATCAAAGGCACATTTGAAATAAATATACTTCATGCCAACTCCTTAAGCATTTCCAAGCAACAAAGAGGCCACTGCTTCAAAAGTCTCATCATGACTATTGATTTCGCTGGCAGCTTTATGAAGCGAATTTAACTGATCTTGGGTACGAATAGAAATAACTTCTGAGGTAACGACTGAGCTTAACAATGGAAACTGCACCGCTGCAGTAAAAATATCATCAGCACCAAGCATAGCACAAAGCATTGCCATTTTTTCCTGCGGCATTGCAAATATTTTTTTTGCAAATAACGGACGCAGTGCAATCAATGATTCTGATCTATCTTGCATAGATTTTAGATAATCGAGATCTTGTGGCTCTAAAAAATTGAGATAATCTACGATGCCAGCACAAGATTTTAAATCAATCACCTTGTTTGCAAATGCCTGAGAATATGGAAATGAATACCAGGACTTTACCTTACCTTTTTTACAAAGCGCATCCATCTTTTCTTCAAAAGCATGTTCACAATCAGATAAAATCTTTAAACGATGCTCATCAGTATTTGGTTCATGCCTCACTAACCACTGCATCGCATCTATACATTCAGCTCCTGTTACTTGCAAGAATGCATCCACCCTTTGTTCTAAAAGGTCATCGCTATAGCCATCATCTTTAAAATGCGGCGAAGCAATTTTAACGATATGCTCAATACTATCCTTAGGGACAGTGTAGTAGAGTTCTTGCATACACATTGAAAAAAAATCAAAAGTAGCATACTCAGCCGAGCTGTGGAATGTCGTAATACCGCTATCTAAAATAGACTGAAGAAAAACAGCGCCCGCTTTAACACTATTTTGATGATCTGCAGCATCAAAGCGCATAGAGCCATAAGTTACTTGACTAAAAGATAAGCCTGTTTTGGGGCTGACTCTTCTTAGCACTCCAATGCCTCATTCCAAAACATTTGCGTTTTCATCAAGCAACGATCAGCAAGCTTCTCAGCCTCATAAGCATTCCTTCCATGCAATATCAAACCATCATGCCAAATCACCGCCTCATTCGGTTGAAGCCGCACACCTTTAACATGCTTAAACATTACATGCTCTTCCAGAAAACTGTGGAAGCGCTCTAACACCTCAATATCTTCTGCAGGCTGGTCCCGATCAATACAGTAATAATTCCAATTGAGCTGCAAAGGATCCTTTGAATCGTCGATGACTTTTTCAACTCGCGCTTTAACGCCATTAACAAATGTTTTTTTAAATATATAAGGCTTTGCCACTAACGCTTGATATAAATCAGGCACCTGCTCTTGCAATATTGCCTTTAACTGCGGGCCATCGATGAAAACAGTTTCACCACCTGATGGCGCTGCATTGACACAATACATCAAAGTAAAATCAGGCGTAGGCTCAATATAAGAAAAGTCTGTATGCAAAGGCTGATGGTTTTTAGAGTGGCGAAAGGCACCTTCAATATTTGGATCAAAGCATACCTCAAGCCATTTTCCATCTACAATAGCATTTTCTCGACCATCTTCAGTTTTTTTCTGGCAATCGCCTAAACCTGTTGTTAATTTATCGTAAAAACCATTATAGTCGACAGAAGCACTTTCATCAGGCGTAATATGTACGACTTTATATTTATGCAACGCCTGATGCAAAGCCTTAAGACTCTCATCAAATTGCTCGGGATTCACTTTTAAATTTTTATAAAATTGCATGGCAATACTCCTTCTCAAGAATCAAAATCGATAAATTGCACAAGCCAGCATACCATATAATACTCGACTATCCTATGTATGAAACCTGCTGCTACACGCTTTATTTGGCAGGTGTGCCTTTTGCTTCTAATGCATAATAACTCAGTAACGCTTTGTCATTAATACTAGGGTTTTGTGCATTTGTCACAATAGAGACAAACTTTGCAGCGACATCCTCTCGAGCAAAAAATTCACGCGCTTTTTTTGTGTTTTCTGCCATCACCTTTAACTGGCTTTTATTTTTCGAAATCGCAATAACTTTATCTGCAAAGTCTTCAGCCATTTCTGGCGGTGTAGATAAACCAATCTTAAAGTGCTCTATAACACGCTCCATCCAACCTGGATAGTTAACAATGACCGGCAAACCACATGCCAAATAATCAAAAAATTTATTAGGAGAGGACCCCTCATGAAACGAACGATTATTTAACAGCACCATTAAACCCAAATCCAGCTGACCATAAATTTGTTTTAATTGAGGCTTTGGCATAGTATCCAAAAACACACAATTATCCAACTGCTCTTCTTGTGCACGCCTAACAAGTTTGGATTTTTTTGCGCCATCACCAACAAGAACAAACTTAATATGATCATAACCTTTGCTTTTGACGATAGCAGCCACATCTAACACAGCATCTAAACCATTGGCCATGCCATGCGAACCTGTATAGCCAACCCAAAATTCACCCTCATTTTTTTGCAAGGCTTTGTATGCATCAACCTGTTTATTAGCAACATCAGCAAAAAAATGATTATCACAAGCATTAGGCAATAAATAGACTCGTTTGTCAGGGCTTACAGAGCGAATGCCGGCAACCATTCCGGGCGACAAACCAACACAACACTCACTATGACGGTAAATCATTTTTTCAAATGCATAGAGCGCCTTTAATAATAATGGATTGCGAATAACGCCCAAAGAGGCAGGCACTTCTGGCCATAAATCTCTTACTTCAAAAATATATTTTTTTCTTCTAAAGAGCTTATTCAATAAGGGCAATACGCCAACTGTGAGCGGCGTTGATGTAGCATAAATTAAATCACACTCCACCCCAAAGGATACTTTTGAAGCCACCATTACAAACTTCAAAAAAGACCATACCCTGCGCATAAAACTTTGTTTATTAGAATAAGGCACATTGACTTTGATAACCTCAATGCCATCACGCTCAGTTTTTTGAACCAGAGAACTTGAAGCCAAGCCCGTGTCAGAACCTTCAATACCACCACATAACATAGTGACTTTATGCCCCTCTTCCACAAGCTTTTTGGCGAGATAATACGACCTTGCGCCACCGGCACCTGATGGAAAGGTAAAATGTTGATGAATATAAAGTATTTTCATAATTATTTAAGACATATAGTCGTCACTATAACAACCTCTGTAATGTTATGGCACGCAGCCTTTATGCAGTTTGCTTTTTCTTTTGTTTGATAATACCTAGAAACCCAGCACTCTTCCAGCTTTACACTCAACTCTGGACAATTGCTTACAATTGCCAATGAGATAAGGTCATTTTCATAACAATTATTGTGTAACTTACCATCCAAAATAGGCGTATGCCAATAGAGCTCTACCTGTTCACTAACCCCTGACAAAGTATCTGTAATGACCCAGCCCTGCTCAATCAATTCAATTTTTCTACAATGCCTAGCCCCAGAGTAGTGCTGATAACAACATTGCAGCCACTGCAAAGATCCCTGTGTATTTTCATGACAAACCAATCCTTCTGCTTTTGGCCAATCCAAATAAAGAAAGCGTGACAAAGATCTTAATTGTGGCAAGCCATCTATTTGCACACTATTATGCGCAGCAACTGATTTAAAATAACCTGATAACTCACCTGTGGAATGATAGCTGTATGTGCCAGAATCACATAACACATTGACACCCTTATACCACAAATCAAAATGTAACAAATCACACTGGTGCGGGCGGAACTTAAATGCTGGGTATCGCAGGGCTGCCCATGATGCTTGATGTTGCATATATACCAACCCACCTGCTGCAAAGTGCTGATACTGATTTAATTGGGGCACATATTTAGGCATGCTATTAACTGCGGCCAATGATGCAAACAAGCTTTCTAACTTGTTCTTATCGCGATATATTGTCTGAATATATGCCGCCATTTTTAAGGTGTATGTGTAATTTTGATAATCAATACCATCAAAATTTAATAACATAGCACCATCATTCGAACCAAAGTTTAGCGCAGACCCAGACACTGGATCAACAAAGTGCTGCAACCAATTTTGCATGCGCTGATGAGCCACAAGCCACTTAACAGGCACCTCACTATCCCATTGCTTGGCTAACAATAAACAGATTGAGATTAAATCCAAAGCAAGACGGTGATAATTCGTTGAATACTGAGCAAAGGTTCCATCCTTTAAAACCAAATGCCGCACACACCAAGTTAATAATCGCTGGCCTTGTTTTATATATTTTTTTGCTTTAGCAACATGATAACCTTGTTTTTGCAGATATAGCCCACCCAAATATAGGCCAACTGCCTCAGAGATAGCGTGGTTATTTTTTTGTGCTTTTGCATAAGCCCTCGTTAGGCTAATGCGCTGACAATGCTGCGCAATCACTTGCGGCATATCCACATCATCAAATGGATTTTGCAATAACTCTAAACCCATCAATATATTAACGAGCCGGATCGCACACTCTTGGCCACACATCCAGTTTGGCCCATACCCATAAGGATTTACTGCTAACCAATCACACAGCAAAGCATGCGATCTAGTTATCAATGTATCATCATTATTAAGGCGCGCTTGATACAGCCACTGAGCAAACCAATAAAAACGGGAAAGTTCCCAGATGTTTTTTATATCAATATTTTTTTTATCAAACCAACCAATCTGATACCAACACTGATTCGCATCAATAGCCTCAGATGAAAAGCCATCTTGATGCCAGGCAAACGCTGTTATCGGTAGTTGCGGCGCATAATAATAATTAGCCCCATCACTGTTTTTTATGGGCGATATTTGTGATGGCGCATAACTAAAGATTGGTGCCGCCTGCTTAATATCTTTTGAATAGCTATTAGTTTTTTTGCGTAATCGGTATAGCAAAACTTGCATACAAGCTATAAAACCCAGCTTTTTATAAACGCTGAACACCTGCCGTTTGCTAACCTTTGGCATAACTACTTTGAACCCAGTTGTGCAGAAACCTTCGCCACTTCAATAATTTGCTCATAAGGTATAGGACTAGGACCACCATTTTGTACCGCTTGCACAAAGGCCTGTGCACACTGGCTTTGCCCTTTGTCTTGCTTAAATGCGCTCATCTTTTTAAAACCACTAAAGCCATAACCTATTAACTTTCTAAAGTTATCTAGCTGTAATACCCTGCCCTTTGAAAACACTTCAACACGCTCTTTTGGAATTGATTTGTGCCCATTCGCAAAATAATTAATACTCGCAATAGACCCATTCGCAAACTGCAAACTAATAACGGCTGTATCAAAAGCTGTTGAGCCCGGTTGTTGTAAATAGTTAATCGAAGCATCTACGATGGCACTATCTGCAATGAAACGCGCTAAATCAATAAAATGACACGCCTCTCCAATGATGCGCCCACCACCTACTTTAGGATCCTGAGTCCAGTGCTCTGCAGGAATATGTCCTGCATTGATCATCATATTCATTGAAATTGGGCCTGGATCTTTTTGTAACAGCTCTTTCATTTTAACGACAAACGGTGAAAATCGTCGATTAAAACCAACCATCAGCAAATACTTATTTTGTTGCGATGCGTACGCTTGTTCTACAGCTTCAACTTCTTCGATATTAATAGCTAGCGGCTTTTCTACAAACACATGTTTTTGTGCATCCAATGACTGACAAACAAGTGATGCATGGCTATCGTGACGGGTAGCAATAGCAACAATCTGACTAGCATCACTAGACCATAACTGCTCCAAGTGAGTTGAGGCATTGGCAAAACCAAACTTAGTTGCAACAGATTTACATTTAAGGCCCGTATTTGCATATAACGTACCAAAATTAACACCAGCTTTATCAAATGCTGGAATAAGCATCCTTGAAGCATAATTACCGGCACCAATGACAGACATCTGCGCACTTTTCGTATCAGCCGCCTTCGCAACCGTATTCAGGTCAATAGTCCGCATCGTATTTTGCACATCAGCATCGGGCAACGACTGCTGTGGGAAGCTTAATATAATCCCTAACGCAGACTTATCTTCAAGCAATGCCTGATAAGCTTTCTCCGCTTTCGCAACAGGGAAGTCGTTAGTAATAAGATCATCAACTTGAAGCCAACCTTCTTTTATCGCCAGCAAAACCGCCTCAAAATTGCGTTGCTCTGTCCATCTAACAAAACCTTTTGGATAATCATGGCCAGCATCTTCGTAAGTAGGGTCATATCGACCCGGGCCATAAGAACACGACACTTGGAATGTAAGTTCTTTGTGATAAAAGTCCGCACGCGACAACTCCAAACCTGTCACACCCACTAATACGATTCGACCTCTTTGGCGACACACTTTAGCTGCTTGACTGACAGGATCATTGCTTTTGGTTGAAGCTGCAATCAACACTGCATCCACTTCCACGCCATCATTACATGCGACGATAGCCGATACTGGATCATCCACGTTGGCTAAATCTACAGTTGTTGCTCCAAATTTTTCAGCCAAACGCAATCTTTGCGCATTAAAATCTGCACCAATCACTCGACAACCATGGCTCCGTAAAAACTGGACCGCTAACAAACCAACCAAACCAAGACCTGAAACCACAACAGTTTCGCCCAATTCTGGCTTGATAAGGCGCACACTCTGTAACGCAATAGAAGCTAAAACTGTAAAAGAAGCCGCTTGTGCTGCAACCCCTTCAGGTACTTTCGCACATAAGTTTTTCGGTACACAAACATATTCTGCATGTTCGCCATTAGAAGCAACCAAATCTCCAACAGCAAACCCGTTAACACCAGCACCAACGCCAATGACCTTGCCGACATTGCAATAACCCATGGGCATTGGCTCAGCCAGCTTTGCCTTAACGGCATCAACTGTCGTCATCAAACCATCTGTTTTTATTTTTTGAAAAACTTCTTTTACTTTGTCTGGCTGCTGTTTTGCTTTTTGTAAATAACTAGACTTACCAAAACCAACTAACATTCTCTCTGTGCCGGCAGAAATAAGCGTATATTCAGTTTGGATAAGCAAACAACCCGGACGTAGCTTTTGTAGCGGCACATCAACCAAACATGTTGCTCCAGTTTTTAAGTCTTGCGTAATTTGTTTCATAACCTACCTTTTGAGCTCTCAGTGATATTTAAAATATTTCTTTTTTCTTCTGCTGATGGATAACTAATGAGTACAGCACGAAACTTACCCTTAAAAACAAAGTAACTACCAGCCGCCATGCCAATCAAACCATACTTCTGGTATAGCTGATGAAAATCTTCTAAGGAACCCGCGCCACCCAGTATGGTCAACGGAATAGATACTTGCTGCTTAACTTGGGTGATCAGTTCAAGATCGTAACCTTTCATCATGCCATCTTTATCAATAGAATTAATAACAAGCTCACCTGCACCATTGTCTTGGCACAAACGAATATAATCATCAAGCTTGTATTTAGACTTTTGTTTACCATTCATAGTATAAATTTGATAACCGGAACCCAAGCGCTTCTTTTTAACATCAAGCGTTACCACAACACTTTGTGAGCCTATTTCATCGGCTAACTTTTGCAGCAAGCTGGGGTCTTCCAATGCCTTGGAACTTAATGATACTTTTTCCACACCTAAACCAAGCACCTTTTGAGCCTGCTCAACTGTTTTAATGCCGCCCCCATAACAAAGGGGCATGCGACACTCCGTCGCGACTTTTTCAATCAAGTCGTAGTTAGGCTCTTTGTTTTCTCGGCTTGCAGAAATATCAATAAACATAAGCTCATCAACAGACTTTTCATTAAATATTTTAACTGCATTCAATGGATCCCCTACATATTTGGGATCTTTAAAATTAACAGTTTTTACTAGCCTATTATTATCAACAAGCAAACATGGGATTATTCTTGGACGTAACATACTCTCTACAACTTCGCAAAATTTTTAAGAAAGGTGACTCCCTGATGATGACTTCTCTCAGGGTGACACTGCATACCATAAATATTACCAGCCTGTACCACCACAGGAAACAACTCAGGGTACTCAGCAACTGCAACAACTTGTTCACTCACTGCGCCATCTAGGAAATAGGAGTGAAGAAAATAAAACTCACTATTATTCTCTATACCTGCAAAAATAGTTGATTCACCAATCTGACGAACGGAGTTCCACCCCATATGAGGCAACGGATAATCTGAACCTGGTTCCATTTTTTTTACAGTACCCTCAATCCAGCCCAGCCCAGGCCTTACACCTTCTTCACTGCTTTGTGCCATCATTTGCATACCAATACATACACCGAGAATCGGCATTTTTTTATTTAGCACTAAATCTTGTAGTTTGTTTAAAAAACCACTCTGCTCAAGTGTATTCATCGCAAAGTCAAAAGCCCCTACTCCAGGCAAAATCAGCTTATCCACCTGCTCAAAATCTTCAAGACTTGATACCAGCATACAATCAATATTAAGCGCATTATAAATATTGATAAATGATTTTACATTACCAAGGCCATAATTAATGATACCGATCATCTTTTAATTGTCCCCTCAAGCCCTAGCTTATTCAGTATCTTTGCACCGATATCAAACATTTTTTCTTGGTTTGGATAATCCTGATAAGTTTTAAGTGGTGCATTCAAATATTCTAACAACTGCTCTACTGTAATATCCAACTTGGAAGCAATATATCTCATATCTTGCTGAGCCTCTTCTTCAGTCATTTCAGGTTTCTTCAACAGCTCAAGCGCCTCTTCTCTTGTCATCTGATTTGTCAAAATCAAACTAGAGTATTGAACTTTGCGCGTGTCATATCCAAATCGTTTAGGTAACCAGTAACCCTCATAAAAACGCGTAAACCTAGATTCAAAATGTTTTCTAGGATATGGGCGCCAACCGTATTCTTCTTCCAAAAATTTCATGGCGCTCGGCTTATTATATTCAACTAAGTCTAACAGCTTAACAACTTGCACACCTCTGAGAAATTTCAAATAAAACTTGTGGCGCAACACCGAGCTAAAAGGATAATGATCCAAAGTGGTATCACAAAAGTGCTTACGAATATAGTTTACCTGCTTCATATCTGTGCCATAATACACCCATTCTTTTGGATTTCTTACACACTCAGTTGAAATGTTACCGCCATTCAATATATATTTTATTTTATGCTTGAGAGAAAAGTTATACAACGTGGCTACAAAAGCATGATCCTGAGGGATATCAATATTGGATAAACCACTTTTAAAATAACCAAGCTGGAAATCTTTCATATTCTCCCAATCAATAACCTCAGTAAATAAATCTAAACCGAGTTTTTCAATCATGCAATGAATGTTGCTCACAGCAATGTCACTATTCCATCCGCCATCAACATGGAATACCAGTGGTCTAAGCTTTAACTCTTTCACCGCTACATGCAGCATATAAGAGCTATCAGCACCACCGCTCATACCTAAAATACAATCGTATTCTTTACCTTTGCCAGAGGCTTTGATCTTTTCGACAATGTCACCCAGCTCTTTCTCACGCCCCTTGCCATAATTCCATTGAGGCAACACCGCAGCTTCAAACCCCCTACAATGATCACAAACACCTTCTGCATCAAAAGTAATTTTTGAGTCAGTTGTGTCCATAACACATTGTTTACATATTTTTATAGCAGTAGTATTACTCATCTCACTTCCTTCACATATTAGTTATTGTTTTTAAAATTGAGCCACTTCCATAGCCTTGTTGGAATTATTTTACGATACTCTACATGTGCATCACGAGCAACACGCCAACGCCACAAAGATTGCATTGACCCAGTTGACGCCTTACCAACATGCTTAACCATGATACTAGGTTCGTACCAAACCTTTTCACCACCCAGCTCAAGCTGATGCGCCAGAAACAACTCTTCATGATACATAAAGCATGGCATGTTTAATTGACCATATTTATGCATAAAAGCTTTGCCCAGAATATAGCAAGCACCAAAACCTTGGTAAATTTCTTGAGGCTTTTCAAACTGCTCTTCGTCAGATCTATCCGACACCCGCTTTGTTAAACTGGCCACTTTGGTGATCAAGTTTGCAAGATGAAAATTACTGTAATAAAGATCATACACGCGCTCTCTAAATTCAGACACCCGCCCGACAACATGCGGATTTTGATGATTGCCATCTAAATCTACAATATCTGGTGCAATAACAGAATATCTATTTAGCAACTCTTCTTTATGATATAAATTTGTTAAAAATTGTTTCGGGAAAATTAAGTCATTATTACCTATGATAATAGCATCATAATCATGACCACTTTTAGATAACTCACTCAGACCAATATTTAAACCTGGAAAGTAACCAACATTCGTCTCTGAATATATAATATCAATATTGTTATATATGGAAGGCAAGTCTTTCAGCAACTGTTTTTCTTCACTGCAAGAATCATTATCAACAATAATAACCCTTTGATTTGTGTATCCTTGCATAGCCACTATTGATTCTATAAGGTCTTTTGTATATTTCGTATTATTGTAATTAACAACAACAAATGCAACTTGCATATTAAACCTCCGATACCTTGCTTGATCTAGCCCTATCTTTTAATAGATTCACAGTAAGCGCTATCAAAAAAAACAAAACGTAAGGGCTATTCCAAATAAAAATACTGCACAGATACGAAGTATATGTCCACATAATAAAAACAACAAATACCCCAAAACAAAATCCACTAACCCTATTCACTAACAGCATATAAAATGACATATTACAAATAAAGGACACCAGAAAAATATATATGAGCGACCCCAACAAGCCAAAGTCTGTAATGGTGCCACGAAAGATTGTGAATATATTACCAATCAAAATGCCATGGTAGGTAGGATACTCTGAATACAGCCCTGATGGTAAATGTATATTAAATCCAAGCAATTTAGCAAGTGGCAGATAGGTTAAAATGCCGTATGATCCTATATCATGATATGCAGTGCTATAATAAGTAAAGCTCAAATTCGACAAGCCAAAATAATAATGGTACACCCAATCAGAAAAAGCGTACAACCACCCGCCTGCATAAGCAAAAACATGCGCGCTTATGCCAGATACAGAACCATACCTTAAGTAAAGCATCAAACAAATCAAGCATACAAAACCAATAATAACAGACATCACTCTTTTAAGGTTCAGCCCTAGTAAAAGCTGGTAACGTCCCATCAAGACATTATACCCCACGGAAGAACCATAAAAAACAGCCACACACAATAATATTGTACCTTTATCACCATATAGAATTACAAAAAGTAAAGGCAACATAAAGACCAACAACAATCGCTTCAATCCTTTTTTAGTTTTAAAATCATAAGCAAAAGGAAATACTACAAATAACATAAATACACACATTCGTGAAATATGATTCCAAATAGTATTGACAGCTGTTTTAGAATATCGAAGAGCAATAAAATGTTGCGAAGCAGCGGCTGGGTTCTTAATGTAGCTATTTAAAAATATACCATTAGCATGAAGATTTAAGACCAACGCTACTAACGTAGTAAAGAAAAATATCCATAAAAACATTCTTGACCTGCCAGTATCAAACCGTGGAGCGGGACCAACCCTCTTTAAATGAAAAGCCGTTCGCCAACGAAAGAAAAAACCAGGCAATAAAAACACAACTATGTGAATGAATAAGATAAATATACCTATTAGTGCAATAGGTACTGGAACCGGCATAAGAAGAGCGATCGTCATCATAACTGCCCAAAAAACACCGAACATTATACTTGGAGTAGCCCACTCTGAGCTATGAATTTTTTGCAAGTAACAAAGAAAGAACAACATGACTGGAAAGATGAGCAATACAATCCTTGAAAGTAAAATAGTACCTATGATCATGTTACTGCCACCTCATGCGCCCGAGACACACCCCAATTTTTAAAGTAAACAAAGAAGACACAAGTGGTAAGAAACACCTCAGCCAAAAGAAAATTGACCGGGGCACCGTATGCGCCAATAAAATGGACCAGCAAAAATCCAGTCAAAACATTAACCACTGCTGTGAAGATCATAATTTTAGCATATTCTTTTTTATACAACAAAGCATTTAAACCACAGCTACCAAACATAAAGTTGGCGGCACCAAATAAAGTAGCAAAAAACATCATATGAATATTTAACGACAAACTGACAAGATCAATATTATGCAGCAGAGCAGCAACCCGAGTATAATTTAACTTAAATAATATCAAAGCAACTATGCCCATTGTCAAGATAATAGCTAGCTGCACTATACTTTTTCCGGCAACCACCCGAAACACCTTACCCACATTATAGTTCACTGAGCTTAAACGATGAACAATCTTTGGATAAAAATATTGATTTAATGGCCTAATACTTGCCTGAAAACAAGTTATGATTTTTGCTGCTATAGAATAGGTTGCTATGGCAACCGAGCTGCCATGCATAAACCCCAGTATTAATAAATTAAACTCTTTATAAAAAACAACTGAGACATTACCATAAAAAACTGGGGCATCTTCTTTAAGATACTTTAACGTATGGTTAGCGCCTAAGCGGGCTTTCTTTACATCATGCCGAAAAACTATATAAAGCAAAGAAATAAAACCAGCAACCACATAAGAAAGCCCAATAATTATCGAGACAAAGTAAGTGCTACTTGCCTTGTTTACACAAAGAAATAGTAACGCAAGAAAAACCAGCTTAACGACCAGTGTGATTACTGCAGGCACTAGGTTACTTTCGGTTGCAACAAAAAAATAACTTGATTGCAATATATAACCTAATGGCACCATTAACCAAATACATATTAGCATGACCTGTTGCTTATTGATGACTATAGAGCTTAATAACAGCAATAACAGGCACAGAAAGAAAATCATCAGACGAGCGAATAAAACACCAAAAAAGACCACAGAGACAGAACCTTTATCTTCTTTATTAACGGGATGCAGAATTCTAGCAACACCTGTTACATCAAAACCATACAAAACAGCTGACACAACAAATAATGCAACAGCTTCAGCTATTGCAATCTGCCCATACTTCACTACCCCTAAAACATGCAATAAGAAAGGAAAGGCAATGACAGGAAAAAGTGCATTAGACCCTTGATACATAAAAAGAGATAACAGATTAATCTTATCATGCAAAAATTTTTTTCCGAACACTAACACCTAAACAGCCCCGCCTCTCATTCCATGCTCTTCTTGCAAATAGTGCTCTAACGCATCTTTCCAATGCGGTATATTACCAACAACAGATGTCAACTTAGCATTAGACAAAGCCGAATATGTCGGGCGAACTGCACAGACTGGAAAAACTGAAGCACTAACCGGATTCACAACGCACTTAACCTCTAATCTTTCAAGAAAGCACTTGGCGAATTCATACCAACTACAAACGCCTGCATTGACTGCATGATAAATTCCTGGCAAGCCATCTGACCGCATTAAATCAACTGTCATTTGAGCCAAACTCTGCGTTGAAGTGGGTGACATCCACTGGTCATTGACCACTGAAACTTCACCTTTTTCTTTGGCAATACGCAATATAGTTGTAATAAAATTACCACCTTTTCCGCTTGCTCCTTTAGCCCCATAAAGTGATGCCGATCTAAGAATATATGTTTGATGACAATACCGCTGAGCCAACGACTCACCCATCAGCTTAGAAGTCCCATAGATATTAAGTGGTGCTGGGCAATCAAACTCCGTGATTAGCTGATGATCTTTATGATTCCCAAATACATAATCCGTACTAAAATGAATAAATTTGGCATTTTTTTCTTCACACACTTTGGCTAATTCACTGACAGCATAGGCATTGATTCGACATGCATCTTCTATATGTGCCTCAGCCTTTTCGACATTGGTATAGGCGGTACAATTGATTAACACATCAAAATCAATCTGTTTTAGTTTTGCAATCGCATCAACCTGAGAAACATCGCAGTCAGATCGATCATAGGCAGTTAAATCATCGCTTGATAATAATTGACAAAGGTCAAAACCTAACTGTCCATTTTTTCCCAATAACAATACCTTCATATATTCGCCTAATCAGGTTAAAGCATCTTTATTTAAAAGGCTCAGATTATAATTAATTGTCGTACGCAGCGCTTGACCAAATGGCGTGTGCTTAGCACCCCCAATATTTTGACGGTATTTATCCATATTTATGGCATAGCGTAAATCATGGCCAGCACGATCTTTAACAAAAGTAATTAACTGTTGATAGTCAAAACTATCGTCATCTAACTTATTCATTAACTCCGAAATAGTTCTGCATAAATCAATATTCGCAACCTCATTATCACCACCAATATTATAACTTTCACCTACCTGTCCATGCTGAATGACTTTATGAATCATCTCACAATGATCTTTAACAAAAATCCAATCGCGGATATTTTTTCCTTCACCATACACTGGAATAGCTTCTTTGTTAAAACAAGATCTAATAATGGTAGGAATAAATTTTTCTCCATGCTGCCTTGGCCCAAAATTATTGGATGTGTTAGTCATTGTTATTGGCAAATTAAAGCTTTCAAAATAACAGCGCACCAGATGATCAGATGAAGCCTTACTTGCAGAATAAGGTGAGTTAGGTTGATAGGGACTTTGCTCAGTGAAAATATCTTGTTGCTCTAACGTTAAAGTACCGTAGACTTCATCAGTTGATATATGATGAAAACGACACCTATCGACATCTAGGCCATAACGTTCTTTCCAAAACTTTAATGATACTTTTAATAGCGCATTCGTACCCATAATATTTGTTTGCAAAAAAACATCAGGATTTGTTAGTGAATTATCAACATGGCTTTCAGCCGCAAAATGCACTACCGTATCAATACTATGATTAGAAAATACCTCAGACAACAAAGACTCATCACAAATATCACCTTTGATAAACTTATAACGCTCTGGATATTGTTGCATGATCTCTTCTGAAAAACCCACATTCGCTGCATAAGTTAATAAATCATAATTAATGACCACAAGATCTGGGTTGCATTCTAAAACGTGTTCGATGTAATTAGAACCGATAAATCCACTACCACCTGTTACCAGCATAATTTTAGGGTTATACATTTTAACCTGCCTCATCACTAACCAAACTTAATTCATAGTCTTTTAAACTAATACCTGCTTTATCTTTTTGTGCAATCAACACATCTTCAAGCGGCCAAGCAATTCCTATATCACTATCATTCCAAAGAATAGAGCACTCACAATCAGGCGCATACTCTGAACCACTAACCTTATAATGCATCATTGTATTATCCTCCAAGGCCAGAAATCCATGCGCAAACCCTTCAGGCACCCAAAGCATTTTTTTATTCTCAGCCGTTAATACTTCGCCGACCCATTGCCCATAGGTTTTTGAACCTGGTCTAATATCTACAGCTACATCAAAAATTGCGCCAGTTAACACCCTAACTAATTTGCCCTGTCCTTTTGGTGCAACCTGAAAGTGTAAACCTCGCAAAACACCTTTTTGAGAAAGACTACAATTATCTTGCACAAAATCCACATCAATACCAGCAGCAACAAAATCAGACTGCTTGAAACACTCCCAAAAAGATCCTCGATCATCTTTAAATTCTTTGGGCACTATAAGCTTCACATCCGCTATATCAGTATCTTCAAACGTAAATGGCATAACACTTTTTCCTTATCAGGGGTTTTGCACTTACGCGCCCACCCACTTCCTTAATAATATTTAGCCTATAAGAAACAAATTCTCATGGACTGCGATTTAGGAGAAGAGCTTCCCTACTCCTCCTTAAAATTCCCTATGCTTCAATCTGGTTCTTTTCAAGCAAACTCATAAGATAAGCGCCGTAACCACTTTTAATAGTTTGTTGCGCCACTTGCACTAATTGCTCATCATCAATAAAACCTTTGCGCCATGCAATTTCATCCGGGCACATCACTCTTAATCCCTGCCTTTTCTCAAGGAGAGCAACATATTCACCCGCCTCTAATAACGACTCATGCGTACCCGTATCAAGCCAGGCAAAGCCACGATTAAGCAGCTCAACTTTGAGCTGTGACTGCTGTAGATATATCTTATTAACATCGGTAATTTCAAGCTCACCACGCCAAGATGGCTTAATTGTTTTTGCAATATCTACAACTTGATTATCATAGAAATATAAACCAGTAATTGCATAATTTGATTTTGGCTGTTTCGGCTTTTCTTCTACACCGATAACATTACCCTGCTCACCAAACTCAACAACACCATACCGCTCAGGGTCCTTTACATAGTAACCAAATACACAAGCACCATTGAGCTGTTCTCGAGCACGCATTAAGATGCTTTGCAAACCCGTCCCATGAAAAATATTATCACCTAAAACAAGTGACACTGAGTCATCCCCAATAAATTTTTCACCAATAATAAAAGCTTGTGCTAGCCCATCTGGACTTGATTGCACCGCATATGAAATATTAATTCCCCACTGAGAACCATCTTTAAGCAGCGCCTGATATTGAGGCAGATCTCGTGGCGTGGAGATAATTAAGATATCTTTTATACCTGCCAACATTAATGTAGATAACGGATAGTAAACCATCGGCTTATCATAAACAGGCAGCAACTGTTTACTAATCGCTTGCGTTAAAGGATAAAGTCTAGTACCACTACCGCCCGCTAAAATAATTCCTTTCATATCTCTCCCTGACTAATACACAAAAATGAAATTCATCGCTAACTTTTAGCGCCTAATACACCACAAAAATCTAAAGTTAGCGCGGATTCAGGCAGCTTAATTTTGGCAAAAGCACTATGTGAAACAATAAAAACATGCAAAGCTGCATCAATAGCTATCGCCTCTGCAGGTGTAACCAATTCTAACCTGTCTTTGCCGCTCATACCTTTAGGCAAGCTATTAATATTAGGCTCAACAACCTTAACAGCACAATTACTATCCCTTTCAAGAAACTGTGTGACCACTTTAATGGCTGGGCTCTCGCGCAAATCATCAATATCTGGCTTGAAAGCTAGTCCCCAAAAAACAACATTACTTATCTTTAAATCTTGCAGCTTTTGCAAAACTAATTTAACAACATACTCCGGCTTATAATCATTAACTTCTCGTGCGCATCGAATCAGGTTAGCATGTTCTGGAGAAGCGTTGACAATAAACCATGGGTCAACTGCAATACAGTGACCACCCACACCAGGGCCAGGTTTAAGTATATCCACCCGGGGGTGCCGGTTAGCTAATTCTCTAAGCCCCCAAACATCAATACCTTGCTCATCACAAATCATAGAAAGCTCATTAGCAAAAGCAATATTCACATCACGATAAGCGTTTTCTGTAAGTTTGCACATAGCAGCTGTGCGCGCTGTTGTTTTTAAGCACCCACCTTGAACAAACGTTTTATAAAAATCACACACTGTATCAGCACATGCTGTTGTAAGACCACCGATTATTCGATCGTTATGCACAATCTCATACAACACTTTTCCAGGAAGTACACGCTCCGGGCAATAAGCTATCGTAATATCATATTGACCCTCAATATTTTCTTTAGGAATTAATAAGTCAGGCCTTGCAGCTGTAAGCCATGCCGCAATCTTTGCTGTTGTACCGACAGGCGAGGTTGACTCCAAAACAACACAATCCCCTTTCTTCAAGAAAGGCGCTAAAGCTTCCACAGCAGCTTTAACATAACTTAGATCTGGTTCTTTATTGCCTTTGAAAGGCGTTGGCACAGCAATCATATAGATATCACACTGATCACTTTCAGCCAATGATGTTTTTGCAGTTAGCTTACCGTTTTTGACTACATCACTGACTAGCCTATCAAGGTCTGGCTCTATGATATGCACATCACCCGCATTAATAGTATCAACAGCATGTTGATTAACATCAATACCCAAAACCTGATAACCTTGAGATGCCATCGTTGCAGCTGTTGGCAAGCCAATATATCCCAAACCAATCATACAAACTTTTTTTGATAAACTACTCATTAACGACCTCTTCAGTCTTATTTCTTCTTGATTGGTCTAAATCTGATATAATTTCACACACACGCTGTGCAGCCAACCCATCGCCATAGGGGTTTCCAGATTGCGCCATACTTATGTAATATTCTTTATCAACTATTAATTTTTTTGCATGGTCGAAAAGTTTTTTAGCATCTGTGCCCACCAAAAGAGCAGAACCGTTTAAGACACCTGCCATGCGTTCTGTGACTTCCCGCGTCACCAACAAAGGCTTCCCGTATGTCGGAGCTTCCTCTTGAATCCCACCTGAATCAGTAATAACGAAGTAACAAGATTTCAATAAATATTGCATTTCAATGTAATCCACTGGATCAAGCAAAAACACTTGAGGGCAATCTGATAAAATCTCATCAGCCAAATCTTTGACGAGTGGATTCAAGTGCACAGGAAAAACTATCTTTATCTGACACTCATTGGCTATTTTCTTCAAAACTTTAAAAACTGCGGCATGACCGCCACCATGACTTTCACGTCGATGCCCAGTCACCAAAATAAATGGCTCACCCTCTTCTAAAAATGAGAACTTTTCTTTTAATTGATTATGCAAATCATCATCTTTACTTATTTTATTCTGCATATAGCGCAGCGCATCAACAACGGTATTGCCAACCACATGTACACTACCAGAAGGAATATTTTCTTTAGCAAGGTTATCAGCATCAAGCTGCGTAGGTGCAAAATGTTGACTACCTAGCACTGCAAGCAAACGCCTGTTAGCCTCTTCTGGCCAGGGCTTTGTCATATCACCAGAGCGCAAACCTGCCTCAAGATGTAACACTGGTATATGACTATAGTAAGCGAGCAAACCTGAAACAAAAGCTGAAGTGGTATCACCTTGTACCATAATATAATCTGGCTTATGATCATCTAACACTTTACCTAGATGACTCATCACAGCCAAAGTTAATGATTCAACCGTTTGTCCTTTTTGCATCAAACCCAAATCTTCGTCTAATTGCAAATCAAATAAAGTCAACATTTGAGACACCATGGTTTGGTGCTGTCCAGTTGAGCATAGAATAGGCTGTATGTTAGCTGATTGCTTCATAGCATGCACCATGGGTGCCAGTTTGATAATTTCAGGTCGGGTGCCGAAGCATAGCAAAACTTTAATCATTAATATTTCTACCAAAATAAATTAAAAAACCGATGTCCACGATTCACAAGCAAAACCTAACCTGAAGCAAACCTAAAGTCAAGCAAAAGCCCTTGCCTACATTCTGATTAGACAGACCTACAAATCGCCGCAATACGCTCAATATCTGTATCTGCAAGATATGGGTGCATTGGCAAACTAAACACCACTTCTGCAGCCTGTTCAGCACAAGGAAAATCACCCAGTTTATAGCCCAGATACTGATAGGCTGGCGATAAGTGCGACGGCACCGGGTAATAAACCATCGTTGGAACACCTTCAGCCTTTAATGCTTCGCGTATCACATCACGCTTGTCAGATATACAAGTATATTGGGCATAAACACAGGTATTGCCTGGTGCAATGAAAGGTGTTTCAACAACACCTTTTAATGCAGCATCATACTTAGCTGCCACCTCATGCCTTAAGCGTATCTCTTCTTCATAAACGGCAAGTTTTTCTAATAATATCGCTGCTTGCATAGTATCAAAACGGGCATTCATACCGATAAGCTGCACATCATCACGCACTCGCTGGCCATGATTACGCAACCATCTTACTTTTTCAGCTAATTCATCATCATTAGTCAGAACCGCACCACCATCACCATAACAACCTAATGGCTTAGCTGGAAAAAAACTAGTTGTGGCAATAGTTGATAAATTACAAGATTTTTTGTCACCCTGCGTGGCACCAAAGCTTTGCGCCGCATCTTCAATGACTGGAATACCATGTTTATTTGCAATAGCATTGATGGCTGTCATATCTGAACACTGGCCATACAAACTTACTGGCATAATGGCTTTGGTTTTATGAGTAATTTTTGCTTCTAATAAGTTAGCATCTAAATTAAATGTTTTTGGATCAATATCAACAAAAACAGGTATTGCACCCAACATAGCAATTGTTTCAGCAGTGGAGACAAAAGTAAATGGGGTAGTAATGACTTCATCACCAGGCTTAATATTTAAAGCCATCTGCGCTAAGGAAAGTGCATCAGTGCCATTGCCGCAGGATATAACATGCTTTACACCGGAAAATTCAGCCAATTGCTTTTCCACTTCAGCAACCTCAGGGCCCATAATGTATTTTCCATGTGCCAATACATCCTGGATGCGTTGATCAATCTTTTCTTTTATGCGTGCTTGTTGCGCTTTTAAATCTATAAATTGCATGGTCTCTCTTTATGTATTATTTTGTGCAGGGCGCATGTGCATCAAACAAAAACCAATTAAGATCATAACACCAATACCCACAACAATAGAAATAAAAAGGCTTTTTATGAGAACAATCCACTTCGATGCTGGCGTGGACATAACCAAAGTGCCTTGCAAAGCTGTCATAGCATTTAATGACGATAAACGCCACTGGCTACTCAATAGTTGACTTTGAATTTTAACAAGATGGTTTTGCAATTGAGCCAACATAAGCGAATGCCCAATCATGTTATTATTCAACACTTTTGCATTAACACCATCCGGCTTTTCTAGCACTGCTTTTTGCAACGTCTTTATTATGCGCTGCTCATTTTTAATTTTTATCGCCATATTTTTTTGCCAAGACTGCACCTTGCCTTGGACTATTGATTGTATAGCGTCTTCCGCTCTTTTAAAAAGCCTCTGAACTTGCTGTTTCTGCGTTTTAGACGCCACAATTGATAACGACAACATATCTTGAGGCATTTTCTGTGCTTTGGCCAACTTATCATCTAAATCCTGAGACAATGAAAACGTATGATTGATGAATATACCAGGACTGCTATTCCAATAGATCAGATAATTAGAAGCAAAGGCATCCATAATATCAGCGCCTGAAATCAGTACTTCTTTGCTCATATTCTGGGTATTGGTAACCGTTGGCAAAGATATTGATTGCTGATAGGTGATATGATTGTTTGCGATATTTGCCACACAGAAAACAAACAAAAATGAAAGAGCAATGGTTAACAATGTCCATTTAAAGTGGGTGATTACAAAAGCCCATAAATCAATGACATTAATATTTTCGCCTTCATCGACAACAGGAGCTTGAACATATATGACCGACTGAGACGGGATAGCATTTGTATTTACTAAGGATTTATTTTGACTATTTTGTTCCATAAAAAACTACCACTATTGTTCCATATGTTAAGAGCAACACCAACATTACCACCATCTGAGCGAGGTGCTATTTAATCCGAGTTCCCCCATTTTGTCAATGATAAGAGCACTATTTGATACAAAAAACCAACAACGATTTCAAAAAAACACCTTAAAACAATACTGTAGTGGCATTAAATTATTTAAGTATTAATTTAGCTGCCTGTACTCCAGGCTGCGTAAAAGGATCCAAGCCAAGCATGCTCGCCAACCACACCACCTTATGCTCATACAAGGACAGCAAATAACCCAATGATTTGGCACTTAAGTCCTGTAGCTGAAATAATTGATAATGCTCATTAGGCATTATATGGTCTTGGGGCTGAGACCCCTCATAGCCATTTTTCAAAACCTGAACCTGGGCATTTAAATGTGCTTTATATTTTTCTGCACTAGAGCTATCTCCATCCACACTAATAAAATCCAATGGAGTTTGCAGCCCATGCTGCATAATATATTGAAAAATTGAATGCTGAATATTTGTACCAACCCCACCCCAAATCACCGCACAAGTGAGCCCGTCTATTTTTTGGCCGCTACCATCAACCCGTTTACCTAGGCTTTCCATTTCCAATTGTTGCAGATAAGGCACCAACTTTTCTAAGGCTGGATGGTAGGCGCAAATTGCACGAGTTGGTAGTTTCAAACCTTGCAAACAATGGCAGGCTTGCAGTGCCATTTTTAACGCAATGTTATGATCAGAATCAACATTAACAGATACAGCATCTGCATCTTTAGCACCTGCTAAAAAAGACTCAAAAACCTCTAAACCGAAAGCTGCGACAACTGAAGCGCTCACACTGCTCCAAACCGAAAAACGTCCACCAACACCTGCAGGTATTAACAATATTTTTTGTTCTTCAAAACCTAAATCACTAGCTTTTTGAGGCTCACTTGTGATCGCAAAGAAATGACTGTTAGCACCAACTTGCTGCAAAAAGCCCTTTACCAATGAAAGCTGCCATAACATTTCATCTGTCGCAAAGCTTTTCGAAACAAAAACAAAAACAGTTTTACTTAGATCTAGAGTGGGTAACACGCGCCCTAAGCGCTGATCAAATGATGAATAAAACATAAGGTTAACGCGAGACTCTTGAGTATAAGCCAAGAAATCAGCCAACAATTCTGCGCCCAACCCAGAACCACCAATACCCAGGTGAATAATGTTTTCTATGGCATTACCATCAACATAAGACACAATTTTTTTTAATTGTTTGATGTTTTGCTTATAATCATCAGCACTTATATTCCGCAAACTTAAAAATTTATTCCGAAAATCAGGCGCACCTAGCCATCTTTCATACCTAGGTTGTGCTATAGCAACAAGCTCTTTTGTGCGCTCAATTGATTCTATGGACACCCGCTGAGTGAAAGCAACTTGAGTCATATGAACCCTTATTTTAAAAGTGGAAAGCTCTGGACTATTAAAGAGGTTATTTGAAGCAGTGTCAATCTAAGCAAATCCCTGCTTTATTATTGAAAGCTTCTTATCTATAATGCTCAAAAGCAACCCACCATAGTGAGCACTCATGTATACACCTACAACACCTATTCACCAAGCAGCAACCTATTTAAAACAACGTACTAACGATTTTAAACCACAAATTGGCATTATATTGGGATCTGGGCTTGCTAGTTTAATCAATGAAATTAAGGATGCACAGACTGTACCTTATGAACATATCCCTAATTTTTTTGATTGCTCAGTTGCCGGCCACAGTGGTGTTTTACATTTTGGCTACTTAGAAGGTGTGCCCGTGATGTGCATGCAAGGCCGCGGCCATTATTACGAAGGCTTAAGCAGCGAAGATATTGCCACCCCCATTCGCACCATGAAATTATTAGGCGTAGAAACCTTATTAATTACAAATGCTGCTGGCTCACTACGTGAGAGTTTACAACCAGGCAGCTTAATGCTTATTAGTGACCACTTAAACATGCAAGGTCGAAATCCGCTAGTGGGCAACAATGATGAAAATATTGGCCCACGCTTTTTAGGCATGGAAGGTGCATACAACCCGAAATTACGCCAGCAAATGCTGGATACTGCTGAAACCCTTGATTTGCCATTAACCGAAGGTACTTATGTGGGCGTGCTTGGCCCAGTCTTTGAAACACCCGCTGAAATTAAAGCCTTTCAAATTTTAGGTGGAGACGCTGTTGGTATGTCGACCGTGCCAGAAGTCATCGCAGCCCATCACTGCGGCTTAAAAACAGTGGCGGTTTCTATGATTACCAACATGGGTGCAGGCATGACCAATGAAACACTCACTCATGAAGGCACACTTGAAGGTGCCAAACTTGGCGTGAATAAATTACAAAAATTAATTCACGCTTTTTTAGCTAAACAGAATAGTTAGGCTTTTACAGTTAACTATTCATTTACTATTTTTGGAACCGAATTAATGAACTTTTACAGGGATGACATAACTGCTCGTAGGTTGCAGGTAAACATATTTTTGTATCATGCACACTTCTAGCAATAAACTATTTTATACGCTTGCTTAGATAGCTAATAATATCCTTATCCATTTCACTCACTGCTTTATTAGCAGCTAATACGCCGGCATAAGGTGTACTTTTTTGCGCGGGGATGCGAATATTAAATGTTCTTTGTCCAGCAACTCTGCCGGTGTGAATATTTTGCAATACCACTGATGCTTGCATCACAAAAACACTTTGCGGTTTTTGGAAATTTTGCTCAAAACGATTTAGGCGCACATCTAAACGATAATCAGCTTGCACTGGTGTTGGCGTCGCTACAATCGCCCCTACTTGTGCGTGTGTTAAAGCTGTTTGTAAAATCGGCTGCCATAATTTAGCTGGTGGGCTAACCCAAGCGTGTGTAGCAAATGATTGCAGCTGGAATGGTGTGATAACGTAGTGCATCGCATTAGTTTGATAGCCAGGCGCACTTTGAATCGTTGCCACTAGAATGGTTTTGGGGTGTTTTGCGGTATGCGAATATTTCATCTGAATATCAAGCGGCTGCAAAAAATAGTTAGCTACTGATGGTGTTTTTACTGGGCCGAAAGAGCAGGCAGCTAAGGCGAGGGTGAGGCTAGTAGCGCCGAGTAGTTTTAAGCATAGTGTAGATAACTTTTTATATTCCCCCTCTCCGAATCGCTTCGCTCTTCGACTCTCCCTCGAGGGGAGAGTAGGCATAGTTTGGCAAGATCGCTTCGCATGTCGACCCTCGCTCACGGGGAGAGTAGGCATAGTTTGGCAAGATCGCTTGGCGCTTTGGGCTTTCTGCAAGCGGCGAACAAGCCTTTTTATTTGATTCAACTGCATTTTCATGATGTTTCTCCCGGGCCTAATGCTGCAGGTGCTTTACCGCGCACTAGCATCGATGGATGTTGTTTTAATGTGTGCAGCACATTTTGCAAGGTCGTGGCTGTTTGTGACAGCTGCTTCATTAGTTGCGAAGCCTCTGGCAAAGTTTGCTGATTCACTTGCATTAATAATTGCCTAGAACTAGCAGAAGTTTTTCTGATAGAATGACTCATCTGTTGCACACTATCGCCCGCTTGATCTAAAGTTATTAATGTTTTATTTAAATGATTGATGCTTGTTGGCATTTTTTTTGATAATTGCGCAATGTTGTGCAATGCATCAGAAATGGATTGTAGGTTTTTCTTGTTAAGCAGCTTATTAATATTCTCAGTCACATCAACTAAATTAGCAGAAAGCGTAGTCGCATGATTACTTAGCGAACCTAAAAATGACATTTTTGCAGGAATAGTTGGATATTCATCGCCCGGCAAAGGCTTTAATGGTGGCGCTGTTGCTGCAGTTGCTTTTAATTCGACAAAAGCAATGCCGGTTAAGCCCATGGTATCTAGTTGTGCCACGGTACTTTGATTAATTGGTGTGCCAGCATTTATATTTAACAAAACACGAACTTTCTTAGCGTTATTTGGCGACACATCCATCTCACCGACATCACCCACTGTCACCCCATTAAACGTAACCGGTGCTTTTGGCAACAACCCAACGACAGATTCATCAAAGTAAACCCAATATTTTTTCGAACCATGGTTAAAGCTATCACCCATCCATAGCACGAACCAAATTGAAGCCATTAACATAAGCAGCACAAAACCACCGATGATTGCATACCTGACTTGTTCGTTCATATCACACTCTCCCAACCGGCTTTGTCTGCCGCATGCCCCGAAAAAATTCTTTTACCTGATTATTGTCCGAGCTTTCTATCTGTGCCATCGGCGCATTAATCATTACTTTTTGCTTATCCATTAAGGCAACCGTATCGGCAACCACATCTAAAGATTCAATATCATGCGTTACCATAATTACCGTCAATCCCAAATCTTTTTTTAACTCTAAAATTAATTCATTAAATTTATTAGCAGATTCTGGATCCAAACCTGAGGTTGGCTCATCTAATAATAACAATTCTGGATCCAAAGCCAAAGCCCTAGCCAATGCTGCGCGTTTAATCATACCACCACTTAATTCAGCCGGATAAAGATATTTCGCTTTTTCTGGCAAACCAACCATCGCTATTTTTAATTGCGCCAATTGCGCACTGGCCTCATCGCTCATGCCACGCAACACTCGCATTGGAAACGCTACATTTTCCAGTAAATTCAATGAAGAAAACAAAGCACCTGCTTGAAAAGTAATACCCCATCTTAAACGAACAGACTGCATGGCTTCAGCTGTACAGGTTAAAATATCCTGCTCAAACACATCAATCACACCAGAGACAGGTTTTTGCAGACCCATAATGCTGCGCAGCAAGGTTGTTTTACCGCAACCACTAGGGCCAACTAATGCGACAATTTGATTTTGTTCAACCGTTAAATTTAAATCTTGATGAATAACTAGATCACCAAATTTATTTACCAAATTAGAAACCTTTACTATCGCCATATCACCACCCATACATACTATAAAGCACTGAAAAGGCAGCATCGATAACAATGATTAAGAAAATTGCCTGCACCGCAGCTTTGGTGGTTTGTTTACCCACACTATCGGCACCGTATTTAACTTGGAAACCTTGGAAGCAACCGACAAAAGCAATCGCCATCGCAAAAACTGGCGCCTTCACTAAACCCAACCAAAACGAACTCATCTCAACCACTTGACGAAAACGCATCAAAAAATCGTAAAAATGGATTTGTAATAAATTCTGCGACATTATCATGGAACCAAACATGCCGGCAATATCTGCCCAAATCGTTAGTAATGGCAATGCAATCATTAAACCAATCACTTTTGGCATCACTAAACGCGATAATGGTGAGATACCCATCGTAGTTAACGCATCAAGTTCATCATTGACTTTCATAGCACCTATTTCAGAACTAAAGGCGGTGCTGGTTCTAGAGGCTGCAATTAATGCAGTAATTAAAGGTCCAAATTCACGCAGGATGGCCAAACCAGAAAGATCAACAATAAATATATTGGCATTATATTGTTGCAACTGCAGACCCATTTGATAAGTTAGCACAACACCAATTAAAAAACTCAGCATGCCAACAATCGGAATAGCTAAAACACCCATTTGCTCAATGGTCACCATCACATTACGCATGGACCAGTCTTTAAGGCCGGATTTTGTAAACAAGCTATGTACTAAAACATTGCCTAAAAACATTAAAAAGTAATAGGCGTTAAAAAAGAACTGTGCTGTATTTTTACCAGTATTAATAAGTATATTTTGTTTTTTAATATTATTTAAATGCTTAGTGATCGTGCGATCTTTGGCAAGATTAACCACTTGCTCGTAAACGCGTTGTGATTTGTCATTAAGATTTTTGATGCTTGTATTATCTGCTGAACAGAGTTGCCATAAATACCAAGCGCCATTGGTATCAAGATGAGTAATCTCTGAGGCATCGATGCTTTGAATATCTACTTGTTGCTTTTGCATATCCGCTAAGTTTTTTTCTAAAGCATCCGAAGTAGCAATCGTCCAGGCACCACCAACTTTCAGCGTTTGCTGATTTGCATCGATGTTTATAGTTGGTATTGTATTATCCATAATATTTTTGGTAGTCCTGTTTTTATTCCCCCTCTCCAAAATCAAAGATTTTGACTCTTCCACCAGGGGAGAGTGGGCATTATTCCTAATTCGACGCCCCGGGTCACACAGCCCAAGGTCCAAGCCAACTTAATAATAGCTCGATTTTAGAGCTGGCATTATAGCAGCTTTGCAATAACAAACTACCCATTCTATCATTAAAGCTCATCAGCAACATCGCCAGCAAAAGTACTTCCATCACCATCTAGGCTATCAGTTTTACCAGCTAACTTTCTAGCTGCTTTTTCACCAGCATCTATCTCTTGGTCTGCTGGATTACCTGATTCGACAACTTTACCAGTATCATCAAACTCGTCCTCTGAATCATAATCTTCGTCACTATGCTCATCCTCTTCATCAATCTTATCTCCAAGCGGCTTGAATTTCTCTTTCCTCAACTGACCTTCATCGCTAATTTTTCTAACCGCTGCATCAATATCCTCTTGATTTTCGCCATCTTCTTTCATGGATTTTATCGTAGCTTTGATTGCTTTTTGAGTCCGACTCTCCTCTGCATCGCTTGCCGAGTTTCGTACTTCTGAACGTAACCGATTCAATCTATTAGCAGCTTTATCTTCACTAGTAGCTCCATATCCTACTTTTCTTGAAAGCTTACCTAACCTTAAATCACTCCCATATTCTTCAGAAGACTTCAAAGAAGTCTTGTAAAACTGATCTGATGCATCCTCACCAACATTTGCATCCTTACCTTTTCGATAAATTTCTGTAGCTTTTGAAAATGGAATTTTATACCGTCTAGTTATCCCTACTTCATTAGTTACATCCTCACCTGTATCACCCTCTTCTCTTGCTGCTTTTAATTCATCCCTGGGGACTTTGTAATTGTCTGAAAGCCATTGATCTTGTCGATTACTCATCTCCTTATCCGACAAACCATTAGCAGAACCCTGGGCATAATTATTCCTATTTAAACCAGTTAACCTTGCACCATCATCAAGATACTCATCCACACTTTTACCAGCTCTAACAGCCTTTTGGTTCACTTTTAGATACTCTGAAATAGACAGCCCTAGAGCATCAGCCTTTTTCTTTAGCACACCATAAGTAATACCAGCCGCACCAACCACAGCTGCACCACCCACAGTCCCACCAATGATTTCGTTTCTTTCTTTTTTTGACATTTTTTTACTTGCAGAATAGACGGTGCTACTAGTTGCCAAAAGCACAGCCAAACTACACACCGTTAATTTAATTATTTTCATTACTTACTCCTTGTTTTGATTGTTGCTATGTTCCATCGCACGCCTATTTTTAAACAATTAAGATCCGTTAAAGCAATAAGTCCATGCTATCATCAGCCTCGCCATATCTTTGCAAAACCAGAGCATCTTCTTTTTCACCCAGCCCTCTACACATTAACAATATCTGTTATCCAAGCATGTCTATCACGTCAGACTCGCCATCACCTGCATTAAGCTCCCTTCGGGTTACCGTTCCCCAAATATCTTGATGAACAATCTCATCACCTGGATTAGGCAGACCTGAATCGCTGTCTGATACTTGCGCCTCTAACTGCCCCGGTTTTTCCTCCACCTTCTGCATACTGCTTGGTAGCACAGGCCTTTTGGTTGGTTCGTCTTGAAGTGCTGCTAGAGCATCTCCATTATCCTTTGAAGAAGAGCCATTCGTCGTCCTACTTATAAGTGCTTTAGCACGATTTGCAAATGGCACTTCAGAAGTATCACCAGAGTTATCACTTATCTCATCAGCAGCTTTTTGATCAACTTGTTCCGACACAAGAGGCTTCCTCTGAGTTTGCACTTCAGCAGGCTGTTCACTCACCCTGTCCCTGGGTTGCTCTTCATCCTCAGACAATCTATTTTCAGGCCTGTTTCTTTTAAAGCCTTCTTTAACCCGACTACGTGTTTCCTCATACCCGGCTTTTTTAGCGGCATTTCTCTGTGCTCTATTAATTGGCTTAGTTATTTTTTCATTCCACCAATCCTTAATTGGACCAAAGACATCAGCATTGTCCCCTTCAGCCATCGCTTTTCTATACTGTTTAACACCAAGATAACCAGCTACACCCAAGGCAGCTGTACCCCCAACGCCGCCTATGACATTCCCAGTATCAGCAGCAAAACTAGTGCTAGACAACATAAGAACAACTAATAAAATAAGAGGCTGCTTCCGTGTCATATAATATCTCCTTGAACCAGGGTCAAGACCCCTACTTACTACGCTAACGAATGCCCAATAAAAAGTCAACAAATGATCAAAAGAAAGTGCGCTCGACAGGAATCGAACCTGTGGCCTTCGGTTTCGGAAACCGATACTCTATCCAACTGAGCTACGAGCGCGTAATGAAGTCGCAGTATGCCTGGCTAGTTGGCTAATGACAACTATGACCATAACCAACACCGCTTATTTCATAACTAGTTTGAAAAAAGTCTGTGATTTTGATGTTTTCAGCAGGATAATCACAGGGTTTTTTATTATGCGATTGGTTTTTCGATATGACCTGTATAATATTTCTTGCAGATTGAGAATGTGCATTTACAATTTGTAAGGATATTCATACTCCCCCTCTCCAAAATCAAAGATTTTGACTCTCCCTCCAGGGGAGAGTAGTGGTTAGGTAGTAAATCAAAAATTTTGACTTTACCCAGGGAGAATTTGGATTTGGTGATAAATCAAAGATTTTGACTTTACCCGGGGGGAATATGGATATGGTAATAAATCAAAGATTTTGACTTTACCCAGGGGGAATATGGACTTGGTGATAGACCAAAGATTTAAACTTTCCCACAAGATTGTAGATATAGAATAAAAAAGGTCTCCTTCATCCTTCACCTTGGGAGTGGTTGTCGCAAAAAACCAATCAATGTTTACCCTCATCGCTGGGAAGGGCACAGTACGCGACCAGCGAAAGCCCTATGAACAGTACTTTGGAAAGGGGATTTAAGTAAAACGGGCTAACGCTGAGGCAATTAAGAATAAAATACCAACCACTAATACAAATGCTGCTAGGGCTTTACCGCACTTAACTTTATAAGGGTATTGCTGATGCGGCAAATCACGCGCACCCCACCACATCCAAACGGGTAATAATACTTCTAAGATAACTAGGAATAATCCACCTAAGCTCACACCCAATAGAAAAAAGTTCGGCCAGACCAAGGCAACCACTAATGGTGGCAAAATGGTTAATGCTAATGTTTGCAAACGACCTGAACGCGTATTGGAACGCTTAAAGCCGTCGGCAAGAAAATCAAACAAGCCTAAAGCAACGCCTAAACAACTAGTAGTCATCGCAACATCAGAAAAAATTGTAATACACCAGCGAAGCCATGCAGCATGTAACACATGTTCAAATTGCAACATAAAAGTGGATACGTGATCACCACCATTATGTAATGCGATCAACCCTTCAGGTCCTCTTAATGGTATAACACCATAACTCACTGACAACCAAATAATGTAAATAATTAATGATACAGTCGTCCCTATCCAAATAATGCGTTTTAATCGTTTTGGCTCTGGACCGATATAATTTACAAACGATGGCAAAACAATGTGATAACCAAAACCCAACAAAAACACTGGTGAAGCTAACAATAACACTTTCAAATGGTGCCAGCTGTCATGGTCAGATATAATCGATAGACCAAATAGTGGCGATGGAGTTAAGCGCGCCGGGTGAATATATGGCATCAAACCCACTAACATGATAACTAATGCCCCACCTTTAAAGGTCATCAGGCCGCGCATCCACAAATCAACGCCACGCATACTATTATAAACGATCAAAGCAACAATGATTACAAAACCAATCGCGCACCATGTGGACGGTACATGCCAACCAAACCATTGCAATAAACCAATCTGAATTAAAGAAGCATTCCCAGCAGTATAGGCAGAAATTAACGAATAAAATAAGAAAACAGTAGATATCCAGGCGATAACTTGCCCTGTACGACCAGTGGTCATTTTTGCCATTGAAGAAAAGTGAGTGCGCTCATGCGGCATTTTCAAATTAACTTCTAGAATAAACAAGCCAGTTAAACTCATCACAAACCAAGCGCAGAGCAATAACGCGATGGCGGTAGGAAAAGTAATAATCGAACTAGCTAGCGGCATAGCCAACATGCCAGCACCGATGGAAGTTCCCATTAATATGAGTATGCAACCGATGGTTGAGAATAAACTTGTATGGTGTTGTGAGCTCATGTTGTTTCCCTTACTACTGTGCTTTACTCATGGACCCCGGACAATTGCTTTGCAATTTCCAGGGCGTTGAAATGATTTAATGCAGCTTATCATTTATTTCTAAAACACTATATGTTAAACAGTATTTTTATTACATCAAGGTATATCAGATTAACCACTTATTGATGATCAGAATATTTGGGGCTTCCAAAAGTGATCCCCTCCCCTCTGGTCGCCGTCCTTGCGAACTTATTTTGCATAGACAATAACATCAGAAGTTTGCGTTAGCGCGACTAGCCCTGCAAACGAAAAAAGGCTTTTATAAAAAAGCCTTTAAAATTGAAACATGTTTTTTTGAGAAGCTTACTCAGCGTCTTTCGCTTGTTCGCCTTGCTCAACCATAGCAACAATTGCCATCGGTGCTTTATCACCTGCACGCAAACCACATTTCACCACGCGAAGATAACCACCTGGGCGACCTTTAAAACGTGGGCCGATATCATCAAATAATTTTGCCACCATCGCTTTATCACGTAAACGTGAAAAAGCTAAACGACGATTAGCAACGCTATCTGTAGCGCCTAAAGTAATTAATGGCTCAACAAAACCACGAACTTCTTTAGCTTTAGCTGTCGTTGTTTTAATAAGCTCGTGCTTTAAAATAGAAACAGCCATGTTACGGAACATCGCTTTACGATGCGCACTGTTTCTGCCAAATTTTCTACCTGATTTACGATGATGCATAATAACCTCTAATTAAGCTGATATAGCCGACGGGTTCCAGCCTTCAATTTGCATACCTAATGTATAGCCATGCTGTGCTAGAACACTCTTAATTTCCATCAATGATTTTTTACCTAAGTTAGGTGTTTTTAATAAATCACTTTCTGCGCGGTGCACTAAATCACCAATACGCATAATATTTTCTGCTTTTAAACAATTCGCAGCACGAACAGTTAATTCTAAATCGTCTACTGAACGATACAACAATGGATCAACTTCTTTCGATGCACTTTCACGCTTCAATGTTTCTTCATCAGGAAGCTCTGAGAAAACAGCTAATTGATGTTGTAAGATTGTTGCAGAACGACGAATAGCTTCTTCAGGATCTAATGTTCCATCAGTTTCTAATTCGATAATTAATTTATCCAAGTCAGTACGGTTTTCCACACGAGCATTATCCACTTCATAGGAAACGCGACGTACAGGGCTATAAGATGCATCTAATTGCAAAAGACCAATGGATGTGTCTTCAGCTGATAACTCATCTGTAATAAGCTTTTTAATCGCTGGCTTATAACCACGACCTTTTGACACATGCATAGTCATTTTCAAATGACCACCGTCTGAAAGATGCGCAATTTCATGATCTGGATTGATGATTTCAACACCGTGTGTTGTTTGGATATCACCAGCTGTTACAACACCTGGTTTTTGTGTATCTAAAACAATGGTCGCTTCTTCGCGATCTTCCAAAGCAATTGAAATGCCTTTTAAGTTTAGTAACACATCCACAACATCTTCACGAACACCTTCAACAGAACTGTATTCATGTAAAACGCCATCGATTTCCACACCAGTAATCGCAGCACCAGGCATTGAAGATAACAGAATGCGACGCAGCGCATTACCTAATGTATGACCAAAACCACGCTCTAAAGGTTCTAAAATAATTTTAGACGCGTGTCCACCTGGCATCGCTTCAATGCGAATCTGATCCGGTGTAAGAAAATTCTTGAAAATATCTTGCATAGCAACCTCTTATTTAGAGTAGTATTCGACCACAAGGTTAATTTTAAATTCAGTTGGTAGCTGATCCGCATCTGGCTTAACTTTATAAATACCAGTCATTTTTTTAGCATCAACTTCTAACCACTCACAATCAGGACGTTCGCCAGCTAATGCTAACGCCGCACCAATTCTTAACTGCTTTTTAGCACGTTCACGAATTTCAACAGTATCGCCTGGTTGTACTTGATAAGATGGAATATTAACCACAATACCATTTACAATAATCGCTTTGTGTGAAACTAATTGACGGGCTTCTGCACGAGTTGAAGCAAAACCCATACGATAAACAACGTTATCTAAACGTGATTCTAAAAGACGTAATAAATTTTCACCGGTTGAACCTTTTTGTTGGTCAGCCATTTTATAATAACGTCTAAATTGTTTTTCCATCACACCATAAAAACGACGGATCAATTGTTTCATGCGTAATTGCACACCATAGTCTGTATAACGACCACGACGCTGCCAATGCTGGCCAGGTGTGCGATCTAATTTACATTTTGATTCTATGCTGCGAACACCACTTTTTAAACCAACAATTTCTGTGCCTTCACGACGTGACAACTTACACTTTGGACCTATATATCGTGCCATATTATTTCCCCCTCACTAACATCTACGTTTTTTACGTGGACGAACACCATTATGCGGCACGCCTGTACGATCTGTAATGCGTATCACTTGTAAACCACCGTTACGGATACCACGAATAGAAGACTCACGCCCTGAACCCGGACCTTTAATATAGACAGAAATTTTTGTCATACCAAAAGCATCTTTCATGTGGCGCGCACTTTCACGTGCAGCTTCCTCAGCAGCAAATGGTGTGCTTTTACGTGAACCACGATAACCGGCAGCACCTGCTGATGTTTGATAAAGTTTATTACCGTTTTGATCGGTATAAACGATTAATGTATTGTTAAAGCTAGCATTGATATACGCAGCTCCAATATGTACTTTTCTTTTTTGGCCCTTAGACATATTTTACCTTCACCTTACTTTTTAATCGGCTTACGCTTACCTTTACGAGTACGCGCATTATTTTTTGTACGTTGACCGCGAAGTGGCAAACTTTTACGGTGTCGAATGCCGCGATAACAACCGCTATCACGCAATTCTTTAATATTTTGTGAAATTTCACGACGCAAATCACCTTCAATAACAAACTTTGAAAGCTCTTCACGAATTACTTCTAATTCAGTTTCACTTAAATCACCAATTTTCTTTTCAAATGGGATTTTAGTGTTATTACAAATAGCCATAGCGCGGGTATTACCAACACCATAGATTTGTTGTAAACCGATACGCACATGCATATTAGCTGGAATACTTACACCAGCAATACGACGAACACCGGTTAATTTATTATCTGCCATCTATCTAACTCCAAAAAACAACGCAGGATACCTGTTTTTAACAAAAAAGGCAACGCTGCATACTTTAAATTACCCTTGACGTTGCTTGTGACGCTTATCTTTACAGATAACACGTAACACACCACGACGCTTAATTAGTTTACAGTTACGACATATTTTCTTTACTGATGCACGGACCTTCATCCCTACCTCCCCAATTAAATCAAGCTCAAGCTACTGCCACCGCCACGATTTTTCATGATCGAAGCGTACTGACTGCTCATAATGTGCGCCTGTATTTGCGCAATAAAGTCCATTAAAACCACCACCATAATCAAGATGGATGTACCACCAAAATAAAGTGGTACATGCCAAAATACGATAAAGTATTGTGGCAATAATGAAACCAAAACCAAATAAATCGAACCAGCCATCGTTAAACGTGTTAGCACGCGATCAATATATTCAGCAGTTTTCAAACCTGGGCGAATACCTGGGATATACGCACCGGATTTTTTCAAATTATCCGCTGTTTCTTTCGGATTAAAAATCAATGCGGTATAAAAGAAACAGAAAAATATAACCGCAATTGTAAATATCAATATATATAGTGGCTGACCATAAGATAGCTTTAACGCCACCTCATTCAACCAGCCAAAGCCTTTTACTTTAGCAAAAAATGTTGCAATTGATGATGGAAACATCAACATTGCCGATGCAAAGATCGGCGGAATCACACCAGCCATATTTATTTTCAAAGGAAAATAACTGGTTTGACCCTGCATCATTTTGCGACCCATTTGCTTTTTAGCATATTGAATCGTAATTCGTCGCTGCGCTCTTTCCATAAAGACCACAAAGCCAACCACACCAATAAGTAGTGCGATTAATAAAATAAGCGATAATGCACTTATTTGACCATCACGAACCAATTGGCTAATCTGGTGTGCCTCAGCGGGAAAGCGTGATGCAATACTCGCAAAAATCAGTAATGAAATACCGTTGCCAATACCGCGCTCAGTTATTTGCTCACCAAGCCATACCAAAAACATTGTCCCTGTAACCAGTGTAATCACGGCTACAAAATAAAACGTAAGTCCGGTATACAGCACCGCACCACCGTGCGCCAACCAAACTGTAATACCCATACCTTGGAACGCGGCTAAAATTAATGTGCCATAACGCGTCCATTGTGTTAGCTTACGCTTACCAGCTTCGCCTTCTTTGCGAAGCTCTTTTACTTTCGGAAAAACCGAACCAAACATTTGCACAATAATGGATGATGAAATATATGGCATCACCCCTAAAGCAAAGATGGTCATCCTAGCTAATGCTCCACCTGAGAACATATTAAACAGACCTAAAGCACCCTTACTATGACTACCAAAAATGGTTGCCAAGCGCGCTGGATCTAAACCTGGCACAGGAATGTAAGAACCTAAACGGTAAATTAACAATCCAATTAACACAACTAATAGTCGGTGACGTAATTCTCTTAAGCCACCAGCACTGGCTCCTGCCCCTAAAGTTGGTTTTTTTGCCATAATTATTCTCTCTTACTTAATCCATTCACAGTAATTATTAAGCGTCAGTAATTGTTCCACCAGCAGCTTCAATCGCTGCACGCGCACCTTTAGTGACACGTAAACCAATTAAGTTAACAGGCTTCGTAATTTCACCTGATAAGATAACTTTTACAAAACGTGTTCTTAAAGGAACAATTTGTGCTAACTTCAAGACATCTAAATTAATATCTGCCACATTTAATTTATTAATCTCTGATAAACAAACCTGAGCTGTTACGCGGCTTTTTCTTGACGTAAAACCAAATTTTGGAATACGCATTTGTAAAGGCATTTGACCACCTTCAAAACCTGGGCGGATACTACCACCACTACGTGATTTTTGACCTTTAACACCACGGCCACCAGTTTTGCCTATGCCACAACCAATACCACGGCCACGACGTTTACGATTCTTCTTAGAACCTGGATTTGGAGAAAGTGTATTAAGTTCCATTATTTTGCCTCCTTGACGTCAAGCAAGTAACGTACTTTATTAACCATACCTAAATTTTCAGGTGTCGCTTCGCGCACAACAGTATGACCAATCTTGCGTAAACCAAGACCTTTTAAACATTCTGCATGACCTTTACGACGACCAAATTTGCTTTTTACTAAAGTAATTTCTATGTTAGCCATGTTTATGCCTCCTCAACAAGGTCAGCAACTTTCTTACCACGTTTCATCGCAGCTTTTTCTGGTGTTGCCATATCTTTAAGACCTTTAATCGTTGCTTGTACAACGTTAATTGGATTTGTCGCACCAATCGACTTAGCTAGAATGTTACGAACACCCAACATTTCGAATACCGCACGCATCGCGTTACCAGCAATAATACCAGTACCTTTTGACGCAGGTTTCATAAATACTTTACTTGCACCGTGTTCAGCAGTAATCGCGTGGAACAAAGTACCATCGTCAAGTTGGATATGAACCATGTTCTTACGAGCATTTTCATTCGCTTTTTGAATAGCCAAAGGCACTTCACGTGATTTACCACGACCGAAACCTACACGACCTTTACCGTCGCCAACAACAACCAATGCATCAAAACCGAAAACACGACCACCTTGTACAACTTTAGAAGTACGACGCATAGCTACCAATTTATCTTGGAATGCATCTTTTACTTCATTATTGCCTTTTTTTGAACGCATAAAACTAACCCCTCATTAAATATTAACGCCGCCTTCACGCAACGCTTCAGCAAGTGCCTTAACACGACCATGGTATTTATAACCAGAACGATCAAAAGCATATGCTTCGATACCTGATGCCTTAACACGCTCAGCCATAATAGAACCAACTAACGTTGCTGATTCAACATTACCACCGTGTTTCAATTTCGCTTTAATATCTTTTTCAAGCGAAGATGCACTAGCAACAACAGCACCCACTGGGCTAATCAGTTGTAAACCGATATGTGCATTCGAACGTGTAACCACTAAGCGATGCTTACCCTGCTGACGGATCTTAGCGCGTGTAAGCTTAGCTCTTCTTTCTCTTGATTTTTGCTTTGCACTCATTATTTTTTCTTCGCCTCTTTTAAGATAATCTGTTCATCAGCGTAACGCACACCCTTACCTTTGTAAGGTTCTGGTGGGCGAATCGCACGAATTTTTGCAGCCATTTGATTCACGTGCTGCTTATCGATACCTTTAACAACAACTTCAGTTTGTGAAGGTGTTTCAATGGTAATACCTTCTGGCATTGTCAACACAACCGGGTGTGAAAAACCTAAAGATAAATCAAGCTTACTACCTTGAGCATTGGCACGATAACCAACACCTACTAATTTTAATTTACGCTCAAAACCATGAACCACACCGTGAATCATATTTTTTGTTAAAGCACAATTTGTGCCTGTCAGCGCATTGGATTCTTTTGAACTATTCATTGGAGAAAACTTCAAGCCTTCTTCCAACATTTCCATTTTTACTAGCGGGTGACAAACACGCGCTTGTTCACCTTTAGGACCTTTAACTTTAAGGTCTTGGCCATTTATAGTTATTTCAACACCTTTCGGTATTTCAACTGGGTTTCTTGCAATACGAGTAGTCACAATAATTCTCCTATTCAACCGTAATGAGAACTTCGCCGCCCTCGCCTAATTGGCGAGCTTTGCGTGCACTCATCACACCTTTCGAAGTTGATACTACAGCAATACCCAAACCGTTTAATACACGAGGCAGCTCATCAACTGGTTTATAAACACGTAATGATGGCTTACTAATACGCTTAATTTTAGCGATTACTGGCGCACCATCAAAATATTTCAAATCAACTTCCAATTCTGAAAATGGATTTGCATTTAACTCTTTTACACGAAAGTCTTGGATAAAACCTTCATTTTTCAATACTTCAAGCACAGCACACTTCAATTTTGAACTAGGCATTTGTACATGTAACTTGCTACGCATACCTGCATTACGGATGCGGGTGCACATATCTGAAATAGGATCTTGCATTGTCATTTTAAAAACTCCTCTTTACCAGCTGGCTTTACGTAAACCAGGGACTTCACCACGCATCGCAGCTTCACGTAAACATATGCGGCATAAACCAAAACGGCGGTATGTACCATGTGGACGACCACATTGACTACAACGACGACGAATACGAGATGCGCTTTCGTCACGCTTGCGCTTGCCTAACTTTTCAATGGCTTCCATAGCTTGATCTTCATCAGTACCACGAATAAGTTTTTTCAAAGCAGCACGGATCTTTTGTGCAGACTTCACCATTGACATACGTTTTTTATTGCGATGTACAGCGCTTTTCTTAGCCATTATTTATCCTCTTTTCTTTTTTTCAAAGGAAAGTTTAATGCTTTTAATAAGGCATAACCTTCTTTGTTATTTTTCGCAGAAGTTGTGATACAAATATCCATACCACGCAATGCGTCAATTTTATCGTAATCAACTTCAGCAAAAACGATTTGCTCGTTAATACCCATAGCAAAGTTACCACGGCCATCAAATGATTTGGCATTTAAGCCACGGAAATCACGAATACGTGGGATAGCAATATTAATTAAACGATTTAAAAATGCATACATTTGATCGCCACGTAAAGTTACCTTAGCACCAATTGGCCAGCCATCACGAATTTTAAAAGTCGCAATTGATTTTCTAGCTACTGTTGGCACAGCTTTTTGGCCAGCAATTGCTGTTAAATCACCAATAGCATGCGTAACAACTTTTTTATCTGTTACAGCTTCGCCAAGCCCCATATTCAAAACCACTTTAGTGATTTTTGGCACTTCCATGACACTTTTGAAACCAAATTCTTCTTTTAATTGAGGCACAACTGTATCTTTATAATAGGCTTTTAAATCAGCTGTACTTTGTGCAGTAGTCATATGATTATTCCTTCGCATCTATAAGTTCGCCATCGCTTTTATAGCAACGAACTTTTTTCTTGTTATCTTCACCAATAAATTTATAACCAACACGATCAGCTTTATCTGTTTGTGGGTTTAAAATAGCAACGTTTGAAATATCCATCCAAGCTTCTTTCTCAACAATACCACCTTGTTGATTTTTATTTGGATTTGGTTTCGTGTGACGCTTAACCATTTGTGCACCTGAAACAACGATACGACCATGCTTAGAAACACGAATCACTTCACCGCGATGACCTTTGCTTTTACCAGCAATGACAATCACATCATCACCAACATGCAATCTAGGTTTCATAGTTTTCTTTTGTAAAGCCATCTTAGAGTACCTCCAAAGCTAGCGAAACGATCTTCATAAATTTCGCACGTAACTCACGAGTTACCGGTCCAAACACACGTGTGCCGATAGGTTGTAAGTTATTATTCAATAGCACTACAGCGTTGCTATCAAAACGAATCAATGAACCATCTGGACGACGCACACCTTTACGGGTACGAACAACCACAGCGTTCATTACTTCACCTTTTTTCACACGGCCACGTGGAATCGCTTCTTTAATAGAAACTTTAATCACATCACCAATGTGTGCATAACGACGCTTACTGCCGCCTAAAACTTTAATGCATAATACTTTTTTGGCACCGCTGTTATCTGCGACATCAACTAATGATTCTGCCTGTATCATGTTTTTCCTCCATCAACCTATTTTCTGGTTGCTTATTAATACGAACTACTATTTTGAGCGTTCTTTGATTTCTACTAAACGAAAGTGCTTTGTTTTTGACAATGGTCTGCAAGATTCCACAATCACTGTATCACCCATGCCACAAGTGTTTTGTGGATCGTCTGCATGAACTTTAGTCGTACGACGCATATATTTGTGATAAAGCGGATGCTTAACTTTACGCTCAATCGCTACAGTGATTGAACCATCCATTTTGTTACTTACAACAACACCTGTTAAAAGACGCGCTTTTGCTTCTGTCGTTTTTACTTGACTCATGATTTAGCTCCTTCACGCTCTTTCATAACTGTTTTTACACGAGCGATAGCACGACGCACACGCTTATATAAATGTGGCTTAGGACCTTGGCCACCAGTTTTTTGCATGCGTAAGTTAAATTGCTCATGCAATAATTCTAAAAGATGCTCTTTTAACTCTGCATCAGTTTTTGTTTTCAATTCTTGCGCTCTCATTACATGACCTCCCGTTTAACGAAAGATACTTTAACCGGTAATTTAGCAGCAGCACGAGCAAACGCTTCGCGAGCCAACTCTTCCGGCACACCTTCAATTTCAAATAACATACGACCTGGTTGCACTAAAGCTACCCAGTATTCAACGTTACCTTTACCTTTACCTTGACGAACTTCTAAAGGCTTTTTAGAAATTGGCTTGTCAGGGAAAATACGAATAACAATTTTACCACCACGTTTCACGTGACGAGCAACCGCACGACGTGCCGCCTCAATTTGGCGCGCAGTAATACGACCGATCTCTGTAGACTTAATGCCGAACTCACCAAAACTTACTTGGTTTGCACGTAAAGCCATACCACGGTTACGTCCTTTAAAATCTTTACGAAACTTTCTTTTTCTCGGTTGGCGCATGATCTATTCCTCACCTTTACCTTTTTTCTTATCAGTTGATGCTTTACCACCTCTTTCTAAAGAAGTTACATCACCACGATAAATCCAAACTTTCACCCCAATAACACCGTAAGTCGTGTTAGCACGTGCTGTACCATAATCAATATCAGCTTTATATGTGTGTAAAGGCACACGACCTTCACGAGCCCACTCAGTACGCGCAATCTCTGCACCACCTAAACGGCCTGCCACATTAATACGAACACCAATCGCGCCAGCTTTCATCGTTTGTTGTAAACCACGCTTTAAAGCACGACGGAACATTATACGACGCTCTAATTGCTGTGCTACGTTTTGCGCTACTAAATGCGCATCTAAATCAGGCTTACGAATTTCTTCGATAGTTACCTGCACAGGTACACCCATGATTTTAGATAATTCTTTACGAAGCTCATCAGCTTCAGCACCTTTTTTACCGATGATCACACCAGGACGCGCTGAATGAATTGCAATACGCGCATTTTTATTAGGGCGATCAATTTGAATACGGCTAACTGCAGCACGCTCTAATTTTTTGCGAATGAATTCACGCGCTTTAATATCTGCATGTAAAAAATTGGCATAATCTTCTTTAGATGCATACCAACATGCAGTCCAATCTTTAGAGATACCAAGACGTATACCGTTTGGATTTACCTTTTGTCCCATTCAATTACCCCTATGCGTCTTCGTCCGCTACCATAACTGTAATATGGCAACTACGTTTTAAAATTCTATCGCCTCGACCACGCGCACGTGCACGAAAGCGTTTCATTGTTGGGCCCTCATCAATAAAGATACGGGAGATTCTTAATTCATCAATATCTGCACCATGATTATGCTCGGCATTGGCAACAGCTGAGTTTAAAACCTTGCGAATTAATTCGGCACCTTTTTTAGGGCTGAATGCTAAAACGCTGGTAGCTTCTTCAACTGATAAGCCACGAACTAAATCAGCAACTAGGCGAACCTTTTGCGCAGAAATTTTAGCGTGTCTATGTTTGGCTACTGTTTCCATTAAACTTTCCTACTTACTTTTTAGTTTTTTTATCAGCGGCATGGCCACGGAAAGTACGTGTTAACGCATACTCACCTAATTTATGACCAACCATATGTTCAGCTACATGCACTGGTACAAAATCGCGACCATTGTGCACAGCAATTGTTAAACCAACCATTTCAGGAATAATCATGGAACGACGTGACCATGTTTTAATTACCTTATTACGATCGGCATTAATAACTTTTTTAATTAAATGACCATCTACAAATGGGCCTTTATACTCAGAACGTGGCATCTATTTCACCCCTTCCTATTTCTTACGACGATCACGAATAATCATTTTATTCGTACGTTTATTCTTACGAGTTTTGTAACCCTTCGTAGGCACACCACTGAAACTTACAGGATGACGGCCACCAGAAGTTTTACCTTCACCACCACCATGTGGGTGATCAACCGGGTTCATAGCCACACCACGAACAGTAGGACGTTTACCACGCCAGCGGTTTGCACCCGCTTTACCTAATGAACGTAGACCATGCTCAGAGTTAGATACTTCACCAATAGAAGCATGACACTCTGCAGGCACTTTACGCATTTCGCCAGAACGTAAACGTAAAATAGCATGCGGACCTTCTTTCGCTACTAGCTGAGCACTTGTACCAGCTGAACGAATCATTTGCGCGCCTTTTAATGGGCGTAACTCAATACAATGAACCACAGAACCTAAAGGAATATTTGCTAATGGCAAACAGTTACCTGTTTTAATTGGCGCTTTAGGGCCAGACTCAACAGTCATACCTGCTTTCAAACCTTTTGGTGCAATGATATAACGCTTTTCACCATCACTGTAAACCACTAACGCAATATGTGCAGTACGGTTTGGATCGTATTCTAAGCGATCGATGCGACCTTGAATACCCGCTTTATCGTAACGTTTAAAATCAATCTTACGATACAAGCGCTTATGCCCGCCACCACGGTGACGCACTGTAATGCGACCCGCGTTGTTACGACCACTGATACGTTTTTTAGCAACCACTAAACTTGATTCAGGGCGACCTTTATGTAAATCCGGATGATACACGCTAACAACATGACGTCTACCCGGTGATGTTGGTTTTGCTTTTCTTACTGGCATCCTCTATCTCCTACGCTGCGTGCTCAAATAAATCGACGTTAGAACCTTCAGCCAATGTAACATAAGCTTTTTTCCAGTTTTTACGACGACCTTTAATTTGTTTAAAACGTGTTGTTTTACCTTTCACACGAACCGTGCGAACCTTATCAACATTCACTTCAAATAAAGCTTCAACAGCATCTGCAATATCTTTTTTATTGGCATCGATTGCCACTTTGAATACACAAAGCTGTAAATCGCCTGCACCCATGCTTGCTTTTTCGGACACATGTGGTCCTAAAATAATTTTTAACCATTTTTCTTTCATGACAATCTCTCCGCAAGTAATGCCAACGCATCTTCAGTTGCAACGATGTGATCATAGCCAACCAAAGCAACTGGATTTAATTGAGACACTGAGAAAACTTCAACACGAGGCAAGTTACGCGCAGCCAAGAATAAATCATCATTCTGCTCAGCCGTTAATAATAAGATACTACCTTCTAAACCAGTTGTTTTAACTAATTCAGCAACATGTTTTGTTTTAACCTCAGGAAGTTCGAAAGATTTCACAGCAACCAAACGTTCCTTAGCAACTAAAGTAGAAAGAATTGAACGCATCGCAGCACGATACATTTTCTTATTAACTTTTTGTGTGTGATCACGAGGCGTTGCAGCAAAAGTTACACCACCATGACGCCAGATGTTTGTACGTGATGTACCAGCACGAGCACGGCCAGTACCTTTTTGACGCCAAGGCTTTGCGCCACCACCACTAACAGCACTACGATTTTTCTGTGCTTTAGTACCAGCGCGACCTGTGGTCATATAACTAGTCACTACTTGGTGAATCAAGCCTTCGTTAAAATCACAACCAAAAATAGCATCGCTTACTTCTAGAGGTGAGCCAGATAACATTTTAATTTCCATTATTTGTCTCCCGCTGCTGCTTTAGCCGCTTCATTTTTATGAATCTTTTTCATAGAAGCACGAACAATCACTTTACCGCCTGGCGCACCAGGAATCGCACCACTGATTAACAATAAGTTTTTATCAGCATCTACGCGTACGACTTTTTGATTTTGCACAGTACAACGACGATCACCCATGTGACCCGCCATTTTTTTACCTTTGAAAACACGACCAGGTGTTTGACACTGACCGATAGAACCAGGCGCTCTATGTGCTAATGAGTTACCATGTGTCGCATCTTGCATTTTAAAGTTATGACGCTTAACACCACCTTGAAAACCTTTACCTTTAGATGTACCAGTCACATCAACATACTGACCGGCAAAAAACACATCATTTAAAGGAATGGCTTTACCAACTTCATAGCCTTCTGTGCTATCTAAGCGATTTTCATAAAGAAATTTACCAGCTGGAACGCTAGCTTTAGTATAGACACCTGCGCGAGATTTTTTTACTTTAGACTGTTTAACAGCGCCTGTGGCAATCTGTACAGCTGAGTAACCTTGCTTCTCAGGTGTTAAAATTTGAGTAATATGGTGGTCTGTCACTTCCACGACAGTAACCGGGATGGACGCACCATCTTCTGTAAATATACGGGTCATACCAATTTTATGACCTACAAGTCCTAATGACATAGTCTGTGTTCTCCACGTTAGAGGCTGACATTTGCGCACCTGTTAGTTTCTACATATATAGACTTAACCAGTCACCCTAGCAGCCAGCTTGACATGCTATTTAGCACCGTCTAATCCGACGGAGCGCTAAAGATACAGCAAAACAATAGAATTGCCAAACCTTTTTTGCAGAAATTTGGAAATGAGCCTAAAGAGATCTCGGTAACCAGTTAGATAAGCGATGCAAAGCAACTTAAATGTACACTTAGCAAGACTGCATCCACGGCCCTGCTTAACGCCATGCTCATTAAATCCAGCACATATCACTTTGGTTTATTGCCATTTAATCCTTCTCTAGCTTAACAGCTGTACCATAAGCAACAATTTCAGCACAATTTTGAGTAACCTCTGTAGTTATTAAACGCATGGCCAAAATAGCGTTGGCCCCTGACTTCTTTGCACGATCAACCATCCTATCTAATGCTTGCTCTCGCGATTCCGCAGCTGCTTTTGTATACTCTGGTATTTCACCACTAAATGCTGACCGAATACTTGCAAAATAATTACGAACTGCACCGCGACCACGCACGGTACTACCACTTACAAAACCAAATGTTTGTATGATTTTATAACCTTCTATATGATCCTGCGTTGAAATAATTATATTTTCCATAAAACCTCCTAATACTAATAGTGAATATTATCTTTATAATGCTGCTCACGCTCATCGCCTGTTAATCTTTTTCGGGAAATATAGATGCCAGCCAAACATAATAATCTTATAAATATATCAATAAAAAAAGCGAAAATCGCCAGCACATTAAAGAGATACAAAAAAGCCACAAGAATAAAACTACCAATGATAATCCCCAACACGAATAAAGACATAGCAAACCCCGCTCCAAAATAAAAATATTTTAGCAAATTCAAACTATTATTATTACTGTAAAAAATACGTAACAGTACATAGGTAAGCGCATAGCATCGACAGATAAATATGCAACTTCATGGTTTCAATGTATACTATATAGAAATAGATCAAAGGTGCAGGGAGCAGCTTATGAAAAATTTATTAACCATTGGCGCCATACTAATCGGTGCAAGCCTAACTAACTTTATGCTGGCACCTCCAGCCGCCAGACTCACTGATTTTCATCAAGAGCCACTATCAACACCCAGCCCAATAGCTATTCCACATGTTGGCGGCCCTATCGTAGGCCCTGGCGCACCAACTGTTTTAATTGGCAAACTTCCTGTTGCCAAGATTGGGCAAATGCTGGTAACCATTCAACCAGCTAAAGTAGCTGACCTTGGCCCACTGCAAGCACGTAGCGCTGTAGATATTCTAACGAATAATCAAATTGGCAGTGTGATTACGAATAAAGCATTGGCCAGACCGATCGTGCCCAGCGGCGGCTTAATCATCCACCCACACCCATTGATTCATCCTGGCGCCATGCCAACACCAGCTATTATCGGCAGAAGACTAAGTGACAATAGCTTTCGTGGCCAACAAATTATTAACATCCATCAAACACCTTTTGGGCCAAAGGCTATGCCAGGATTATTACAGCATCCTTAATTAACCACTAGTAGTCACAATTCACCATAATACCCTGCACTAATATTAATAATACCTTCATCTTGGCAAGCTACGATAACTTTATAGCTGATATAAATATTGGAGCATAACAAGATGAGAACCACTACCACCAAAGGTCGCTGTGATGGCATTATGAGAGATGCTTGGTCATTATTACAGCACACCATACTTCCAGGAGATACCAAATTAATTAACTCACTTGGATCTAACCCCTTTTGTCGAATTTGCACTCAAACACACGCAACAGACACTACAGTTACTTTTAAAGCAAACGAAACGCTCATCCGTCTTTTTTCTACTGCAAAAACAGCTACCGACCTCAAACCGTTCATTAACTCATTTCAATACAGTAAAACAAACAACAAAATCATCTGCACCTTAGAGCCGAGTGAATTATTCCTTGCTATCTATGAATTCACTTTATGCAACAATATCATGAGCTCACTATCCATAAACCAGCAACGCAGCATCCAAGTGGGCATTCAATCCATTAATCAACTAAAACTGCACCAAAAAGCCAACCACCAGTATGACATTGAGATAACATACACACACATGTTCACTGACCAGTGGATCAGCAGAAAGAGCCAGTCTCGCTTGTTTCAAGCATCAACTATCTCAGATCAAACCAACCCTAACATTCTTCAAGCACTTACGAAACCTGTTACTGTTAAACTTGATCCATCTCAACGTAGCAACTTAGGCAGCAAATACAACCCAAAACAGACCTATCGATTGCAGAATTTGGCTGATTTTGAGCGATTCCACAACAAGTCTCATCGACACATCTATAAACAAGCTTTATCATTTATTAAGTTCAAGCAAAACACATATTCCTCTGCAGGCTTATTCGGAAATAGCCCGCCTATTATGAGCCGTCAAATAAAAGCAGAACACATAATAGGGGAAACACGCATTGCTCGATTATAACTAAACAGCAATTACAGCGAATTTTCTTGACGCTTACTGCATGAGTGTAAACAAGCAATCATACGTAATAAGACCATTAAAAACACACCAACTATAAGATAAATAATACTTGACGGCAGCTGATTTACATCTGGCGCCCAGGAAATAATAGCACTGGTTAATACACCGCCCATCAACTGAATACTTCCTAAAACAGCCACCGCAATGCCTGCAATTTTTGCGTATGGTATAAGTGCTACGCCATAAGTATTAGCAAACAACAAGCTACAACCAAAAAACATTAGCACAGTTGGCCAGACAACCCAGCAAACCGTAACGACATGAAAACCAACAAATGAAACAAAAAGGATAGCACCAGACAATAGTATACTAAGCGCGCCAATGCGCATCATTACCAAAACACCGACCTTACCAACTATACGACTATTTAACAATGCGCCAAGAAAATAACCTAACGCTACCAAAGCTGCACACCAACCATATTGCACCGGGCTTAACAATAAAGCTTTTTGCAGAACAACCGGGCCCATAGTAAGCCAGGCTACCATCGAGCCATACACTAAAAACACAATAAAAGCATATTTTAAATATGTTTTACTACCCACTAAAGTTAAAAAATTATTACGCAATGCTTTGCTGCAAAAAGTTGTGGTATGGTGGTGCTCATTGGTTTCAGGAATAACAAACCATGCCAAAACAAATGCCAACAACGCATAAATAAATAAAATCAAAAAAACCAAATGCCAATTAAAATAATGCTGTATATAGCCTCCAAAAAGTGGAGCTGCAGCCATCATAGTAACGCCGATCATAGAGTTATATGAATTATATTTTGGCAACTCTTTCACAGGCACCGTATCACGAATCATTACTCTTGATAACACATTACTACCACCAGCACCAAAACCTTGAACCAAGCGGCCAAACAAAAAAATATGGATATTAGATGACAACCAACAAAGCAGACCGCCAAAAACACAAATTAATAGTGCAATTAACAGCGGCCGACGTCGACCGACAAAATCAGACCAAGTGGCCAATACAATTCGCGACAAAGCAAAACCAAATATAAAAGTGGTTATCGACAACTGCACAGTTGTGATAGCAGCATGATAATAATCTGCAATATGCGGTAATGATGGCAAATAAAGATCAGATGCAATTGGCGCCATCGCATTAAAGACCCCTGCGAGCATAAAATAAAAATAAAGCGGTTGCTTTTTCATGTCGATCCTTTTAATCAAAGCGCCTTACTATCGACGCACCAAGATGATTGCTAGTATAGCACGCATTAAATAAATAGCAGCTGACTGCCGTACTACCAGAGCCACAACAACAGGCGCATATTTATTATTACTACCCCAGATATCGACATACCCAACCTAAAGCTAGAGCACTTGCTAGCAAGAGGTTTAGGCCTCTAATCCCCCTCTCCAAAATCAGAGATTTTGACTCTCCCACGAGGGGAGAGTTGTGACTATGCAGATAACCAAAGGTTTTGACTTCCTCACGAGGGGAGAGTAGGAATCTATACAAATAAAAAAACCGCTCAAATTGAGCGGCTACTTAAAATGGATTTAATGCGGCGATTGCGAGGCACCAAATTCAAGAAGAATACTTAAGGGAAATTTAGTGAGGAAAATGCGAGGCAAATGTTTTTGAAAAAGCGCAGTTTACTAGAGCGTAAATGAGCATTTTTATAAGGTAATACAAACAAGCAGAACACTTGAGAGAATTGTTAAATTCAATTTAGAGAGGCGAGAACAAGGCAAAACCGAAAGAGAAACCGCAGTTTACATATGGTAAATGAGGATTTCGATAGAGGTTTTAACGCAGTTATCGCCCTATAAATTGGATTTAAGACTATGCTTCGTCTTCTAGACTGATTTGAACGTCTACACCAGCAGCCAAATCTAGCTTCATCAGTGCATCAACAGTTTTATCTGTTGGTTGTGCAATATCAACAACACGTTTGTGTGTACGGATTTCATATTGATCACGTGCATCTTTATCCACGTGTGGTGAAATCAACACAGTATAACGTTCGATACGTGTTGGCATTGGAATTGGGCCAACAACACGTGCGCCTGTGCGCTTTGCAGTATCAACGATTTCTTTCATAGATAAATCAATTAACTTGTGGTCAAAAGACTTTAATCGAATTCTGATTCGCTGATTTTTCTTAACAACTGCCATTTACAGTCTCCTCTTAAAAAATAAAAAGCGCCTCAACATTAGAGGCGCATATGAATGTCAGATTATTCGATAATCTTAGAAACAACACCAGCACCTACTGTGCGGCCACCTTCACGAATCGCAAATCGTAAACCTTCTGTCATCGCAATCGGTGCAATAAGCTCAACTTTTACTGAGATATTATCACCTGGCATTACCATTTCAACGCCTTCTGGTAACTCAACCGCACCAGTAACGTCTGTTGTTCTGAAGTAGAACTGTGGACGGTAACCTTTAAAGAATGGTGTGTGACGACCACCCTCTTCTTTACTCATCACATAAATTTCTGCTTCAAATTTTGTGTGTGGCTTAACTGAACCTGGCTTAGCTAATACTTGACCACGCTCAACTTCTTCACGCTTTGTACCACGCAATAAAACACCCACGTTATCACCAGCTTGACCTTCGTCAAGTAGCTTACGGAACATCTCAACACCTGTACAAGTTGTTTTTTGTGTGTCTTTAATACCAACAATTTCAATTTCGTCACCAACATGCACGATACCTGTTTCAATACGACCTGTTACAACTGTACCACGACCTGAAATTGAGAACACATCTTCAATTGGCATTAAGAAATCTTTATCTGTTTCACGAGCTGGATCATTGAAATACTCATCCATTGTTTTCGCAAGTTTAACAACTGATGGCGCACCAATATCTGATGTATCACCTTCAAGTGCTTTTAATGCTGAACCAACAACGATTGGTGTATCATCACCCGGGAAATCATAGCTGCTTAATAAATCACGAACTTCCATTTCTACAAGCTCTAATAATTCAGCATCATCAACCATATCAGCTTTATTTAAGTAAACAACGATTTGTGGCACACCAACTTGGCGAGCTAAAACGATATGTTCACGTGTTTGAGGCATTGGGCCGTCTGCTGCTGAACAGACTAAAATCGCGCCGTCCATTTGAGCCGCACCGGTAATCATGTTTTTAACATAATCCGCGTGACCCGGGCAATCCACGTGCGCATAATGGCGCTTGTCTGTTTCATATTCTACGTGTGATGTTGCAATGGTAATACCACGTGCACGCTCTTCTGGCGCCTTATCAATGTTACTGAAGTCAATCGCTTCACCACCAAACGCTTCTGCTAAACATTTTGTTAATGCTGCTGTTAACGTTGTTTTACCGTGATCAACGTGACCAATTGTACCCACGTTTAAGTGGGGTAGATTACGCTCAAATTTTTCCTTCGCCATTAAGGGCTCCTTATTTCTTTATAGTGTTTATTGATTTTTCTTCATCACTTCTTCAGCAATATTTGCTGGAGCATGTGCGTATTTCAAAAATTCCATTGAGTAGTTTGCACGACCTTGTGATAGTGAACGCATATCAGTTGCATAACCAAACATTTCAGCTAATGGTACGTGTGCAACAACAGTTTTACCTGCAGGTGTATCGTCCATACTTTGAATAATACCGCGACGACGATTTAAATCACCCACGATATCACCCATGTATTCTTCAGGCATACTACATTCAACATTCATAATTGGTTCTAGTAATACCGGTGAAGCCTTGGTTGCACCTTCTTTGAAACACATAGAACCTGCAATTTTAAATGCCATCTCACTGGAATCCACATCATGGAATGAACCATCATATAAAGTAGCTTTAACATCAACTACTGGGAAACCAGCCAAGATACCATTTTCCATTTGCTCTTTAATACCTTTATCGACAGCTGGAATGTATTCTTTCGGTACCACACCACCAACAATTTTATTAACAAACTCGTAACCAGCACCAGCTTCTTGTGGTTCGATCTTAAGCCATACGTGACCATATTGACCTTTACCACCAGATTGACGAACAAATTTGCCTTCTTGCTCAATGGACTGAGTAATTGTTTCACGGTAAGCAACACGTGGGTTACCGATATTCGCTTCAACGTTAAATTCACGCTTTAGACGATCAACAATAATCTCTAAATGAAGCTCACCCATACCACCAATTAATGTTTGGCCAGATTCTTCATCAGAACGAACACGGAATGATGGATCTTCTTGAGCAAGTTTACCAAGCGCAATACCCATTTTTTCTTGGTCACTCTTAGTTTTTGGCTCAACAGCAATCCAAATAACTGGCTCTGGGAATTCCATCCTTTCTAAGGTTACTTTATGATTAATGTCACATAAAGTATCACCAGTCGTAACGTTTTTAAGACCCACAGCTGCAGCAATATCACCTGCACGTACTTCTTTAATTTCTTCACGTGAGTTTGAATGCATTTGTAATAAACGACCCACACGCTCTTTTTTATCTTTTACAGTGTTATAAACAGAATCACCTGATTTAAGCACACCAGAATAAACACGCATAAATGTCAACGTACCAACAAAAGGATCGGTTGCAATCTTAAATGCTAATGCTGCGAAAGGTTCATCTTCTGATGATTTACGCACAACACGTTCACCACGATCATCTTCACCTTCAATCGGTGGGACATCTAATGGAGATGGCATATATTCAATAACAGCATCTAATAACGCTTGCACACCAACGTTTTTAAACGCTGAACCACAAAACATTGGTACGATTTCGTTATTGATTGTGCGCTTACGAATACCTTGCTTGATTTCTTCGGATGTTAATTCACCAGTATCCAAATATTTTTCCATCAAAGTATCGTCAGATTCAGCAGCAGCTTCAACCATTTTTTCACGGTATTCATTACACTGATCAACCATATCGGCAGGGATTTCTTTTTCTTCGTATGTCATACCTTTATCTTCTGGGTTCCAGAAAATAGCTTTCATACGAACCAAATCAACCACACCTTGGAAGTTTTCTTCAGCACCAATCGGTAATTGCATTGGAATAGCTGTTGCTTTCAAGCGGTCTTCAACATGACCAACTACATTTAAGAAGTTAGCACCTGAACGATCCATTTTATTAACAAAGCCCATACGAGGCACGCCATACTTGTTAGCTTGACGCCATACTGTTTCTGATTGAGGCTCAACACCACCAACAGCACAGAAAACAGCAACCGCACCATCAAGAACTTTCAATGAACGTTCTACTTCAATTGTGAAATCCACGTGACCCGGTGTATCAATAATATTAATACGATGCTGTGGGAATTGCTGATCCATACCAGACCAATGACAAGTAGTTGCCGCTGAAGTAATGGTAATACCACGTTCTTGCTCTTGCTCCATCCAATCCATCGTTGCTGCACCATCGTGCACTTCACCGATTTTATGAGAAACACCTGTATAGAACAAAATACGTTCTGTAGTTGTTGTTTTACCAGCATCAATGTGAGCCATGATGCCGATATCGCGTAGTTTGGTTAAATCCGTTGCTGACATAATTTAATTTTCCTTTACCAACGATAGTGAGCGAAAGCTTGGTTAGCTTTAGCCATGCGATGTGTATCTTCACGTTTCTTGATAGAAGCACCACGACCTTCAATTGCATCCATCATTTCACCACTTAATCTTTGTACCATGGTTTTTTCACCACGTTTACAAGCAAACTCAACCAACCAACGCATGCCTAAAGCAGTACGACGTGCACCACGAATCTCAATAGGCACCTGGTATGTTGAACCACCAACACGACGAGATTTAACCTCAACTGAAGGCATCACTTTTTCTAAAGCTTCTTCGAATAGCTCTAGCGCACGCTTACGTGCAGCTTCACTTGTGCGGATATCAGTTGAACCAGCAGCGCTACCGCCACCGCCTTCACCTTCTTCAGCAGCAGGTTTTTTAGATTTGTGGTCGCGCTCAACCATGGCAGCTAATGCACCATAAACGATTTGTTCTGCTAAGGCTTTCTTACCTGAGCACATCACACGGTTAATAAACTTTGAAAGCATAGTGCTTTTAAAAAGTGGATCGGGTAATATTTCGCGTTTTGGCGCGGCTTTTCTTCTTGACATATTTCTATGCTCCTAAGTAAATATTAATTTGGTTTTAACCTTTTGGTCTCTTTGCACCATATTTGGAACGACCTTGACGACGAGCAGTCACACCAGAGGTATCTAAGCTACCACGAACGATATGGTAACGAACACCTGGTAAATCCTTTACACGACCACCACGGATTAATACCACGGAATGTTCTTGTAAGTTATGACCTTCACCACCAATGTAAGCTGTCACTTCTTTACCGTTTGACAAACGTACACGTGCAATTTTACGAAGCGCTGAGTTAGGCTTCTTAGGTGTTTTAGTTTCAACACGAGTACATACACCGCGTTTATGTGGGCAAGCCTCAAGGGCTGGCACATTTGTTTTAGCTATTTTGCGTTTACGCCCTTTACGAGCTAGCTGGTTAATAGTTGCCATTTATATTCCTCTTTATTATTCGCCGTACATATCGCGAACGGCGATTCTAATCAATAGTGCTCTCAATTACAAGAGCACAGCTTGTTATTTTTTATACCTAATCCATTTAGGTGGTTGAACATGCTTAAATGTTCATCCTAATATATTGTCATCCTGAGATGACACCACCGTCTTAAGCAGCACCTTCTTCGTCTGAAGATTTCAACGCCTCACTCAATGCTGCTTCAGCTTCCTGCGCTACCACAGATGCATCGCGCATAAACTCATCACTAACTTCAGGCTGATGTCTTTCAGTATGGTATGAAAAACCAGTACCTGCTGGAATCAGACGACCTACCATCACGTTTTCTTTCAAACCACGAAGCTCATCACGCTTACCAGCAACCGAAGCGGCTGTTAATACACGAGTTGTTTCTTGGAAAGAAGCTGCAGATACAAATGAATCTGTTGCCAATGATGCTTTAGTGATACCTAATAACAAGTGATTATATTTCACTAACAAGCCACCTTGCGCTGCAATTTTCTCATTGGCAGCCATAACATCCGACCACATAGCTTGCTGACCTTGAATCAAATCACTATCGCCTGGATCAACAATTTCAACTTTACGTAACATTTGTCGAACAATCATTTCAATATGCTTATCGTGGATCTTCACACCTTGCAAACGATACACTTCTTGCACCTCATTAACGATATACTCAGCCAACGCTTTCACGCCCAATAGGCGTAAAATTTGATGCGGATCAGTAGCACCATCGGCTACCACCTCACCTTTTTGAACATGCTCACCTTCAAACACGCTCAAACGACGCCATTTTGGAATCAATGTTTCATAGACTTCACCTTCTGGCGATGTAATCACCAAGCGGCCTTTTTCTTTGGTATCACGACCGAAGCTTATAATACCTGAGATTTCAGCTAAAATTGCCGCATCTTTTGGTGTACGCGCTTCAAATAAATCAGCAACACGTGGCAAACCACCCGTAATATCACGAGTTTTTGAACTTTCTTGCGGAATACGAGCAACCACATCACCAACAGCAACTGGCGCGCCATCAGCTAAGCTGACAACAGTGCCTTCTGGCAAGAAGAACTGTGCTGGCACACCACCTGGCAACTTCAGATCTTCACCATCGGTACCAACAATTTTCACCGCTGCACGAAGCTCTTTACCGGCACCTGAACGAGCACGCGGCGTTGTCACAACAACTTGCGTAACACCTGTTAGCTCATCAACCTGGCGATTAACGGTTACACCATCAACAATATCAACAAATTTTAAGTTACCAGCAATTTCAGAAATGATTGGATGCGTATAAGGTTCCCAACGGGCAACCACTTGTCCGCCTTCAACTTTATCACCGTCTTTTATAGAAAGTGCCGCACCATAAGGTACTTTATAACGTTCACGTTCACGACCATTTTCATCATGAACAATGATTTGACCGTTACGAGAAATGGCAAGTATTTTATCGTTTTTATCAACAACTTGCTTGATATTTTCTAAAGTAACCGTACCATCTTGTTTGATTTGAATATTATTCACAGCTGCCGCACGAGAAGCCGCACCACCAATATGGAAAGTACGCATTGTTAACTGTGTACCTGGTTCACCAATGGACTGCGCTGCCACAATTCCCACAGCTTCACCAATATTAACTAAATGACCACGTGCTAAATCACGACCATAACATTGTGCGCAAATACCACGACGTGAATCACAAGTAATCGCAGTACGCACCATCACGGTATCAATGGCATTTTGCTCCAACACTGCAATTTCATGCTCAGTAATTAAAGTACCTTCAGCAAGCAATACTTTTTCAGTCTTTAGATCAAGCACTGGCTCTGCCAATACACGACCTAAAACACGATCAGCAAGTGGTACTAATACGTCACCACCCTCAATGTGCGGACGAATCTCTAAACCTTTTGTTGTACCACAGTCATGCTCAGAAACAACCAAGTCATGAGAAACGTCAACTAAACGACGTGTTAAATAACCCGAGTTAGCTGTTTTAAGCGCCGTATCCGCCAAACCTTTACGCGCACCATGCGTAGAAATAAAGTATTGGTGAATGTTCAAACCTTCACGGAAGTTAGCAGTAATCGGTGTTTCGATAATAGTACCATCTGGTTTCGCCATCAAACCACGCATACCAGCTAACTGACGAATCTGAGCGGCAGAACCACGAGCACCGGAATCACTCATCATATATATAGAATTAAATGAATCTTGCTCAACAACATTACCTTGACTATCTTTAACTTCTTCGGTCGCGATTTTTTCCATCATGGCTTTGGCAACTTTATCATTCGTATGTGACCAAATATCCACAACTTTACTATAACGCTCACCTTCGGTGACAAGACCGGATGCAAATTGTTTTTGAATTTCTAATACTTCGTTATTAGCAGCTTCAATGATTTCTAGTTTTGATTCTGGAACCAATAAATCATCCACACAAACAGAAGCACCTGAACGTGTTGCATATTTGAAACCTAGATACATTAAGTGATCGGCAAAAATAACTGTTTTCTTCAAGCCTAATGTACGGTAACTAATATCTAATAAATTAGAAATGGCTTTCTTAGGCATAACTTTATTAACTTCAGCAAATGGAATGCCGTCTGGAATGATTGCGTAAAGCAATACACGACCAACCGTTGTTTCAACCATTTTCTTTTCTTCAACTAAGTCGCCATCATCATCTAAGTGGGTATCTCTAATACGAACTTTAATAGATGCTTGTAAATCAACAGCACCTGCTTCATAAGCTCGTTTTACTTCATCAGCATCAGCAAAAACTGAACCTTCACCTTTTACATTAATGCTTGGTCGAGACATGAAGTATAGACCTAAAACCATATCTTGTGATGGCACAATAATCGGGTCACCATTCGCAGGTGATAACACGTTATTAGTAGACATCATCAATGAACGCGCTTCTAATTGCGCTTCCAAACTTAACGGAACGTGTACAGCCATCTGATCGCCATCGAAATCGGCGTTATATGCAGCACAAACCAACGGATGCAATTGAATAGCTTTACCTTCAATCAATACGGGCTCGAAAGCTTGAATACCTAATCTATGCAATGTTGGCGCACGGTTAAGCAATACAGGATGCTCGCGAATAACTTCATCTAAAATATCCCAAACAATCGCCTCTTCCATTTCAACCATTTTCTTGGCTGCTTTAATGGTTGATGCTAAACCACGACGCTGTAGCTTACTAAAAATGAATGGTTTAAATAGCTCTAAAGCCATTTTTTTCGGCAAGCCACATTGATGTAGCTTCAAACTTGGGCCAACCACAATAACGGAACGACCTGAATAATCAACACGTTTACCTAATAAGTTTTGACGGAAACGACCACCTTTACCTTTAATCATATCAGCTAAAGATTTTAATGGGCGCTTGTTAGAGCCAACAATAGCGCGTCCACGACGACCATTATCTAACAAGGCATCAACCGCTTCTTGTAACATACGTTTTTCATTGCGCACAATAATATCTGGCGCGTTTAAATCTAATAAACGTTTTAGACGGTTATTACGGTTAATAACACGACGATATAAATCATTTAAATCAGAAGTCGCAAAACGCCCGCCTTCTAGTGGCACTAATGGGCGAAGATCTGGTGGCAATACTGGAAGTACAGTTAAGATCATCCACTCTGGTTTATTTGAAGAGTTAGCGAAATCAGTTAAAACTTTTAAACGCTTAGTTAGTTTTTTAATTTTAGTTTCTGAGTTAGTATTAGGCAATTCACTGCGAATTTCCTCTATCTCGATATCTAAATTAATTTCTTTTAATAAACGAAGGACAGCTTCAGCACCCATCATGGCTTCAAATTCATCACCATATTCTTCAATAGCATCAAGATAAGCTTCTTCTGTTAATAGCTGGTTCTTTTCCAAACCAGTCATACCAGGATCAACAACTACATAAGCTTCAAAATAAAGTACGCGCTCAATTTCACGTAAAGTCATATCTAATAATAAGCCAATACGTGACGGTAATGATTTCAAATACCAAATATGAGCAACTGGACAAGCCAATTCAATATGCCCCATACGCTCACGACGTACGCGAGTTAAAGTAACTTCAACGCCACATTTTTCACAAACAACACCACGGTGTTTTAAACGTTTGTATTTACCACACAAACATTCATAGTCTTTAATAGGGCCGAAAATTTTCGCACAGAACAAACCATCACGCTCTGGTTTTGAAGTACGATAGTTAATGGTTTCTGGTTTCTTAACCTCACCAAAAGACCATGAACGAATATCTTCAGGCGATGCTAGTTTAATACGTAAAGCATCGAAGTCACCAGCATGTGGGTCTTTCTTTACTTGGGATAATATGTCTTTCATCATTACCATTTTATTATTGCTCCTTTAACTAGGATCAAAATTTATAGGGCGATTGCTGCGTTAAAATTTCATTCAAAATCCTCATTTACAGTTATTAACTAACCGTAAGTCCCCGTGAAAACGGGGGATTTGATTTTTCATTCAATTTTGCCTTGCACTCTCCTCTCTAAATTTTGACCTTTGCAGTCAATTTTTCTTGTTTTCATGGATCCCGGATAATGACTTCGTCATTTCCGGGACGACGATAACGTCAGCTATCGCCGCCCCCTTAATTGTGTTCTAATCGTTTTCCAAGGTCATGTCGATACCTAATGCTCGCACCTCTTTAACCAATACGTTAAAGGCTTCTGGCATACCGGCATCCATACGATGATCACCGTCGACAATATTTTTATACATACGTGTACGACCATTCACATCATCTGACTTAACAGTTAACATTTCTTGCAATGTGTAAGATGCACCATAAGCTTCTAATGCCCATACCTCCATCTCACCGAAACGCTGACCACCAAACTGAGCTTTACCACCCAATGGTTGCTGCGTAACCAAGCTATATGAACCTGTTGAACGCGCATGCATTTTGTCATCAACTAAGTGATTTAGTTTTAACAAATACATATAACCAACAGTCGCTTGACGATCAAACTTATCACCAGTACGACCATCGTATAACCATGTTTGACCATTTTCAGGCAAATCAGCTAGCTTTAATAACTCTTTAATACGTGTTTCAGATGCACCATCAAATACCGGTGTTGCCATAGGCACACCACCTTCAAGGTTTTTCGTCAAACGTAAGAATTCTTTTTCATTTAACGCATCAACATCAAATTTAACACCCGGTGCAACATCATAGATTTGATTGACATATTTGCGAAGCTCATCAGTAGTGGCTTGTTGTTTGACCATTCTACCAATTTTTTCACCCAATCCTTTTGCTGCCCACCCTAAATGTGTCTCTAAAACCTGACCGATGTTCATACGAGATGGCACACCTAGCGGGTTTAATACGATATCAACTGGACGACCATCTTCTAAATGAGGCATATCTTCAACAGGAACAATAGTAGAAATAACACCCTTGTTACCATGACGACCTGCCATTTTATCACCCGGTTGGATGCGACGCTTCACAGCTAAATAAACTTTAACAACTTTTAGAACACTTGGTGCTAAATCATCACCTTGTAATAACTTTTCACGAAGCTCTTCTAAACGTGACTGTTGTTCTTTATGAAGGTTTTCATAACGTTCTTTAGCAAATTCGATACGTTTTTGTGCCTCTTCATCTTTAACAGTGATATCAAACCAAAGTGTTTTATTCATGTCGTTTAAAACTTCTTTAGTTAACGCTGTGCCAGACTTAACACCTTTAGGTCCGCCAGAAGCTGCTTGACCAGCTAATACTTTTTCTAGACCTTCAAATAATGCATCTTCACGAATACGCAATTCATCGTTAATATCTTTACGGATACGGTCCATTTCATCTTGTTCAATAGCAATGGCACGACCATCTTTTTTCACACCATCTCTTGTAAAAACGCGAACGTCAATAACAGTACCCACAACACCTGGTGAAACGCGCAATGATGAATCTTTCACATCTGATGCTTTTTCACCAAAAATCGCCCGTAGCAATTTTTCTTCAGGTGATAATTGTGATTCGCCTTTAGGGGTTACTTTACCCACTAAAATATCACCAGCAGTTACTTGCGCACCAACATAGACAATACCGTGATCATCAAGTTTACCTAAAGCGCCTTCACCAACATTAGGAATATCAGCAGTAATTTCTTCTGGTCCTAATTTTGTATCACGCGCCACACAAGTTAATTCTTGAATATGGATGCTTGTAAAACGATCTTCTTCCACTAAACGCTCGGAAATCATAATCGAATCTTCGTAGTTATAACCACTCCAAGGCATAAAGGCTACCAATAAGTTTTGGCCTAAAGCTAGTTCACCCAAATCTGTTGAAGGACCATCAGCCAATACATCATTGGCTTCAACCTTATCACCAACTTGAACGATTGGATGTTGGTTGATACAAGTGTTTTGGTTAGAGCGAGTAAACTTAGTTAATGTATAAATATCTACATCAATCTTATCTTCATTATTCGCTTCTTCTGGATTAACACGAACCACTATACGTGACGCGTCGACAGAATCAATAATACCACCACGTTTAGCTGTTACCGTTACACCTGAATCGACAGCAACTGTATGCTCCATGCCTGTGCCCACTAAAGGCTTATCAGGACGAATGGTTGGAACCGCTTGACGTTGCATGTTTGATCCCATTAATGCACGGTTAGCATCATCATGCTCCAAGAACGGAATCAATGATGCCGCTACAGAAACAATTTGACGTGGAGAAACATCAATATAAGAAACTTTTTCTGGTGTGACAGAAGTAAATTCACCACGGTGACGCACAGAAACTAAATCACCTGTTAGGCGACCTTCATCATCAGTGTCACTCGTTGCTTGAGCGATATTATATTCACCCTCTTCAATCGCAGATAAGTAATCAACTTCATCAGTTACCTTACCATCAACAACGCGACGATATGGACTTTCTAAGAAACCATAATAATTTGTGCGCGCATATGTTGCTAGCGAGTTAATCAAACCAATATTTGGACCCTCTGGCGTTTCAATAGGACAAACACGACCATAATGCGTTGGATGCACATCTCGCACCTCAAAACCAGCACGATCACGTGTCAAACCACCTGGCCCTAATGCAGAAATACGACGTTTATGAGTAATTTCTGATAAAGGATTATTTTGATCCATAAATTGTGATAATTGACTTGAACCAAAAAATTCTTTCATCGCTGCAACAACAGGTTTCGCGTTAACTAAATCTTGCGGCATTAAATCATCGCTATCTACAAGACTTAAGCGATCACGAACAGCACGTTCAACACGAACCAAACCAACACGAAATTGGTTTTCTGTCATTTCACCAACACAACGGACACGACGATTACCCAAGTGATCAATATCATCCACATGGCCACGGCCATCACGAATGTCGACTAAATGTTGTAGTACAGCTACGATATCTTCTTTATCTAGAACACCAGAACCTTTAACCTCTTCACGACCTAAGCGTCGGTTGAACTTCATACGACCGACTTCAGATAAATCATAGCGATCAGCATCAAAAAATAAGCTTTGGAATAAAGATTCAGCCGCTTCTTTAGTTGGTGGTTCGCCTGGACGCATAATACGATAGATTTCAACTAAAGCTTCAAGCTCATTAGTCGAACGATCTAAACGCAAAGTACGAGAAATATAAGGACCACATTCAATTTCATTAATATATAAAATCTGGAAAGTCTTAATATGCAATTTACGGAATTGCTCAATCATTTCTTCAGTGATTTCAGTGTTAGCTGGATATAAAACTTCTCCAGTATCTGTATCAATTATATCTTCGCCTAAAGCTCTACCGATTAAATACATATCCGGTAAATTTAATTTTTCAACACCCGCTTGTTCTAATAAACGAATATGACGACCTGAAATACGACGACCTTCTTCAACAATAACTTTGCCATCACGATCGGCAATTGTCATTGAAGCAATTTCACCACGTAAGCGTGAAGGTACTAAGTCTAACTGGATACCTTCAGCTTCCATAGTTACAGTATCATTTTCATAAAACATTTTTAAAATGTCTGATGTTGTATAACCTAAAGCACGCAAAATAATCGTTGCTGGCAGTTTACGACGTCGATCGATACGCACAAACACACAATCTTTAGGGTCAAATTCAAAATCTAACCATGAACCACGGTAAGGAATAATTCTGGCAGAAAATAATAATTTACCAGATGAGTGTGTTTTACCTTTATCGTGCTCAAAACAAACGCCAGGTGAACGGTGTAATTGTGAAACCATCACACGTTCAGTACCATTAATAATTAAACTAGCCGTGTCTGTCATTAAAGGCATCTCACCCATAAAAACTTCTTGCTCTTTAATTTCTTTAACTTGCGCATTTTCTTTTTTAATATCTTTATCATACATGACTAAGCGCAATTTAACTTTTAACGGTGCAGCATAAGTAATGCCACGAATCTTACATTCTGCTTCATTAAATACTGGTTTACCTAATGTGTAACCAACGTATTCAAGCTGAGTTGTTCCAGAATAACTAGTAATTGGAAATACAGATGAAAACGCTGCATGCAAACCAACAAGATCACGATCTTCTGGTTTAACGCCTTGTTGTAAAAAGCGCTTATAAGAATCTGCTTGAATTTTTGTAAGCTTTGGAATATCAAGAACACCTGCATGGCCTTTACCTAGAACTAGGCGCGCACGTTCTTGAAGTGGATAGGGAGCAGATCTTTTAGTTAGTTGGGTAGTGACTTGTTCCATATATTTATACCTTATTAGTTATTCATTCTTCTATACAAACTAATGAGAAAGCAAACTTCTTTGTTAAAGCGCTCTTCAAAATACTCATTTATGTTCATATAAACTGCGCTTGTTCATCGCGCCTTGCCTCGAATTTCATCTTTCTCATTAGTCTCACCAATATTAAAGTGCACTATTCTTGATAATTCTCAGCCCAAAATAAATCTTAAATGTTTTTTGTGTCTTTACAGACGACAAAAGGCCGGCAAAAAATTATCTATTTTTCACCAGCCACAAGTGTGTTGTCTGAGTTGACTATTTAACGTCAACAGCAGCACCAGCTTCTTCAAGCTGTTTCTTGATGTCTTCAGCTTCGTCTTTGCTTACGCCTTCTTTAATTGGCGCAGGTGCACCTTCAACTAGTTCTTTAGCTTCTTTTAAGCCAAGACCTGTGATACCGCGAATTGCTTTAATAACAGCAATTTTGTTAGAACCAAAGCTTGTCATGACAACGTCAAACTCTGTTTTCTCTTCAGCAGCACCAGCATCACCACCAGCAGCAGGACCGGCAACAGCAACAGCTGCAGCAGCAGTTACGCCGAATTTTTCTTCCATTGCAGATACTAAATCACAAACATCCATAACACTCATGTCAGCAATTGCGTCTAAAATTTCTTCTTTTGATAAAGCCATGTTGGCCTCCTTATTTATTATAAAAGTTAATTAATTCGTTAGCCTTCTTTCTTTTGGTCAGCAACGTTTGATATCACACGCACTATACGGCCTGGAATATCGTTTGTAGTACGTACAAACTTCGCTACTGGAGCTTTCATTACACTCATTAATTGCGCAATAGCTTCGTCGTATGTTGGTAAAGATGCAACAGCAGCTAAACTATCAGCAGCGTAATAATCACTTCCGATTGCAATAGCACGCACCTCTAAGGCATCATGATCTTTCATGAAGTCTTTTAACACACGAGCACCCACTCCAGGCGCATCTTGAGAGATAACCAAAATATTAGGACCAACCAATGCCTTGTCTAGGCAAGCAAAATCTGTATCGGCAACAGCACGACGAACTAAAGTATTACGAACGATACGAACAAAAAGTCCATGCTCACGCGCTTTAGTACGAAGATCTGTAAGCTCTGACACAGTTAAGCCACGATAATCAGCAACAACTGTTGAAACTGCATCTGCCATGACAGCAGAAAGATCCGCAACAATTGCTTTTTTATCTTCTAGGTTTAACGGCATAGCCATTCTCCTTTCATTGTTACCAAGATATTTTAAATAAAACATCCACCTTGTTGGTGACAGCAAAAGCAATATCCTTACATAACTCTTACTGCACCGTCTGCGTAGGGATTTTAATTAAGCAGTTTCTCCATAAAATCCAAATTTATAGGGCGATAACTTTGTTAAAACCTCATTCAAAACCCTCATTTACTAACTTGTAAACTGCGGCTTTTCATTCGGTTTTGCCTCGTTCTCACCCCTCTAAATTTTGATTGGCTTTTACTCGAACTACCCCTACGGTCTTCGACAGTGCTTTATATTCTTGTAAATAAAAAAGACCTGTCAAAAATTTTTCCCTTCACCAAGCAATCTTGTCACCTGAGAAGAGAAAGAAAAATATTATTCTACTGTTGAAATATCAACAGTCACACCAACACCCATCGTAGATGACAATGTTAATTTCTTTAAAAAGATACCTTTCGCTGAAGCAGGCTTAGCTTTGTTTAAATCTATTAATAAAGCCTGTAAGTTTCTCTTAATATCTGCATCGTCAAAAGAAGCCTTACAAAGAGAACAGTGAATAATACCATTTTTATCATTACGGTAACGAACCTGACCAGCTTTAGCATTCTTAACAGCTTCGGCAACGTTTGGTGTTACAGTTCCTACTTTAGGGTTAGGCATTAAACCACGCGGGCCTAAAATTGTACCTAGCTGACCAACGAAACGCATGGTATCTGGTGCTGCAATCACAACGTCGAAATCCAAATTACCACCTTTAATGCTGGCTACTAAATCTTCAGTACCAACAATATCCGCACCAGCTTCTTTAGCAGCTTCGGCAGCTGCACCTTGAGCAAACACTGCTACGCGAACAGTTTTACCGTTACCAGCTGGTAATACAGTTGCACCACGAACGTTTTGATCTGATTTACGTGCATCAATTCCTAAGTTCACAGCAACATCGATGCTTTCATCAAACTTAGCACTGGCACATTTTTTCACTAAAGCAACTGCTTCATCAAAAGAATACGCTTTTAATGGATCAATCTCGGCCATTGCCTTTCTTCTTTTTGAAATACCCATTACGCTACTCCTTCTACATCGACACCCATACTACGCGCAGTACCTGCAATTGTACGAATCGCAGCATCTTCACTAGCAGCTGTAAGATCAGGTTCTTTGATTTTCGCAATTTCAAGCAATTGTTCGCGTGTGATCTTGCCTACTTTATTTGTGTTAGGCTCACCAGAACCTTTAGCAAGCTTCAATGCTTTCAGAATTAAAACAGCAGCAGGTGGTGTTTTAGTGATAAAAGTAAAGCTACGATCCGCATACACAGTAATCACAACAGGAATAGGTAAACCTTTTTCCACGTTTTGCGTTTTCGCATTAAATGCTTTACAGAATTCCATAATGTTCACACCATGTTGACCTAATGCAGGACCAACTGGTGGACTTGGATTAGCCTCACCGGCTTTAACTTGCAGGCTGATTGAGCCCGTTACTTTTTTTGCCATGTTTATATCTCCTGAGTTCAAGCGTATATACTATCAAGCTTTTGAGAAATGCGATTTTTTTGTTAAAAATTCTCTCAAAAACTTTTTATATACTCCTCATTGTTTTTAAATACCGATCACACTTTTTGGCTTGCGTGACCAGCCCATACTTTTAATTAACTTTTTTCTACTTGATCAAATTCTAATTCAACAGGTGTTGCACGACCAAAAATCGACACAGATACTCGCAAACGGTTTTTATCATAATTAACATCTTCAACCGTTGCATCAAAATCTGCAAATGGTCCATCAGTAACACGAACCACTTCACCAGCTTCAAATAATACTTTTGGACGCGGCTTAGTTTCGCCTTCCTCAACCAAACGCAAGATAGATTTAGCATCTGCATCTGTAATCGGGCTAGGCTTACCTGAGCTACCACCAATAAAACCAATCACGCGCGGCACTTCTCTAACAAGATGCCAAGTGTGATCGTCAAGTTCCATTCTTACTAACACATAACCTGGAAAAATTTTACGTTCACTTTTACGTTTTTTTCCGTTACGCATTTCAATAACTTCTTCAGTTGGCACAAGTATTTCTTCGAACTTGTCTTCCATGCCCGCAAGCTGAATACGATCTTTTAATAACTGCACCACACGGTTCTCATAACCTGAATAGGCCTGAACAATAAACCAACGTTTATCACCAGTCGAATCAAACATTTCTTGTTCTGCCACGTCTGCCCCCTTTACGATACAATTTTACCAATAAACCATAAGAAGAATGTATCCACTCCCCAAATGACTATCGATATAACAATTACAATCGCAATAATAATCATTGTCATGCGCACCGCTTCTTGTCTTGTTGGCCATACAACCTTGCGTAACTCAACACGCACTGATTGTAAAAAGTGACGGGCGCGCACCCCTTGTGAAGTCGTTGCTAGAACACCTAGCACAACACAAGCCACTAAAATTCCAACTGAGGCACGAATAGTATCTGGTACAGCAACATACATATAATTTGCCACTATTCCAGCAGCCAAAATTAAAATAGCTAAGGTCCATTTAATAATATTTGAACCTACATTGTTCTTTTCTATAATTGGCTGGCTTTTTGCCATCGTTTACCTCTATATTCCTTTAATCATTGTAGATATTGGCAGGCCAGGAGGGACTCGAACCCCCAACCCTCGGTTTTGGAGACCGATGCTCTACCAATTGAGCCACTGGCCTATCACTACAACGCAAAAAACGTGCTCCAGGTTTTAGACCCGAAACACGTTGCAATTACTTAAGATTATTATTCGATAATCTTAGAAACAACACCAGCACCTACTGTGCGGCCACCTTCACGAATCGCAAATCGTAAACCTTCTGTCATCGCAATCGGTGCAATAAGCTCAACTTTTACTGAGATATTATCACCTGGCATTACCATTTCAACGCCTTCTGGTAACTCAACCGCACCAGTAACGTCTGTTGTTCTGAAGTAGAACTGTGGACGGTAACCTTTAAAGAATGGTGTGTGACGACCACCCTCTTCTTTACTCATCACATAAATTTCTGCTTCAAATTTTGTGTGTGGCTTAACTGAACCTGGCTTAGCTAATACTTGACCACGCTCAACTTCTTCACGCTTTGTACCACGCAATAAAACACCCACGTTATCACCAGCTTGACCTTCGTCAAGTAGCTTACGGAACATCTCAACACCTGTACAAGTTGTTTTTTGTGTGTCTTTAATACCAACAATTTCAATTTCGTCACCAACATGCACGATACCTGTTTCAATACGACCTGTTACAACTGTACCACGACCTGAAATTGAGAACACATCTTCAATTGGCATTAAGAAATCTTTATCTGTTTCACGAGCTGGATCATTGAAATACTCATCCATTGTTTTCGCAAGTTTAACAACTGATGGCGCACCAATATCTGATGTATCACCTTCAAGTGCTTTTAATGCTGAACCAACAACGATTGGTGTATCATCACCCGGGAAATCATAGCTGCTTAATAAATCACGAACTTCCATTTCTACAAGCTCTAATAATTCAGCATCATCAACCATATCAGCTTTATTTAAGTAAACAACGATTTGTGGCACACCAACTTGGCGAGCTAAAACGATATGTTCACGTGTTTGAGGCATTGGGCCGTCTGCTGCTGAACAGACTAAAATCGCGCCGTCCATTTGAGCCGCACCGGTAATCATGTTTTTAACATAATCCGCGTGACCCGGGCAATCCACGTGCGCATAATGGCGCTTGTCTGTTTCATATTCTACGTGTGATGTTGCAATGGTAATACCACGTGCACGCTCTTCTGGCGCCTTATCAATGTTACTGAAGTCAATCGCTTCACCACCAAACGCTTCTGCTAAACATTTTGTTAATGCTGCTGTTAACGTTGTTTTACCGTGATCAACGTGACCAATTGTACCCACGTTTAAGTGGGGTAGATTACGCTCAAATTTTTCTTTTGCCATGTCTGACTCCTAAAAACACAAAACATTATCATTTGAAATATCCAATTTATAGTGCGATAACTGCGTTAAAATCTCAATCAAAGTCCTCATTTACGCTTTATGTAAACTCCGGCTTTTCATTCGATTTTGCCTTGTTCTCACCTCTCTAAATTTGATATTTCCACCTCTTTTCTACATCCAAGTGCTCTCTAAACAACACCTGGAGCCCATAACTGGAGTTGAACCAGCGACCTCTTCCTTACCAAGGAAGTGCTCTACCACTGAGCTATATGGGCAAGTTCAAAATCTATAAGACAATCAACAAATAATGATCTTGTCTTTATAAATGCAAATCTTAAATCCATAGCCTTAATTAGTAAGCGGGTGATGGGAATCGAACCCACACCATCAGCTTGGAAGGCTGAGGTTCTACCGTTGAACTACACCCGCACAAATAATACGGCCTTCCTTAAAAACGATCTTTTAAGCAAGCCCTTTATCTTGCGATCCAGCCAAATAGAGCTTCTTTCATTAATTCAAGTGGAGGGGGGAGGATTCGAACCTCCGAAGGCTGAGCCGCCAGATTTACAGTCTGGTCCCTTTGACCGCTCGGGAACCCCTCCAAATTTAGCTCGCCATTGTGCGCTAAGTCAAAGCCAGAGTCAACAGTTGTTTACAAGAAATTTACTAAAAAAAGAAAGAATTAGATATGGGCGGATTTTTTACAATATTTAAGATGATATTCTGGTTTATAAATGCGCTGATTTGTACGTTAAATACAAACCAGACCATCAACAAGACACCTGAAGCAAACTATTTACAAGGATCATGCATGGCATGACAGGCGCTTAGCACTTCGACCCACCTCTGGAGAGACAGCAAGCGCTCTTTTTCTGCTAGACACACATAATCTCGAACGAGAGCAACCAGGCCCAAACTTAAACCCAATCTTTTCCGTCTTTTTCCAGTCAGTCGGTACAAACCTACCCGGCTTAATAACCACTCCTTTTTTATAGGAGAACTGACACGAATCCAGCACATCATCCTTTGCACCATCTCTAGCAATATATACAGCATGTGGCACATAACTACCATCGTAATGCCCCTCAAGAAAACCCTTTGCAATAGGCTTTAATATACTCAAATGGTATGCATCCAATTTATCTTCCAACTCCTGCAACCCAAAACGAAACTCCACCTGCTTTTTAAAAGGCCTTCCAGTTACCAAATAAACACCATCTTTACTAATAACAAAAAGTGAGCCTGCATTGCTAGCATTAAAATCCTGAGGTGACCTAACCTGTCTCGGCTGGGGTGTTGATGGAGCCCTTGGAGCACCAACAACCTCTCCCGTTTTAAAATCAATGTCCATATACGAACCATCTGTTGCATCCGAGCAACGAGAGGAAACCGAGGCACAGAAACTCCTCCTAGGTGTAACAAACCCGTCCTCATCACCCTCAGCAAACATATCAAGCTCTGGTTCATACACAACACTAGCAATAACCTTCTTGCTTAAAATCTGCGGGGCTGACTTACTTTGTGGTGCTGATACCAACTTGCTTTTCACCTGATTGACGCCAGGATCTGACTGAGACCTAACAATGCTCGCCTCATGATGCCTTCCAAGTATTTCCGCCTTAGCCTTTCGCTGACCCTTACTGGCAAACAAGCCCGTAAATCTATTCCAGCTTCTTTTGATCCCTCTAGATACACTGCGACCGAAATCTTTTAATCTGCTAAAAAAACTCATGACCATCCCTCCTGTCTATCGTAGATTTTACTAGTTAACGACCTACTTTACCTACACTAAAGAAAATCAAGCAAAAAGTCAAATAAGTGTTTGTTTTACAAGGGAATTTAAGGTTCCCTTAAGGTTCGCTAAAGACTATTTTAAGAAAAGAGGTGGGCACGTGAAAGAATCAAAGGGTTAGGTGACTCTTAGAAGAGGGGGTATATCAAACACGAGTTTCGCACTTGCCCAAAACTAGATCAATAATGCCTGCATTTTTATAGTGATCGCTCGCTTAATAATCTGCCAGTTTTGTTCGTAAAGGGTTATTTTTTCTAAACACCTTCGTCGATGCTG
>Ga0213840_1000260_pt1 | contig 108918 bp, 107 predicted proteins | sample SWPATP22_FD_160132 | JGI IMG/M metagenome (GOLD analysis project Ga0213840, IMG submission 160132) | Coastal seawater microbial communities from Marineland, Florida, United States - SWPA TP2 #2 | ecosystem: Environmental > Aquatic > Marine > Coastal | place: USA: Florida | collected 2016-08-14 | reverse complement strand
TGGCACCGACCATATCCGCCACACCCATGACATCAAGCGCAACGCGTTCACCCGCGGCGAGCCGGAACATGGCGCGGAATTCGCCGAGGACCTGATCTCGGTCATCAACCTGCACGACCCGTCGACCATCGCCGCCGTCATCGTCGAGCCGGTCGCCGGCTCCACCGGCGTGCTGATCCCGCCGAAGGGTTATCTGAAGCGGCTGCGCGAGATCTGCGACCAGCACGGCATCCTCTTGATCTTCGACGAGGTCATCACCGGCTTCGGCCGTCTCGGCACGCCGTTCGCGACCGATTATTTCGATGTCGTTCCCGACATGATCACCACGGCCAAGGGCATCACCAGCGGCGTTGTGCCGATGGGGGCGGTGTTCTGCTCGTCGGACATCTACAACGCCTTCATGACCGGGCCGGAGAACATGATCGAGCTGTTCCACGGCTATACCTATTCGGCCCATCCGCTGGCCTGCGCGGCGGCGCTCGGGACGCTCGACACCTACGAAGAAGAGGGCCTGCTGACCCGGGCCGCCGATCTCGGCTCCTACTGGGAGGACGCGGTCCATTCGCTGAAGGATTGCCCGAATGTCATCGACATCCGCAATCTCGGCCTGATCGGCGCAATCGAACTCGAGCCGATAGCCGGCGCGCCGACCAAGCGCGCCTTCTCGGCCTTCCTCGAAGCCTATGAAAAGGGCCTGTTGATCCGCACCACCGGCGACATCATCGCGCTGTCGCCGCCGCTGATCATTTCAAAGGCGCAGATCGACGAGCTGTTCGGCACGCTGCGCGATGTCCTGAACACAATTCAATAACAGACAAGAAGAAACGCCGGAGAACGGGATGGAAACGATTCAGAATGCTATCAACGGGGCGCTGGTCACCTCGTCCTCCGCGCGCTCGCAGCCGGTGTTCAACCCGGCGACCGGCGAGGAAAGCGCCGTCCTGCCGCTGTCGACCGCATCCGAACTGAACGACGCGGTCGCCGCCGCCAAGGCCGCGCTGCCGGGCTGGAGCAACATGCCGCCGCTGAAGCGCGCGCGCTACATGTTCAAGTTCAAGGAAATGCTCGACGCGCATGCCGCCGACATCGCCCGCGCCATCTCGAAGGAGCACGGCAAAACGCATGACGACGCGATGGGCGAGGTCGCGCGCGGCATCGAGGTGGTCGAGTTCGCCTGCGGCATTCCGCATCTGTTGAAGGGCGAGTTCTCGCGCAATGTCGGTCCGGCGATCGATTCCTACGCCGACCGCCAGCCGCTCGGCGTCGTCGCCGGCATCACGCCGTTCAACTTCCCGGCCATGGTGCCGCTGTGGATGTATCCGGTGGCGATCGCCTGCGGAAACACCTTCATCTTGAAGCCATCGGAACGCGACCCGTCCGCGCCGATGCTGGTCTATGACCTCTTCAGACAAGCCGGTTTCCCGGACGGCGTCCTCAATGTCGTGCATGGCGACAAGGAAGTCGTCGACGCGATCCTCGACCATCCGGACATCAAGGCCGTCTCCTTCGTCGGCTCGACGCCGATCGCGCACTATGTCTATTCGCGCGGCACGGCCGCCGGAAAGCGTGTGCAGGCGCTGGGTGGCGCAAAGAACCACATGGTGGTGATGCCCGACGCCGACATGGACAAGGCCGCCGATGCGCTGATGGGCGCCGGCTACGGTTCGGCCGGTGAACGCTGCATGGCGATCTCGGTCGCGGTCCCCGTCGGCGAGGAGACCGCCGACAGGCTGGTTTCCGCGCTGAAGCCCAAGGTCGAGGCGCTGAAGATCGGCCCGGCGACCGATTCCGAAGCGGAGATGGGTCCGCTGGTCACCAAGCAGGCCCAGGAGCGGGTGCTCGGCTATATCGACAAGGGCGTAGAGGAAGGCGCGGAGCTCGTGGTCGACGGGCGCGGCTTCTCGCTGCAGGGCTACGAGAACGGCTATTTCGTCGGCGGCACGCTGTTCGACCGCGTGACGACCGACATGACGATCTACAAGGAAGAGATCTTCGGCCCGGTCCTGTCCGTCGTGCGCACCAATTCCTACGAGGAAGCCGTGTCAATGATCGACAAGCACGAATATGGCAACGGCACCGCGATCTTCACCCGAAACGGCGACGCGGCGCGCGATTTCGCCGACCGTATTGAGGTCGGCATGGTCGGCGTCAATGTTCCGATCCCGGTGCCGGTGGCCTATCATTCCTTTGGCGGCTGGAAGCGGTCGCTCTTCGGCGACCACTCGATCTACGGGCCGGAAGGCATACGCTTCTACACAAGGCTGAAGACGGTCACGACGCGCTGGCCCGACGACATCCACGAGGGGGCGGTGTTTACGTTCCCGAGCATGAAGTGATCGAATGTGGGGTGCGATGAACAGTACGGCTCAGGCACGCGTCATTCCGGACGGACTGCGGCGTAGCCGCACGGTCCGATCCGGAATCCAGCGACCAAGCCGCGCGTCAGCGCGACCATTCATTGACACGGTGCGGGCGAACGCCCGCGCTGACACGCTGGATTCCGGATCGGCTCGCGGCTTTGCCGCGCTTGTCCGGAATGACGGCGGGTTGGCCTAACGAAAAGGAGAGCACCATGGCGGCACCGGGCGAAAATCTCAGGATCAACGGGGACCGGCTGTGGGACTCGCTGATGGAAATGGCGAAGATCGGCCCCGGCGTCGCCGGCGGCAACAATCGCCAGACGGTCACCGACGAGGACGGCGAGGGCCGCAAGCTTTTCCAGAAATGGTGCGAGGACGCCGGCTGCACGATGGGCGTCGACACGATGGGCAACATGTTCATGACGCGCGAAGGCGCGGACCCCGACGCGCTGCCCGTCTATGTCGGCTCGCACCTCGACACCCAGCCGACCGGCGGCAAATATGACGGTGTGCTCGGCGTGCTCGCCGGTCTCGAGATCGTCCGCACGCTGAACGATCTCGGCATCAAGACGAAACACCCGATCGTCGTCACCAACTGGACCAACGAGGAAGGCACGCGCTTCGCGCCGGCCATGCTCGCCTCCGGCGTCTTCGCCGGCATCCACGAGCAGGACTGGGCCTATGACCGCGAGGACGCCAAGGGCAAGAAGTTCGGCGACGAACTGGCCCGCATCGGCTGGAAGGGCGACGAGGAAGTCGGCGCCCGCAAGGACAAGATGAAGGCCTTCTTCGAACTGCATATCGAGCAGGGCCCGATCCTCGAGGCCGAAGAGAAGGATATCGGCGTCGTCACGCACGGGCAGGGCCTCTCCTGGACGCAGGTGACCATCACCGGCAAGGACGCCCATACCGGCTCCACGCCGATGCCGATGCGCAAGAATGCCGGGCTCGGCATGGCCAAGGTGCTGGAACTGGTCGACGAGATCGCCTGGAGTCATGCGCCGCATGCCGTTGGCGCGGCGGGCCATATCGACGTCTACCCGAATTCGCGCAACGTGATCCCCGGCAAGGTCGTCTTCACGGTCGACTTCCGCTCGCCGGATCTCGCCGTCATCACCGACATGGAAGAACGGCTGAAGATCGGCGCGAAGGAAATCTGCGACGAGATGGGCCTCGGCATCGAATTCGAAAAGGTCGGCGGCTTCGACCCGGTCGAGTTCGACCATGATTGCGTCAAGGCGATCCGCGACGCGGCAGACCGGCTCGGCTACTCGCATCGCGACATCATCTCCGGCGCCGGCCACGACGCCTGCTGGATCAACCGCGTCGCTCCGACCGCGATGGTCATGTGCCCCTGCGTCGACGGCCTGAGCCATAACGAGGCCGAGGAAATCTCCCTCGAATGGGCGCGGGCAGGGGCCGACGTGCTGTTCCATGCCGTGGTGGAGACTGCGGGAATCGTGGAGTGAATTGTTGACGGGAACCAACGTCGTATCGCTGAAGGAAACCGACGAGCAGCGATTGCGCGTCGACCTCGCGGCCGCCTTGCGGCTGGCGGCGCGCAACGACTGGCACGAGGGTGTTGCCAATCACTTTTCGGCGGCGGTTTCCTCCGACGGACGCAAATTCCTCGTCAATCCGCGCTGGAAGCATTTCTCGATGGCGAAGGCGTCGGAACTGCTGCTGGTCGATGCCGACGATCCCGACACGATGAAACGGCCCGACGCCCCGGATCCGTCCGCATGGTCGATCCATTCGGCGATCCACCGCCGCCTGCCGCATGCGCGCGTCGCCCTGCATCTGCATCCGCCCTATGCGACGACACTCGCGACTCTGAAGGACTCGACGATCTACCCGATCGACCAGGTGACGGCGCGGTTCTTCCGCCGCATCGCCTATGACATGAATTTCGGCGGTATCGCGACGCAGGAAGCCGAGGGCGAGCGGATCGCCGCCTCGATCGGCAACCACTCCGCCGTCATGATGGCCAATCACGGCGTGACCACCGTGGCGCCGACCGTCGCCGAGGCCTTCGACGCCATGTATCATCTGGAACGCGCCGCGCGGCAGATGGTGCTCGCCTACCAGACCGGCCGGCCGCTCGCCATCATGAGTGACGATCTGGCGGAAGCGACCGCGCGCGAATGGGACGTCTACAAGGACGCCGAGCATGCCCATTTCGCTGAAATGAAGCGCACTCTGGATCGCGAGGATCCATCCTATGCCGATTGAGGCAGCAGCCGAAACGAACGAACACGGGAGAAGCCGATGACCGCAACCATCATCAAGAACGGAACCGTCGTTACCGCCGACCTGACCTACAAGGCGGACGTCAAGATCGAGGACGGCGTGATCGTCGAGATCGGGCCGAACCTGTCGGGCGGCGAGGAGCTGGACGCGACGGGCTGCTACGTCATGCCGGGCGGCATTGATCCGCATGTCCACCTCGAAATGCCCTTCATGGGCACCTATTCGGCCGACGATTTCGAGAGCGGAACGCGCGCGGGCCTCGCGGGCGGCACCACCATGGTCGTCGATTTCTGCCTGCCGGATCCGGGCCAGTCGCTGCTGGATGCGCTGAAGCGCTGGGACAACAAGTCGACCCGCGCCAATTGCGACTATTCCTTCCACATGGCGATCACCTGGTGGGGCGAGCAGGTCTTCAACGAGATGGAGACGGTGGTTCGCGAGAAGGGCATCAACACCTTCAAGCACTTCATGGCCTACAAGGGCGCGCTGATGGTCAATGACGACGAGATGTTTGCGTCGTTCTCGCGCTGCGCCGAACTGGGCGCGCTGCCGCTCGTCCATGCCGAGAACGGCGACGTCGTCGCAACCATGCAGCAGAAGCTTCTGGCCGAGGGCAATAACGGGCCGGAAGGCCACGCCTATTCGCGGCCCGCCGAGGTGGAGGGCGAGGCGACCAACCGCGCCATCATGATCGCCGACATGGCCGGCGTGCCGGTCTATATCGTCCACACATCCTGCGAGCAGGCGCATGAGGCGATCCGCCGGGCCCGCCAGAACGGCATCCGCGCCTATGGCGAACCGCTGATCCAGCACCTGACGCTCGACGAGAGCGAGTATTTCAACAAGGATTGGGATCATTCCGCGCGCCGCGTCATGAGCCCGCCTTTCCGCAACAAGAAGCACCAGGATTCGCTGTGGGCGGGACTGCAGGCCGGCTCGCTCAGCGTCGTCGCCACCGACCACTGCGCCTTCACGACCGACCAGAAGCGCTACGGCGTCGGCGATTTCACCAAGATCCCGAACGGCACGGGCGGCCTCGAAGACCGGCTGCCGATGCTGTGGACCTATGGCGTCTCGACCGGCCGGCTGACCCCGAACGAATTCGTCGCGGTCACTTCAACGAATATCGCCAAGATCTTGAATATGTACCCGAAAAAGGGTGCAATCCTCGTCGGGGCCGACGCCGATATCGTCGTGCTCGACCCGAACAAGGAAAAGACCATCTCGGCCAAGACCCAGCAGTCGGCGATCGACTACAACGTCTTCGAGGGCAAGCATGTGAAGGGCCTGCCGCGCTTCACCCTCTCGCGCGGCAAGGTGGTCGTCCATGACGGCGAGATCCGCACCGAGGAAGGCCACGGCAAGTTCGTTGCCCGCGAACCGTTCCAGGCGGTCAACACCGCGCTGTCGACCTGGAAGGAACTGGTCGCCCCGCGTCCCGTAGAGCGTACGGGTATTCCGGCGAGCGGGGTGTAAGGACGCGGATGCTTGCACCGGGAAGTTCCATGAATACCGTCATCAAGGCCGACAAACTCAACCTGACCTTCCAGACCAATGACGGTCCGGTGCATGCGCTGTCCAATATCGATCTTGCGATCGACAAGGGCGAGTTCGTCTCGCTGATCGGTCCGTCCGGCTGCGGCAAGACCACGCTTCTGCGCGTCATCGCCGATCTCGAACAGCCGACCGAGGGCACGATCACGGTCAACGGGATGACGCCGGAGGAGGCGCGGCTGAAGCGCGCCTATGGCTATGTCTTCCAGGCGGCGGCGCTGTTTCCCTGGCGCACCATCGCCGACAACATCGCGCTGCCGCTGGAGGTGATGGGCGTCCACAAGGCCGAGCGCGACAAGCGGGTGACCGAGAACCTCGAACTGGTCGATCTCGCGGGCTTCGGCAACAAGTTCCCGTGGCAATTGTCGGGCGGCATGCAGCAGCGGGCCTCGATCGCCCGGGCGCTCGCCGTCCAGCCGGACATGCTGCTGATGGACGAACCCTTCGGCGCGCTCGACGAGATCGTCCGCGACCATCTCAACGAACAGCTTCTGAAGCTCTGGGCGGCAACGAAGAAGACGGTCGTCTTCGTCACCCACTCGATCCCGGAAGCGGTGTTCCTGTCGACCAAGATCGTGGTGATGAGCCCGCGGCCCGGCCGCATCCATGACGTCATCGACTGCGACCTCGGCGAGGATCGCACGCTCGACATCCGCGAGACGCCGGAATTCCTGAAAATCGCCCACCGGGTACGCGACGGGCTGAGGGCAGGGCATGCCTATGAGGGGTAAAGCGAGCTTTCCCGGGCGGCTGCGCCGCCCCCCCTCTGTCGGCTTTGCCGACATCTCCCCCGCAAGGGGGGAGAATGTTGCCCTGCATTTCTCCTTCGGCAATACGCCACAGGCGGCAATTTGGCTGCAACCGTTGCGTCAACCTCCACTCTCCCCCCTTGCGGGGGAGATGTCGCAAAGCGGCAGAGGGGGGGCGGCGCAGCCGTCGGAGGAGGGGTGTCTCCATTGATCCGCGCCCGCATCCTCCCCATCCTCACCGTCGTCGCGGTCATCGTCGCCGTCTGGTATGTCGCCGTGGTGTTCATGAACGCGCCGGTGCAGCGCGACATGGACAAGCGCGCCGGCGTCACCTCGACCACATGGGAACTGGTCGAGAAGACCATGAGCCAGGCGAAGCCGACGCTGCCCGCGCCGCACCAGATCGCCGTCAATTTCTATGAGAACACGTTCCTGCGCAAAGTCACCAGCAAGCGCAGTCTCGTCTACCATTCCTGGGTGACGCTCGCCTCGACGCTGGCCGGTTTCGGCTTCGGCACGGTACTCGGCATCGTCATCGCCGTCGGCATCGTGCACCTGAAGTCACTCGAACGCAGCCTGATGCCGTGGATCATCGCCTCGCAGACGATCCCGATCCTGGCGATCGCGCCGATGGTCATCGTCGTGCTCGGCGCCATCAACATCACCGGGCTCATCCCCAAGGCGCTGATCTCCACCTATCTTTCCTTCTTCCCGGTCACGGTCGGCATGGTGAAGGGGCTGCGCTCGCCGGAAGCCATGCATCTCGACCTGATGCGCACCTACAATGCCTCGCTCGGCCAGACCTTCTGGAAGCTGCGCGTGCCGGCCTCGGTGCCCTATCTCTTCACCTCGATGAAGGTCGCCATCGCGGCGAGCCTCGTCGGCGCGATCGTCGGCGAATTGCCGACAGGTGCGGTTGCCGGCATCGGCGCGAAGTTGCTCGCCGGCTCCTATTACAGCCAGACCATCGACATGTGGGCCGCGCTGTTCGCCGGCTCGATCCTGGCGGCGATGCTGGTCGCCGCCGTGGGGCTCGCATGGCGGGTCGTCAACCGCGCGATGGGCGGGAGACCGATATGACCGGCGTCTCTTCCGTATTTCCGGCTCCGCTCACGTGGTTTCAGAAGCTTCTGTTCGCAGTGACCGTGGTTCTGTTCTTCTTGACCTATCCACTTCTTGAGCCTCCCTACATGTCGGGGCCGCGGTGGTTCGGATTTCTGTTCCTGCCGATGATTCTGATTATGGCGGTTAATTTCTATCGCAGCATACGACGGCACCAGCGGTTGCCGCTTGAATGGCTTGCTGCCGCTTATCTCGTTGCGCAGGTGCCGACTTGTCTTACATCTCTCGATGGCTTTGGGGGCGAGGCACCGCCTCTGAACTACTGGACGACAGTGATTTCCTGCGTAACTGCGGTCTGGCTTTTGAATGAGCTATTGTCTTCGCCTCGATACGATAGCGGGATCGGTTCGCGAATTGCGGCGTTGGTCGTCCCGTTCCTTTTCGGTGCGACCATTCTTTTTCTCTGGGAAGTCATAACGCGCGGCTTCGGCGTGCCCTTCATCCTGCTGCCGCCGCCGTCGGCCATCGGCGCGCGCATCGCCTCGTCTGTGCCGACACTGGCCGCCGACGTGCGCCAGACGATCCTGAAGGCTGTGCTGTTCGGTTATGTCGTCGGCTGCGCGGCCGGTTTCGCCATCGCCATCCTCGCCGACCGGGTCGATTTCCTGCGCCGCGGCCTGCTGCCGATCGGCAATTTCGTCTCGGCGCTGCCGATCATCGGCATCGCGCCGATCATGGTCATCTGGTTCGGCTTCGACTGGCACTCCAAGGCCGCCGTCGTCATCGTGATGACCTTCTTCCCGATGCTGGTGAACACGGTCGCGGGCCTCGGCGCCGCCGGTCACATGGAGCGCGACCTGATGCGCACCTATGCGTCGAACTACTGGCAGACGCTGTTCAAGCTGCGCCTGCCGGCGGCGATGCCCTTCATCTTCAACGCGCTGAAGATCAACTCCACGCTGGCGCTGATCGGCGCGATCGTCGCCGAGTTCTTCGGCACGCCGATCGTCGGCATGGGCTTCCGCATTTCCACCGAGATCGGACGGCTCAACCTCGACATGGTCTGGGCCGAGATCGCGGTTGCCGCGCTCGCTGGTTCGATATTCTATGGTGTCATCGCTCTCGCGGAGCGGGCGACGACATTCTGGCATCCGTCTATCCGGGGTGGGTAGGCGAAAACCGTGTGTCCGTCTCCGGGCGGGTGCGCCAACTTTGAGGGAAAGGCGAAAGGGAAAACGATGAAGAAACTGATGGTATCTCTGATGGCCGGCGCCATGTCGCTTGCCGCCATGCAGGCAATGGCTGCCGATGCGGTGACGCTGCAGCTGAAGTGGGTCGCCCAGGGCCAGTTCGGCGGTTATTTCGTCGCGCTCGACAAGGGCTTCTATGAAGAGGAAGGCCTCGACGTCACGATCAAGCCGGGCGGTCCCGACATTGCCCCGGAACAGGTGATCGCCGGCGGCGGCGCCGACGTCATCGTCGACTGGATGGGCGGCGCGCTGGTCGCCCGCGAGAAGGGCGTTCCGCTGGTCAACATCGCCCAGCCTTTCGAGAAGGCCGGCATGGAAATGGTCTGCCCGAAGGACGGTCCTGTGCAGACGACCGACGACTTCAAGGGCCACACGCTCGGCGTCTGGTTCTACGGCAACGAATATCCGTTCTTCGCGTGGATGAACAAGCTCGGCTATTCGACCGAGGGCGGCGATGACGGCGTGACCGTTCTGAAGCAGTCCTTCGACGTGCAGCCGCTGATCCAGAAGCAGGCCGACTGCATCTCGGTGATGACCTATAACGAGTACTGGCAGCTGATCGACGCCGGCTACAAGGCCGAAGACCTGATCGTCTTCAACTACTCGGAAATGGGCAACGACCTGCTCGAGGACGGCCTCTACGCGCTTGAGACCGATCTCGCCGATCCGGCCTTCAAGGACAAGATGGTCCGTTTCGTCCGCGCTTCGATGAAGGGCTGGAAATATGCGCTCGAGAATCCGGACGAGGCAGCCGAGATCGTCATGGACAATGGCGGCCAGGACGAAAACCACCAGAAGCGCATGATGGGTGAAGTCGCCAAGCTGATCGGCTCCGGCGACGGCGTCCTGAAGGAAGACGTCTATGAGCGCACCGCCCAGGCTCTTCTCGACCAGAAGATCATCGAGAAGACGCCGGAAGGCGCCTGGACCCACGAAATCACCGACGAAGCGCTGAAATAAGCCTCGCTTCGACGGTCAAGCAATTGAGAAGGGCGGAGCCGCGAGGCTCCGCCCTTTTTCGTTTGCCTTGAATCGCTTGCACGACGATCCGGATAAACCGATTCAGGCGGCGATCGGTTCCGCCGGCGGTTCTTTCGCCCCCGTCATGAAGGCGACGGCGTCTGACATGGTGTAGTCCTTCGGATTGACGACGCAGAGACGCCGGCCGAGCCGGTGGACATGGATCCTGTCGGCGACCTCGAAGACGTGCGGCATGTTGTGCGAGATCAGGATGATCGGAATGCCCCGCGACTTCACGTCGAGGATCAGTTCGAGCACGCGGCGCGATTCCTTCACGCCAAGGGCGGCGGTCGGCTCGTCGAGTATGATGACCTTGGAGCCGAAGGCCGCCGCGCGCGCGACCGCCACGCCCTGGCGCTGGCCGCCGGACAGGGTCTCGACGGCCTGGTTGATGTTCTGGATCGTCATCAGGCCCAGTTCGGTGAGCTTGTCGCGGGCGAACTTCTCCATGGCCGGCCGGTCGAGCTGGCGGAAGAATTTGCCCATGACGCCCGGTTTCCGCAATTCGCGGCCCATGAACATGTTGTCGGTGATCGACAGGGCCGGCGACATGGCGAGCGTCTGGTAGACCGTCTCGATGCCGGCGTCGCGCGCTTCGCTCGGCGAGGTGAAACGCAGCTTCTCGCCATTCATCCAGATGTCGCCGTCATCCGGCGTCACGGCGCCAGAAATCGCCTTGATCAATGTCGACTTACCGGCGCCGTTGTCGCCGATCACCGCCAGGATTTCGCCCGGCATCAGGTCGAAGTCGCAGCGGTCGAGGGCGGTGACGCGGCCGTAACGCTTGGTCAGGCCGCGGCCCTTGAGGATGGGGTCGCTCATGCCGATACCTTTCTGATCCACTGGTCGACGGCGACGGCGGCGATGATCAGCACGCCGATGAAGAAATAGGTCCATTGCGCGTCGGCCCCGAGCAGGCGCAGACCGAGCGAGAAGACGCCGACGATCAGCGCGCCGAACAATGCGCCGAGGATCGAGCCCCGCCCGCCGAACAGCGAGATGCCGCCGATCACCACGGCGGTGATGGACTCGATATTGGCCTCGTAGGCCGAGGTCGGCGAGACCGAGCCGATGCGCCCAATCAGGGCCCAGCCGGCAAAGGCGCAGATCAGTCCGGCCAGCGCGTAGACCGACAGCAGCGTCGCCTTGACGTTAACGCCGGAGAGCTGCGCCGCCTCGGGATCGTCGCCGACCGCGTAGACATGCCGGCCCCATGCGGTGTGCCGGAGCACCCAGGCGAGAACCAGCATCAAGACGATCATGAAAATGACGCCGAGCGTGAAGACCGCGCCGCCGATCTGGAACTTCGTGCCCATCAGTTGCAGGAGAGGGGCCTCGGCCTCGATCTCCTGGGCGCGGATCGTCTCGTTGGCGGAATAGAGATAGTTGGACGCGAGGATGATCTGCCAGGTGCCGAGCGTGACGATGAAGGGCGGCAGCTTGACGCGCGCGACCAGAAAGCCGTTGAGCGCGCCGCACAGCGTGCCGAAGATCAGGCCGCAGACCACCGCGACAGATGGCGGAAGCCCGTAGCGGAAGGCGAACTGGCCCATGATGACGGAGGAGAACACCGTGATCGCGCCGACCGAGAGGTCGATGCCGGCCGTCAGAATGACAAGGCTCTGCGCGGCGGCGACGATGCCGACGATCTGCACCTGTTGCAGGACGAGGGTCAGCGCGAAGGGCGAAAAGAAGCGGTCGCCGATCAAGACGCCGAAGATCAGGATCGAGGCGATCAGCACGATCAGCGGCACCGCCGCCGGCGTCTGGTGCAGCCAGTGCTGCACGGTGCCGATCAGTCCGCGATTGCCGACCTCGAATTCTGCGACCTTGTCCTCGCGGTTGCTGGCTGACTCGTAATTATCCGTCGTGACATGGTCCGACATGGGCGCAATCTCCTCCCTGATGCCGGCCCTCCCAGGCCGGACATGCGCCTGGCGGAAGGCGGGCCGGGGCCCGCGCTTCCAGTGTTGCATTGTGCCGCCAATGGCGGGTCGGGATCAAGGGCGGGCGATCAGCCCCAGCAAAGGTCCATGCCTTCCTTGACCGAGATGGAGTCCACGCCGTCCACCGGCTGGTCGGTCACCAGCGACACGCCGGTATCGAAGAACTCCTTGCCCTCGGTCGGCTGCGGCTTGGTGCCGTCCTTCGCCCAGGCGGCGATCGCCTCGATGCCCTTGGAGGCCATCAGCAGCGGGTATTGCTGCGAGGTTGCGCCGATGACGCCGTCGGCGACGTTCTGGACGCCCGGGCAACCGCCGTCGACCGAGACGATCAGCACGTCGTTCTCGCGGCCGATCGACTTCAGCGCCTCATAGGCGCCGGCCGCGGCCGGTTCGTTGATCGTGTAGACGACGTTGATCATCGGGTCGGACGCCAGCAGGTTTTCCATCGCGGTGCGGCCGCCTTCCTCGTTGCCGGCGGTCACGTCGTGGCCGACGATGCGCTCGTCGCTCTCGTCGCCCCACTTGTTCGGGTCGGCGAGGTCGATGCCGAAGCCCTGCATGAAGCCCTGGTCGCGCAGGACGCCGACGGTCGGCTGGCTGACGGCGAGGTCGAGCATGCCGATCTTGGCGTTGGCCGCGTCGTCGCCGAGCTTGGCGGCGGCCCACTGGCCGATCAGTTCGCCGGCCTTGAAATTGTCGGTGGCAAACGTCATGTCGGCGGCGTCGATCGGGTCGAGCGGGGTGTCGAGCGCGATCACGAGGAGACCGGCGTCGCGCGCCTGCTTCACCGAGGAAACGATCGACGAGGTGTCGGATGCGGTCAGCAGGATGCCCTTGGCGCCATCGGCGATGCAGGTCTCGATGGCCGCGACCTGGGTCTCGTGGTCGCCGTCGATCTTGCCGGCGAAGCTCTTCAGGTCGATGCCGAGTTCCTCGGCTTTGGCGGTGGCGCCTTCCTTCATCTTCACGAAGAACGGGTTGGTGTCGGTCTTGGTGATCAGGCATGCGCCGATCTTGTCCTGCGCGCTTGCGGGCGAGGCGAAAGCCGCGCCGAGGGCGAGGGTGGCGACCGCAGTGGTCATCAGGGTCTTGTTCACGTGTAATCCTCCCAGTTTGGTGTCTCCGCCGCGCGGCGGAGTCGGTTCGGGGCGGAGTTCCATGCGGTCTCTCCGGCCCGGACGTTCCATAGGGAACTACAGCCGATTTCACCTGTCAATAAGTAATTCACTATGATTTAATTATTGACACGCGCGGACGGCGGGCCCCATTCTGGACGGCGGAGGAGTAACCTTGTGACGCCGAATCCGTGTATGTCATGCCGTCAGAGTGCGAATGCGGGGCAGGGGCATGGTTCAGACTGAGGAGCGCGACGATCCGCTGGCCGGCGGCGCGGCCCATTTGCGCGGCACGAACCAGAGCGGCATGCGCGCCTATAACGAGAAGCTGATCCTGACGCTGATCCGCCGCGACGGGGCGCTGGCGAAATCCGACCTGACGCGCCTGACCGGCCTTTCCGCCCAGACCATTTCGGTGATCATGCGCCGCCTGGAGGCCGACGGGCTGGTGGTCCGCGGGGAGCCGCAGCGTGGCCGCATCGGTCAGCCCTCGGTCCCGCTGTCGCTCAATCCCGAAGGCGCCTATTCGATGGGGCTGAAGATCGGCCGGCGCAGCATGGAACTCGTCCTGATGAATTTCCTGGGCGACGTCATTCACCGGGCCGCACGCACCCATCGCTACCCGAAACCCGATGAGGCCATCCGCTTCGCGCATGAGGCGATCGGCGAACTGGTCGGCGGTCTTGATGCCGAAAAGCGGTCGCGCATCGCGGGTCTCGGCATCGCCATGCCTTTCTATTTGTGGAACTGGACCCGGGCGCTCGGCGTGCCCGACGAGGCCATGGCCGTGTGGCGCGACGCCGATATCCGCAGCGAAATCGCCTCGGTCTACGAGTTTCCGGTCTACCTCGAAAACGACGCTTCCTCGGCCTGCGCCGCCGAGGTGGCGTTCGGCGGGGCGAATGCGCCGGACGACTATCTCTATTTCTATGTCGGCTATTTCATCGGCGGCGGCGTCGTCCTCAACCGCGCGCTCTATACGGGACCCGGCGGAAATTCGGGCGCGCTCGGCCCGATGCCGGTGGTCGGGCGCGACGGCAAGGTCTGCCAGCTGATAGAGGTCGCCAGCCTGTCGGAACTCGAAAAGCAGCTCGCCGAACACGGCCTGGAAACGGGATCGCTCTGGGAGGGCACGGATAACTGGCCGGTCGACGCCCGCATTCTCGACGACTGGATCGCGTCCGCGGCGGCGGGCCTGGCCTATGCGACTGCCTCGGCCTGCTCGCTGATCGATTTCTCGGCGATCGTCGTCGATGGCTGGCTCCCCGCCGACATCCGCAACCGGCTTGTCGATGCGGTCGGCGACGAACTCGACAAGCTGAACATGACCGGCCTTGAAAAACCCGAGATACGCGGCGGCACGGTCGGCGCCGACGCGCGCGCGCTCGGTGCCGCGAGCCTGCCTCTCTTCGCGCGCTTCCTGCTCAACCAGAAGCTGACGAACCGGGACGCCGCTTAGGGTCTCGGCCCGGGCGAAGTTACGCTGATTGACAGCCCGCACGGGCATTGCTTTTGTGCCCGGCATCTGCCGACAAGAACAAAAGAAAGGGATGTCATGGGCGATGTCACCGCACCGGAACTCGGTTCGTTTTCCTGGGAGGATCCGTTCCGGCTGGAAAGCCAGCTGAGCGAGGAGGAGCGGCTGATCCGAGACACGGCCGCCGCCTATGCCCGGGAGAAGCTGCAGCCCCGCGTGATCGAGGCCTATGCGCAGGAGAAGGTCGAGCCGGAAATCTTCGCCGAAATGGGCGAGATGGGCCTGCTCGGCGTCACCGTGCCCGAGCAATATGGCGGCGTAGGCGCGTCCTATGTCTCCTACGGCCTCGTCGCGCGCGAGGTCGAGCGTGTCGATTCGGGCTACCGCTCGATGATGAGCGTGCAGTCCTCGCTCGTCATGTATCCGATCCATGCCTATGGCTCCGAGGAGCAGCGGAGGAAATATCTGCCGAAGCTCGCCTCGGGCGAATGGATCGGCTGTTTCGGCCTGACCGAGCCCGACGCCGGCTCCGATCCTGGCGGCATGAAGACGACCGCGAAGAAGAGTGACGGCGGCTATGTCCTCAACGGTTCGAAGATGTGGATCTCCAATGCGCCGGTCGCCGACGTCTTCGTCGTCTGGGCGAAGTCCGAGGCGCATGGCGGCAAGATCCGCGGCTTCGTGCTGGAAAAGGGCATGAAAGGCCTCTCCGCGCCGAAGATCGGCGGCAAGCTGTCGTTGCGCGCCTCGGTGACCGGCGAGATCGTGCTCGACAATGTCGAGGTCGGCGAGGATGCGCTGCTGCCCAATGTCGAGGGCCTGAAAGGCCCGTTCGGCTGTCTCAACCGGGCGCGCTACGGCATCGCCTGGGGCGCGATGGGCGCGGCGGAGTTCTGCTGGCAGGCGGCGCGCCAATACGGGCTCGACCGCAAGCAGTTCGGCAAGCCACTGGCGCAGACACAGCTCTTCCAGAAGAAGCTCGCCGACATGCAGACCGAGATCGCGCTCGGCCTGCAGGCGGCCTTGCGCGTCGGGCGGCTGATGGACGAGGGCAATGCCGCGCCGGAGATGATCTCGCTGATCAAGCGCAACAATTGCGGCAAGGCGCTCGACATCGCCCGGGCCGCCCGCGACATGCATGGCGGAAACGGCATCTCGGAGGAATTCCAGGTTTTCCGCCACATGGCGAACCTCGAAACCGTCAACACATACGAGGGCACGCATGACGTCCATGCGCTGATCCTCGGCCGTGCGCAGACCGGACTGCAGGCGTTCTTCTGAGATGAGCGCTGACAGGGCCGAACACGTCCACCAGCGGTTCCTGCACCGCGTCGCCGCCGGGGATTTCCCGGCGGTGAACCTGCCGCACGAGCTGCCGCTGACCGCCGAGCAGGCAATCGGCGTCTTCCGCTCGCAATGCACGTCGCGCCATCTCGACCGGATGGGCCGCAGGATGCAGAAGGCCGGCCAGGGCTATTATACGATCGGCTCGTCCGGCCATGAGGGCATGGCCGCCGTCGCCGCGGCGCTCCGCCCGACCGACATGGCCTTCCTGCATTACCGCGACGGCGCCTTCCAGGTGGAGCGGGCGAGCCAGGTCGACGGGCAGAACATCATACGCGACATGCTGCTCTCCTTTGCCTGCTCCGCCGACGATCCGGTCTCCGGCGGGCGGCACAAGGTGCTTGGCTCGAAGGCGCTGACGATCCCGCCGCAGACCTCGACCATTGCCTCGCATCTGCCCAAGGCCGTCGGCGCGGCCTATTCGATCGGGCTGGCGAAACGGCTGCGGCCGGAACATCAGGCGCTGGAACCCGATTCCATCGTCATGTGCTCCTTCGGCGACGCCTCCGCGAACCATTCGACCGCGCAGGGCGCCTTCAACACGGCCGCCTGGACCGCCTTCCAGTCGGTGCCGCTGCCGCTGATATTCGTCTGCGAGGACAACGGCATCGGCATCTCGGTGAAGACGCCGACCGGCTGGATCGAGGCGAATTTCGCCAATCGGCCGGGGCTTGCCTATTTCGCCTGCGACGGCCTCGACCTGTTTGACACCTACGCAACCGCCCTGGAAGCCGCCGATTTCGCGCGCAAGAAACGCCAGCCGGTCTTCCTGCATGTGAAGACGGTGCGCCTGTTCGGCCATGCCGGTTCCGACGTCGAGGGGGCGTATCGGCCGAAGGCCGAGATCGAGCAGTCGGAGCAGAACGATCCGCTGGTGCACAGCGCGGGCCTGCTGGCCGCCGCCGGCTATCTCGACCCTGCCGACGCGGTCGAGATCTATCAGGGCATCGAGAAGGCCTGCGAAGCGGAGATGGCATTCGCCGTCGACCGGCCGCGGCTGAAATCCGCCGCCGACGTGATGGCGAGCCTGATCCCGCCGAAACGCATATGCGCGCCCAACAATGGTCCGTCGCCGGAGGAGCGCGAACGGGCCTTTGGCGGCGACTTCAAGCAACTCGACCAGCCGCAGCCGATGGCGAAGCTGATCAACTGGGCGCTGACCGATTTGATGCTGGAGCATCGCGAGATCGCCTTGATGGGCGAGGATGTCGGCGTGAAGGGCGGCGTCTATGGCGTCACCCAGAAGCTCTCCGAGCGTTTCGGCCGCCACCGCGTCATCGACACGCTGCTCGACGAGCAATCGATCCTGGGCCTCGCCATCGGCATGGCCCATAACGGCATTCTGCCGGTCCCCGAGATCCAGTTTCTCGCCTATCTGCACAATGCCGAGGACCAGTTGCGCGGCGAGGCGGCGACGCTGCCCTTTTTCTCCAGCGGCCAATACGCCAACCCGATGGTCCTGCGCATCGCCGGGCTCGGCTACCAGAAGGGCTTTGGCGGCCATTTCCACAACGACAATTCGCTGGCCGTCCTGCGCGACATTCCGGGCCTGATCGTCGCCTGTCCCTCGAACGGCGCCGATGCCGCCATGATGCTGCGCGAATGCGTGCGGCTGGCCCGCGAGGAGCAGCGCGTGGTGGTCTTCGTCGAACCGATCGCGCTCTATCCGATGCGCGACCTGCACGGCGAGAAGGACGGGCTGTGGATGCGCCATTACCCGGCGCCCGACAGGCGCATCGCGCTCGGCGAGGTCGCGGTGGAAGGCCATGGCGATCATCTCGCCATCCTCACCTATGGCAATGGTTGCTATCTCGCGCACCAGGCCGTCGAAACCCTGATCGAGGATCACGGTATCGAATCCCGCATCGTCGACATGCGCTGGCTCGCGCCGCTGCCCGAAAAGGCGATCCTCGAGGCTGTTTCCGGCTGCCGGCACGTGCTGATCGTCGACGAATGCCGGCGCACCGGCTCGCAGTCGGAAGCGCTGATGGCGCTGCTGGCCGAGAGCGGCGCGAAATCCTTCGCGCGCGTGACGGCGGAAGACAGTTTTATCGCCACAGGCCCCGCCTATGCGGCGACGCTGCCGTCGGCGAAGGGCATCGTCGAGGCGGCCGTCGGGTTGGTGACGGATTAGCGCGGCTTTCGTCGTTTGTGCCTGACGTCGCCGCCGTCGAAGCCAACCGAGGGAACTTTTCCGCCGATGGCGCGTTGACACCCTGATTTCAACTAAAAACCGGCGCCAGCCGGATTTCAGGCCTTTCTAATTGAGCCAAATTCGAACCTTTCTTTCCGAATCGACCAAGACCCTTCACCAAAAAGTCGACGCCGCATTCAGCCTGGAGCGTATCGCCAGCAGGCGCGGATACTCGGCCATGCTGTTGTCTCATGCGGCCGTGGTGCCGGTAGCGGAAAATTTCGTTTACGCGAGCGGCCATCTTGCCGACCTTCCGGATGCCGTCTTGCGCAGCCGCACGATCGCGCTCGATGACGATCTTGCGGTCTTCGGCCTCCAGCGACCGGGGCGCATCGATGCGTCTTTTTTAAATTCGCGCGGTGGTGTTGCCGGATTACTTTATGTCCTGGAAGGCTCGCGGCTCGGCGCTACCGTCATTCGACGGCGGCTGGCGCAATCGGGAGCGGCTTTCCCCACTTCGTTTCTGAGCCACGGGGAGGGCTCGGGCCTTTGGCCGAGCTTCCTGCACTGGCTCAACACCACGCAATGGTCCGATCGCGAGCTCGCCGACATGCGCGACAACGCAATCGAGCTGTTTGAACATTATCTCAAGACCGCAGAGGAGCTGTTTCCAGCCCATGGACCAGATCCCCGAACCCAAAGTTGACCTGACGAATTGCGACCGCGAGCCGATTCATATGCTGGGCAAGGTCCAGCAATTCGGCTTCCTGGTTGCGCTGACCTCCGACTGGATTGTCTCGCATGTCTCCGCCAATGCCGGAGACTTTCTCGGCTGTACGCCGGAAAGCCTGATCGGCGAGCCCGCTTCGAGCTTCCTGAGCCGCGAATCGATCCATTCGATCCGCAACAAGCTGCAGAACATGCGCTCCGGCGCGCTGCCCGAGATCGTTCACGGCCTTCATGCCGGCGTTGACGAGAAGAGGGCCTTCGACGCGACCGTTCACATCGCCAGCAACTATGTCGTCGTCGAGTTCGAGGAGCCGTCCGGGCAGGGCGACGCCGAACGCTATATCGGTGATGTGCAGCAGGCGATGAACCGTATCGGGCGCCTGTCGGATACGGCCGCGATCCTCAAATTCGCGGTGCGGTTCGCCGCGGCGCTCGCCGGGTTCGATCGTGTCATGGCCTATCGCTTCGCGCCGGACCAGAGCGGCGAGGTTGTCGCCGAGTGGCACGCGGCCGGCATGGAGCCATTTCTCGGCCTGCGCTATCCGGCCTCCGATATTCCCGCCCAGGCGCGGGCCCTCTACCTGAAGAACCCGATCCGCGTCATCGCCGATGCCAATGACGAAGGCGTGCCGATCCTGCCGCTCGACAGCCCCGCCGGCATGCTCGACCTGTCGCATTCGGTGCTGCGCTCGGTGTCGTCGATCCATCTCGAATATCTGCGCAACATGCCCGTGGCTGCGTCGATGTCGATCTCGCTGATCATCGAAGGCAAGCTCTGGGGTCTGATCGCGTGCCATCACCGTCGGCCCAAGGTGCTCGCGCAGAGCCAGCGCAACGCGATCCTGCTGTTCGGGCAAATGCTTTCCCTCCTGCTTGAAGGTCGTCTTTCCCGCGATGACAGCGCTGTCAGCGAACAGGCGAGCGATCTCGTCAATGCGCTTTCGAGGTCGGCCGCGGCGTCGGTCAATGTCAACGAGGTGTTCGCCGCGCATTACGAGCCGGCGCTGGCGCTGATGCAGGCGGACGGCATGGCGATCATCGCCAATGGCATCGTGTCGGGAACCGGTATGCGCCCCGACAGCGAGGATGTGCGCTCGATCGCCAAGCGCCTGAACACGCTGCCGGCCGGCGAGATCTTCGCGACCAGCGAAATCCGCAAACTCGTACCGGAGGCCGTCGGCTACAAGGAAATCGCCGCCGGCCTCGTCGCCATACCGATTTCCAAGAGGCCGCGCGACTACATCATCTTCTTCAGGCCGGAATTGCGCCGGGTCGTTACCTGGGCCGGCAATCCGCAGAAACCGGCCAATCTCGGTCCAAACGGTATCCGGCTCACCCCGCGCAAGAGCTTCGAGGCCTGGCAGGAGGAAGTCGACGGGCAAAGCGAGGAATGGAGCCGCGCGCAATTACGGATCGCCGAACAGCTCCGCATCACGGTACTCGAGGTGGTGTTGCGCATGGCGGACGATGCCGCCGAGGTGCGCCGCAGGGCCTCGGAAAAGCAGGAATTGCTGATCGCCGAACTGAATCACCGCGTCCGCAATATCCTGGGTCTGGTCCGAAGCCTGATATCGCAGACCTCCACGACGGACCTGACCACGGAGGAATTCGCAAAAGTTCTCGACAGCCGCATTCACGCGCTGGCGCGAGCTCACGACCAGATCACCAAGGACAATTGGTCGCCGGCGCCGCTGAAGCGGCTCATCCGCATGGAGGCGGCCGGATATCTGCTCGAAAAGTCGGATCGCGTGCAGGTCTCGGGCGACGACATCATGCTGACGCCGACGGCTTATTCCAATATCGCGCTGGTGGTCCATGAGTTGATGACCAACTCGGCGAAATACGGTGCATTGGCCGATCGCAGCGGCGTCGTCGAGATCGGCCTTTCGCGACGCGACGACGGATCGCTCGACATTCGCTGGCAGGAACGCGGCGGTCCCGCGGTCAAGGAGCCGACGCGGCGCGGTTTCGGCACCACGATCATCGAACGGTCCGTTCCGTTCGAACTCCAGGGCCAGGCGCAGATCGACTATCCGGAAGATGGCGTGACCGCCAGTTTCTGGATTCCGTCGCCGCATGTTCGCGACGGAATGCCGGCTGACGAGGCCGAAGAGGACAAGTCCGCCACAACGATTGCCGTCGGCGCGGGGCCGATGCCGTCTCATGTGCTTCTCGTGGAAGACAATCTGATCATCGCGATGGATGCCGAAGATATCCTCAGGGGGATGGGAATCGAGCGGATTTCGGTCTGCGGCAGTGTCAGCCGTGCCCAATCCTTACTCGACGACGGCGACGTCGATTTCGCGGTCCTCGATGTCAACCTGGGATCCGAACGGAGCATTCCGGTCGCGGAGCGTCTTCTCGAAGAGGGGATCCCGTTCATCTTCGCGTCCGGCTATGGCGAGAAATCGAACCTGCCCGAGCCGCTTCGTACGGTCCCGGTGTTGGCGAAACCCTATGATTCGGACGGCATGCGAAAGGCGATGTCGATCGCGTTGGCGCGGGGACCGCAATAGCATCCGTATACACGAAGAAACCGGCCCGTGGTTCGCATTACGAAGCACGGGCCGGATGATTGGGCGCGGAGCGGCTAAATTCGTTTGTCAGGCGGAGACAGAGGCCGGCGACAGGCCGGAACCCAGCAGGTTCTTGGCGACCACGGCATAATCGACCGGCTTCGTGAATACGAGCGGCTTGATGCCCAGCTTCCTGGCGATCTCACCGACATCGCGACCGGTGACGAACGCAAAGGGCAATTGTTTCTCGTGCAGTTCGCTCGCCAGCGGCAGGCTCGTATGCCCGCCCAGATCGTAATCCAGCAGCGCCGCGTCGACCTGAACCTCGTTCAGCATTTCGAATGCCGAGTCGAGATCGTAGGCGACGTGACAGACGTGACCCCAGTCTTCGATCTCCATGGCTGCGTCCATGGCGATGATCGGATCGTCGTCCAAAAGGAGGATCGAGAATGTATCAACAGAAGTGCTCATTGCTGTAAAATACGGTAGAGCGCGTTTGGTTGCATTCACCGGCGGAAATTAGGCCGCAACTTGTAGCCGGCCTGTCTTGGTCCTCCAACGCTTTGCCTTCGGCGTCGCATTCTCCGGATAAAAACTGCATGTCTGCATAGGGCCCGCCAATTCGCTGCGTGTCATCGTCAAGGCATGGGCATTCGTCCGTGCGTTTCCATCGAAAAGGATCGACGATGACACGCATTTTTCTCCTGATTGCTTCCGGGCTGCTGTTTCTCGGCTTCGCCGTCAATTCCGCCTCGGCGGCCAGCGCGGCGGTCGCGACCGCCGATGTCAACATGCGCGCCGGGCCGTCGACGGCCTATCCGGTCGTCACCGTCGTTCCGCAGGGCGCGGCGATCGTCACCTTTGGCTGCGTCGCCGATTACAGCTGGTGCGATGTCGGCTTCGCGGGCAAGCGCGGCTGGGTGTCCGCGCATTACATGCAGGTCGTCTGGCGCGGCGCGCCGGTCGTCGTGACGCCGGCCGTGGCGGCCCAGACAGGGCTGGTCGTCGTCGCCTATAACCGGGCCTATTGGGACACTTACTATGTCGGCTATCCCTGGTATGGACGCTGGGCCGCCTATCCGCCCTATGTCGCGCCGCGCGTGACGTCGCACAGCCGTACGGTCGATTGCGCGGACGGGAGCTGCACCGCGACGCGGTCGACGACCGGCGTCCATGGCGGCGCGACGACGCAGACCCGCGATTGCACTGACGGCGCCTGCACCGCGACGCGCAACACCACCGGGCCCTATGGCGGCACGGCGAGCCGCACGCGCAGCTGCAACGCCTACGATCCCGCCAATCCGGCCTGCACCGTGACGCGGACCGGCCCGAGGGGCGCGAGCGCAAGCCGCACCCGGGTCTGGCACCGCCAGTAGAAGACCGCAGGTTCGCGCCGGCCGCGTGTCCCCCGCGCGGCCGGCGGAACAGCCCGGCCCGGCACGCCCTCCGCCGGGCCGGATTTGCCCATGTGACGCCACCGGCCCTTTGGTGTTAGGCTTTCTGCTCGAAACCGGCGGCGGAGAGCGATGAGCGGCAAGACCGACAAGACGGGCGATCGGCTCGGCGCGGATGCGGATGTCTTCTACGAGGCTCTGGCCGAGGCGCATGAGGGGCTGACGCTGGAGCAGTGCCTGCGCATGGATACGCGCCTGATCTTGATCCTCGCCAACCGCGTCGGCGATATCGATTTCCTCGCGGCGGCGCTCGCCGCGGCGCGCAAGGGGGCCAAGTAGCCGGCATGGCGATTTGCATAATCGCCGCGAAAATCAGATGAATTTTTATGCATATATCCGTGGTGCATATTATTTGGCCTCTCTTTTAGGTCTGTTGCTGAAAAACGAGGCAGTGGAGCTGACGCTAGGATGGTTGCAACCTTGAGTCGGTTTGTCTCTCTAACATACTGAAATATATAGGTAATATTGATCTCCTCATGTCGGTTCGAGGGACTGGCACGACGATTGCTCCTAACTTGTCGTTATCAATTGTCAGGAGCCACCCATGAATTTTACCCGTAGAAAACTGACTGCCGCTCTGGCCGGTGCCGCGTTCGCCGTTTCGTCGTTCGCCTCCGTCGCCACGGCGCAGGAGGACACCATCAAGGTCGGTATTCTTCACTCGCTGTCCGGAACGATGGCGATTTCCGAGACGACCCTGAAGGATGTCATGGAAATGCTCGTCGACGAGCAGAACGCCAAGGGCGGCCTTCTCGGCAAGAAGCTCGAGGCCGTGGTCGTCGATCCGGCTTCCGACTGGCCGCTCTTCGCCGAAAAGGCGCGCGAACTGATCACCGGCGACGGCGTCGATGTCGTCTTCGGCTGCTGGACCTCCGTGTCGCGCAAATCCGTGCTGCCGGTCTTCGAGGAACTGAACTCGATCCTGTTCTATCCCGTCCAGTATGAGGGCGAGGAGTCGCAGCGCAACGTCTTCTACACCGGCGCCGCACCGAACCAGCAGGCCATTCCCGCCGTCGACTACCTGATGGAAGAGGAAGAGGTCGAGCGCTGGGTTCTCGCCGGCACCGACTATGTCTATCCGCGCACGACCAACAAGATCCTCGAGGCCTATCTCAAGGCCAAGGGCGTTGCCGAAGAAGACATCATGATCAACTACACGCCGTTCGGTCATTCCGACTGGCAGACGATCGTCGCCGACATCAAGGCTTTCGGCTCGGCCGGCAAGAAGACCGCCGTGGTCTCCACCATCAACGGCGACGCCAACGTGCCGTTCTACAAGGAACTCGGCAACCAGGGCATTGAAGCCTCCGACATTCCGGTCGTCGCCTTCTCGGTCGGCGAAGAGGAACTGGCCGGTCTCGACACCGCGCCGCTGGTCGGCCACCTGGCCGCCTGGAACTACTTCCAGTCCGTCGACACGCCGGAAAACGAAGCCTTCATCACGGCCTGGAAAGAGCGCATGGGCGCCGACCGCGTGACCAACGACCCGATGGAAGCCCACTATATCGGCTTCAACATGTGGGTTAAGGCCGTCGAGGCCGCCGGCACCACCGACGCCGACGCCGTCATCGACGCGCTGCCGGGCATCGAGACCGCCAACCTGACGGGCGGCACCTCGGTCATGCTGCCGAACCACCACATCACCAAGCCGGTGCTGATCGGTGAAATCCAGGCCGACGGCCAGTTCGAGGTGGTCTCCGAGACCGACGACCTCGTGCCGGGCGACGCATGGTCGGACTTCCTGCCGGAGTCCAAGCCGCTCAAGTCCGACTGGGTCGAGCTGAAATGCGGTAACTACAACACCGAAACCGAAAAGTGCCTGGGTTCATCCTCCTAAGACGCCCGAGCCAGAGGGGAGGCCGGTTCGCCGGCTTCCCCATTCCCTCATGACAACCCTTTGGACGCGCCTGACCGACCCATGCGGCTGATCCTTCTCCTTTCCGGCCTGATGGCCCTTTTCATGGCTGTCACGGGACCGGTCCGCGCCGACGAGGCGGAACTGCGCGCGGCAATCGCCAAGTTCGCCGAAGCCAAGAAATTCAAGGATACCGAAGCGGTCATCGAGGAAATCGCCGCGTTGGGCGATCCCGCCGCCGTGACGGCCCTGAACGAACTCTCCGAAGGCCGCCTGATGGTGCGCGAAAGCGACGGCGAGGTCTTCATCATCAAGGGCAGCAAGGATCCGCTGGCGCTGCTCGACCCGATCACGCTCGAACAGCTCGGAACCGCTCCCGAGGACGATCTCTCGAAGATCAAGATCAAGAACTCGATCCGCCGCATGATCGCCGACGCGGTCTCCGGCCTGACGCTGCGCGCAAAGGATGCGCATATCCGCATCGAAGCCGCCGAGACGATCTTCTCGCGGCCCGATCCCGACATCATCGAGACGCTCGACGGCGTGATCGCCGAGGAACAGGATGCTGGCGTCCGGCAGGCTTTCGTCGAGGCGCGCGCCGCCGCCGTTCTGTCCTCCGACATGAGCGACGACGCCAAGACCGACGCGATCGACATCCTCAACGCCCGCGGCGGACGCGATGTCCTGCCGATCCTGACCGCCGCGTCCAACAGCGATGCCGAAGCGGTCGCCGAAGCCGCCAGGACCGCCATCGCCTCCGTCGAGGAGCGGCTGATGTTCTGGTCGGCCGGCCAGAATATCTGGTACGGCATCTCGCTCGGCTCCGTTCTGCTGCTGGCCGCCATCGGCCTCGCCATCACCTTCGGCGTGATGGGCGTCATCAACATGGCGCATGGCGAGATGGTCATGCTCGGCGCCTACACGACCTTCGTGGTGCAGGAATTCATCCGCAATTCCGCGCCCGGCCTGTTCGACTATTCGCTGGCGATCGCGCTGCCGCTCGCCTTCCTCGTCTCCGGCGCCGCCGGTCTCGTCATGGAACGCGGCATCATCCGCTTCCTCTACGGCCGCCCGCTCGAGACGCTGCTCGCCACATGGGGCGTGTCGCTGGTGCTGCAGCAGGCGGTTCGCACGATCTTCGGGCCGACAAACCGCGAGGTCGGTAACCCGTCCTGGATGTCGGGCTCGTTCGAGATCGGCGAATTGCTGATCACCACCAACCGGCTGTGGATCGTCGTCTTCTCGCTGGTCGTCTTCGCCATCCTTCTTCTCGTCTTGAAGCGAACGCGCTTCGGCCTGCAGATGCGCGCGGTGACGCAGAACCGGCCGATGGCCTCCTCGATGGGCATCGCCACGCCCTGGGTCGATGCCTTCACCTTCGCGCTCGGCTCCGGCATTGCCGGAATCGCGGGCGTCGCGCTCTCCCAGATCGACAATGTCTCGCCCAATCTCGGCCAGAGCTACATCATCGACTCGTTCATGGTCGTGGTCTTCGGCGGCGTCGGCAATCTGTGGGGCACGCTGGTCGGCGCGCTGACGCTCGGCGTCGCCAACAAGTTCCTCGAACCCTATGCGGGGGCCGTGCTGGCCAAGATCTTCATTCTCGTCTTCATCATCCTGTTCATCCAGAAACGTCCGCGCGGCCTGTTCGCGCTGAAGGGGAGGTCGGTCGAGACATGATCACCGGTTTCCTTTTCCGCGCCCTCGACAAGAAGGCCATCTGGGTCGCGCTGGCGCTGCTCGCCGTTGCGCTGCTGGTGCCGCTGTCGAATGCGCTGCTGCCGGTCTCGCATCCGCTGCATGTGCCGACCCACATCATGGCGCTGGTCGGCAAGTATCTCTGCTACGCCATGCTGGCGCTGGCGCTCGATCTCGTCTGGGGCTATTGCGGCATCCTCTCGCTTGGCCACGGCGCCTTCTTCGCGCTCGGCGGCTATGCGATGGGCATGTATCTGATGCGCCAGATCGGCACGCGCGGCGTCTATGGCAATCCGATCCTGCCGGACTTCATGGTCTTCCTGAACTGGAAGGAACTCCCCTGGTTCTGGTACGGCTTCGACATGTTCTGGTTCGCCATGCTGATGGTGCTGTTCGTGCCGGGACTGCTCGCCTTCGTGTTCGGCTGGTTCGCCTTCCGGTCCCGCGTCAACGGCGTCTATCTGTCGATCATCACCCAGGCGCTGACCTATGCGCTGCTGCTCGCCTTCTTCCGCAACGAGATGGGCTTCGGCGGCAATAACGGCCTGACCGACTTCAAGGATATTCTGGGCTATTCCGTGCAGGCGCAGTCGACGCGCGGCGCACTGTTCGCGGCGACCGCGATCGCACTGGCGCTCGCCTTCGTCATCTGTTCGGGCATCGTCAATTCGCGCTACGGTAAGGTGCTGGTCAGCGTCCGCGACGCCGAGAGCCGGACGCGCTTCATCGGCTACCGGGTCGAGCATATCAAGCTCTTCGCCTTCGTCGTCTCGGCGATGATCGCCGGCGTCGCCGGCGCGCTCTACGTGCCGCAGGTCGGCATCATCAATCCGGGCGAGTTCGCCCCGGCCAACTCCATCGAGGTCGTCATCTGGACGGCGGTGGGCGGACGCGGCACGCTGGTCGGCCCGATCATCGGCGCCGTCGCGGTGAACTTCGGCAAGAGCTATTTCACCGCGGCCTTCCCGGAATTCTGGCTGTTCGCGCTCGGCGCGCTGTTCGTCGCCACCACGCTGTTCCTGCCCAAGGGCATTGTCGGCCTCGTCTCCGGCGGCTTTGCGCGGTTGCGCACCGGCCGCGAGGCGGACCGCGTCGAGGAAACGCTTCAGCCCGGCACGGAGGCGGCGGAATGACCGACAAGCTGACCAACGCGCTGCTCTATCTCGACGGCGTCTCCGTCTCCTTCGACGGCTTCAAGGCGATCAACGAATTGTCGCTGACGGTCGAGCCGGGCGAGATGCGGGCGATCATCGGCCCGAACGGCGCCGGCAAGACGACGATGATGGACATCATCACCGGCAAGACGCGGCCCGACAAGGGAACGGTGCTGTTCGAGGGCGATATCGACCTGACGAAGCACGATGAATCCGACATCGCCCAGCTCGGCATCGGCCGCAAGTTCCAGAAGCCGACCGTCTTTGAAAGCCACACGGTCGAGGACAATCTGGAACTGGCGCTGAAGCGCGACCACGGCATCTTCGCGACGCTGTTCACCGACACTTCCGCCGACCAGAAGGCGCGTATCGACGAGATCCTGGAAACGGTGCGCCTCGGCCACCGCCGCGCCGATCTCGCCGCCGATCTGTCGCACGGCCAGAAACAGTGGCTGGAGATCGGCATGCTGCTCGCGCAGGATCCGAAATTGCTGCTCGTCGACGAGCCGGTCGCCGGCATGACCGACGCCGAGACGATCGAGACCGCGAAGCTGCTGCGCTCGATCGCCGGCGAAAAGGCGGTCATCGTCGTCGAACACGACATGACCTTCATCCGCGATCTCGACGTCAAGGTCACCGTGCTGGCGGAAGGCGCGGTGCTGGCCGAAGGCTCGCTCGACCATGTCAGCGCCGACGAGCGCGTCATCGAAAGCTATCTGGGACGGTAGATGATGAAATTGGATCAGGTTTCACAGCCGGGGTTGGGCTGTTCCGCCGGCGGGTTTCCCGCCGGCGGCCTTGATTTCGCATTTTCAAAGGCCTTCGCATGACCGCTCTGACCGTATCCGATGTCGATCTTTATTACGGCGCGGCGCAGGCGCTGCGCAGCGTTTCGGCCAAGGCCGAATCCGGCAAGATCACCTGCGTCCTCGGCCGCAACGGCGTCGGCAAGTCGTCCTTGCTGCGCGCCATCATGGGCCACCAGCCGATCCGCAAGGGCCAGATCGCGCTGGACGACGAGACTTTGCAGGGCGCGCCGCATGCGCGGGCGGGCAGGGGGCTCGCCTATGTGCCGCAGGGCCGCGAAATCTTTCCGCTCCTGACGGTGAAGGAAAATCTCGAGACCGGCTATGCCCGCCTGCCGCGCCGCGAGCGCAGCGTGCCGGCTGACGTGTTCGAACTGTTTCCGGTTCTGAAGTCCATGCTGTCGCGCCGTGGCGGCGATCTCTCCGGCGGCCAACAGCAGCAATTGGCGATCGGCCGGGCGCTGGTCACGCGCCCGAAGGTCCTCGTCCTCGACGAGCCGACCGAGGGGATCCAGCCCTCGATCATCAAGGATATCGGCCGCGCGCTGCAATATCTGCGCGACCAGAAGGGCATCTCGATCCTGCTGGTCGAGCAATATCTCGATTTCTGCCGCGAGCTCGCCGACAAGGTCTACATCATGGACCGCGGCGAGATTGTCCACGAAGGCGCCGCCGAAAGCCTCGACGACCCGGCGGTGAGAAGGCACCTGACGGTGTAGCGCGCATTCGGACGCGTGGTTTGGGACGAATATCCCGAGGCTCGGGAGTGATGTGATCGGGCCATTCAGGTCGGAGCCGAGTCACACTTTGCGGATCATGCCTCCGGCTTGCGCGAATGGCCGCGCCGGCCTTATCGGGCCGGCTCCCGCTTTTTTCGGTAGATATCCGAAGCGGACCATCTGCTGACCGTGATCCTTGATGATCTGCTGCACCTGGCCTTGCGTCAGTACTTCCTTCCATTCGTCGACCTGGCCCTTGCGGAAGAACTTCTCCGCCTCCTTCGGCTTCATCTTGAAGCCGGTTTCCTCTTCTTTCTTCTGCAGTCGTTCGAAGGAAGACAGCTCGATCGCCCGCGCCAGCTGATCCTTGGTCGGGGACATGAGGAGATGGCGCGCCAGTGCTCCGAAAGTCTTTTCGGGCGTGCGCTTCATGTCCTCGTAGCGCATCACGAAGATCGCCGGGTTTGGCTTGCGCGTCCAGCTCAGGACGTTTTCGCTCCAGGAGCCGTAGATTTCGTGGATGGACTCGTCGGTCATAGGGGTTTCCAGGCCCTTCTTGCCCATTCGCTTAATGGCGTTGTCGACGGTGGTGCCGAGATGATGTGCAAAGGAAATGGCGACATCGAGCGGATTGCGGATGATGTAGACGGCTCCCGACGTCACTTTCGTATTGATCGCCGCATGCCCTCGATCAACCACGAGTGCGTTATGCGTCTTCACCAGGCTGATGCCCGGCAGTTCATCCGCGATTGCTTCCTGCACCTTCGGGCGCGCCGCGGCGACCGCATCCCTTCCAGCCTCCTTGGGCGGCATGCCCAGGATTTCCTCGTAGCGGCGAGCGGAAATATCCCAGATCGAACGTTCGTTCACGGCATTGATGTCACGGGTCGAGGGGTCGTCGCCCGAAAGGATGCTGATCAGATTGAAAAGGAACGAGCGGGCCCATGTATTGCCCGACTTGGGATACGACGCCAGCCAGATGATGCCGGCTTCCTTGTTGTCCTGCTGTGTCATCATGATGTCGGCTGTCTGGTTTCGGCCAATGAACGGTATCCCGGGCCCGGCGGCGTGTCGGAGCGAGCGGCCGCGCAACTCCGTTCGAATAAGCCCGTGAGAGACTATGAGCGGGTTCCTGATACGTCAAACGGCAATGGAGCAGGTGCGCGCTCTACGCGCCTGTTGCGCAGGAGCAACGCCATCCGCATTAAGCGCCATGGCTGCTCGCGCTCTATGATTTTCACATTGAAAATTAATTTCCTGTCTGTAGGTTCGATTCGACAAGCGAATTGGAGATCGACCTATGACCCTTGCCAAAAATTGCCTGCTCTCTGGTATTTCGGCTTTGACTATCGCCGCCGTGACCGCCGCCCCGGCTTTCGCCGCCGACGTGGTCTATGATGTTCCGACGCCACCTGCTGTCGAGTATCCGGCGCAGGGAACCGAGGCCTGGGTATCGCTCGAAGGCCGGTTCAACATGTTCGCGTCCAATTCGTTCGATTTGACGGGCTTTACCTACTACAGCAACGTCCCATTGGATCCGAGCCCGGACAGCGGGTGGGGTGGTTCCGTCGAAATCGGCGTCAAGCCGGCCGGCATGAACTACGACTTCGTGGGCCGTTTTACCTATCTGGATTCCGATGGGGACGATGTCTACGAATACGGTCCTCCGGCCTATATTTTCGCCGAAGCGGAAGCGGAGCAAACGCTTATGCTCGCCGACTTCGAGGTGGGGCGTGAACTGGGGGTCGGCACGCGTCTTCATGCCGGTCTTCGCTTCGCCCATTATGATTCCGACCTGGAGGCCTATTACTACTATGCGGGCGAGTATGCGGCCCTTGTGGCCGATTCCACGTTCACAGGTATTGGTCCGCGAATCGGTATCGACCATCGCATGGGCCTGACAGACACGCTTTCGCTTGATCTTTCCGCTGCGGCCGCGGCGATCTACGGGAAGCGCGAGGGTGATCTTGCCGGGTACTCCTCCATCAACGGTTCCAGGTTCGACAGTGTTTCGGAGAGTGTTTGGGTTCTGAACGGAGAGGCGTCAGCCGGTTTGACCTATACGGCGGGTAACGCATCGATCACGGGAGGGTACCGTGTCGATTACTTCAGCGACATTGCATCGGATTTCCGGAGCGGCGACTCCGCAAATTACTTAAGTCACGGTCCGTTCCTGAAGGCGACCTTCAAGCTCGGCGGGTAGCGCTTAGATCCTCCGCCGGTAAGCCACTCAAGGCCCCGCTTTGGCGGGGCTTTTTTTAGGAAGCAGCCGAGCGGCTCGGTGCCCTCTGGCGATCTGATCCGGATTTTTCCAGCAGCAATTTTATCCACCGCGCTGCCGCCTGCCATAGGCTTTCTCCGACCGCTCATCGAGCGAAACGGAGATGGACATGGGCGTGGACTGGGACCGGGTGATCGACCGCAATCGCGAGGTTCTGCTGCGCATCGTCGCGATGCTGTTTGCGATGTCCGGGCTGGAGGAGGGCGATGTCGCCGCCACCCTGTCGCGCGCGTCGCGCAACCATCTCTCGCGGATCCTGCGCGCCGCCGAAACGGCCGCCCGCCGGCTGGTCCTCATCGCGGCGCACAGGCTTGCCGTCTTTCAGCCGCCCGTGGGCGCCTTCATGTATGGTCTCGATCCGGACAAATCGGGCCGGAGGCCGACCGGCCGCGGCGACGGGACCGATGGCGAAGCGACGGCGATCCCGCCCTTCGGTCTGCTCGACCCGGTCAAGCGTTACTCCTTCGTGCCGCCGAAGAAACGTTCGAAATCGTTTCCGCGCATCTGGACGCCGGGAGTGTCCGAACCCCGGCCGATACCGGATGGCTGGTTCTGCTTGCCGGAGGATCGTGTCGACGCCGCCCCGCTTCTGCGGCGCATTGTTTCGCTGAAACATGCGCTGAACGATCTCGACGGCCAGGCGCATCGACTTGCCAGATGGCAGGCGCGGCGTGACCGGGCTGCGAAACCGCGTGGCCGCGCGTCGCCCCTGCGCAATGGCCGGCCGCCCGGTTTTCGGGCACGCGGCGCGCATGAGGTCGACGAGGTTCTGCGCGATTGCCACGACTGGGCGCTTTATGCGCTTTCTCCGCCTGACACGTCGTGACGGCAAATCGCCGCGTCGATTGACAGGAAACCGGCTTTGGGGCGAAGCGCGGGAGCGTTGACGCACGCCCGACGCAATCGCCCTTGACCTTCCAGCGACTGGAACCTCTATCTAGGGGTTACCAAGACTGGAAGGTTTGAAAAATGGACCATGGCGATCACGCTCATCACGAGCACAAGGCGGACGGCAGCTGCTGCGGTTCCCAAAAGGCGGAAGACAAGGTGGAGACGAAGGCGCCCGAAGGCGAGACCGCCATCGATCCCGTTTGCGGCATGACGGTGAAGCTGAATGCCGGCAAGCCGCATCTGAATTACAAGGGCACCGAATATCACTTCTGCAATCCGAAGTGCCACGACCGCTTCGAGGCGGACCCGTATTTCTATCTCTCCGGCAACAAGCAGAAGAAGAAAAAGGCCGAGAAGAAGAACGCCCTCTACACCTGCCCGATGGATCCCGAAATCGTGCAGGAAGGGCCGGGGACCTGCCCGATCTGCGGCATGGCGCTGGAGCCTATGAGCGGCGTTTCCGAAGGCCCGAACCACGAGCTGATCGATTTCACCCGCCGGCTGTGGGTCAGCGCCGGCGCGGCGATCCCGCTCCTGATCCTGACCATGGGGCCGATGATCGGCCTGCCGGTGCGCGACTGGATCGGCGAGCAGGTCGCCGTCTGGCTCGAATTCCTGCTGGCGACGCCGGTCGTGCTGTGGGCCGCACGGCCGTTCTTCCATCGCGGCTGGACCTCGATCGTCACGCGCAATTTCAACATGTGGACGCTGATCATGCTGGGCGTGGCGGCGGCCTATCTCTATTCCGTCGTGGCGACCTTCGCACCCGGGCTCTTTCCCGAGGCGATGCGCATGGAGGGCGGCCATGTGCCGGTCTATTTCGAGGCGGCGGTGGTGATCATCGCGCTCGTCTTCGTCGGGCAGGTGCTGGAGTTGCGCGCCCGCGAGCGCACCGGCGATGCGATCAAGGCGCTGCTCGATCTGGCGCCGAAGACCGCGCGGCGGATCACGCCGGACGGCGAGGAATATGACGCGCCGCTGGAAAACATCATCGAGGGCGACCTGATGCGCGTCCGGCCGGGCGAGAGCATCCCCGTCGACGCCGTCGTGAAGGAAGGCCATTCCTCCGTCGACGAGAGCATGATCACCGGCGAGCCGGTTCCTGTCGAGAAGACGGAAGGCGAGAAGGTCACTGGCGGCACGCTCAACAAGAACGGCACGCTGGTCATCGAGGCCGAGAAGGTCGGCGAGGACACGATGCTGTCGCGCATCGTCGAGATGGTCGCCTCGGCGCAGCGCTCGCGCGCGCCGATCCAGGGCCTTGCCGACCGCGTAGCGTCGTACTTTGTCCCGACGGTTGTCGCCGTCGCGATCCTGGCGTTTGCCGCCTGGATGATCTGGGGGCCTGAGCCGGCCTTCGTCTTCGCCATCGTCTCGGCGGTGTCCGTGCTGATCATCGCGTGTCCCTGTGCGCTCGGTCTTGCGACGCCGATGTCGATCATGACGGCGACGGGGCGCGGCGCGCAGGCCGGCGTGCTCGTCAAGGAAGCCGGCGCACTGGAGCGCATGGCCAAGGTCGATACCGTCATCGTCGACAAGACCGGCACGCTCACCGAGGGCAAGCCGAAGCTGACGGATGTCGTGGCGCTGAACGGCCATGACGAGGCCGAGGTGCTGGCGCTCGCCGCGGCCCTGGAGAAGGGCTCCGAACATCCGCTCGCCGAGGCGATCGTCTCCGGCGCGGAGGAGCGGGGCGTCACCTCCGGGTCCGCGTCGCATTTCGAGGCGCTGACGGGCAAGGGCGTCAAGGGCACCGTCGACGGCAAGCCGGTCGTACTGGGAAACAGCGCTATGATGCAGGCGGAAGGCATCGATGCCGATGCCGCCGCCGATCAGGCGGACGAATTGCGCGGCGCGGGCAAGACCGTCATGCTGGTCGCCATCGACGGCAAAGTCGCCGGGATGGTGGCCGTCGCCGACCCGGTTAAAAAGTCCACGGCCGCCGCGATCAAGGCGCTGCATGCCGAGGGGCTGCGCGTCATCATGGCGACCGGCGACAATGAGCGCACGGCCAAGGCCGTCGCCGCCGAACTCGGCATCGACGAGGTCCGCGCCGGCGTGCTGCCGGAGGACAAGAAGGCGCTGGTCGACGAACTGCACGCACAGGGCCGCAGCGTCGCCATGGCTGGCGACGGCATCAACGACGCCCCCGCGCTGGCCGCCGCCGATGTCGGCATCGCCATGGGCACGGGCGCTGACGTCGCCGTCGAGAGCGCCGGCATCACGCTTCTGAAGGGCGACCTGCAGGGCATCGCCAAGGCGCGCAAACTCGCCCAGTCGACGCTGGCGAACATCAAGCAGAACCTGTTCTTCGCCTTTGCCTATAACTCCGTCGGCGTTCCGGTCGCCGCGGGCATCCTCTACCCGCTGACGGGCACGCTGCTGTCGCCGATGATCGCCGCTGCCGCGATGAGCCTGTCCTCGGTCTCGGTCATCTCGAACGCGCTGCGCTTGCGCACGCTGAAACTATAGGAGAGGCGCGCATGAATATCGGAACAGCCGCCGAGCAGGCCAACCTGCCGCCGAAGACGATCCGCTATTACGAGGAGATCGGTCTGGTCACGCCGTCGCGCGCTGATAACGGTTACCGCGACTATTCGGACAAGGACGTCCACCGGCTGCGTTTCCTGCAGCGCTCCCGCAGCCTCGGCTTCACCATCGACGAGTGCCGGCACCTGCTGTCGCTCTACGACGACCAGCACCGCGCCTCCGCCGACGTCAAGGCGATGGCTCTCGAGAAGGTGGGCGAGATCGACCGCAAGATCGCCGAGCTGCAGTCGCTGCGCGACACGCTGGCGACGCTCGCCCGCCACTGCCACGGCGATGGGCGGCCGGATTGCCCGATCATCGACGATCTCGCGGGCGAGAGGGTGGGGGCCTAGGGGTTCGGGACGGCTCGGACGGCGAGACGCTTTACTCGACGCGAAGATCGCATGCCGGGTCTTCATATTGCAGGACGTGATAGTCCCGGCCCGGATGAAAGATATCGGCATAGAGGAAAGCCCTGGACCGGTCGGCGACGCATATGGTGTCTCCGTCCTTCACGCGCTCCGTCACGAACTGGCTGATGCCCCGGCGATTGACGACTTCCCGGACATCCCTCGTCCTGGGTTCGAGATAGTGTCCGCCGGTTATCGTCGTCACCGCGGCGAAGCAGAGGAGGACAGCCACCTGTCCGATGCGCGAAAGCCTCCGGTCGCCGCCGGCTTCGGCGCCGGCCTTGCCGATGAAATGCAGATTGAGCGACACGAGGACCAGCATCCAGAACATGTAGTATCTGAGCTCGTGCGATGCCGGCATCAGGCCGGTCCCCGCCGTCATCGCGGCCAGGAAGACCAGCAGTCGCCGGCGCTTGCGCGTTTCCAGCCGCGCAGCGGACCAAAGGACCATCGCGACGGTCGTGAAGACATAGGCCGCGAAATAGCCGCCCATTCGAAACGATGGCGACGATTGGGATGGGGTCCACTGGTCCAGGGAATAGGGGATGGAACGCCCCTCGAAAGCGGCCCATTCGGAGACCGAAAGGAGCCACCGGACAAACCGTGGCGTTTCGGCCAGCTGGGTGGAGACCGAATTGCCGGCCATGGGCGCAATGACACCGGGCAGGAGGTCGATGCCGAAGAGGCTCAGTTGAACCGGGAAAACGGGATTGCCGAAATACAGCAGGTTGCGAATGCCGGTTGCCGAGACGAGCAGCAGCAGGAGCCCGCCCCAGAATACGCCCGCATTCCCGCCGCGGCCGATGCGCCAGACGCCCGGGCCGTTCTCGGGCGCGAAGCGGTTGATCAGCACGAGGTAGGCGACGGCAGTCACGCCCGCGATCGGCATCATCTGGATCTTGGAATTGCCGAGGAAGACGACCGCCGCGACGAAGACGAACTGGTGTCCCTTTCCCAACGGGCGCTCGAGAAGGATAGCGGCGAGGGCGAGTAATGCGATCGTGGCCGCGACGTTGGCGGGCAGGTCGACATAGGAAACCGTCGCGTGGATCTGCACCATGGGTACGGCCAGAAGTCCGAAAACAGCCAAGGGAAACGAGACCTTCCAGGCGACGGCGAGATAAAGGACGAGCGTCAGAAGCGAGAAAAAGCCGACAAGGTTCGCGGCTTCCGGGATGTTCGTCACGCGCCAGAGGAGCCCCTGCAGGAATTCCGCGGCCACCGGGAAGGATCGGTAGAAGAGTTCCAGGTCGGGATCCATCCTGAAACAGGTTTCCGGGCACAGGCCCGCCAGACGCGAGGCATAAGGAAGATGGTAGGATAGCGAGTCCCAGGACAAGTCGAAGAAGCTGACGGCGCGGATGAAAAGGAGTGACAATACTGTCGCGGCGGCAATGAAAAGCGCCAATCGGAACGCGAACAATGTCCGCTCTTCTGGAAACATTATCCTCGACACACAACGAACCCCTTTGTTAGTCACCTATTTGGCATCAAGCCTGGAGTAAATGAAATTGTCTCCATGGGTCGTCATTCCTGCGTTCAACGAAGAGAAGGCTCTCGGGGATGTGCTTGCCGACCTTCGGCGGTATTTCGATTGCATCGTGGTGGTCGATGACGGCTCGACGGACGACACGCGGGGCCTTGCGCTTTCGTCGGGTGCCTTCGTCTGCCGCCATCCCGTCAATCTCGGCCAGGGCGCGGCCCTGCAAACCGGGTTCGATTGCGTGCTTTCCCGCGGGGCCGACATTGTCGTGACCTTCGATGCGGATGGCCAGCATCATGCCGATGACGCCGCGCGGATGTGCGATGAACTCGTTTCGGAGGGCCTCGACATCGTGCTCGGTTCGCGGTTCTTCGGCTCAACGGAAGGGATGCCGGCCAGCCGCGGGTTCCTCCTGAGATGCGCCGCCGCCTATACCCGGTTTTCCACCGGGCTCAGTGTCACCGATACCCATAATGGTATCCGCGCGATGACCGGCGAGACCGCGCGGAAATTGAGATTGCGGCAGAATCGCATGGCCCATGCTTCCGAGATACTGCAGATCGTCGCCGCCAGCCGCATGCGTTTCAGGGAGTCTCCGGTGACGGTCAGCTATACCGACTATTCGAAGGCGAAAGGCCAGCGGGCGTTGGCGGCCCTGGCTGTTCTCGCCGACATGCATATCAGGAAGCTCTACCGGTGATTATTCAGATCCTGCTTTCGACGGCGTTGCTGGCCGTTCTGGTCTACGCGGTTTCGCAGCGGCGGCGTGCCTATGGCATCTCGGTCGGCATGGCTGCTTTGGCCTGTCTGGGTATAATCATGGTCTGGGCGCCGGAACTCTCCAACGATATCGCTGGTTTCGTCGGCGTGGGGCGCGGCGCCGACCTCGTCCTTTACTGCTTCGTGGTCCTGATGCTCGCCGCGGTCCTGAATATCCATTTACGCCTTCGTTCGGACGCCGAGACGATTACGGCACTGGCTCGCGCCATTGCCTTGCAGACCGTATCCGAACCGGAGGAGAACAAATGACTTACGGGAGGCTTGGGTCGCTGATTGCCGTGGTGTGTCTTCTGGCAATCGGCCAGATACTCTTCAAGCTGGCTGCCGGCCGTCTGGGTGCTCCGTCATTCAGCTGGCAATTCGCCGAGAGGCTTCTCTTCAATCCCTATCTGATCGCCGGGATCGCGCTTTACGGGGTCACAACGATCCTGTGGGTCTTGCTGCTTTCGGGAGGCAATCTCAGCACCACCTATCCGTTTGTCGCCCTGACCATGGTGTTCGTGCCGCTGGCCGGCGTCTTGCTGTTTCGCGAACCGCTTTCGCCGGGCTTGATGCTGGGAACCTTGTGCATTGTTCTCGGCCTGGGGATCATTTCCTTTTCATGACGGGCTTACGGTTTCGGGCCGGCCGGGACGATCCAGTCGGCCAGCCTGGCCTTCGCCATGTCGCCGATCAGCTCGACGAAACCCTTTGCCTGGTGCTCCGCGGTGAGGCGGCCCTTGTCGGCGGTGGCCTGCGCCGCTTCGCCGATCGCGCCGGACGGGTTCACGTCCTGCGCGATCCACGCGAATGCGTTCGGGCCCGTATGGGCGATATGGGCGAATTGCTGTTGCGCCGCGGCGACGCGCGAAGTGAAGTCCTCCGCCTTGTCCATGCGGACCGTGTCCGGGACAAAATGCAGCATGAGCGAGGTTTCGACGTCGCCGCCATGGATGCCGTATTTGCGCTCGTAGTCGCCATACATCCCGTCCGGCAGGCCGAAGCGCATCCATGAGGTCTTGGCGACCATCATGTCGTGGCGCACGCGCAATTCGCGCGCGACGATGCCCATGACTTCCTCATTGCCGCCATGCGAGTTGACGATGACCAGCTTGCGGACGCCGGCGCGGGCGACCGAGGCGCCGAGATCGCACCACAGGTCGATCAGCGTCGTCGCCGAAATGGTCAGCGTGCCGGGGGAGCGGATATGCTCGTTCGACTTGCCGACCGACTGGATCGGCAGGACGCGCATGTCGATACCGGCGGGCATCAGCGGGAACACCGTCTCCAGCATGCCCGCCATGATGGCGTGGTCGGTCGCCACCGGCAGATGGGGCCCGTGCTGCTCGGTCGCCGCGATCGGCAGCACCGCGACCACATCGTCCGGATCGAGATTGTCGAAATCGCGCGACGTGAAATCGCTCCACCAGAAACTCTTCGCCATCATGCTTCTCCTGCCGGCCCGGCGGCGACGGCCTCGATCTCGACGGTGAATTCCTCCCGGGCGAAGCCGGAGACGATCATCAGCGTCGAGGCGGGCGCCGGCTCCGAGAACAGTTCGTCGCGCACCGCCATGTATGGCTTCAGGTGTTCGCGGCCGGTGACATAGGCGTTGATGCGGACAATGTTGTCCAACGTCATGCCGACATCGGCCAGGATGGCCTCGATGCTGGCGAAGCAGAGCCGCGCCTGCGCTCCCGTGTCCGCCGGGATCGTGTCGTCGGCCTCGATGCCGAGTTGGCCGGAGCAGAAGACCAGGCGCATGCCTTCCGGCACTTCGACGGCGTGGCTGTATTTTGCGAAAGGAGGCCGGATTCCGGCTGGGGTCAGATGGTTGAACACGATGGTCTCCGGTCAGATTCGCCGCTCATAATGCAAAGCGCACCCGCAAACTCAAGCGTGCTGTTTTTTTGTGCAGGATGCGATAAAACTGGGCTCGCGACAGGGAGGCGTTGCCGGAAACATGCTGAAACCGAACGGTCTGCCCCGTCATATGGCTGGCATATCTCTTGCATTATCTGCGGAGGTTCAAAAAGCATGGCTAACCGGCTGTGCTTCCAACAAATAGAGGTGTGAACATGAAACGGACTCTCCTGGCAACCACGGCCGTCATGGCGGTTCTGTCCTCGCAGGCGCTCGCCGCCGAAAAGGTCACCTTCGGCACCAACTGGCTCGCCCAGGCCGAACATGGCGGATATTATCAAGCGGTTGCCGACGGCTCCTACGAGGAGTGCGGTCTCGAGGTCGAGATCATGCCCGGCGGGCCGCAGGTCTCCGGCCGTCCGCTGATGCTTGCCGGCAAGATCGATTTCTATATGGGCGGCAACATGCTGCAGGCCTTCTCCGCGGTCGAGCAGGAGATCCCGCTCAAGGTCGTCGCCGCGCATTTCCAGAAGGAGCCGCAGGTCCTGATGAGCCATCCGGGCGAGGGGCTCGACACCTGGGAAGAGCTGAAGAACGCCGAGCAGTTCATTCTCGGCGACGAGGGCTTCCAGACCTACTACCAGTGGATGATCAAGGATTTCGGCTTCGACGCCTCGAAGCGCATTCCCTACACCTTCAACCCGGCGCCGTTCATCGCCAATCCGAAGTCCGTCCAGCAGGGCTACATCACCTCCGAGCCCTTCGCGGTGGAGCGTGAGGGCGGTTTCGTGCCGAACCTGTTCCTGCTCGCCGATTTCGGTTTCAGCACCTATTCCACGACCGTGGAGACGATGCAGAAGACGATCGACGAGCGCCCCGAGGTCGTCCAGTGCTTCGTCGATGCCTCGGCGAAAGGCTGGTACAATTATCTCTATGGCGACAACGCGGCCGCCAACGAGATGATCAAGAAAGACAATCCGGACATGTCCGACGAGCAGATCGCCTTCTCGATCGAGAAGCTCAAGGAATACGGGATTGTCGATTCCGGCGACACCGAGGAGATGGGCATCGGCGCGATGACCGACGAGCGGATCGCCGACTTCTATCAGAAGATGGTCGATGCCGGCGTCATGGATGAGGGCATCGACATCAAGAAGTCCTACACGCTGGACTTCGTGAACAACGGCGTCGGCCTCGACCTGAAGAAGTAATCTTCGAAAGGCATTTCCGCGTGGACATGCAACCTGCCGACAAGGCAACGACCGGCGGACCGCAGCTTATCCTGCGGTCCGTCGGAAAAGTGTTCGGGAACGACGTCGTCGCTCTGCGCGATGTCAACATGACCATCAATCAGGGCGATTTTCTCAGCCTGCTCGGACCGTCCGGATGCGGCAAGTCGACGGCCTTGCGGCTGGTCGCCGGGCTGTCGTCGCCAACGTCGGGCGTGCTCGACTGGCGCGGTCCGGCGATGGGAAAGGCCGATATCGGTTTCGTCTTCCAGGAGCCGACGCTGATGCCCTGGGCGTCCGTCTTCGACAATGTGTGGCTGCCGCTGCGCCTGCAGGGCGTTTCGCGCGCCGATGCGAAGCCGCAGGTCGAGAAGGTGCTTGCCCAGGTCAATCTGAGCGGGTTCGAGAACGCCGTCCCGCGGGAACTCTCCGGCGGCATGAAGATGCGCGTTTCGATCGCGCGCGGCCTGGTGACACGGCCGCGGGTCCTGCTGATGGACGAGCCCTTTGCGGCGCTCGACGAGATCACGCGTTTCCAGCTCAACAGCGACCTGCTGACACTGTGGGAGCGGGAGCGCTTCACGGTCATTTTCGTGACCCACTCGGTGTTCGAAAGCGTGTTTCTTTCGAACCGGATCGTGGTGATGGCCGCGCATCCGGGCCGGGTCTTCGGCGAGATGGATGTGGACGCGCCCTATCCGCGCGACGAGCAATTCCGCACTTCCGAAGACTATGCGCATCTGACCCGAAAGGCGTCGTCGCTGCTGCGTTCGGCGATGGGCGTGGAAGGCGAGGGAGGAGACGACCATGTCCTCCACTGAGATGCAGGGCGGCGAAGCCGTGATGGTCGACGCTGAGGAGATGCGGCGCGCGCGTCAGCGCAAGATGGAAAAGACCGGCAAATGGCTGTTGCCGGTCCTGATCATGTTTCTCGCGATCTTCATGTGGGACCGGATCTGCGTCTGGAACGAGATCCCGCGCTATATCCTGCCGCGGCCAGGCGAGGTGCTGGCGACGCTGATCGAGGATCGCGGCCTGCTGTTCTCCTCGCTGGTAACCACGCTGAAGATCACATTCCTCTCGCTTTCACTGGCGGTCCTCGGCGGCGTCGGCCTGTCGGTGCTGTTCACCCAGTCGAAATGGGTGGAGATGAGTTTCTTTCCCTTCGCGGTCGTGTTGCAGGTCACGCCCATCGTGGCGATCTTCCCGCTGATCAACATCTATGTGGACAACCAGACCGCCAAGCTCCTGCTGTGCGCCTGGATCGTCGCCTTTTTCCCGATCCTCTCGAACACGACGCTGGGTCTGAACTCGGTCGACCGGAACCTGCTCGACCTGTTCAAGCTGAACGGCGCGTCGCGCTGGCAGACGCTGTGGCATCTGCGCCTGCCGGCATCGATGCCCTATTTCCTCGGCGGACTGAAGATCGCCGGCGGCCTGGCGCTGATCGGCGCGGTCGTCGCGGAATTCGTCGCCGGTGCGTCAGGCCAGTCCTCCGGGCTCGCCAGCCGCATCATCGAGGCCGGTTACCGGCTCAACGCCCCGCGTCTCTTCGCCGCGCTGATCCTGATTTCGTTTACCGGCATTCTGATTTTCCTCGTGCTTTCCTTCGTATCCAACCGCATCCTGCGGCGCTGGCATGAAAGCGCGCTGACACAGGAGCATTGATGTCTGGTGGATCAATCGTTCGAACCGATACGGGTTTCAGTCTGCATCGGGCGCATTTGCACGATTCATGGCTTGATACCGGTGGAGCGGAGCATGACGGCGAGGGATTCGGGCTCTACGATCTGACGGTCGAGAACGGACGCATCGCGTCCATCAGACCGTCCGGCGCAGCGAGCGAAGGCGCGCAAAACGATCTGCGCCGCCGCGTCGTGCTTCCGGCGCTCATCGATTGCCACACCCATCTCGACAAGGGGCACATTTGGCCGCGCAAGCCCAATCCGGACGGTACGTTCCCGGGCGCGCTAGGAGCGGTGCTGGCGGATCGCTCGGCCAACTGGTCGGCGGCGGATGTCGAAGCGCGCATGGAGTTCGCGCTGAAATGCGCCTACGCCTACGGGACCAAGGCGATCCGCACCCATCTCGATTCTCTGCCGCCGCAGGAGACGATTTCCTGGCCGGTCTTCGAAAAGGTGCGCGAGCGCTGGAAAGGCCGGATCGATCTGCAGGGCGCATGCCTGTTCGGCATCGATACGGGTCGCGACGAAGCGTGGTTCCAGACGCTAGTGCAGCGGGTGAAAAAGGCTGGCGGCATACTTGGCGCGGTCACCTTCATGGTGCCGGACATCGAAGATCTGCTCGACATGATCTTTCGCGCCGCGATCGAGAACGACCTGCCGCTCGATTTTCACGCCGACGAGACCGACGCGCTCGAGGCGGTGTCGTTGCGCCTGATTGCGGAAGCCGCGAAACGCAACGGCTATGAGGGACCGATCCTGATAGGCCATTGCTGCTCTCTTGCGCGCCAGCCCGACGACGAGGTGCTGCGAACGCTCGATGCGGTCGCGGACTGCAACATCTCGGTGGTCTCGCTGCCGATGTGCAACATGTTCCTGCAGGATCGCCGCTCCGACAACACGACGCCGCGCTGGCGCGGCGTGACCCTGCTTCACGAGATGAAGGCGCGCGGCATCAATGTCTGCGTCGCGTCCGACAATACGCGCGATCCCTTCTACGCCTATGGCGACCTCGACATGGTGGAGGTCTACCGCATGGCGACGCGGATCATCCAGTTCGATCATCCGGTTGCCGACTGGCCGAAGGCGGCGCTTTCCAATCCGGCAAAGGCGATGGGACTGAGCGAAGACCATGGCAGGCTTGCCGAGGGCGGACCGGCGGATTTCCTGGTCTGCGAGGGGCGGTCCTGGACGGAAATCCTGTCGCGGCCGGAAAGCGGGCGGATCGTGGTGCGCGATGGCACAGTCATCGATCGCGCGTTGCCGTCCTATGAAGAACTAGACCATTTGATGGAGTAGACGATGACGGGCATCGACGCGCTGCGCGCGGAACTCGACGGGATCAAGACCGAAGACAACGAAAAGATCGTCCAGCAGAAGAGCCGCGATTTCTACTGGTATTCGCCGGTCCTCAAGGAGCGGCTCGACCATGTGACCGGCGATCTGATCGTCTCGCCGAAGACCGAAGATGAGCTGATCAAGGTTCTCAAGGCCTGCTACAAGCACGATGTGCCGGTGACCCCGCGTGGAACGGGAACCGGCAATTACGGCCAGGCGATGCCGCTTTCCGGCGGCGTGGTCCTGTCGCTCGCTGACATGAACGAGATCAAGGAAATCGCGCCGGGCAGGGCGGTTGTCGGCCCGGGCGTGATCTGCTCCGATCTCGACAAGGCCGCGCGCGAGCAATCCGGCCAGGAGATGCGGATGCATCCCTCCACCACCCATACGGCGACTGTCGCGGGTTTCGTCGCGGGCGGATCCGGCGGCGTCGGCTCGACGCGCTGGGGCGGCCTGCGCGATTTCGGCAATGTAATCCGGCTGCGCGTCGTCACCATGGAGGAAGAGCCCCGGGTGCTCGAACTGACCGGCGCGGACCTGCACAAGGTCACCCATGCCTATGGCACCAACGGCATCATCACCGAGGTCGAGATCCCGCTGACGGCGGCCTATGACTGGGTCGACGTGATCGTCACATTCGACGATTTCGTCGAGGCGGCGCGCTACGCCAATGCGCTCGGGCGGCAGGACGGAATCCTGCTGAAGCTCAACACGGTTGTCTCGGCGCCGGCGCCCTTCGACTATTTCAAGCGGCACCAGAAATTCCTGAAGGAAGGCGACAATGTCGTGATCTGCATGGTCGCGCCCCAGTCGCTCGACGCGTTCCTGGCGTATACGGCGCGCGAAGGCGGAAACATCGCCTTTAACAGCGCGGCGCTCTCCGCCGAGGGGCTGCGCGGCCTGCCGCCTGCCTTCGAACTCGCATGGAACCACACGACGCTGCGCGGGCTCAGGATCGACCCGGCGATCACTTATCTTCAGGTTCTCTATCCCTTCCCGAACCAGATTGCGCTGATCGAGAAGCTGCACGGCATGTTCGAGGGCGAGATCATCGATCATCTCGAATTCGTGCGTTTCGACGGCGACATCACCTGCTTCGGCCTGCCGATGGTGCGCTACACCACGGAGGCGCGGCTGGACGAGATCATCGAGACCTTCAATCGCGAGGGCGCGCCGATCTTCAATCCGCACCGCTTCACGCTGGAGGAGGGCGGCATGAAGCAGACCGACGAGATCCAACTCGCCTTCAAGCGCGAGGCGGATCCGAAGGGCCTGCTCAATCCCGGCAAGATGATTGCCTGGGAGAACCCGGATTACGATTACGACACCGGCGCCGTCTGGCTGTTCAAGGGCTTGCAGAAGGCGAGCTAGGGGGAGGGGAATGCGTGTTCTTGTCCTGCATGCGCATCCGGTCGCGGAGAGCTTCAACGGCTCGTTGCACCGGATCATCGTCGAACGGCTGAAAGCGAAGGGCCACGAGGTCGACGACTGCGATCTCTACGCCGAGGATTTCGATCCCCGGCTGACCCGTTCCGAACGGATGGGCTATCACGATATCGGGCCGAACATCGAACCGGTGAAGACCTATGTCGAACGGCTGCGCGCGGCGGACGCGCTGGTTCTGAGCTACCCGGTCTGGAACTTCGGCTACCCGGCGATCCTGAAGGGATTTTTCGATCGCGTCTTCCTGCCCGGCGTTTCCTTCGAAATGCGCGACGGCAAGGTGCGGCCCTGCCTGCACAATATCAAGAAGGTCGGCGTGGTGACGACCTATGGCGGAAGCCGGGTGAGGGCGCTGCTGGTCGGCGATCCGCCGCGCAAGCTCGTCAATCGCGTACTGCGCGTCATCGTCAAGCCGGGCGCGCCGTTCGACTATCTGGCGCATTACGACATGAACCGATCGACGGACGAAACGCGCAAGCGTTTCATCGGCCGGGTCGAAAAGGCGATGGACGTGTTCTGATGCGCATCCTTGTTATCTATTGCCATCCGGTGCCGGAGAGTTTCGGGGCGGCGTTGCGCGATACGGTCATGAAGGGGCTTGCCGAAAGCGGCAATGAAACGCGGCTGATCGATCTCTATGCCGAGGGGTTCGACCCGGTGATGGGCTGCGACGAACGGCGCGTCTATAACGAAATGCTCAAGGACCAGCATCCGCTGCCGGCGCATGCCGAGCAACTCGCCTGGGCCGAAGGGCTGGTTTTCGTCTATCCGACATGGTGGTACGGCCTGCCGGCCATGCTGAAGGGCTGGCTCGACCGGGTGTGGACGCCCGATATCACCTTCGCGATATCGCCCGACACCAAGCGAATCTCGCCGCTGATGACCCATATCCGCAAGCTCGGCGTCGTGACGACCTGCGGCGCGCCGCGCTGGTGGTCCTATGTGGTCGGACATCCGGGCAAGCGCACGTTGCTGCGCGGCATGCGCGCGCTCTTCGCCAAGCGCTGCAAGACGCTTTTCCTCGCGCACTACCTGATGGACGTCTCGACGCCGCAATCGCGCGCCGATTTCCTCGCACTTGTCGACAGGCGGATCCGGCGTTTCTAGATGGCGGCTTCCGCTGGCGCCGCCGGGACGCCGGGCGTGTCCGCCGGGTCGTCCGGATAGGACAGGAAATGAAGTTCGCTGGCGGGAACGCCCTCGATCGAACGGATCACGCAGGTCGCAAGGTCCCGGCCGCCCTGGCGGACATCCTCGTTGATGACCTCGATTTCCTTGCGATAGCGCTTGAGAATATTGGTGTGCTGCTTGGAAACGATCTGCACATCCCGGCCGATCTCGAAGCCGGCCTGCTCGATGCCGGCAGAGGCCGCGATGGCGCCGCCGCCGCTGCCGCAGACGATGCCGTCGGGCCGGTCGGGCCCGCGCATGATCTCGTAGACGCCGGCCTGGATCGTATCGAGCGTGTCATCGACGGTCACCGTGTCGAACGCGACCTGCTGCATGCCGTGCTCGCGAAGGCCGGTGGCGAAGCCCGCCTTCATGTGACGCGCATAGGTGAGATTGTCGGGTGGCCCGACCAGCGCGGCGCGTCTGACGCCCCGTTTCGCCAGCCTGTCGACGGCGTCACGGGCGAAGCGCTCATTGTCGAAATCATGCCAGGGATGATCGATGCCCATGTCGGTGCGGCCGTGGGTGGCGAAGGGCATGCCGTGCTCCGACAGATAGCGAACGCGCCGGTCCTGCAATTCGATTCGCGACAGGATGACGCCATCGGCGGACCCGGTCTCGACGACGTAGCGAACCGGCTCCATCGCGTCATTGTCGAGCGAGTAGGGTGTGACGACAAGATGGTAGGGCGTGCCGCGCAGCACGTCTGAAATACCTAGGACCATCTGCGATGTCAGGCCCATCACCTCCTCCTGGGTGTTGAGGACGAGGCTGATCACATTCGTCTTGCCGGTCCTCAGGCGTACGCCGGCGCGGTTCGGCCGGTAGCCGATCTGTTTCGCCACGAGACGGACGCGATCCTTGGCCTCCTGTCCGATATCGGGCGCATCCTTGAGCGCGCGCGAAACGGTCGTGATCGAGTAACCCGTCATGAAGGCAATGGATTTCAGCGTCGGGGGTCCGGCCGCCAATTCCGCCCCATCGCCCTGTTTTCCTTTTGTTTTTTGCGCCATTACGGGTTCGCCTTTTCGCCAGGTCCGGACTATAGGCCGGTCGGCGGGGTAGTTTCAACAAACACACAAAGATTGCCACAAACGTTAAAGTTTATTGCGATGCAATACGTTTTTCGCGCCGCCGAAGCCTCACCTTCTCCTTTGCCGGATTTGCCCCGAAATATCCGAAAGTCCCCGTATTATCGCCGAAAATCGGCCTTCACGTCAATTTTTTCGATCCTCGAAGAATTTTCATCAGCCCGGTTGCGCGAGGAGAATCCTTGCCATACAGTTTTACTGCAACGTTACAGTTCGCAGGGAGGAAAATATGCGTCTTCGTTCAATGATTGCGGCGCTGGCGGCGTCCGCGGTGCTGCCGGTTGCCGGCGCCCAGGCCACGGATCTCGAAGTCACCCATTGGTGGACCTCGGGAGGCGAGGCCGCGGCGGTGGCGGAACTCGCCAAGGCCTTCGATGGAAAGACCGACAACCACTGGGTTGACGGCGCGATTGCCGGTTCGGGCAATACCGCGCGGCCGATCATCGTCAGCCGGATTCTCGGCGGCGATCCGATGGGCGCGACCCAGCTCAACCATGGCCGTCAGGCGGAGGAACTGATCCAGGCCGGGCTGATGATGGATCTGACCGACATCGCCGAGGAGCAGGGCTGGAAGGAAAAGGTCAATCCGCCGTCGCTGCTGGATGCCTGCACCTATGAGGGCAAGATCTATTGCGCGCCGATCAACATTCACTCGTGGCAGTGGATGTGGCTGAGCAACAAGGCCTTCGAGGATGCCGGTGTGGCGGTGCCGAAGGACTGGAACGAATTCGTCGATGCTGCGCCCGCGCTCGAGAAGGCCGGCAAGATCCCGCTTGCGATGGGGCAGCAGCCCTGGCAGCAGGGCGGGGCTTTCAACGTGATCCTCACGGCTGTCGGCGGGGTCGATCTGATCGACAAGATCCAGAGCCAGAAGGACATGGACGCCGCCCGGGGGCCTGAGTTCGCGAAGGTCTGGCAAGCTTATGCGAAGGCTCGCGAAATGTCTGCCAAGTCGACGGTCCAGGACTGGAACCAGGCGACCAACCTGGTGATCACCGATCAGGCCGGCGCGCAGATCATGGGTGACTGGGCGCAGGGCGAATTTCAGGTTGCCGGCGAGGTCGCAGGGCAAGACTACGAATGCCTTCCGGGCCTCGGTCTGGAGGCCATCCTCGATACGGGCGGCGACGCGTTCTACTTCCCGGTCAATGACGATCCCGACGTCACCAAGGCGCAAAAGGAATTGGCGGCGCTGCTGCTGACGCCGGATGTGCAGGTCGCCTTCAACCAGAAGAAGGGCAGCCTGCCGGTGCGGGGCGACGTGGATCTCGGCAATGTGAATGCCTGCATGAAGAAGGGTCTCGATCTTCTGGCGGCGGGCAAGATCATGCCGTCGCGTGAAATCGTCCTGACACAGGACACGATCAACGAGATCAACGATCTGCTGACGGAGTTCTGGTCCGATCCCTCCTACTCGGCGGAGGACGCGCAGTCGGCTTACGCCGACATCATCGAGAACGCCGACTAGGCGATCTGGGCGCAAGCAGGATCCGGCCGCCCGGGGCCGGATTCGAGCCCCGGCGCGTCATGCGCCGGGGCGCCGCGGAGGAAACGGAATGACAACTGCCGAAACAGCGCGGACGGGCGAGGGCCGCCGGCCGCCCAATCCGCTGTTCAAGAATCTGAACGCCAAGATCGCTTCGATCCCGATGGCGCTCACCGCGATCGTGGTCTTCGTCGGTTGCACCGGCTGGACGGTGGTGCATTCCTTCACGTCCTCCAAGCTTCTGCCGAAACTGGATTTTGTCGGCTTCGACCAGTACGACCGCCTGTGGAACACGCGGCGATGGCTGATCTCCATCGAGAACCTCGCCATTTTCGGTATCTGCTCGCTGATCTTCTCTTTGCTGATCGGGTTTGTGCTCGCGGCGCTGCTCGACCGGAAAATCCGCTTCGAGGACACGTTCCGGACCATTCTCCTTTATCCTTTCGCACTGAGTTTCATCGTCACCGGCCTTGTCTGGCAGTGGATCCTGAATCCGGATTTCGGCATCCAGAACATCGTGCGCAGCCTGGGGTGGGAAAGCTTCACCTTCGATCCGCTCTATGATCCCTCCATCGTCATTTTCGGCATACTGATCGCCGCCCTCTGGCAGGGAACGGGGCTGGTCATGTGCCTGATGCTCGCAGGCCTGAGGGGCATAGACGAGGACATCTGGAAGGCGTCGCGGGTCGACGGCATCCCGGTGTGGAAGACCTATGTCTTCATCATCATCCCGATGATGCGCCCGGTCTTCATTACAGCTCTGGTGATCATCACCTCGGGCATCGTCAAGGTCTATGACCTGGTGGTCGCTCAGACTTCCGGCGGACCTGGCATCGCCTCGGAAGTGCCGGCGAAATATGTCTATGACCGGATGTTTTCCAGCCAGAACCTGGGACAGGGCTTCGCCGCCTCGACAATGATGCTGCTCGCCGTGGCGATCGTCATCATTCCCTGGGCCTATCTCGAGTTCGGGGGCAAGCGCCGTGTCTGATCCCGCAAGCCTCAATCTCGCCGCCGCAGGCGCCGAAGCCGTGAAGACGAGGCTCGGCGACGGGCCGCGCGGGACTCGTCCGCGCCGTGCCCTGTCGCGCCGCAACATCATTCTCTATGGCACGCTGATCCTGATCTCGGCCTACTATCTGCTGCCGCTTTACGTGATGGTCGTCACGTCGCTGAAAGGTATGCCGGAGATCCGTGTCGGCAATATCTTCGCCCCGCCGGTGGAGGTGACCTTTCAGCCGTGGGTCAAGGCGTGGTCACAGGCTTGCACCGGGCTGAATTGCGACGGGCTCAGCCGCGGCTTCTGGAACTCGGTGCGGATTCTGATCCCGTCGGTGATCGCCTCGATCGCGATCGCCTCGGTCAATGGCTATGCGCTGGCCAACTGGCGGTTCCGCGGTTCGGAGGTGTTCTTCACGATCCTGATCATCGGGGCGTTCATCCCCTATCAGGTCATGCTTTATCCGATCGTGATCCTGCTGCGCGAGATGGGGCTTTACGGCACGCTGTGGGGGCTGGTGATCGTTCACACCATTTTCGGCATGCCGATCAACACGCTGCTGTTTCGAAACTATTTCACCTCGGTACCCGACGACCTGTTCAAGGCGGCGCGTGTCGATGGAGCCGGCTTCTGGGGCATCTTCTTCAGGATCATGCTGCCGATGTCGCTGCCGATCTTCGTCGTGGCGATGATCATCCAGGTGACGGGCATCTGGAACGATTTCCTGTTCGGCGTCGTCTACACCAAGCCCGAGATCTACCCGATGACGGTCCAGCTCAACAACATCGTCAATGCCGTCCAGGGCGTGAAGGAATACAATGTGAACATGGCCGCAACGCTGCTGACCGGCCTCGTGCCGCTCGTCATCTACTTCATTTCCGGAAAACTCTTCGTGCGCGGCATAGCGGCCGGCGCCGTGAAAGGCTGACAGCAATGGAAAGCGTTTCCGTTCGCGACGTATCCCTCAGTTTCGGCGCCGTGCGCGTGTTGGAGAAGCTTAATCTCGACATCATGGAGGGGGAGTTCCTGGTCCTGCTCGGGCCGTCCGGCTGCGGCAAGTCGACCCTGCTGAACTGCATCGCCGGCCTTCTGGACGTCACCGACGGGCAGATCTTCATCAAGGGGCGCAACGTGACCTGGGAGCAGCCGAAGGATCGCGGCATCGGCATGGTGTTCCAGTCCTATGCGCTCTACCCGCAGATGTCCGTGGAGGGCAATCTGAGCTTCGGGCTGAAGAACCAGGGCCTGCCGCGTGCGGAGATCCGCGAGCGCGTCGAGCGGGCGGCGAAGATGCTGCAGATCGAAAGCCTGCTTGGGCGCAAGCCCGCTCAACTGTCGGGGGGGCAGCGCCAGCGCGTTGCCATCGGCCGCGCGCTGGTGCGGGATGCCGATGTCTTCCTGTTCGACGAGCCGCTATCCAATCTCGACGCCAAGCTGCGCTCCGAACTGCGCGTCGAGATCAAGCGTCTGCATCAAAAGCTCAGCGACAACACGATGATCTATGTGACGCATGACCAGATCGAGGCGCTGACGCTGGCTGACCGGATCGCGGTGATGAAGGGCGGTGTCATCCAGCAACTGGACGAACCGCATACGATCTATAACCGGCCGCGCAATCTTTATGTGGCCGGTTTCATTGGCTCGCCGTCGATGAGCTTCCTCGACGGTGAGGTCGTCGCGCGGGACGCGGAGCATGTTTTCCGGCTCGGCGGGCACGAGATCCCGCTGGCGGGCTATGTCGCCGATACAGCCCTGGAGCCCTCCGGCAATGCGGTCTTCGGCGTGCGCCCGGAACATGTTGAAATCCGCCACGAGGGCGAGGAATCGGAAACCGCGCTCTACGCCGCCACGGTCGAACTCGAGGAACCGATGGGCGCCGACGCCCTCGTGTGGGTTTCATTCGGCGGCCAGACGCTGTCGGCGCGGGTCGACTCCTCGCGGCGCTTCCGGCCCGGCGATACGGTCCGGTTGGGCTTCAATCTGCCGATGGCCTCGGTCTTCGACCGGCAAACCGAAAACCGGATGTGAGGCGGCCTGCGGGAGATGAAAATGCAGGGTCCAATGGCTGTTTCCCGGACGACGTCTTCTTGTCGCGACGTGAGCGGGATAGGAACATCACCATCGAGCCGGAGGTCGGCGCTGCCGTGCCTTCCGTCGCTCTCCGTGATCCGTTCCGCAACACAGGGTGACCCATGAAACGCTCCGCCATCAATGACATCATCAGGGAAAGCGACGCTTTCATCCGCTCCTTCGGCTACGTCATGCCGCCCTTCGCCTATTGGTCTCCCGAGGAGATGCAGCGCCGCACCGCCGGCGACAGCGCGCGCATTCGCGACCATCGGCTCGGCTGGGACATCACCGATTACGGCCAGGGCACATTCGAGGATCTCGGCCTGTTCCTGTTCACCGTCCGCAATGGCAACAACGCCAATGTCGGCAAGGGAAGGGGGATGCTCTACGCCGAGAAGATCATGATCTCGGGCGAGAACCAGATCTCGCCGATGCACCGGCACAATCTGAAGACCGAGGACATCATCAACAAGGGCGGCGGGACGCTGGTGCTGGAGCTCTTCAAGGCGAAGCCGGACGGCTCGATCGACGAGAACGCCGATGTGAACACCTTTACCGACGGCACCGCTCGCACGCTTCCGGCCGGCGGTCTGCTGAAACTCGCGCCGGGCGAAAGCGTGACGCTGGAACCGGACACCTGGCACGCCTTCTGGGGCGAGGGCGGAAAGGTGCTGATCGGCGAGGTTTCCAACGTCAATGACGACCTGACCGACAATATCTTCCGCGATCCGATCGGCCGGTTTTCGACCGTCGAGGAGGATGCGCCGCCACTTCATCTGCTTGTTTCCGACTACGACCACTGGCTCGGCTGAGCCGCTTTCGAGGGTATCTTGATGACCGCGTTTTCCTATCAGCTTTACAGTTCGCGCAATTTTCCGCCGCTTGGCGCCACGTTGAAGATGCTTGGAGAGCTCGGTTACACCCAGGTCGAAGGCTATGGCGGGCTGTTCGCCAATCTTGGCGCGCTCGACGAGTTGAAAGCCGATCTGGCCGCCAACGGTCTCGCCATGCCGACTGGACATTTCGGCCTCGACATGGTGCGCGACCAGCCGGACAGGGTGCTGCAGATCGCCGAAACGATTGGCGTACAAGCGATCTTCGTGCCGGCCATCCCGGAAGAGGAGCGCTCCAGGGATGCCGCCGGATGGCGGGCGCTTGGCGAAACGCTGGCGCGGGCGGGCGAAGCCTACTGGAAGGCGGGTCTGACCTTCGGCTGGCACAATCACGCTTTCGAGTTTGTCGCGACCCCGACCGGCGAGATGCCGCTCGACCTGATCATGGCGGGCGACCCGAAGCTGGCGTTGGAGCTCGATGTCGCCTGGGTCGTGAGGGGCGGGCAGGAGCCGCTGGCCTGGATCGAAAGATATGCCGACCGGATCGCAGCCGCGCACATCAAGGACATCGCGCCGGAAGGCGAATGCGCGGATGAGGACGGCTGGGCGGATGTCGGCCACGGCGTCATGGACTGGCCGGCCATCATGGCGTCATTGCGCAAGACGAATGCGCGCTGGTTCGTCATGGAGCACGACAATCCGAAAGATCATGCGCGTTTCGCCCGCCGCTCGATCGAAACGGCACGCGGTCTCTGAGGATATCAACTATGAAAAAGCTCGGCGTCGGCATCATCGGATGCGGAAACATCTCGACCGCCTATCTACGGCTTGCACCGCTCTTCAAAGCGCTGGAAATGCGTGCCGTTGCGGATATCAATCCCGATGCGGCGAAAGCCCGTGCCGAGGAATTCGGCGTCCGGGCGCTGGACGTGGATGCGCTGCTCGCCGCTCCGGATATCGACGTGATCGTCAATCTGACGATCCCGGACGCCCATTACGCGGTGACGAGGGCAATCCTCGACGCAGGCAAGCATGCCTATACCGAAAAGCCGCTCGTATTGAGCCTCGATGAAGGCGAGAAACTGAGAGCCCTTGCCGAGTCTCGCGGCCTGCGTGTCGGCTCGGCGCCGGATACCTTCCTCGGCGGCTCGCATCAGCTTGCGCGCGCCAGGATCGACGAGGGGCTTGTCGGCGATATCGTCGCCGGGACGTGTCACGTCATGTCGCACGGGATGGAGCACTGGCATCCCAATCCGGACTTCTTCTTCCTGCCCGGCGCCGGTCCCGTGCTCGATGTCGGTCCCTATTACGTGACCAACCTGATCCAGTTGATCGGACCGGTGAAGAAGGTGGCGGCTTTGACCTCGTCGGCGACGCCGACCCGCACGATCCTGACCGAGGGGCCGCGCCAGGGCGATGAGATCCCGGTGCGGACACCAACCAATATCCATGCGCTTCTGGAATTCGTGAACGGCGCCACGATCACGCTGTCGGCGAGCTGGGATATTTGGGCGCATCGCCATTCCAGCATGGAACTCTATGGCACCGAAGGATCGCTGTTCCTGCCCGATCCGAATTTTTTCGGCGGCGCGGTCGGGCATGCCGGACGCGACGGCAGGATCGAGCCGCTGCCAGAATGGGACCACCCCTTCGGCAAGGCCAACCAGGATCATCAGGCCGGCGGGCGGGCGAATTACCGAACGGCCGGTCTGGCCGACATGGCGCAGGCGATCGTCGAGGGCAGGCCGCATCGCTGTTCCCTCGAGCTTGCCATTCACGCCGTCGACGTGATGACATCGATCCTCAAATCGGGAGAGACCGGCAGTTTCGTCGAGATGACGACCACCTGCGAAAGGCCGGCGGCATTGACGCCGGACGATGCGCTGAGGCTGATGGGCTGACCGCCGGGCAGACTGCCCGCCGCCGTTTCATGTGCCAAGAAAGGAATTGAAGCTCATGGCCTATGTGCCCGCCGAAAACCGCTACGAGAAGATGGTCTACCGCCGCTGCGGACGCTCCGGTCTGGATTTGCCGGCGATCTCGCTCGGCTTGTGGCACAATTTCGGTCACGATACGCCGCATGAGACCAAGCGGGCCATCGTCCAGGCTGCTTTCGACAACGGCATCACCCATTTCGACCTCGCCAACAATTACGGCCCGCCACCCGGCAGCGCGGAGGAGGCGTTCGGTGAAATTCTTCGTACCGATCTGAGGGGATACCGGGATGAGCTGATCATCTCGTCGAAGGCCGGATACCTGATGTGGCCGGGGCCTTACGGCGAATGGGGCAGCCGGAAATACCTGATCTCGTCCTGCGACCAGTCGCTGAAGCGGATGGGGCTCGACTATGTCGACATTTTCTATTCGCACCGCTTCGACCCCGATACGCCGCTCGAAGAAACGATGGGCGCGCTTGACCAGATCGTGCGGTCCGGAAAGGCGCTCTATGCCGGCATTTCCTCCTACAATTCGGAGCGGACGCGGGAGGCGGTGAAGATCCTGAACGATCTCGGCACGCCGTGCCTGATCCATCAGCCTTCCTACAACATGCTCAATCGCTGGGTGGAGCGCGACGGGTTGAAGGACACGCTGAAGGAGCTGGGCATCGGGTCCATCGCCTTCACACCGCTCGCCCAGGGCATGCTGACCAGCAAATATCTGAAAGGCGTCCCGCAGGACAGCCGTGCGGCGCAGGGCAAATCGTTGAAACAGGAGTTCCTCAACGAAAAGGCCATCGAGCACATCGCCAGGCTGAACGAGATCGCATCACGACGCGGCCAGACGCTGGCGCAGATGGCGCTCGCCTGGGTGCTGCGCGACGGCGGCATCACCACCGCGCTGATCGGCGCGTCGCGGCCGAGCCAGGTGATCGATTGCGCCGGGGCGGTCGGCAATCTGGACTTCACGGCCGAGGAACTGGCCGAGATCGACACATATGCCGACGAGGAAAACATCAATCTGTGGGCGCAGTCCTCCGAGACACCGAAGGGCGCGGCGCAAAGATGATCCGCAATCCGATCCTTCCCGGCTTCAATCCGGATCCCTCGATCTGCCGGGTGGGGGAGGATTACTATATCGCGACGTCGACCTTCGAGTGGTATCCCGGGGTGCAGATCCACCATTCGCGCGACCTTGTGAACTGGACGCTTGTCGCGCGGCCGCTCAACCGCAAGGCGTTGCTCGACATGCGCGGAAACCCGGACAGCTGCGGCATCTGGGCGCCGTGCCTCAGCCATGCGGACGGAAAATTCTGGCTCGTCTATACCGACGTCAAGCGTTACGACGGCAACTTCAAGGATGCGCCGAACTACATCACGACTTGCGAGACCATCGACGGTGAATGGTCCGGTCCGATCCATGTGAATTCATCCGGCTTCGACCCGTCGCTGTTCCATGACGATGACGGGCGAAAATACTTCATGAACATGCAGTGGAACTATCGGGGCGAAGGCACGGGCGGAAACCCGAAGCATGCGAGTTTCGACGGTATCCTGCTGCAGGAATGGTCGCCCGAAAAAGGCCTCTTCGGGCCGGTCAAGAATATCTATGCCGGCACTGATCGGGGGCTGACAGAGGCGCCGCATATCTTCAAGCGCAATGGCTGGTACTACCTGACGACGGCGGAAGGCGGCACCGTCTACGAGCACGCGGTGACCATGGCCCGCTCGCGCTCGATCTGGGGGCCGTATGAAGATCACCCGAACAAGTACCTTATGTGCGCGCAGGATGTGCCGCACCACCTGATCCAGAAGACCGGTCACGGCCAGTATGTCGAGACGCATGACGGGCGGTTCTATCACACCTTTCTGATGGGGCGGCCGATTCCCGGGCCGGACGGCGCCGGGCGGTTTTGCCCGCTCGGCCGCGAGACCGGGATAGAACGGGTCGTCTGGAGCGAGGACGATTGGCTCTATCTGGAAGACGGCGGTCAACTGGTCCGACCGGAATTGCCGGGTTTGGCGGATGTCGAACCCCACCCGCCGGTCGCCTCCTTCATCGATTTCTCCGATGGAAAACTGCCGCCGGAATTCCAGTGGCTGCGGTCGCCGGAAACAGGCCGGCTATTCAGGGTAGGAGACGGAGCGCTCACCCTCTATGGCCGCGAAAGCATGGGGAGCTGGTTCGAACAGGCGCTGGTTGCGCGCCGGCAGGAGCACTTCGTCTATGCGGCTGAGACCGAAGTCACGTTCGATCCGGAGACCTATCAGCAGACGGCCGGGCTTGCGACCTATTACAACCGTTTCAAGTTCCACATGCTGCTGGTGACGGACGAGCCGGGGCAGGGGCGGTCGCTGACAATCGTATCCTGCCTCGGGGATTTCCCCGACGGGAAACTGTCCTTTGCGCTTCCGAAACCGGTTCCATGCCCGGACGGCCCGATCCAGATGAAGGTGGAGGTCGACCACGCCCTGCAGCAATTCGCCTGGCGGATGCCGGGCGGCGAATGGCAGGACATCGGCCCGAAGCTCGATGCGGCGGTCATTTCCGACGAGGGCGGACGCGGCGGCCACGGCTCCTTCACGGGCGCTTTTGTCGGCATGTTCGCCATGGACATGACAGGCCAGGGCAAAGAAGCGCGGTTCTCGCATTTCGCCTACCGGCCCGAGGGGACGTGAAAAGCGAACTCTGCATATTCGATTTGGCGAGCGGGACAGTCCGGACGCTGCTTGAAACCAGCCGTCTCATTGAAGCGCCGAACTGGACGCCGGATGGCGGGGCGCTGATCGTGAATGGAGACGGGCTCCTGTTTCGCGTCGCACTGGAGAGTGCGCCGGGGCTCGCCGAAATCGATACCGGTTTCGCGAAGAGGCTGAACAACGATCACGGCATCTCTCCGGACGGCAAGACGCTGGTCATTTCGGATTCGACGGAAGAGGAGGCCAGTTGCATCTATACCCTGCCTGCTGAAGGCGGGACACCGAAGCGCATCACAAAGCATGTCCCGTCCTACTGGCATGGCTGGTCGCCGGACGGAACGACGCTCGCCTATGTCGGCAAGCGTGATGCCGGGTTCGATATCTATACCTGCCCCATCGATGGCGGTGTGGAGACCTGCCTGACGGCGGGCTTCGAACATTGCGATGGGCCGGACTACACGCCGGATGGCGAGTGGATCTGGTTCAACGGCCAGAAGAAAGGCCGCATGCAGCTTTGGCGGATGCGGTCCGATGGCGGGGGGCTGGAACAGATAACCGACGATGAGCGGGTCAACTGGTTCCCGCATCCTTCCCCGAACGGCGAGAGCGTCCTCTATCTCGCCTATGAGAACAGCGTCGAGGGCCATCCGCGTAATCACGAGGTCCAACTCAGGCTGATGCCGGGTTCGGGCGGAAAGCCGCGTATCCTGCTGTCCCTGTTCGGCGGGCAAGGGACGATCAACGTGCCCTGCTGGGCGCCGGATTCGAACCGCTTCGCCTTTGTCCGATATCACGCCTGAATAACTGCGCCCCGGTTGCCTCATTTATTTCATTGGGTTGCGGGAACCGGTTGCAAGAATGATTCATCGCGGACCGGCAAGGGTGCGGTGCAGCAACGAATCCCGGTTGACGGGCAGGAAACCGTAACGCATTTTGCGACTACACATAGGGAAATCGCTATGCATTTTGAGCAGTTCTTCGCGGACCGTCTTTCATCGTTGCATGATGACGGCAATTACCGTGTGTTTGCGGATCTTGAACGCCATGCGGGTCAGTTCCCCCGGGCGACGCGCTATCGCGAGGATGGCTCGACGCAGGACGTCACGGTGTGGTGCTCCAACGACTATCTGGGCATGGGCCAGAATGAAAAGGTCGTCGCCGCGATGCATGAGGCGATCGACAAATGCGGCACCGGGGCGGGCGGCACCCGCAACATCTCCGGCACCAATCACTACCATGTCGTGCTGGAGCGCGAACTGGCCGATCTTCACGGCAAGCAGTCGGCGCTGATCTTTACCTCGGGCTATGTCTCCAACTGGGCGGCGCTCGGCACGCTGGCCTCGAAGATCCCCGGCCTGATCGTCTATTCGGACGCCTTGAACCATGCCTCGATGATCGAGGGCATCCGCCACGCGCGTTGCGAGAAGCGCATCTTCAAGCACAATGACTGGCGCGACCTCGACCGGCTGATGAGCCAGGACGACCCGGCGGCGCCGAAGCTGGTGGCCTTCGAGAGCGTCTACTCGATGGATGGCGACATCGCGCCGATCCGGGAAATCTGCGACGTCGCCGACAGGCACAATGCGATGACCTATCTCGACGAGGTCCATGCGGTGGGCATGTATGGCGCGCGCGGCGGCGGCATTGCCGAGCGCGAGGGCTTGATGGACCGGCTGACGGTGATCGAGGGGACGCTCGGCAAGGCCTTCGGCGTGATGGGCGGCTACATCACCGGCTCGTCGAACCTGATCGACTTCGTGCGCTCCTTTGCGTCCGGCTTCATCTTCACCACGGCACTGCCGCCCGCACTCGCGGCGGGCGCGGCGGCCTCGATCCGGCATCTGAAGGAAAGCCAGGCCGAGCGCGAGATGCATCAGGCCAATGTGGCGAAGGTCCGCGCGGCGCTCGACAAGCGCGGCATCCCGCACATGCCGAACCCGTCGCATATCGTGCCGGTGATGGTGGGCGACGCGAAGAAGTGCAAATGGATTTCCGACATCCTGCTGGACCAGTACGGGATCTATGTTCAGCCGATCAACTATCCGACGGTGCCGGTGAAGACGGAGCGGCTGCGCATCACGCCCAACCCGTCCCACACCCAGGCCGACATCGATCATCTCGCATCGGCGCTGTGCGACCTGTGGTCCCAGTGCGCCCTCGCAAGAGCCGTGGCATAAACCGCCGGATTGCCTTACCCTTGGGAAAGGGACGAAGGCACACAATGAGTGGGAGATTTATATTGAAATTCGCAACCGCAATTCTCGCCGGCGCGATGGTTTTCGCCGGAACCGCAGCTTTCGCGCAGGACGTCACTGGTGATCCGGTGGCCGGCGAAAAAGTCTTCAAGAAATGCAAGGCCTGCCACGACGTTGAAGGCAAGAACAAGGTCGGACCGCATCTCGACGGCGTTTATGGCCGCACGGCCGGTTCCGTCGAGGATTTCCAGAAGAAATATTCGGCCGGCATCAAGGAACTGGGCGCAGAGGGCCTCGTCTGGAATGCAGAGACGCTGGCGCAGTACCTGCCGTCGCCGAAGGACATGGTCAAAAAGTCGAAAATGACTTTCAAGCTGACCAAGCCGGACGAGATCGAGAACGTCATCGCCTATCTGGCGGAGATCAGCAAATAAGCGATCACGCCGTTTTGAGCATTTCGAACCCCGCCGAACCGGCGGGGTTTTTCTTTTGTGCAACCAGTTGGCGCTTTCAAGCGTCCTCTGGGTGACGATGTCTCGCGAATTTCTCCCGGACAGGAAATCGCGAGGCGTTTCAATCGCGCGCTCCAGCGGCTAGATGATAGGGGCGCGCCGCCCCGGAGCGAAATGGAGAACAGCACATGAGCGGTCTTCTGGCCCTTCTCGACGACGTTGCGGCGATCGCCAAGATCGCGGCGTCCTCGGTAGACGATGTCGTCGGACAGGCGGTCAAGGCCAGCGCCAAGGCGTCGGGCGCGCTTATCGACGACGCGGCTGTTACGCCGAAATATCTCCACGGTTTTTCGCCGGCGCGCGAATTGCCGATCGTCTGGCAGATCACCCGGGGTTCGCTGCGCAACAAGCTTTTCATCTTGCTGCCGGCGGCGCTGCTCTTGTCCACTTTCGCGCCCTGGGGGATCACGCCCCTCCTGATGGTCGGCGGCGCCTATCTGTGTTTCGAGGGCGCGGAGAAGGTCGTCCATCTCTTCATGCCGCATCACGGTCCCGACGCGAAAGCCGCCGCCGCGTCGCCGGACGATCCGCTGCACCTGGAAAAGGAAAAGGTGGAAGGCGCCATCAAGACCGATTTCATCCTCTCGGCCGAGATCATGACGATCGTGCTGGCGGAGATCCCCGACAGCAATATCTGGCTCGAGGCGGCGACGCTGGCCGCCGCTGGCGCCGGTATCACGGTCCTGGTCTACGGCAGCGTCGCGCTGATCGTGAAGGCCGACGATGTCGGGCTGCTGATGGCCGATCATGGCCGGTTCTCGCTGACCCGCGCGGCAGGCCGCGCCATCGTCAAGGGCATGCCCGGCTTCCTGAAGACGCTGACCATCGTCGGCACCGCCGCGATGCTCTGGGTCGGCGGCTCCATCGTCGTTCACGGGCTGGAGGTGTTGGGCTTTTCCTGGCTCGGCCACCATATCCACGACCTTGCCGTTGCGGCCGGCCATGCCGTGCCGCAGGCGGAAGGCGCGGTCGAGTGGGTTGCCAAGGCGGCAATGGACGGAATCTTCGGCGTCGCCCTCGGCATCGTCCTGATCCCCTTCGCGAAAACGATCTTCACGCCGCTCTGGACGGCGCTGACAAGCATCGGAAAACCGAAAGCGCAATCAGAGGCTTAAGCGGCCGCTTTCACCTTCATCCAGTCGATCAGTTCAGCCACGATCTCTTCGCGGTCGACCTCGTTGAGCGTTTCGTGGCGCATCTGCGGCAGCAATTCCAGCGTCACGTCGGCATAGCCCGCGGCCCGCATCCGTTTTGCCTGCCGCTCGACGGCCTTGCCGAATTCCGTCGCCGGATCGCGGCCGCCGCCGAGCAGGTGGTAGGGCAGGCGCGCGGCGTCGGCCGGCGCGTTTTCGGGCTGCGTGATCTCGAAAACCATGTCGAGAATGTCGCTCCACATGCCGACCGAGGCCGGCCAGCCGCAGAGCGGATCGGAGACATATCGATCGACGATTGCCGGGTCGCGGCTCAGCCAGTCGAACTCGGTGCGCCGGTTCTTCACCGAGGTCGCCCACTGGCCGAAGGTCAGTAGCGGCAGGAAGAAGGACGGCACGTCGGAGCCGCGCCGGAAACGCTCCCAGCTGAGCACCGCCTTGGCCGCCCGCCCGGCGAGGCCGGCCGTCAGGCTCGCATTCCATGCCGCGCAGCCGGCCAGCCGGCCGGCATGGCGAAAGGCATAGGCGAGCGCGATCGTCCCGCCCATCGAATGGCCGAACAGAAGGAGAGGAAGCCCCGGATGTGTGTCGGCGAAGCGGTCATGCAGCGACGCGATGTCGGCGAGCACCAGATCCGGCCCGTCGCCGCCATGGTCAAACGAGCCCTGCGGCGCGGCCGGGGCTTGCGTGAAGCCGTGGCCGCGATGGTCATGCGCATAGGCATGGAATCCGGCCGCCGCGAGGTGCGCCGCGAAATCCGCGTAGCGCGCCGAGTGGTCGGCAAGCCCGTGCAGGATATGCACGACGCCGACAGCCTCACCCTGCGCAGGCTCGTGGCGCAACGCCAGCGTCGCGCCGGTCGTCGACTGATGGGTTTGCCTGTCGGTGAATGCCATGCTGCTCGCTCCCTGCCGGGAGTAGCGTGCAGGAACGCGGCCAAGTCAATCGCCGCGAGCAATTATCGGCGGAGATCGCGCTTGCGCGCATTGCTCCTGCCCGCCGTTTCGCCTAGTAACGCGCGAAATTCCCTCACACGTTTCCGGTGTTACGAATGGCTCGCCAATTCATTTATCACATGTCCGGCCTCAACAAGGCCTATGGCGCCAAGAAGGTGCTCGAGAATATCCACCTGTCCTTCTATCCCGACGCCAAGATCGGCATTCTCGGCCCCAACGGCGCGGGTAAGTCTACCGTGCTGCGCATCATGGCCGGCCTCGACAGCGAGTTCACCGGCGAGGCATGGCTCGCCGAAGGCGCGACCTGCGGATATCTCCCGCAGGAGCCGCAGCTCGACGAGAGCCTCAACGTGCTGGGCAATGTCATGGAGGGCGTCGCCGACAAGAAGGCCATCCTCGACCGCTACAACGAACTGATGATGAACTACTCCGACGAGACGGCGGAAGAGGGCGCCAAGCTCCAGGACATCATCGACGCGCAGAATCTCTGGGATCTCGACTCACAGGTTGAAATGGCGATGGACGCGCTGCGCTGCCCGCCCGGCGACGCTTCGATCGACAATCTCTCCGGCGGCGAGAAGCGCCGCGTCGCGCTCTGCCAGCTGCTGCTGCGCCAGCCCGACCTTCTGCTGCTCGACGAGCCGACCAACCATCTCGACGCCGAGACCATCGCCTGGCTGGAAAAGCACCTGCGCGAATATCCGGGCGCCGTGCTGATGATCACCCACGACCGCTACTTCCTCGACAACGTCACCGGCTGGATCCTCGAACTCGACCGCGGCCGCGGCATTCCCTACGAGGGCAACTACACCGCCTATCTGGAAGCCAAGGCGAAGCGCATGAAGCAGGAGGGCCGCGAGGAGGCCGCCCGCCAGAAGGCGCTGTCGCGCGAGCAGGAATGGATCGCCTCCAGCCCGAAAGCCCGTCAGGCCAAATCGAAGGCGCGTATCCGCGCCTATGACGAACTGGTCAAATCGGCCAATGACCGCCGCCCCGGCGACGCGCAGATCGTCATCCCGGCCGGGGAGCGGCTCGGCAACGAGGTCATCGTCGCCGACCACATCTCCAAGGGCTATGGCGACCGGCTGCTGATCGACGATCTGGAATTCAAGCTGCCGCCCGGCGGCATTGTCGGCGTCATCGGCCCGAACGGCGCCGGCAAGACGACCCTGTTCCGCATGATCACCGGCCAGGAGCAGCCCGACAGCGGCACCATCACCGTCGGCGACACCGTCAATCTCTCCTATGTCGACCAGAGCCGCGACACGCTCGACGGCAACAAGACCGTCTGGGAGGAGATCTCCGGCGGCAACGACATCATCAAGCTCGGCAAGCATGAGGTGAACAGCCGCGCCTATTGCGGATCGTTCAACTTCAAGGGCGGCGACCAGCAGCAGAAGGTCGGCACCCTGTCCGGCGGCCAGCGCAACCGCGTCCATCTGGCCAAGCTCCTGAAGGAGGGCGGCAACGTCCTGCTCCTCGACGAGCCGACCAACGACCTCGACACCGAGACGCTCGGCGCGCTGGAAGAGGCGCTGGAGAATTTCGCCGGCTGCGCCGTGGTCATCAGCCACGACCGCATGTTCCTCGACCGACTCGCCACCCACATCCTCGCCTTCGAGGGCGACAGCCATGTCGAGTGGTTCGAGGGCAATTTCGAGGACTATGAAGCCGACAAGATCCGCCGCCTCGGCCCCGACAGCGTCAATCCGAAGCGGGTGACCTATAAGCGGCTGACACGGTAGCCATCGCGACGAGGACGGTCGTTGTAATTGAATAGCAAGCGCGAAAAGCCTATATTCCGCTTGCTATGACGAAGACTTTCGAGCCCGCTCTCGTCCTAGAGACGATTAACGCGCCGTACAGCTATCCGCTGGACGAGATGACGCTCGCGCTTTGCCTGCAGGATCCGGGGCTGGCGAAAACCAAGCCCGGACATCTTTCCTCTTTCTTTGGCGAGGTGTCTCCCTCTTTACAGCTCGAATTCGCCAAGTCGCATGGTATCGGGCCGGCGAAGCTTGCATGTGCGGCATCGGCGTTTGCGAAGTTTTCGGGCGAAACCTATCCGCTTGAAGCTGCTTGAATCGCGTGTCGGACTGGGAAGTCCTGTTTCGTGAAGCCTTTTCGCTGATCGATCAGGCACAGGTCATCGATCACTGGACCTTCGGTGGCGGCACCGCGCTGATGATCCAGCTCGATCATCGCCTTTCCCACGATGTGGACATATTCATCTATGATCCACAGTTGCTTCCTTACCTCGATTTGGCGAAGCATGACTATGAGCTGGCCAATCTGCCGTCCGGTTACGCATCGGACGGAGCCCGGTTTTCCAAGATCGCATTCGCCGGAATTGGAGAGATCGATTTCATCGTCAGCGCGGAAATGACCGACGATCCCTACCGGATCATGAAGGTGCTCGGCATCGAGACCAAAGTCGAGCGCATTCCGGAAGTCATCGCCAAGAAAGTCCATTATCGCGGCCGCTCGATCAAGCCGCGGGACATTTTCGACATTGCCGCCGCTGCCCGCGACCATGAGGATGAGATCGTCGCCGCCTTGTCGGCGATGAAGGAGGAAGTTGCCGCGACGATAAAGACAATCGGCAAACTCGACCCGTCATTCGTCAATGCCGTGATTTCCGATCTCGCGATAAAGGAAGACTTCAGGCGAACCGCGGATGACGCTCTGGACATCGCCCGTTATGTGCTGGATCGGTCGCTACAGGTGAGCCATCCGCGCTAGATCGGTACAGTCTCCCCGTATCCGCACCGCCGACGCCTCGATAAAGCTCTGGCAGGGCGTCAAAAAAGCAAATTCCTTTGGAACCTTTCCGCGTCCCCCGCGTTATGGTCAGTTAAAGGCCAGATCCGGGGGGGGCAGAATTGCTTATCGAACAGCAGGGCCAGAACGCACCGAGTGGCGATGGTGCGATCGATTTCGGCGACCTCTTCGACGTACTCCCGTCTCCGCACATGGTCCTGGACCGGAACCATTGCTACGTGGCGGTGAACCGCGCCTATGAGCAGGTGGTCATGCGCCGCCGCGACGAGTTGATGGGGCGCAATCTCTTCGATCTGTTTCCCAATGACGGGGAAAGCGGCCGCCGCCTGCGCGACTCCTTCAACCGGGTTCTCGACACGGGCGAGCAGGACACGCTCGCTTACATCCCCTACGACCTGCCGCGCCCGCCCGAACTGGGCGGTGGCATGGAGGTCCGATACTGGACAGCCGTGCATACGCCGATCCTGGGCAGGGACGGAGAGCGCTATGTCATGCAGAATACGGTCGATGTCACCGACATCGTCGGCTTGCGCCAGGCCGCCAGCCTTCCTTTCCGCGCTGGCGAGACCCAGTTGCTCGAACGGGCGCGCGAGGTGGAACTGCAACACCAGGCGCTGTTGAACGAGAGCGCCGAGTTTCGCAGGCTGTTCCAGCTCGCCCCCGGCTTCTTCGCCGTCCTGTCCGGCCCCGACCACGTCTTCACCTTCGCCAACGACGCCTATCTCCGCCTCGTCGGCGACCGCGAACTGATCGGCAAGCCGGTCTCCGAAGCGCTTCCCGAAGTGGTGGAGCAGGGCTTTGTGAAACTGCTGGACGGGGTCTATCGAACCGGCCGCCAATACCAGGCGGAAGCGACGCGCCTGATGCTGCGGAAGCCTGGCGACGACGTTGCGCGCGAGACCTTTCTGGATTTTTCCTATGACGCGATCCGCGACGCCCAAGGGGCCATCATCGGCGTCTTCGTGCAGGGCAGCGACCGCACCGAGGACGTGAAAAGGCAACGCCGTCAAAGGCTTCTGCTGGCCGAGTTGAATCATCGCGTGAAGAACACGCTTGCCTCGGTCCAGTCGATCGTGTCGCAGACTTTGCGCTCCGCGCCGGATGCCGACACCGCAAAACGGGACATCGAGTCGCGCCTCGCCGCGCTTTCCAACGCGCATAACCTCCTCAGCGCCCAGGAATGGACAAGCGCCGATCTCGGCGCGGTCATCGGTCAGGAGGTCTCGCTCTTCAATCCGGGGCGTGTCTCCCTTGACGGTCCGCCCTTCAGGCTCTCGCCAAAGGCCTCGATTTCCCTCGCCATGCTGGTTCATGAACTGGCGACCAATGCGGTCAAATACGGCGCGCTGGGCGGCGAAGCAGGCAGCGTCCGGATCGTCTGGAAGGAAGAGGCCGACGGCAATCTAATGCTGTCCTGGCGCGAAACCGGCGGCCCGCCCGTGACCGAGCCGACGAGGAAGGGATTCGGCACGCGGCTGATCGAGAGCATCGTCCTGCGCGAGTTCGGCGGCGCCCTCGAACCCGTCTATCGCGACGAAGGCTTCTCATGTAATATCAGGCTCGAAGCCGCCGCATTGCGCGGCGTGAGAGCCCAAAATGAACATCGCCATAAAGCCTAGACCGTTGTCGGTCCTCGTCGTCGAGGACGAAAGCCTCGTCGCCATGAATCTGGAGACCATCCTCCTCGATCTCGGTCATACCGTGATCGGGCCTATATCGAGCCTGATCGATCTGGATGCGGCGCTCGAGACCGGTTTCCAGGCGGATGTGGCCATTCTCGATATCAATATCGCGGGCGAGGAAATCTATCCGCACGCCCGCCGGCTGCAGGCGCTCGGCATCCCGCTCATGTTCGCCAGCGGCTATGGCGCAAGCGGCATCAGCGAGGATTTCGTCGGGCACACCGTGGTCGCCAAGCCCTATACCGAACGCGACATCGCCGGCGGCCTCTCGGCTGTCCGGGCGGCCTGAAAAGCCGCCTCTCACTCCAGACGGCAGCAAAACGGGTAGAACGGAGCGCTCAGCCCCGGCGCGCCGGTCGGCGTGAAGGTGAAGTCGTAGACCCGGTCGCTCTCATCGGTGCAGCCAGCCGGCGTATAGGCGATCGTCCCGGTGACGGGATGGCTCGTCTCGATCCGCCAGGGATTCCGCGAAAGCACGGAAACCTCGCCCGGCGTGACCGCGATGGCGCCGGAAAAGGCGTCGGTGAAATTCGACGTGAGGTCGCCGTCGCATTTCAGTTCGATCGCCCAGTTGGGTTCGAAGCCCGCGCAAACCATGCTTGAGCCTTGAGGCACGAGGCCGGCGCAGGAAAAATCCGCCGCTTGGGCGGAAAAGGCGAACGGAAGAAATGCAAGGGCGAGGCTTGGCGGCCGGATGCGCATGTGGACGGTCCTCCTGAATGGTCCAATGTCGCCCCCCGGCGTCCCGACGCTAGCGGCCCGGGCCGTGTGTTCCCAATCAGCTTTTTCTGGCCGGTTTTAAGAATTGTGATGGGATAGGGTGCAGACGGGATTCGGCGGCAGGGAGGAGACATGCGCGACGCGGGGCAATTCGATTATGTCATAGCCGGCGGCGGGTCCGCCGGCTCGGCGCTTGCGGCGCGGCTCTCCGAGAACCCGGACGTGACGGTCTGCCTTGTCGAGGCCGGCGGCGAGGGCAGGGATATCCTGATCCGCGCGCCTCTGGGCGTCATCACGATGCTGCCCGGCTATGGCCGCATCAACAACTGGGCCTATCACACGGTGCCGCAGCCGGGCCTTAACGGCCGCAGGGGATATCAGCCGCGCGGCCGCACGCTCGGCGGTTCCTCGGCCATCAACGCGATGCTCTACACGCGCGGTCATCCGGCCGACTATGACGACTGGGCCGAAGCGGGCTGTCCCGGCTGGGGCTGGCGGGACGTGCTGCCCTATTTCCGGCGCGCCGAGAACAATGAACGCGGCGCCGATGCGCTCCATGGCGATGCCGGGCCGCTCCACGTTTCCGAACAGCGGACGCCGCGGGCGATCTCCAGAGCTTTCATCGAGGCCTGCGCCGAGACGCAAATTCCGCGCAACGACGATTTCAACGGTCCGCAACAGGAAGGCGCGGGCCTCTACCAAGTGACTCAATTTCGCCCGGGGGAAACGGGTCCGGACCGGACAGGCGAGCGTTGCTCGGCCGCCGCTGCCTATCTTCATCCGGTCATGGATCGGCCGAACCTGACCGTGATGACGCGGACGCTGGCGACGCGCATCCTGTTCGACGGCAGGCGCGCCACCGGGCTCGCGGTTCGCAGCGGGCGGGAGAAGCTGAAGATCGGCGCACGCCGCGAAGTGATCCTCAGCGGCGGTTCCTTCAACTCGCCGCAACTGCTTCTCCTGTCCGGCATCGGGCCGGGAGACGAGCTCAAGCAAGCGGGCGTCGATGTCCGTCACGATCTGCCGGGCGTCGGCAAGAACCTTCAGGATCATATCGATTTCATCCTCGGCTATCGCACGCATGACCGGGACGTGCTCGGCGTCAATCCGTCCGGCGCGGTGAACCTTCTGCGCGAGATCCTGCGCTGGCGTCGCGACGGCACCGGCCTGGTCGCTTCTCCGGGCGCAGAAGGCGGCGCCTTCATCCGGTCCGAACCGGATCTCGAGCGCCCCGATCTGCAATTGCATTTCGTCGCGGCGCTGGTCGACGATCATTCGCGCAAGCTGCATTGGGGGTTCGGCTATTCCTGCCATGTCTGCGTGTTGCGGCCGCATGCGCGCGGCGAGGTGCGGCTGGCCGGACCGAACCCGCGAGCCGCGCCTTTGATCGATCCGCGGTTCCTCTCGGACGAGCGCGACGCGCAACTGCTGCTCAAGGGCGCGAAGCTTACGCGCCGCATCCTCGAAGCGCCCGCGCTCGCGCCGTTTCGCGGCCGCGATGTCTATCTGGAAGGCGTGACGGAGGATGCCGATCTCATGGATCATATCCGCAGTCGCGCCGACACGGTCTATCACCCGGTCGGAACCTGCAGGATGGGGACGGACGAGATGGCCGTGGTCGATCCCGAATTGCGCGTCCGTGGCGTCGATGGCCTGCGCGTCGTCGACGCCTCGATCATGCCGACCTTGATCGGCGGCAATACGAATGCGCCGACGATCATGATCGCCGAAAAGGCCGCCGACATGATCGCGGGAAAAGCTAAAGCGGTTTGAAAAGAAAAAAGACCGGGCGCGCTGGGAGGAGGATAGCGGCCCGGTCTCGCTCATGGGAAGGCTGGGAGGAGGATAGCCTTCTCATTCGAAAATCTCGAACGTCCGTGGGAGGAGGATACGGCGCGTTCTTGATGATTAGAATATGCTGACCAGCCGATAAATTTTCAATTGATTATTGTGCAATGCACATATGCGCTGAGTGCATAGCTCGCGAGCGCATTTGTCGCACCCTGTGAGACTCAATAGGACCAACTGCGCGACTTCGAAATCAGGAAGTCGCGAAACGCCTGAAGTTTGGCGCTGTTCCGCATGGCTTCCGGATAAACGAAATAGGTATCGAAGGTCGGCAGTTCCGTGTTGACGAGCAACTGCACGAGCCCGGCATCCGGTTCGACGGCGTAATCGGGCAGCATGGCGATGCCGATTCCGCGCTGGACGGCGCGCTTGATCGACATGATCGAGTTGATTTCGAGCACCGGCACGCGCGGTTCGGTGATCGGACGGCCGAGCGTCAGGAAGGAGCGCATCTCCATCAGATAGGCGGGCGCCGGCTCGCCGAAGCCGATGATGCGGTGATTGTCGAGATCTTCCGCCGATTCCGGCCGGCCATATTTGTTCACATAGGCGGGCGAGGCATAGACATGGAAATGCACCGTGAACAGCTTGCGCTGGATCAGGTCGGGCTGCGACGGCTGGCGCAGCCGGATCGCGCAATCGGCCTGCCGCATGTTGAGGTCGAGTTCCTCGTTGGACAGCATCAGGTGCAACTGGATTTCGGGATAGAGTTCCAGGAAATCCTGCACGCGGTAGGTCAGCCAGCCCGAGCCGAGACCGACCGTCGTCGTCACGCGCAACTGGCCCGAGGGCCGCTCGGTCGATTCCGAAAGCTGCGCGCGCACCGTTTCCAGCTTGACGAAGACGTCATTGGCCGTACGAAACAGCAATTCGCCCTGTTCGGTCAGCACGAGACCGCGTGCGTGGCGGTTGAACAGCGCCACGCCGACTTCGTGCTCCAGCGCCGAAACCTGCCGGCTGACAGCCGACTGCGACATGTGCAGCGTTTCGCCGGCATGCGTGAATGAGCCTGCTTCCGCTGCCGCGTGGAAAACGCGCAGCTTGTCCCAGTCGAGCGGCATTCTTCTCCCCCTCGGGTCGAGCTGAGGCCTATTCGGCTGCCTGCAGCTCCGTTTCCTGGGCCGCCAGGTACTTTTCCGCTTCCAGCGCGGCCATGCAGCCCAAGCCTGCCGCCGTCACCGCCTGGCGGTATATGTCGTCGGTCACATCGCCCGCCGCGAAGACGCCGGGAATGTTGGTCGCCGTGGAATCGGGCGCGGTCCACAGATAGCCGTTCGGCTTCTGCTTCAGACGGCCCTCGAACAGCGACACGGCCGGCGCGTGGCCGATGGCGACGAAGACGCCGTCGATCGGCATTTCCGTGGTCTCGCCGGACTTGATGTTCTTCAGTCGCACGCCGTTCACGGCCGCGGGCAGGGCGGGATTGTTCTTCGCGCCGAGGATCTCGTCGATCACCGTGTCCCACAGGATGTTGACGTTTTCCTTGGCGAACAGGCGTTCCTGCAGGATCTTCTCCGAGCGCAGTTCGTCGCGCCGGTGCACCAGCGTCACCGTCTTGGCGAGATTGGCCAGGTAGAGCGCTTCTTCGACGGCCGAGTTGCCGCCGCCGACCACGACCACGTCCTTGCCGCGATAGAAGAAGCCGTCGCAGGTCGCGCAGGCCGAGACGCCGTACCCCATATAGGTCTTCTCGCTCTCGATGCCGAGCCACTTCGCCTGAGCGCCGGTGGCGATGATCAGCGCGTCGCCGGTATAGACCGTGCCGCTGTCGCCGACGGCGCGGAAGGGCCGCGCGTCGAGATCGACCTCCGTGATGACGTCGTTGATGACATCGGTGCCGACATTCTTTGCCTGCTCCAGCATCTGCTCCATCATCCACGGACCCATCACCGGCTCGGCATAGCCGGGATAGTTTTCCACTTCGGTGGTGATCATCAGCTGGCCGCCCTGTTCCATCCCGGCGACGAGCATCGGCTTGAGCATGGCGCGCGCCGTGTAGATGCCGGCCGTGTAGCCGGCGGGGCCGGATCCGATGATCAGCACCGGGCTGTGTTTGGTTTCGGTCATGGTCCTACCTCAATACTGCGGAAACAAGGTCCGCGCATCCGCAAATCCTTGGCGTTATTAAGGTGCGATCCATCGCAGGCGCAAGCCTGCGCGCCGCGAAGGTTGCATTCCCGGACCGCGAAAGATGGGTTTATTCCCATTTTTGTTGCGGCTGCGCATGGCAGGCAATAAGCGTTTTGCCATGAAAGACGCCATCGACCTCGATTCCATCGATTTTGCGATCCTGCGCGAATTGCAGGACGATGGCCGCATGACCAATGTCGAACTGGCAAGCCGGGTCGGCATTTCGGCGCCGCCCTGCTTGCGCCGCGTTCGCCGGCTCGAGGAGCTGGGCGTCATCTCCGGTTATCGCGCGATCCTCGACACCGGCAAGCTCGGACAGGAGATCGTCGCCTTCTGCCTGGTCGGCCTGCATCACCAGTCCGACCCCGAACTGAAGGCGTTCGCGGCGTTGACGGCGAACTGGCCGCTGGTGCGCGAGGCGTGGATGGTCTCCGGAGAAAGCGACTTCCTGCTCCATTGCGTCGCGCCCGATTTCCGAACCTTCCAGACCTTCGTCCTCGAAGACCTGACCGCGACGGAAAATGTCGACACGGTCCGTTCCGCGCTGACCATCCGCAAGGTCAAGGACGAGGGGCTGATCGCCTTTCCATCCGATGGATCGGCGGTTCCAGACGGTCCCGATCAGCTGACATAGAAGATTTCCAGTTCGATCTTACCGGGGTCGTTCGGCTCGTTGAGGATCTGGTAGCGCGTCGTCGCACCGGCGATCGGGATCTGCAGATCCTCGCTCGATTTCGCCGACATGGAGAGCGCGACGCTCATCGGCACATTGTCCCGGTCGAGCCCGGCGATGTTGTCCGCGGTCATGTTGTCGAGCGCCATGAACTCCCGCATCGCCATCAGGAATACCTTGATCTCCTGCATATGGGCGGGAACGTGATGCAGCACCAGCGCGATGCCGGACAGCAGGGCGTTGTTCTCGATGATGACGTCGAGCATGTCATATTCGCTGCCGCCGATATCGCATTTGATGAAGGTCTGGCCGGGTTCGGACTGAAGCGCCGCGATTGCCTCGTCCAGCCCGATCATGCCCTCGTCGAGCCCCACCGCCTGCCGGTGGTGAGCGAAGCCCGCGCCCTTGTCGGCAAACAACGCCGTGTAGTCGCGGTATCGCGCCAGCGCCCTGCGCCGCTGTGCGCTGCTGCCGAAAAAGGGGATCAGGGCGCGCCGCCGCGCGCGTCTGATGGCCTCTCCATCGATGGCCGGGTCGTAACCATGCAGGTGCTTGAGCGGCGCCATGGCCGCGAAATCGATCTCGAAGTCGAAATTGGGGGCCAGCCCCAGCGACAGGAGGTTGCGCGTGCTCGCCACGGCGTCGGCGGCCACGACATGCCCGCCCTTGTTGTCGCTGCCGAGACGGACGACCCTGGCCGTTCCCTCGGGCTTGAAGACCTGAGGCAGGAAGCAGGCCAGTTTTCTCTTGGTTGAAAGACCCATTTCCGTGTTCCGGGAGCCGGCGCCGCCGCCGGATCGTGCGTCAAATCCGATGGTACTCCCTGTACCATTCCACGAAGCGTCTGACACCCTCCGCGACAGGCACTTTCGGCTCATAGCCGACCGCATCCCGCAACAGCGAAACATCTGCCCAGGTCGCATGGGTGTCGCCGGGCTGCGCCGGCAGCATGCGCCGCTCCGCCGGGCGTCCGATGGCGTCTTCCAGCGCGGCGATGAAGTCGAGCAGGCGCACCGGCGTCGAATTGCCGATATTGTAGATCCGGTAGGGTGCGTTCGACGAGGCGGGGTCGGCGGCGTCGCTGTTCCAGTCCGGATCCGCTTCCGCAATCCGGTCGTTCGCCGCGATCACCCCGTCGACGATATCGTCGACATAGGTGAAATCGCGCGAATGATCGCCATTGTTGTAGAGGTCGATGGGCTCGCCCGCGAAGATCGCCCGGGCGAATTTCATCGGCGCCATGTCCGGCCGGCCCCAGGGGCCGTAGACGGTGAAGAACCGCAATCCCGTCGTCGGCAGCGCGAAGAGATGGCTGTAGGAATGCGCCATCAGCTCGTTGGACCGCTTGGTCGCCGCATAGAGTTGCAGCGGGTGGGACGCGCCGTCATGCTCGCTATAGGGCATATGCGTGTTCGCGCCATAGACCGACGAGGTCGACGCATAGGTCAGATGCTGTACGCCATTGTGCCGGCACGCTTCGAGCATGTTGGCGAAACCGACGACATTGGTCTGCACATAGCTCATCGGATTTTCGAGCGAATAGCGCACGCCCGCCTGCGCCGCGAGATGGATGACCCGGTCCGGTCGCTCGTCGGCGAAGCAGCGGTCGACCAGGGCCGTGTCGACGATATCGCCTCGAATGAAGCGGTAGCCGGCCGTATTGGACTTCCGGGACTGTTCCTCGAGATGAGCGAGCCGCGCTTCCTTCAGCGCCGGGTCGTAATAGTCGTTCACGCAATCGATGCCGATGACGGTGTCGCCGCGTTCCAGCAGGCGCTTGGCGACATGAAAACCGATAAAGCCGGCAACCCCGGTGACGAGGATCTTCATGTCGGGAAGCGGTCGACGGGCAGGCGCAGGATCATTCGGCCGCTTCGCTTGCAGCGTCGACCATCCATCCATCCGATCCCCGGCCGATGCTTTCATAGGTGAAGCCGGCCGCCTCTACCTGAGCCGGGTTGTAGATGTTGCGCAGGTCCACCAGCACGGGATTGGCCATCGTCTTGCGCAGCCTTTCGAGGTCGAGCGAACGGAAAGCATCCCATTCGGTCACGATCACCAGCGCATGCGCGTCTTCGGCGGTCTCGTAGGCGGTCTTGCAGAAGGCCACATTATCGAGCAACTGCGCCGCCTGGTCCATGCCTTCCGGGTCATAGGCCCGGATCGTCGCGCCATTGTCCTGCAGTGCCTGGATGATGTTGAGCGAGGGCGCCTCGCGCATGTCGTCGGTGTTCTGCTTGAAGGTCAGGCCGAGCACGCCGATCGTCTTGCCGCGCACCGACCCGCCGCAGGCGCGCACCACCTTGCGCGCCATGGCGCGTTTGCGCTGGTCGTTGATCGCCACCGTCGTCTCGATCAGGCGCACCGGGCTTTCCGCGTCCTGCGCCGTCTTGACCAGAGCCAGCGTGTCCTTTGGAAAGCAGGAGCCGCCATAGCCGGGGCCCGCATGCAGGAATTTCGGGCCGATGCGGCCGTCCATGCCGATGCCGCGCGCCACGTCCTGCACATTGGCGCCGACGCGTTCGCACAGATCGGCGATCTCGTTGATGAAGGTCACCTTCATCGCGAGGAACGCATTGCCGGCATATTTGGTCAGTTCGGCCGTCCTGCGCTCGGTGAACAGGACCGGCGCGGCATTGAGGAAGAGCGGCCGGTAGATTTCCTGCATCACCTTGCGGGCGCGTTCGTCGGTCGTGCCGATGACGATCCGGTCAGGGCGCTTGAAGTCGTCGATGGCCGAGCCTTCGCGCAGGAATTCCGGGTTCGAGACGACGGCGAAATCGCATTCCGGGTTTTCCGCCCGGATGATCCGCTCGACATCGTCGCCGGTGCCGACGGGCACGGTCGACTTGGTCACCACCACGGTGAAACCGTCCATCGAACGCGCGATTTCGCACGCGGCCTGTTCGACATAGGAGAGGTCGGCATAGCCGTCGCCGCGGCGTGACGGCGTGCCGACGGCGATGAAGACGACATCGGCCGAGGCGACCGCGGAGGCGAGGTCGCCGGAAAAGACCAATCGGCCCTGCTGAAAATTGCTCGCCACCAGAGCATCGAGCCCCGGCTCGTAGATCGGGATGCGGCCGGAATTCAGCGCGTCGAGCTTGGCGGGATCGTGGTCGACACAGATCACCTCGTGGCCGAAATCGGCGAAACAGGCGCCCGACACCAGTCCGACATAGCCGGCTCCGATCATCGTCACTTTCATGGCCTGTCCTTTCCCGCTGAAACGGTCCCGCCGAAGGAAGATCGCGGCTGCGGCGCGGTCGTCGGTCTCTTAATACTTTCGCGCCGCAGTATCAAACCATCCTTGGCCGCCGCAAGCCATGGATCGGATTAACGTAAACCGGGCGGATCACTCCGCGTCCGGATCCGGCAGGGCCGCCCTGTATTCGTTTGCGATCAGCCACAGGTTGCGCACATAGACGATCAGGCCGAGGCCCTGTCCCGCGATGAAGACCGGATCCTTGCGCTGGATGGCGTAGATCAGCAGCAGGCTTCCGCCGGCCAGCGAAAAAAACCAAAAGGCGATCGGCATCACCGAGCGCTTCGCGCGCTCCGACGCGATCCACTGCACGACGAAGCGCATCGTAAAGCAGATCTGGGCAACGAAGCCGAGCACCACCCAGCCGTCGAAGGATTCGACGAAGACGGTGTGGAACCATGAGAGAAGCTGATTGAAAAACTCAGCCATGGAGCACTTCCTCTACCCGCGGCACGATCTTCCGCCGCTTGCCGAGCCACCAGACGCCGAGCAGGTCCAGGGCGCCGCGCAATCCGCGGTCGAGAATGCCGTAATTCGATTTGCCGTGCCGCCGCGACCGGTCGACCACGTCGCAATGCACCACCGCGTAGCCTTCCTGGATCACCAGCGCCGGCAGGAAGCGGTGCGTGCCGTTGAAGAAGGGCAGGCGGCGCATGATCTCGGTTCTCACCGCCTTCAGGCCGCAGCCGGAATCGCGCGTATTGTCCTTCAGGATCGCGCCGCGCAGCGAGTTGGCGAAGCGCGAGGCCAGTTGCTTGGCCTTGGAGTCGCGCCGCTTGAGGCGCTGGCCCGCCGCGATCCCGGCGTCTTCGCCCGCCGCGACCAGCGCATCGACGAGCACCGGGATATATTGCGGATCGTTCTGGCAGTCGCCGTCGATCGTCGCGACGATGGCGCCATGCGCCGCGAACGCGCCCGACCGCAATGCGAGGCTCTGGCCCGCGCTGCGGTCATGGCGCAGATGCCTCAGCGTGAAACCGGGCAGGGCGGCCTCTTTCGCCAGCACCGCGGCCGTTTCGTCGGTCGAGCCGTCATTGACCACGATCACCTCATAGTCGCGCCCTTCCATGACGGACCGGATCTCGCCGAGCAGAATCGGGAGGTTTTCCGCCTCGTTCCGGCAGGGAATGACGATGGACACGAGAGGGGATGCCATGACGATACTTGTCTGTTGGTGAGCGGATATGCGTTTGAGGCGGTCTCTACTGCGCCGTCAGCGGCATCCTCTTACAGCTTCGCGCGCGCGATGTAAAAGTGCAGTTTGGCCGCATCGCGCCTGTATCCCGGGAATAGTCCCGGAAATGTCGCGCCGCCCGCCGGCGCGGCCCGGCCGGATCTGCAATCCGCCGAAAGCCGCGACCTTTTCGGCGCGCATGCGCAATGGATCAGACGAATTTGACGCTGACGATCTCGTAGCCGCGCGCGCCGCCCGGCGCCTGCACCTCGATGGAATCGCCTTCTTCCTTGCCGATCAGCGCACGCGCGATGGGCGAGGAGATGGAAATGCGTCCCGCCTTCACGTCGGCTTCCTGGTCGCCGACGATCTGGTAGACCTTTTCCTCGTCCGTATCCTCATCGGCAAGCGTCACCGTTGCGCCGAACTTGATGTTCGCGCCGGTCAGTTTGGACGGGTCGATCACTTCGGCGCGGCTGATCAGGTCCTCGAGTTCGCCGATGCGGCCCTCATTGTGGGACTGCGCTTCCTTGGCGGCGTGATATTCCGCGTTCTCGGACAGATCGCCATGGGCGCGGGCTTCGGAAATCGCCTCGATGATGCGCGGGCGTTCCTCTTGCTGGCGCCAGCGCAACTCCTCCTTGAGCTGCGCGAAACCGTTCGCGGTCATGGGCGCTTTTTCCATTTGGCCGATTCCTTCTTATTGGCCCCTCGACTGTGTCCGCGCCACCTGGCGCGGAACAAAATAAAACGGCCCCCGCAGCGCATTGCTCAGGAACCGCCTGTATTCGCAACAACTATAATCCGATTCAGCGCCAATGCAACGGGGAGGCAATAGCCGCATATCCCGTTCGGGTCAGGCCCGGCGCAGCATGTCCCGGCCCTCCAGGCCGGGCGGCCGGTAGTAGGCGTCCAGCTTCATGCGCTCCTTCACGCTCGGATGGATCGTCGCATCCGGCGGAATGCGTCGGTGGTCGAAAAGCGGGAAATAGATGCCCTTCGCCTTCGGGCATTTCTTCAGCGACGTCGGCGGAATCCGCCTCGGCAGAAACTCGACGAAGGGCCAGAAATCGACCATCGAGCCATTGATCGGCTGGCCGGTGCCGGGCTTGATGTATTTGGGATATTTCGTGTCCTCGCCGCGCACGATCTTCTTCACGGTCGGATTGTAGTATTTCACGCCGAGCCGGGCGGTCTCCTCGATCATCCAAAGGAGGGGGATCTTCGCCTGTGCGCTCTGGCGTTCCGGATAGCCGCCGCCGACATCGCCATGCGAGCCGGAAAACCAGACCTCCTTGACGTCCTGCGGAACAGGATCCCGCTTCTTGAAGGGCGGGCCGGTGAACTGGCCGCCGTCTGGCCAGAGCTGCGGGTTGAACATGGTGCGCTGTTCGTCGATCGCCACGGCGTGCCGCACATGCTCGACGCTCGGGTTCTTCGCCGTGAAGGCATGCGTGCGCATCCGCGGAAACCAGCGTCCCATCTCGATCACCGAGGCGACCGTATCGAACAGGCCGAGCGCCTTGATATCCGGCCGGTACGTGTCGAGGGCGCGTTCGTAGAGCCGCATCGTGGCGAAGGCGGCATTCGGGTCGGCTTTGGCGTCGCTGTCGCTCACCGGTTCGTTGCGGTCGCTGATCCCCTTGTAGGTGCGATAGGCATAGTCGAGCAGGTTCAGGTTGACCGGTGTCATGATGCCGAAGGCATGGATGAACCCGGCCAGCACCCGCGCGGTGTAGGCGCCGCGCGAAAAGCCGAAAATATAGAGCGTGTCGGGTGCGCGGTCCTTCGATCCCCGGTCGAAATTCTCGACGAGGAAGCGATAGGTTTCCTTGACGTTCTGGTCGAGCCCCCAGCCGGTCGCCAGCCCCCAGACCTCCTTCGCTTTCCGGGTCCATTTCAGCCAGTCATTCGCGCCGCCGAACGTGCCGACACCCGGATCGTAATAGACGATCTGGTCGTCATTCTTCCGCAGACACCCGTAAAGCCGCAATATATTCGTCCGGCTCTCGCTGATCTCGTTGGACGTGCCGTCGCACAGGATGACGATATTCTTCGGCATGCGCTCTCTCCTTTCCCAAGGGAAACGATAACGCGACAAGGCTACAAAGAAAAATGACGGCTCGGTGGCGCGGAGCCGGATCGGGCGAACTACCCGCCCGGAGCATCAGAATCCGTGGAAAAGCATGTCGAGCGCGGCGACGATGCGGTCGTGTTCTTTAGTCAGTTCATGACCTGTCTCATGCAGCATGCTTGCCGGAACGGATGAGAGGAATTCGGTCATCATCGAGTGCTTCGAGCCATCGAGTTCAAAGATCGGATTGAGCCTGTCAGCCGGCTTTGAAGCACGCTCGATTGGAACAAGCGGAGCAACGACACGCGTATCAAGCCCGTCGACGATGTTGGATTGGACATCCAGAACCAGTTCACCGTCGCCGATCCGATAGACCCGGTAACGGGCCATCAGAACATCCGGTACTTGGCCAGGGGCAACCCGTGTTCGGCGACATAGCGATTGGCATCGGCGATCGCCTCGGCATTTTCTTCCTTCCAGCGCCGGGTTTTCTCTTCCCGAACGGCTTCGGCGATACCTTTTTCTGCTTCGCGGGAAAGGTTGATCCCGAGCGCCTTTGCCTCTTCGATGAGTTCCGATGCGACCGAGAGGTTGGCGCTGGTCTTCTTGGCGTCATGATAATTTCTCATGCGCATAAATTATGCGCATAACCTGCCACCGTCAATTAATCGTCCGGCCTCGCACCACGGCCCTTGACCTCCCCCAAGGTTAAAGCTGTAGCAGTCCCGCCCGGACGATTTTGCGGGCGGGAGCCGATTCGATGGATCACATGCCGGGCGCGATTGGCTCAGACGAAGAGCCGGAACCGGGCTGGCGCGCGCTCTTTTCGCTGCGCTATCTCGGGCCGACCACGACGATCAGCCTCGGCGTCGCGCTCTACGCCTTCAACGAGTTCTTCGTTTCCACGGCGCTGCCTTCGGCTGTCGACGAACTCGGCGGCGCGGCCTTGATCTCCTGGGCTTTCACCTTCTTCCTCGTCTTCGCGATCGTCGGCGGCCTCGCCGCCACCAATCTCAAGGCGCGGCTCGGCGCGCGCAAAGCGCTCGTCCTGTCGGTGCTGGTCTTCCTGGCCGGCAGCTGCGTCACGGTAATCGCGGGAACCATGCAGGTGCTCATTGCGGGCCGGGCGCTGCAGGGCTTTGGCGAGGGCGTCGTGGCGGCGATCTGCTACGCGCTGATTCCCGTCCTGTTTCCCGAGCGGCTGGTGCAGAAGGTCTTCGGGCTCGAAGCGGTCATCTGGGCGGTCGCTGCGTTCGGAGGGCCCGTGCTGGCCGGCTTTCTGACCGAGTTCTTCAGCTGGCGCATGGCATTCGCCTTCAACCTCGCGGTGGGGCTGGTCTTCCTTGCGCTGGTCTTCCCTTCGGTTCCGCCGGGCGGAGCCGCCGAAAGCACCGCGCCACTGCCCTTATGGCGGCTGGCATTCGCAGGCGGCGGCATCCTGCTGGTTTCGGCCGCGGCGACCGCCGGGGCCATGTTGGCGATCGCGCTGGTCGCCGCCGCCCTGCTGCTGCTCCTTGCGGCCTATCGGCGGGACCGGCGAAGCACCAGCGCGATCCTGCCCCCAACAGCCTTCCGCTGGAACGACATGATCGGCGCCGGTCTCTGGGTGATCCTGCTGATGCCGCTGGCCCAGGCCGCCGGCGCGGTCTTCATGGTCTATGGTTTCCAGTTCCTTTGGGGCTATGGCCCCACCATGGCCGGCGCGCTGGGAGCCAGCCTTGCTGTCGCCTGGAGCGGCGCCGCCATCCTCGTGGCCATGATCCCGGGCGAGGCAGGCCGTCTGCGCGCAATGGCCGCCGGACCGGTTCTCCTCGCGGCCGGCATGGCGTTCTCGGTAATGGGCGTCGCCACCGATGCGCTGACGCCGGTCGTTGCCGGACAGGTGATCATGGGTATAGGCATGGGGCTCAATTGGGGTCCGATCTGCCAGCTTCTGATGAGCCGGGCGGGCGACGCGGAACGCGACCGCACCTCCGCCATGCTGCCAACCCTGCAAACCGCCGGCTATGCGCTGGGCGCGGCCGTCTTCGGCCTTGTCGCCAATCTCGCCGGCTTCGGCGACACCGCGAATATCGAAGGCGCCCGCGCCGGCATCGCCGCCGCCTATGCCGGCGCGACGCTGGTAGCCGTCGCGGCGGCGGTGTTAGGGTTCAGGACGGTCGGACGGGCCGCGTCCGTCAGTTGAAATAACTCTGCAGCGGCCGCACCTGCAATTCGCCCTTGTTCAGCGCCGCGATGGCTTCGCCGGCGGCGATGGAGCCGGCCATCGTCGTGAAATAGGGCACCTTGTTCATCAGCGCGGCGCGGCGCAGCGGTTTGGAGTCCGCGAACGCCTTCTTGCCTTCCGTCGTGTTGATGACCAGCTGAACCTGCCGGTTGCGGATCGCGTCCTCGATATGCGGCCGGCCTTCCAGCACCTTGTTGATCTTCGCCGCCGGAACGCCGTTCCCGGCGAGATAGCGCTGCGTGCCGCCGGTCGCCATCACCTTGAAGCCGAGCTCGATGAAAAGCTTCGCCGTGCCGAGAATGCGCGTCTTGTCGCTGTCCTTGACCGAGATGAACACCGTGCCGGCCTTCGGCAGCTCCGCGCCCGCGCCGAGCTGCGCCTTGGCGAACGCCACCGCATAATCGTGGTCGAGCCCCATCACCTCGCCGGTCGAGCGCATTTCCGGCCCGAGCAGCGTGTCGACGCCCGGGAATTTCGAGAACGGGAAGACCGCTTCCTTCACCGCGATATGGTTCAGCGAGGTGATGTCGCGCCGCGCGCCGTAATTGCCGATCGCCGGGTCGAGCATTTCGCCGGCCATGATGCGCGCCGCGATCTTGGCGATGGGAAGCCCGATCGTCTTGGCGACGAAGGGCACCGTGCGCGAGGCGCGCGGATTGACTTCCAGCACGTAGACCGCGCCGTCCTTGATCGCATACTGGACGTTCATCAGCCCGCCGACATTCAGCGCCTTGGCGAGCGCGATCGTCTGGCGCTCCATCTCGGCGACGATGTCTTCGCCGAGCGTATGCACCGGCAGCGAGCAGGCCGAGTCGCCCGAATGGATGCCGGCCTCCTCGATATGCTCCATGATGCCGGAGACATAGACGTCCGAGCCGTCGCACAGGCAGTCGACATCGACCTCGACCGCGTCGGTCAGATAGGTGTCGAACAGCAGCGGGTTCGAGCCGAGCAGCGTGTTGATCTGGCCGGTCTTGTCGTTCGGATAACGCGCCTTGATGTCTTCCGGGATCAGTTCCGGCACCGTGCCGAGCAGGTAGGAGTCGAGGCCGGAATCCTCGCGGATGATCTGCATCGCCCGCCCGCCCAGAACGTAGGAGGGCCGGACAACCAGCGGATAGCCGAGCGAGGCGGCGACCATGCGCGCCTGTTCCACCGAATAGGCGATGCCGTTCTTAGGCTGCGTCAGGTCGAGCTTGATCAGCAGTTTCTGGAATCGGTCGCGGTCTTCGGCGAGGTCGATCATGTCCGGCGACGTGCCGAGGATCGGGATGCCGGCCTTTTCCAGCGCATTGGCGAGCTTCAGCGGCGTCTGGCCGCCGAACTGCACGATCACGCCGAGCAGTTCGCCCTTTTCCTGCTCCAGCTTCAGGATCTCCAGCACGTCCTCGGCGGTCAGCGGCTCGAAATAGAGCCGGTCCGACGTGTCGTAGTCGGTCGACACGGTCTCCGGGTTGCAGTTGATCATGATCGCTTCGTAGCCGGCGTCGCGCAGCGCGAACGCGGCGTGACAGCAGCAATAGTCGAACTCGATGCCCTGGCCGATCCGGTTCGGCCCGCCGCCGAGGATGACGACCTTCTTGCGGTCCGAGATCTGCGCCTCGTTGGCCGGCGTGCCGGCAAACGGCGTCTCGTAGGTCGAGTACATATAGGCCGTCGGCGAGGCGAACTCCGCCGCGCAGGTGTCGATGCGCTTGAACACCGGCCGTACCTCCAGCGCGTGGCGCAACTGCGCGACATGTTTCTCGGTCGCGTTGGTCAGCCCGGCGAGGCGCTGGTCTGAGAAGCCCATCGCCTTGAGCATGCGCAAATTCTGCGCGTCCTGCGGCAGGCCATGGGCGCGGATGCGCGCCTCCATGTCGGTGATTGCCTTGATCTGCTCGAGGAACCACGGGTCGATCGCACAGCCGGCATAGACCTCGTCGATGGTGAAGCCGAGGCGGAAGGCCTGCGCCACCATGCGCAGCCGGTCCGGCGTCGGCGTGCCGATGGCCGCGCGGATGGCGTTCTTGTCGTCGCCTTCGCCCAGCCCGGGAATCTCGATCTCGTCAAGGCCGGTCAGTCCGGTTTCCAGCCCGCGCAGTGCCTTTTGCAGCGATTCCGGGAAGGTCCGGCCGATCGCCATCACCTCGCCGACGGATTTCATCGCCGTCGTCAGGGTCGGCTCCGCGCCCGGGAATTTCTCGAAGGCGAAGCGCGGGATCTTGGTGACGATATAGTCGATGGACGGCTCGAAGGAGGCCGGCGTGGCGCCGCCCGTGATGTCATTGTCCAGTTCGTCCAGCGTGTATCCGACGGCGAGCTTCGCCGCGACCTTGGCGATCGGGAAGCCGGTCGCCTTCGACGCCAGCGCCGAGGAACGGGAAACGCGCGGGTTCATCTCGATGACGACCAGCCGGCCGGTCTCCGGGCTCACCGCGAACTGCACGTTCGAGCCGCCGGTCTCCACCCCGATCTCGCGCAGCACAGCGATCGAGGCGTTGCGCATGACCTGGTATTCCTTGTCGGTCAGCGTCAGGGCAGGGGCGATGGTGATCGAATCGCCCGTATGCACCCCCATCGGATCGACGTTTTCGATGGAGCAGATGATGATGCAGTTGTCCGCCTTGTCGCGGACGACCTCCATCTCGTATTCCTTCCAGCCGAGCACGCTCTCGTCGATCAGCACTTCCGTCGTCGGCGAGGCGTCGAGGCCGCTTTCGACGATCTCGAAGAACTCGGCGCGGTTATAGGCGATACCGCCGCCGGTGCCGCCCAGCGTGAAGGACGGGCGGATGATCGCCGGCAGGCCGACTTCCTCCAGCGCCTGCGCGGCGAGGCCCATGGCGTGGTTCATGTAGCGCTGCTTGCGGTCCGACGTGCTGTCGCGCCAGTCCTGCTCCAGCGCGTCCAGGGCCGCGTCGAGCTCCGCGCCCGTCAGCTTCGTCTTCAGGTCGGCGCGGTTCGCCTCATGCGCCTTGCGGTCGGCGTCCTTGATGTCGGACGCGTTGACCAGCACCGAGCGCGGGCATTCCAGCCCGATCCGCTCCATGGCCTCGCGGAACAGCTTGCGGTCCTCGGCCTTGTCGATGGCCTCCGGCTTCGCGCCGATCATCTCGATATTGTATTTTTCCAGCACGCCCATCTGCTGCAGCGACAGCGCCGTGTTTAGCGCGGTCTGGCCGCCCATGGTCGGCAGCAGAACCATCGTCTCGTCGGGCCGCTCGGCGCGCTCGCGCGCGATGATCTTGGCGACCACTTCCGGCGTGATCGGCTCGATATAGGTGGCGTCGGCGAGATCGGGGTCGGTCATGATCGTCGCCGGGTTCGAATTGACCAGGACGATCCGGTAGCCTTCCTCCTTAAGCGCCTTGCAGGCCTGGGTGCCCGAATAGTCGAACTCGCAGGCTTGCCCGATGACGATCGGCCCCGCGCCGATGATGAGGACGGTGTCGATATCTGTACGTTTGGGCATGGGGTCGGTCCGGCTCGTGCAAAACGACCGGATGGGCGGGGCTCATCCGGTGTCGGAAGTCTCTTATTTCTGGCTAGACCGGGCCTATAGGGTAAAGCGCCCTGCCACGGAACCCCCTGCGGGAGTTTTGCCGAGAAAAAACCGGGGTCGATCGTTGCGTCGGAAGACTATTTACGCCGGCCGAACGGCTTTTGGTGGGCAGCGTGATGCTCGGCATGCACCGGCGCCGCTTCGCCGTGGGCCTCCGGAGCCTCGTCCGGACCGGGCCGCCAGGCCTTGATGAACTGGTGATGATGGATATTCGACGGTTCCGCCGGGCCCGTGAAACGGACGCCGCAGCTCATGCCCTTGATCCATTCCACTTCGGCCGGCCATTTCGCCCCGTCGAGCGGGATCGTCAGGTAGAAGCTCTCCGGCAGGTTCACCTGGCCTTCGAATTGCAACTTCGCGCCGGCTTCGCTCTCGTCGCGCACCGTGCAGGGCACGGTCAGTTCGTCATGATGAAACGAGACCAGTCCCTCCTTGAGGGTCCGGTGCCGGACATGGTCGCGATCTTGCTGCTCGACTTCGCTCATCCGACGATTGTCGCACGGCTTCTCTAACGTCCGGTAAATCGGGCTTTCGGGTGTCCGGTCAGCCCGAAATCCACGACCTGACCGCCGCCCGGTTCGCCCGGCTGACGGGCGCAACGGCCCCGCTGGAGAGCCGGATCGTCATCTTGTCGCCTGCCGTCTCGATGTCCTCCACGGCACCCCGCGCCACCCACCATGACCGGTGCACCCGCATGCCGGGATAGAAGGCCAGTTCCGCCTCCGCGTCCGACAGCCGCATCAGGATCAGATCGCGCCCCTTTGTCGTCGTCACTTCCAGATAGTGATCCTGCGCCTGCAGGCTGACGAGGTCCGTGCCGAGCCGGGCAGGAATGCGGGCGAGGAAGCGGTTCGCGCTCTCCTCCGCCGGTGCGGGCGTATCGGCCGGCTCCTCGGGCTTCGGGCTCGACACGTCGTAGATTATCGCGATCGCCAGCGTGATCACGAGGCACATGCCATAGAGGCCACTCAGATACGCGGCGGAGCTCGGCGTGGACGCCGGGAAGACGAGGTTGACGAGCCAGACCTCCGCCGTGATCGGCAGGGCGGCCAGCAGGGCCCCGAGCGCGATTGACGGCATCCGCGCGCCAATACGCGGCCGGATCAGCCGCACGAAAAGCACCGTCGAGAAAAGCCCGGTCAGGAAGGTGGTGAGCGCGATCGTCGCCCAGTAGGCGGTCCGCTCCGCCGCATTGAAGCGGTCGAGCGTGCCGGCCGGGCCGCTGACGACGAGGATCGCGATCGCCGCCGCGAGCACGATCCAGAAGCCCGGACGGCGCAGAAGCCCCTGCACTTCACGAAGCGCGAATTGCAGCGCGCCGCTGTCCGCGAAGGCGTCCCGTCGATCCGCGTAATCGGAATTGTGCTGCTCCATGCCGCTTTCCTAGCAAGCGCTACGAACAACGAAAAGCGCTCGCAAAAGGAGTTTGCCGTGAACCTCGCCCTCTTCGCCCACGCATCGCTAGCCATCCAGATCCACATGGTCGCCGCCGTCCTCGCCTTCCTGATTGGCGGTTATGTGCTGATCCGCCGAAAGGGCGACCGCCTGCACCGCAATCTCGGCAAGGCCTGGGTTGCGCTCATGGCTCTGACCGCGCTGACCTCCTTCGCCATCCACTCGATCCGCATGATCGGCCCGTTCAGCCCGATCCACATCCTCTCCGTCGTCACGCTGGTCTCGCTGTGGATCGCGGTGCGCGCGGCGCGGCGGCAAGACATTTCCCGCCATCTGAACACCATGCGCAGTCTCTATGTTTTCGCGCTGATCGGGGCAGGGGCCTTCACCTTCCTGCCGGGCCGCCTGATGAACCGGCTGGCCTTTCACGGGGATTATCCCTGGGCCGGATATGCAGTGGTCGGTGCGGCTTTCGTCTTCGCGCTCTATGTCGCCGCGAAGGGCTTTCCGGGCTTTGCGCGCCGGCTTGGCCTGTCCGGTTGAGCCAAGCTGCAACCTTCCGCGTCTTGAAGCTTTGTCATTCCTGCGCCATTGATGCTTTTGTAGCGTAAGGAGACAGCATATGCGCTGGGAAGGCCGCCGGCAGAGTTCGAACATCCAGGACATGCGCGGAACCCGCACACGCCGCACGTCTGGTTACTCCACCCGGCCGCGCGTGCGCATTCCCTCGGGCGGCCGCACGGTGCGCGCCGGCGGCGGGGGCATCGGCACGATCGTCATCCTCGTCGTCCTGTTCTTCGCGCTGCGCTCCTGCGGCGTCGATCCGCTGGAGATTCTCGCCGGCGGCGGCTCCGATCCCTTCGGCCAGATGGTCCCGCAGACGCAGACCAGTGCGCCGACCGGCACCACGCGCAATGACCAGACGACGCAATTCGTCGCCACCGTCCTCGCCGAGACCGAGGATGTCTGGGGCGGCATCTTCGAGGCGAATGGCAGGTCCTATCCCGAGCCGGTCCTCGTCCTGTTCGAAAGCCAGGTGTCGTCGGCCTGCGGTTTCGCCAGCGCCGCCTCCGGCCCGTTCTACTGCCCGAACGATTCCAAGCTCTATCTCGATGTCTCGTTCTTCGACGAGCTGGCGCGCCGCTTCAAGGCGTCGGGCGATTTCGCCCAGGCCTATGTCGTCGCCCACGAGGTCGGCCATCACGTCCAGAACGTCATCGGCGTGCTGCCGCAATTCAACAAGATGCGCCGCACCATGAGCCAGGCCGAGGCCAACGCCATGTCCATTCGCGTCGAATTGCAGGCAGACTGTTTCGCCGGCATCTGGGGCCACTACACGGCGCAGAAGGGCCTGCTCGAAACGGGCGATCTCCAGGAGGCATTGAACGCCGCGACGCAGATCGGCGACGATGCGATCCAGCGCCGCACCCAGGGCTATGTCGTGCCGGAGAGCTTCAATCACGGCACCTCCGAACAGCGCCGCGAATGGTTCAACCGCGGCTTTGAGTCCGGCAAGCTAAGCGACTGCGATACCTTCAACAATCCGGTCTGATCCCGGCCAGTGGCGAAACCGAAGGAGACCGACCTCTACGCCCCGGTCAAGACACTGCTCGAAGACCAGGGCTATGAGGTGAAATCCGAGATCGGCGCCGCCGATGTCGTCGCTGTGCGCGGCGGCGAGCCGCCGGTCATCGTCGAATTGAAGACCGGTTTTTCCCTGTCGCTCTTTCACCAGGCGATCGACCGGCTCGCCCTTGCCGATACGGTCTATGTCGCCGTGCCGCGCGGCAAGGGCAGGCTTTTCCTGTCGTCGCTGAAATCCAATCTGAAGCTTTGCCGCCGTCTCGGCCTCGGCCTGATCACGGTCCGCCTCGAGGACGGGTTCACCGAGATTCATCTCGATCCCGGCCCCTATGCGCCGCGCAAGAACAAGGCGAAATCGGCCCGCCTGCTGCGCGAATTCGCCCGCCGCGTCGGCGACCCCAACCAGGGCGGCATGAACCGCGCGACCATCGTCACGGCCTACCGGCAGGACGCGATGCGCGTCGCCGCGCATCTCAGCGAAACCGGTCCAGCCAAGGCCTCAGACATCGCCAAGGCGACCGGTGTCTCCCGCGCCCGCGCCATCATGGCCGACGATCATTATGGCTGGTTCGAACGCGTCGAGCGCGGCATCTACAAGCTGAGCCCGAAGGGCGAGGAGGCGGCCGCCGGGATTGCGTCCGGCTAGCCGGCCTGTTTCTCGCTGTCGAGCATCTTCATCTGCGGCGCGTTGTAGCGCGACCCCGCGGCCGAGCCCTTCGGGACCGCCGCCTCGATGGCGGCGAGATCCTCTGCCGAAAGCTCCGTCTCCCCGGCGCCCAGAATGTCGGTCAGCTGCTCGCGGGTGCGCGACCCGATCAGCGGCACGATGTCGTCGCCCTGCGCGGCGACCCATGCGAAGGCCGCCTGCGCCGTCGTCATGCCCTTGTCCTCGGCCACTTTCGCCAGCGCCGCCACCAGCGCGAGGTTCTTCTCCTCGTTGCCCGCGTCGTAGCGCGGCATCCGGCCGCGAATGTCGCCCTTGCGCTTTTCCGTGCCCGCCTTCCAGCTTCCCCCGAGCATGCCGCGCGACAGAACGCCATAGGCGGTGATGCCGATGCCGAGCACCCGGCAGATCGGCAGGATTTCTTTCTCGATGTCGCGCGACATCAGCGAATACTCGATCTGCAGGTCGCTGATCGGCGCTTCCAGCGCCGCCTTGCGGATCGTCTCCGGCCCGACCTCCGACAGCCCGACATGGCGCACATAGCCGGCATCGATCATCTCCCTGATCGCGCCCACCGTCTCTTCGATCGGCACATTCGGATCGAGCCGGGCGGGGCGGTAGATGTCGATATGGTCGAGGCCGAGCCGCGTCAGCGTGTAGGCGAGGAAGTTCTTCACCGCCGCGGGCCGCGCGTCATAGCCGTTCCAGGCGCCGTCGGGCCCGCGCATCGCGCCGAATTTCACGCTGACCTGGAAACTGTCCCGGTCGCGCCCCTTCAGCGCCTCGCCGATCAGCAACTCGTTCGATCCCATGCCGTAGAAATCGCCCGTGTCGATCAGCGTCACGCCCGCGTCGAGCGCGGCCTGGATCGTCGCGATGCTCTCGGCACGGTCGGCCGGCCCGTAGGTGCCCGACATCGCCATACAGCCCAACCCGAAACGCGAGACGCCCGGGCCCGTGCGTCCAAGTTTGACCGTTTTCATCGAAAAACCTCCACTTTGGCCGATCATCCCCGCCGCCGGGGCAACCGGCAACCGCTTCGCGCAATATTTTCACAACGCTGTGCTAACATGAAGGCGAGGGAGGATGAGATGGCCATGATCGCACGCACGCTCGTTGTCGCGGCCGGCATCGTCGGCGGCGCCGTCTCGTCGCAGGCGCCGGAATTCACCCAGCAATATCGCCAGCGGCTCGGCGGCGCGCTGCAGGAACTGCGCACCATCGTCGAGGATTTCGACGCCGACGCCACAAGCAGCGATCTCTCCCGCCAGGAAGCGCTGAACCGCTACCGCGCCTCCGCCGACGCCTTCCTGCGCGAGCGCGGCATGTCGATCGGCAAGGCGATCCATCGCTATGAGAGCCTGCAGCGCCAGGCCGCCCGCTTCGAGACCTGGCCCGAATTCGCGCGCCCGGCAGCGCTGATCGGCGAAAGCGACCCGACGCTTGTCCATGGCGCGTGGCAGGAATTCCGGCCCGGCGTCCCGTTGACCGTGACGGGCGCGATCTGGGCGGGCCTCGGCTTCCTCGCGGCCGCGCTTCTGGCCCAGGGCGGCCGCATGGCCGGCCGCGGCACGGCCGGCGCCGCCCGCCGCCGCGGCGTTCCCGCGACGAGGCAGGGCAAGGCGGCCTATGCGGGTGAAATGGTGGGCGGCGCACCGGAAGTGCTGCCCGACCCGGACGGCCCCGCCGCCGATGACGGCCGCCACGTCCGGCATCGCTAGTCTTTCGGAGGAGCCTTCTGCACCACCTCCACCGGCGTGCGCATGATGACCTCGCGATGCGGGAAGGGGATGTTGATGCCGGCCTCCTTGAAGGCGTCCCACAGCGCCAGCAGCACCTGGCCGCGAATATTGGTCAGCCCGCCCTGCGGGTCGGTGATCCAGAAGCGCAGCTTGAAGTCGATCGAGGATGATCCGAAGGCGGTCATCCAGCAGACCGGCTTCTTGTAGTCCACGACCCGCTCGACCGACTGCGCCGCCTCGATGGCGATGCGGATTACCTCATGCGGATCGCTGTCGTAGGAAACGCCGAAATCGACGTCGAGGCGGACATATTTGTCGGAGAACGACCAGTTGATCACCTGCTGGGTGATCAGGTCCTCGTTCGGGATCAGATATTCGCGCCCGTCGCGCGTGATGACCGAGACGAAGCGGGCCCGCAACTCCCGGATCCAGCCGAACGTGTCGCCGAGTTCGATCGTATCGCCCGGCTTGATCGACTTGTCGGCCAGGATGATCACGCCGGAGATGAAGTTCGACACCACCTTCTGCAGCCCGAAACCGAGCCCGACACCCACCGCGCCGGAAAACACCGTCAGCGCGGTCAGGTCGACGCCGATGGCGTTCAGCGCGATCATTCCGGCCAGCACGGTCAGCGCGATGCTCACCACCTTGCCGGCCAGCACCTTGAAGGAGGGCGACAGCTCCGTGGAGGCGGAAATGCGGCTGTCGATGAAGCTCCCGGCGATATGCGCGACCCACAGCAGCACCGTGGTCACCGCGATTGCGCGGAGCACGAACAGCGCCGACAGCCGGAAATCGCCCAGATTGACCGCCAGCCCGTCCAGGAACACCTGCGCCTCGTCGCGCACATCGAGCACGCCGGCGGCGACATAGAGGAAGATGCAGAAGGCGACGAAGCGCGCCAGCGGCCGGCTGCGGATGATCCGTGTCAGCACCGAGGCGGCCAGCCATGTGAAGCCGAGCACCAGCGCCAGCGACAGCATGTAGCTGCGGCTCGGCCATGTCATCGCAAGGATCGCCTCCCGGGCGATCGCCAGGAAGATCAGGAACATCACCCATTCGGTGCGCCGCATGAAGGCGATGATGACGCGCAACAGGCCCGGATTGCCCTTGATCTGCCGGGCCCGCTCCTCCAGCGCCGGCTCGATCTTCAGCGACAACAGATAGGCGACGCCGAAACAGGCGACGATGATCAGGAACTGGTAGAGCGTCCAGGGCTGCGTGACATAACCTTGCAGGAAGCGGAGAAAATCCCCCAGCCGCTGGCCCCATTCGGTGATGTCGTAGCTTTCCATGCCGGGAGATTAGTGCATCTCGCGAATATGGAAAGCTTTTCGGGGCGTTAGCGCTCTGCCAGCGCCGCTTCGCCCCGCTTTTCGCGGATCAGGGTGACGAACCGCTTGAACAGGTAATGGCTGTCTTGCGGTCCGGGCGAGGCTTCGGTGCGGGGACGGTCCCGGCGCGCTTGTCGGAAAAGAACCGGTAGCCAGCGGCGACATGGATTAACTTGCGTTTCGGTCCGTCTTCGATTTCTTGAAAGGGCTTCAAGATGGGCTACGACGAATGGACCGCGATACAGGCGTCGCCCCTGTTTTTCCCCAGTTCTCGCATGCGATATATAATTGGGTGAATTGAAAATACGATCAATCGGATGCTGAAAACATGCAGAGATTATTCTGGATAGAAGTTGATCGCAGCAATGATGCAGACTTGCCGGTTAGTATTTGGGCCGGAGTCGGTGTAACCGCTGAAAATGAATTAGAGGCCAAGAAGATTGCAATTGAAAAAGTCGTTGGGACGAATTGCGACATAGGCAGCTTGACGGCAGTTGTAGTTCAGAGCCTGGAAGAATTGGATCAAAATCACGTGCGACCCAATATTGGAAACTTCCTAAAGAAGGGCGTTTGGTACCCCGTGGGTTATGACGATTAGGCAGCGCTTATTTGACCGGCATCGCGACGTCGTCGTGTGCTCCGAGCGGCCGTCCGATGATCACGGCCTTTCGCGAGGGCGCGAGATCTGCGTTGCGCTCAGGCTTTCCGTGGTAAGTGGCGAAAGTCTTGTGCCGTCTTTTCCATGGCATCTAGCTGCCGGTCGCGTTTCCTAGCGCTCGGCCAGTGCCTCTTCGCCGCGCTTTTCGCGGATCAGGTTGAAGAACCGCTTGAACAGGTAATGGCTGTCTTGCGGCCCGGGCGAGGCTTCGGGGTGGTGCTGCACCGAGAAGATCGGCTTTCCGTCCACCGCGAGGCCGCAATTGGAGCCGTCGAACAGCGACACATGCGTCTCGGTCACGCCCTCCGGCAGCGTCTTGGCGTCGACCGCGAAGCCGTGATTCATCGAGACGATCTCCACCTTGCCGGTCGTGTGATCCTTGACCGGATGGTTCGCGCCATGATGGCCCTGGTGCATCTTCACGGTCTTGGCGCCGAGCGCCAGCGCCAGCATCTGGTGGCCGAGGCAGATGCCGAAGACCGGGATGCCGCTTTCCAGCAGGGTCTTGATCGTCGGAACGGCGTATTCGCCGGTCGCCGCCGGGTCGCCGGGGCCGTTCGACAGGAAGATGCCGTCTGGATTGAGCGCCAGCACGTCCTCTGCGGTCGCCGTGGCGGGCAGCACCGTCACCTTCGCGCCGAGGCCGGTCATCAGCCGCAGGATGTTGCGTTTCACGCCATAGTCGAGCGCGACGATATGGATGTCGCCGTCGCCGACAGTGTATGCGCCGTAGCCCTCGTCCCATACCCACGGCGTCTCGTTCCATGTCGAGGACTGGCCGGAGGTGACGTCCTTGGCGAGGTCGAGGCCGACGAGGCCGCTCCATGCACCGGCGCGCTTCTTTAGCGCCTCGATATCGAACTTGCCGCCCGGATCATGCGCGATGACGGCGTTCGGCACGCCGTGCTCGCGGATATAGGCGGTCAGCGCGCGCGTATCGATGCCCGACAGCGCGACGATGCCGCGCGCCTTCAGCCATGCGTCGAGATGGTCGGCGGCGCGGTAGTTGGAAGGATCGGTGATGTCCGCCTTGAAGATCGCGCCGACCGCGCCGGCCCGCCGCGCCGGGGTCAGGTCCTCGATATCCTCGTCATTGGTGCCGATATTGCCGATATGCGGGAAGGTGAAGGTAACGATCTGCCCGGCATAGGACGGGTCGGTCAGGATTTCCTGGTAGCCGGTGATCGCGGTGTTGAAGCAGACCTCGGCCTCAACTGCGCCCGTGGCGCCGAAACCTTTTCCCTCCAGCACCGTTCCATCTGCCAGAACCAGTACGGCGGTGGGTTTCTCCACCGTCCAGGCGGCAGTCTTTGTTGCGTCAGCGAAGGGCTCGGTCATGAGGTGTCTCGAAACAGTGATTGGGGGGCGTCTTGCTTTTGCGGGCGTTTACCACCATATGCGGGCGCTGAAAACACCGCGGGCGACCGGAAATACCCCGCTTGGAAAGCGATTTGTGGTTCGCCCCGGCTTATGGCTTTTTTATGACCCTGCTGTGTTCACTTTATGGCTGTGGATAAGAAAGTCGAGAAATATCAACGTGTTAACAACGAGGTTGGCTCTTGCCATGCGCTGTGAACGGCGCTATGGTCCGACCACCATCGGGGAGTTATTGCGATGCGCGATGCGATTCAAGCTGCGCTGAAGGATGCTCAAAAATCACAGGATAATTATCGCGTCTGCACGCTCCGCCTCATCTCGGCGGCGGTGAAGGATCGCGACCTGGCCAATCGATCCGCGGGCAAGGATCCGGTTTCCGACGAGGAAATCAGCGAGATCCTGACCAAGATGGTCAAGCAGCGTCGCGAATCGGCGAAATCCTACGAGCAGTCCGGCCGTCTCGATCTTGCCGATCAGGAGCGCGCGGAGTCCGCGGTCATTCTCGAATTCCTGCCCAAGCAGATGTGTCAGGAAGAGGTCGAGCAGGCCTGTCAGAACGTCGTGCAGGAAACCGGCGCCGAAGGGCTGCGCGATGTGGGCAAATGTATGTCCACCCTCAAGCAGCGCTTTGCCGGCCAGATGGATTTCTCCAAGGCTTCGGGCGTCGTGAAGTCGATTTTGCAGCAGTAACGCTGCATTTTTTATTTCATCATCTGAAAATCGCCCAGGCGAGCGGCAGCAGGATCGCGGTTGCCAGCGCGTTGAGGCCCATGGCGAGGCCGGCGAAAGCGCCCGCCACCTCGTTGACCTGCAACGCCCGCGCCGTGCCGATGCCATGCGCGCCGGTGCCCATCGCGAAACCCCGCGACGCCCAGTCCTTCACGCCCGCCAGGTTGAGCGCCAGCGGCCCCAGCGCCGCGCCGAGGATTCCCGTCGCGATCACCAGCACCGCCGTCAGCGACGGCAGCCCGCCGAGAGTGTCGGAAATACCCATCGCCACCGGCGCGGTCACCGATTTCGGCCCGATCGAGATGATCGTGCGCTCGCTCGCCCCCAGCAGCCAGGAAATGCCCATCGCGCTCGTTGCCGCGAAGGCCGAGCCCGTGACGAGGCTCACCGCGATGGCGAGCGCCGATTCGCGCACCCGGTGAAACTGCCGGTAGAGCGGCACCGCCAGCGACACGGTCGCCGGGCCGAGCAGGAAATGCACGAATTGCGCGCCCTCGAAGAAGGTGTCGTAGGAGGTTCCCGTCGCCATCAGGATCGCCACCAGCACGACGACGGCGAACAGCACCGGATTGAGCAGTGGGTTCATGCCGCCGCGCTTGTAGATCCACATGCCGGACTGGTAGGCGACGAGCGTCAGCGTCAGGTGCAGAAGCGGGCTCGCCGACAGGTAGACCCAGACATCCTGCAATTCGGACTGGAGTTCATTCGGCATCGTCCGCGCTCCCCGGCTTCTTCCTGGTCAGCGCCTGCATCATCAGCCCGGTCACCGCGATGGTCGCCATGGTCGAGATCACCAGCGCCACGGAGACGGCAATGCCGTCGCCGGCCAAGAGGCTCAGATGCACCATGATCCCCGTGCCGGCCGGAACGAACAGCAGCGACAGGTTGGAGAGCAGCGCGCCCGAAACCGTGTCGAGCTCCTTCGGGATCGATCCCCTGACCGATAGCCCGGCGAAAAGCAGCACCATGCCGAGCACCGGTCCCGGCACGGGCAGGCCGGTCGCCGCCACGAAGGCTTCGCCGGCCAGCTGGCAAAAGAAGATCAGGGTCAGATAGTTCAGCATCGCACACCTCCGGATTCGGCATGCATATTCGCCAATTCCCGCGCAATTGTCGCGCTCGATGCGGCTCGGCGTCTTCCCTTACGAAAGCAGGGGAGGCCGTCTAAACACATTGTTTGCTTTTTTCTGAAAAAGTCCGCGGCAAAACAAGAATAAGAACTGCGAGCGAAAGAAGGTGTGCCCATGCCGACGTCCGAAGTGTTCGGCCGCCAGGCGGAACCGCAAAAAGACCAGCGCAGCTACGTGAAATTGCGCAATGGCTACATGAAAACCGGGGGAATGGTCGTCGATATCTTTCCCGGCGGGATCGAGCTCGAGATGCTCTCGACCTCCGGGATGAAGTTCGGCGACAATGTCGAACTCCACAGCGACAAGATCGGCTATATTGACGGCATGGTCAGCTGGGTAAAGACCCGCCGCATCGGCGTCGAGTTCGACCGCACCTCCAACAACACGGCCAAGGTGGCCGCGTTCCTGAAGAACTTCCATCAGGGATGAAAAAGGGCCGCTGTCGGCGGCCCGGGAACCGAAGCCGGTTCAGGCGCGGCGGCGAATGCGCCGCACCAGAGCCAGCCCGCCGAACGCCGTCATCATCAACGGCAGCGTCGCCGGCAGCGGAACCGCCGTCAGGCTGAACGACGCGATGTCGTAACCGTCAGTCGACGAGGTGTTTGTACCGAACTCGTCCTTCGTTGCGTCCACGAAGCCGATATAGGAGTAGGCTTCCGGAACCACGAAGAACGCCGTCGTGACCGCGGGCGAACCAAGATTGTTCAGCAATCGAGTGATTTTGGTCCACGTGCTCCCGTCGAACGAGCCGTAGATGTCCACAGCTTCCTTGTGATTCGAAGGATTCGTCACCTCGGCAATGCTGCCGGGCCCGATAAAATCGGGCTCGATGTCGAAGGCCAGAACGCCGTTCAGGCCGAGCGAATAGAAATTACCGGCAGCAGGCAGGTTGAACTCGATGGCGCTGACCGCTGTTCGACTCGGATCGGTACTGCAGGTTGCCGCACCGAACGTGGGCAAATTTGCATCAGTAGGAGACACATCGCTTGCGCAGCTCGCGAAAATGGCGGTGGCGGTCGGAGACGCGAATGCGTTTCCGCCCAAACTCGCTACCGCCGCAAACACGATCGCGAATAATCCGGATTTCAACATTGACCCAACCCCTTGAGTTTGGCGCAGTGAATATAGCAAGAACTGCCGCCTAGTTGAGGTGTATTAACAGGTCTTTAACCAAATTGAAACCGCCATTTGAGTCTTGTCGTTAACGCATAGGTTGCAGAGGCGCGATGACGGCAACGCGTCGCCTGTGAATTGCGGGAACCGCGTCATCATTGCTTGGCCACGGCTTCCCGGCCCCTGTATAAGGGGGCAGATTCCCGAAAAGGCCGTCCATGCGCTTTCCCCAGTCCTTCCTCGACGAGATTCGAGATCGCGTCCCCATTTCCGACGTGATCGGAAAGCGCGTCGCATGGGACAAGCGCAAGACCAACACGTCGCGCGGCGACTACTGGGCCTGCTGCCCCTTCCACGGTGAGAAGACGCCCAGTTTCCACTGCGAGGACAAGAAGGGCCGCTATCACTGTTTCGGCTGCGGCGTCTCGGGCGATCACTTCCGCTTCCTGACCGAGCTCGACGGGATGGCCTTTCCGGAAGCCGTCCAGCAGATCGCCGACATGGCCGGCGTGCCGATGCCCGAGCGCGATCCGGAAGCCGAGCGCCGCGAGGCCGTGCGCGCCACGCTGACCGACGTCATGGAGATGGCGGCGGCCTTCTTCGAGGGGCAGCTGCAGCTTGCCGGCGGCGCCAAGGCGCGCGCCTATCTGCGCGACCGCGGCCTCACCGGCCAGACCCAGAAGAAATTCCGCCTCGGCTATGCGCCCGACAGCCGCAACGCTCTGAAGGAGCATCTGGCCGGCAAGGGCGCGACGAAGGACCAGATCGAGGCCTGCGGTCTCGTCGTCTTCGGCGACGATATCCCGGTCTCCTATGACCGCTTCCGTGACCGTATCATGTTTCCGATCGAGGATGCGCGCGGCAGGGTGGTCGCCTTCGGCGGTCGGGCGCTGTCGCCCGACGTGCCGGCCAAATATCTGAACTCCCCCGAGACGGAACTCTTCCACAAGGGCAATCTCCTCTACAATCTGCGCCGCGCCCGTGAGGCCATGCAGCGCGACGGCACGGTCGTCGCCGTCGAGGGCTACATGGATGTCATCGCCCTCGATCAGGCCGGCATCTCCAACGCCGTCGCGCCGCTCGGCACGGCGCTGACCGAAAACCAGCTCAACCTGCTCTGGCGCGTCACGCAGGAGCCGGTTCTGTGTTTCGACGGCGACAAGGCGGGCGTCCGCGCTGCCTGGCGCTCGCTCGATCTCGCCTTGCCTGGCCTGAAGCCCGGCCGTTCCGTCCGCTATGCCTTGCTGCCCGAGGGCAAGGATCCCGACGATCTCGTCAAGGCCGGCGGGCGCGAGGCGTTTGATACGGTTTTGAAGGCCGCCAAGCCGCTCGCCGACATGCTCTGGTCGCGCGAGACCTCCGGCCGGGTCTTCGACACGCCGGAACGCCGCGCCGAACTGGAAAAGAATTTGCGCGAGGCGGCCGGCCAGATCGCCGACGAGAGCGTGCGCCGCCATTACGGCCAGGCGATGCGCGAGCGCATCCAGGCACATTTCGGCGCGCCGCAGCAGGCGCGCGGCGGCAATCGTGGTGCGAATAGCCGCTATGGCGGGCAGGGCAGGGGCCGCGGCGGCGGCGTCGGCGGAATGGCCGGCGGGCGTCTCGCCATCTCGGAAAGCCTGACGCGCTCGCGCCTGCTGACGGCGGGCGGCGACGAGATGCCGCTGCGCGAGGCCGCGCTGGTCGCGACTGTGCTCACCCATCCGGACCTGCTCGCCGATCATTTCGACGATTTCACCGGCCTCGATCTCGACCATAACGGGCTGGAGCGGCTCAGAAGCGCCATTCTCGACGCCTGCGCCACCGGTCGTCCGCGCAGCCGCGACGCGTTGCTCGAGCATCCGGCGCTCGCCTCCCAGAAGGCGACGGTGGAGGCGCTGGAGAAGCTGATCCGCCGCGCGCGGCTGTGGACGGCGACCGCCGAGGCGGCCCACGAGGACGCGCAGGAAGGCTTCACCCAGGCCCTGCGCCTGCACCGTCGCGCCAAGTCCTTGCGCCGCGAACTGCGTGCCGCCGAGGCCGCGCTGGGCTCGGAAGCGAGTGACTTCAACTTCGGAAGGCTCGCCGACATCCGCAAGGAGATCGACGAGACCGAATCGCTGGAAGCGCTCGTTGACGGCTTCGGCGTCTCCTCGGGCCGTCCGTCGCGGTCTTTCTGACCGGAAGGGCCGCCATACCGGCTTTTTTGCGCGAATCGGCGCCGCAGGTGTTGACGCCTGCCCGAATCGCGGGAATCAAGAAACTTCCGGGTCGCTCCCGGTATTTTGGTCGGTTTGCAAGCTCGTTTTACATCGCGCCATTGGATTGGCGCGAACTGCGCCTAGATTAGGGGTAATTGGCAATTAACAACCTTCGCATATCGCTGTTCCCGGACGATTCGGGAGCGGACACGCGACGCACACCGAACGGGTGACCTGACAGGCGGGAGCGCGGCCCTCGACGACCGACGCCGGAGACAAGAATTTCATGGCAACCAAAGCAAAAGAAAAAACCGAAGCAGAAACCGCACCCGAGCAGGCGGCCCCCGACGGCCCGTTGCTCGACCTGACCGCCGACAGCGTGAAGAAGATGCTGCGCCTCGCCAAGAAGCGCGGTTATGTCACGATGGACGAGCTCAATGCGGTTCTGCCTTCGGAAGAGGTGACCTCCGAGCAGATCGAGGACACCATGTCCACCCTGTCGGAGATGGGCATCAACGTCGTCGAGGACGACGAGGTCGAAAGCGACAACGACAATTCCTCCGATGACGAAGAGGATAGCGGCTCCACCGAACTGGCCACCACCACCGGCAGCGCCGTCACCACGACCGCCCGCAAGAAGGAGCCGACCGACCGCACCGACGACCCCGTGCGCATGTATCTGCGCGAGATGGGCACGGTCGAGTTGCTGTCGCGCGAGGGCGAGATCGCCATCGCCAAGCGCATCGAGGCCGGCCGTGAGACGATGATCGCGGGCCTCTGCGAGTCGCCGCTGACCTTCCAGGCCATCATCATCTGGCGCGAGGAACTCAACGAGGGCAACATCCTCCTGCGCGACATCATCGACCTCGAGGCGACCTATGCCGGTCCCGAGGCCAAGCAGGCGCCCAAGGTGCCGACGCCCGAAGAGATCGAGCAGGCCAAGAAGGAGCGCGAGGAAAAGGAACGCGCTCTTCGCCAGCCGCGCCGCTCCGACGACATCACCGATGTCGGCGGCGAGGGCCAGCAGGAGGAAGACGACGACGACGAGGACGAGGTCAACCTGTCGCTCGCCGCGATGGAGGCCGAGCTGCGCGAAGGCGTCATGGAGACGCTCGACACGATCGCCTCGACCTATTCCAAGCTGCGCAAGCTGCAGGACCAGCACGTCGAATCGTCCCTGTCGGACACCGACGCCCTGTCGCCCAGCCAGCAGAAGCGCCTGAAGCAGCTGAAGGACGAGTTGATCACCGACGTGAAGTCGCTGTCGCTCAACAACCAGCGCATCGAGGCGCTGGTCGAGCAGCTCTATTCGATCAACAAGCGCCTCGTGCAGAACGAGGGCCGCCTGCTGCGCCTCGCCGAAAGCTACGGCGTCGCCCGCGAGGAATTCCTGCGCGAATATCACGGCTCCGAGCTCGACCCGAACTGGACCGACCGCATCGGCGGCCTGTCGGCGCGCGGCTGGCGCGAATTCGCCAAGGAACTGGCGGCCATCGACGAGCTGCGCTCCGAGATCCAGGAACTGTCGACGGAAACCGGCATCTCGATCGGCGAGTTCCGCCGCATCGTCAACCAGGTCCAGAAGGGCGAGCGCGAGGCGCGCATCGCCAAGAAGGAAATGGTCGAGGCGAACCTGCGCCTGGTGATTTCCATCGCCAAGAAATACACCAACCGCGGCCTGCAATTCCTTGATTTGATTCAGGAAGGCAACATCGGCCTGATGAAGGCGGTCGACAAGTTCGAGTATCGTCGCGGCTACAAGTTCTCCACCTACGCGACATGGTGGATCCGGCAGGCGATCACCCGTTCGATCGCCGACCAGGCCCGCACGATCCGTATCCCCGTGCACATGATCGAGACGATCAACAAGATCGTCCGCACATCGCGCCAGATGCTGCACGAGATCGGCCGCGAGCCGACCCCGGAGGAGCTGGCCGAGAAGCTCGCCATGCCGCTCGAAAAGGTCCGCAAGGTCCTCAAGATCGCCAAGGAGCCGATCTCGCTCGAAACGCCGGTCGGCGACGAGGAGGATTCGCATCTCGGCGATTTCATCGAGGACAAGAACGCGGTCCTGCCGATCGACGCCGCCATCCAGGCGAACCTGCGCGAGACGACGACCCGCGTGCTGGCGTCGCTGACGCCGCGCGAGGAACGTGTGCTCCGCATGCGCTTCGGCATCGGCATGAACACCGACCACACGCTGGAAGAAGTCGGCCAGCAATTCTCGGTCACCCGCGAACGCATCCGCCAGATCGAGGCCAAGGCGCTGAGGAAGCTCAAGCACCCGAGCAGGTCGAGGAAGCTCAGGAGCTTCCTGGATAGCTGATCAACCCGCGATGCCGACGATCTCGATATTCTTCGGCATCGTGATCCAGATGTATTGGCGCGACCACAATCCGCCGCATATCCACGCTCTCTATCAGGGCCATGAGGCCCTGTTCGATATCGCGACCGGCGCAGTCATTGGTGGTTCCTTGCCTCGTAAGGCCGAGCGGATCGTATCCGAGTGGATCGAGTTGCGCAGGCCTGCCTTGTCGGAAAACTGGGAGCGTGGCAGACTCCATCAACCATTCAACCAGGTTCCCGGAGCCGATGTCGAATGATTGAGATCGTAAAGATCATCAAAGTGACCCCCCTCGGCGGCCACAGTCTCCATGTGCGCTTTTCAAATGGAGACGAAGGCGAGGCAGACTTCCGCTGGATCGCCGATGCGACCGGCGCGATGGTCGAGCCGCTCGCCGACGAGGCCTTCTTTGCCCGCGTCTTTCTCTCCAATGGCGTTCTGACCTGGCCCAACGGTTTTGATATCGATTCGATTAGTTTGCATCAGGAAATGGCGGAGCAGAACCGCCTGCGGAAAACCGCCGCATGACATGATTGCAGGCTCTCCGCGGTCACGGGATCATAACTGCGGAAAATTACAGGATCCCGGCGGAAACGCCGGATTTTTATTGTCACCGCCTCATGCTGTGCCGATCTCTCCCGGAGTAGAGTAGTAGAGACTCGATGCGCGCTCCCCTGAATCGCCTCGACCGCCTCTGGCGCCGCCGCCTGCGCGACCCGCTGCGTGCGCGCTGGCGCGGCTGGCGCTATCGCGCCATGCCGATCGCCATGGTGACGGGCAGCAAGGGCAAGTCGACCACCACCCGCCTCCTGGCCGCCATCCTTCGCGAAATGGGCCACACCGTCGGCGTCGCCACCACCAACGACGCGCGCATCGGTGACGAGATCCTCCATGTCGGCGACGTGGCCGGATTTACGGGCGCGAAATTCGTGTTCGCGGACGGGCGCGCCACGGCGGCGGCGCTGGAAACCGCGCGCGGCGGCGTCATCCGCCATGGTCTCTATCTCCGCCCCGTCACGGCCGCGGCGCTTCTCAATGTCGGCAATGATCATATCGGCACGGACGGCGTCGCGACAGTCGATGACATGGCTCTGGTCAAGCGCCGTGTCATCGATGCCGCGCGCTGCGTGGTCCTCAACGCCGACGATGCTCGCTGCGCCGCATTGACCGGGCGCTATCGGACCCGCCGCGTGCTCCTGTTTTCGCTTCATTCCGCCAGCCCGCAGGTCGCGGCGCATCTGGCGGTAGGCGGTAAAGCTGTCATCGTCGATGCCGACCGCGATGTCGCGATCCTCCGGCCCGGCAGTCCGGCACGCAAGCTAATGGCAGTCGCCGATATCCCGGTCACGCAGGGCGGCCGCATCGGCCATTTCATCGCCGATGCGCTGGCCGCCGCCGCGCTCGGTCTTGCGCTCGGTGCGGATGACGAGGCGATAAGGCGAGGGCTCGCCGCTTTCGCCGCGGGCCCGGCGCAAAATCCCGCGCGGATGAATTTCATGCCCGGCTATCCGGTCACGATCATGGTCGACCAGGCGCTCGAGGCGACGGTTTTCACGCAAGTCGCCCGCCATGCCTGCGACATCGCCGGGGAGGGGCCGCGCCTCGCGGTCCTCTCCAATGTCGGCAACCGTACGGACGACCATCTGCGCGCGATGGGCCGCGCCGCCGGCGCGATCTATCCGAAACTGATCGTCTACGAGGACGAGGAGACCCGGCGCGGCCGCGCACCGGGCGAAATTGCCGGCCTGATCGCCGAGGGCGCGCATGAAGCCGGCCTGCAGGGCGAGGCCGTCGAGATCCTGCTGGATCGGGACGCGGCGATGGTTCGCGCGGCGCATAGCGCTGTGCCGGGCGGTCTCGTCCACATCGTCGCCCAAACGGGCGATCCGGCCGCCCTGGTCGAGGCGGCGTTCGGTCCGCCCGCCGCCAGCCTAAAGGATGCGGTGCCCTGCTGATGCGCTTCTCGGTCCGCCACGAAACCCTCTATCGCTATTCCGCGCCGGTACGCCTCGGCGATCACCTGCTGCGCCTGACCCCGCGTCCCGACGATGTCGCGACGCTGACGCATGCGATCGAGATCGAGCCCGCTCCCGCCTGGCGGGAGGAGGCTTCGGATGAATTCGGCACGCCGGTGACGCGTCTGCGTTTCGAAGGCGAGACCGCGTCGCTGAAAATCGTCAGCCGTTTCGAGGCGGAGGCCCGCGCTCGCGTGGCCCCGCCCGATGACGGGCCGGACCTGCCTTGGGCCGGGATCGGGATGGACACATATCTGGGAAGCGGCGCGGACACGGAAGTGCAGGCTTTCGCCCGCGAACTCGCCGCCGCAAGCAATTGGCGCGCCGGCGCTTTTCTGGACCGGCTCAACCGGACGCTTTTCGAGCGCATCGACCGGCAGATCCGCGCCGACGGCGATGCGCGCAGCGCCGCCGAGACGTTGCGGCTCGGCAGTGGCGCCTGCCGCGACCTGACGGTCCTCTTCATGGAGGCCTGCCGCTCGCTCGGCATCCCGGCGCGGTTCGTCAGCGGCTACCAGGCCTTTTCAGAACGCCTCGACGGCCGCCGCCACATGCATGCCTGGCCGGAGGTCTTCCTGCCGGGTCACGGATGGCGCGGCTACGATCCGACCCATGGCGAGCCGGTCGCCGGCACCCATATCGGCCTCGCCGCCGCGCCGGACCAGGCCGCGACCATGCCGGTGGAGGGCGGTTACTGGGGCGACAACGTCACCTCGACGCTCGAATATCGTCTGGAAATCGACGCGCCCTAGATAACAAATCCGGCGCATCCGTCGCATGACCGCCAGAATCATGTCTGTAGTGAAAGCCGGACCGCGGCAACGCATGAATTGAAGAACCGATGACGATCACGCCGGACGAAAGACCGGATCGCGAAGAACCGCAGCGCGCCCCGACGCGCTGGCGCGAGCGCTGGGGCGTCCCCGCCTCGGTGGCCGCGCATGTCCTCGTCATCGCGCTCTTGCTCTTCGGCCTGCCGCTGCCGCAATTCGAGCCGCCGCAGCCCGAGGCGATCGCCGTCGAACTCGTGCCCCCGCCCGAGCCCGCGCCGCAGGAAGAGGAGCAGCCAGAGGAAGAAGACACGGCGGAGGAAGAGCCGGAACCGCCGACCGACCAGGCGGCCGCGGCCGAACAACATCCGGACGCGCCGCCGATCCAGGTGCTGCGCCCCGTCTTCCAGTTCGGCGAGCAGGACGCCGGACCGCGCGAGGCGACCGACGGCAGCGCGTCGGAGGAGGCCGAGACCGAGGACCCCGCGCCCGATCCCGAGCCGGAGCCCGTCGACGAGGCGGCCGCGCCGCTGCCGGCCGAAAAGCCGCCCATCGAACTGGCCGAGGCGCGAACCCTGTTCTCCCGCGCCGTGACGGACGATCCCGCCGCCATGACCGCGATGGCCGGTCTGCCGCGCGAGATACGCGGCAGCGAGCTCTGCACCACCGAACTGCGCGAGCAGTTGCGCAACGCCACGCCGCCCTATTGGCCGGAGCTGCTGCCGGCCTACCGGCTCGGTGCCGGCGCCGTGCTGGAGGTGCGCGAAGCGGCCTTTCGCGCCCGCGGCCAGTGGTACGATCTGAGCTTTCGCTGCGAGGTCGACGCGGACGCCACCCGCGTCGTCTCCTTCGCCTTCAGTGTCGGCGAGGCGATCCCGCGCGACCAGTGGCGCGCCCGCGGCTTCCCCGGCGGCTGATCCCGCCGCGACATATGCGCCCAATGGCATGTTTGCCGGTGGAATTCACCGGCCCTTCACATGATATCCGCCCGGAAACCCCCGGAGTGCCCCCATCCATGCAATCGCTTGCCGCCCTTCTCGACCAGCTTCCCTGGAACATCGTCATCATCGCCTGCCTGACGCTCGGCCTCGCGCCCTTCGTCCCGGAGCCGCATATCTGGGAAAAGCTGAAGATGCTCGCCGGCGGCACCCTGTCGAAACCGATCGACATCTTCGACCTCCTGATGCACGCCGCGCCCTTCCTCGTCGCCGCCCTCAAGCTCGCCGTCCCGCTCGTGGCGGCGAAATAGGGCCTCGCCTCACGCCTGCGCCGGCAGGCTCCAGTCGATCGGCTCCAGCCCGTTTTCGATCAGGAACGCATTCGCCTTCGAGAACGGCTTCGAGCCGAAGAAGCCGTTATGCGCCGAGAGCGGCGAGGGGTGCGGCGACTTGATCACGCAATGCTTCGTCGTGTCGACGAAGCTCGCCTTGCGCTGCGCATAGGAGCCCCACAGGATGAACACCACCGGCTCGTCGCGTTCGTTGACGAGGCGGATGATCGCGTCGGTGAAGCGCTCCCAGCCCTTGCCCTGGTGCGAGGCTGCGCGATGCGCTTCCACCGTCAGCACCGCGTTCAACAGCAGTACGCCGCGCTCCGCCCAGGCGTCGAGACAGCCATGGTTCGGCGGATCGATGCCCAGGTCGGCCTTCAGCTCCTTGTAGATATTGACCAGCGACGGCGGAACGCGCACGCCGGGCCGCACCGAGAAACACAAGCCATGTGCCTGTCCCGGTCCGTGATAGGGGTCCTGGCCCAGGATCACCACGCGGACATTGTCCAGCGGCGTCGCGTCGAGCGCGTGAAACCATTCGCCGCCCGGCGGAAAGATCCGCTTTCCGGCCGCCTTCTCCGCCGTCAGGAACTGCTTCAGCGCGCCCATGTAAGGGCTGTCGAACTCGCCTTGCAGCGGTGTCAGCCAGCTTTCGTGGAGTTTGACCATGCCTCTCGCCCCGGTGCGCGTCCGCCCGGATCGTCACACGGGAAGGGCCGCCAATCCAGTTCGCGGCCCAAACTTCCCCGGCTTTCGCGGATGGCGTCAGAAGCTGTGGGACAAACGGGCCCTGACGAAGAACCGCGTCGCGTGCTCCGAGGAAAAGCCGGCATCGGCCTGTTCGTTCGGGTTCTGCGGTGCAAAGAAGCTGGTCACGGAAGGAAGGCAGGAGAATTCGGCCTCGCCGCCCAGTTTCCACCCCTCGGCGAATTCATAGGTGACCGATGCGGTCAGCGCCCCGCCGACCGAGAGGCCGTTTTTCGAATAGTCGGTCATCTGCATGATCGGCGCGCCGCCAGCCTGCGAATATTGGTGATAGCTGCCTTCGCCGCTGTGATAGCCGAGATAGAGATCGCCGCCGATGCTGGTTTTCAGCTTGCCGTCCAGTTGCGGCTTGAAACCCACGTGAACGCCGGTGCGTATCCCGTAATAGCGATCCTTGGCGTCGAGATCCCATTGCTGCGAATAGCCCGCATAGGCCGAGCCGTTATAGGTCAGCTGCGTGTCGCCCGAGGCGCTGGTCTTCAAATCCTCGTAGAAGACGCCGAGCCGTCCCCTGACGCGCGTGTTGTCGTCGCCGATCGGCAACGCGACCTTCAGGCCGAAATTGGCGCGGTTCCAGCTATTCTCCAGATGGCCCTGCGCCTCGACCCCGAAACCGGGCGATGACGCGATCGCGCCGGTGGAGGGCGCCGGCTCGAAATAGGTGTAGCCGACGCCGGTGACGCCGTCATAGCCGACCATCGCGTCGCCGGAATAGTCCGCGTCGCCCCAGGCGCCCTCATAGCCGCCATAGACGCCCACGACCGGCAACTTGCCGATGCTGGCGCCGCCATAATCGCCGGAGGTGCGGAAATCGAGGCTGACCCCGCCGCGCTGGATGTAGTCGCCGAAGCGCGCCGCGAAATTCTCGTTGCCGTCGCCGCCGCCATCGGTGACGACGGTTCCGCCGCCGAGTTGATGCGTGTTCTCGATCCAGGAAACGCCGCCGCGCACATAGCCGGTGATGCGCAGGCGGGTGTCGGTTCCCGGAATGTAGAAATACCCCGCGCCGGCGTTTTCGCCGACACGGACATAGTTCGCTTCGGAAACCTCGCCCTCGACACCCGTATAGCGCCACGCGATGTCGGAGCTGTGCACGCTGCGCACCGTGCCATAGGAGCGGGCAAACGCGCCTTTCGCGACATCGGCGTCCTGATCGGATGTCTGCGCCACCTCGCCCGTCAGGCGAAGTCCCTCGGTGAAAAGCGCTTCGTACTTGCCGGCGTCTTTCTCGTCGATGCCATAGCGCCGGTACTTGTCGAGTTCCGATCTGATCTCGCGCAGCCGCAGCAGTTCCCATTGACCCGGCCCGACGCCGTCGCCCGAGAGGACCCGCGCGAGGATCTCGAGATCGCTTGGAAGCGATTGGGCCCACGTCGCCTGTGTTCCCGCCAGAACGATGGTTGTCGCCGTAACGGCCGCCGCGATAGTCGTTTTCCGCATCCTGTCCCCCGCCAACCCCGTGTGAGATTCTGTCGAAGGGGAAGAAAGCGGAATTGGATGCCCGGCGCGTCATGCAAATTCATTACATGGCGTCGTTTTCGCGAGAAACGTGGTCAGGCGAGGATCATCCGCACCAGCTCGGCCTGGCGGCGCGCGCCGGTCTTTTCCAGCACGCGCTGCATGTGAACTCGCGCGGTATTGGTGGAAATCCCTTGCGTCTCGGCATGTTCGGCGACGCTCGCCCCGCCGGCGATGCTTTCGACCAGCCGCGTTTCGGCCGGCGTCAGCCGGTGCTCGGCGGCAAAGCCTGAAATGTCGGGCGCTTCGCCGCCCGGCGCCATCCGCGCGAACACTTCAGCCATCTCCTCGCGGATATCGCCCGGCAGCCAGGCCGCGATCTCGCGCACCCGTTCCTCCCACAGCGGTTCGGAACCGATCGGCACGCCGTTCAGCGACATGTCGGCGAAATTCGCGCCGAGCGTCTCCGGGTCGGCGCCCTCCGCCGCGTCGCCGTCATCCTCGCGATTCTTGCCCATGGCCGTCCCCGTGCTATCACTGGTTGCCGTGTCAGAGGAGACGTAACCGTGGCTGTCGCCGGTCAGATACGCCTGCCCAACAACATCAATAGCACGCTTGGCGCGCTCGAGGCCCGCGAAATCGCCTTTCGCGTCGGCCGGGCGGCCGGCCCGGTCTGGCGGTCGGTCGACGCGGTCATGGCGCGCGGCGAGAACGCAATCACCAAATGGTGGCTGGCGCGGCTGATCCGGCGCGCCACAGCGATGGACGAGGCCGAGGCGCTCGCCTGGCTGGACCGCGTCCGCCGCGATGCGGCCGGCGGCTCCTGGTCGATCCTGCCGGACGACACCGGCATCCTTTCGATGGCGAGCCACATGCTGCCCGCCTCCCTGCGCCCCGCATCGGCAAAGGGCAGGGCGGCCGCCGGGTTCGACGGCGATCCCTCGCAGCCGGTCTTCTTCTATGTCGCCGGCGGCGGTTTCATGCTGCCGCCGACGCCGCGCCAGCGCGCCATCGCCGACGAGCTTGCCGCCGGCTTCGGCGCCCGCGCGGTCATGGGCGCGCATCGTCTCGCGCCGGAACACCCGCATCCGCTCCCCGTCGAGGATCTGGCCGACCACTATCTGTCGCTCCGCGAAAGCGGCGTGCCCGAAACCAATATCGTCGTCGGCGGCGATTCCGCCGGCGCGACCCTTCTGCTCTCCATGCTCCTGATGCTGCGCGACCGCGGCGAGCCCATGCCCGCCGGCGCGTTGCTCTTTTCGCCCTGGACCGATCTCGCCATGCGCGGCTGGTCCTATGTCACCAAGGGGGTCTCCAGCGACAGCCCCTTCCGCATGGAAACGGCGGCCTTCGCCGCGCGGCTCTATCTCGGCGACACCCTGCCGACCGCGCCGCAAGCCTCGCCCGCTTATGCCGACCTCGACGGCCTCCCGCCCATCGCCGTCCATTGCAGCCGCTACGACATGCATTTCGACGACGCCGTCAATCTCGCCGAACAGGCCGACGCCGCGGGCGTCCCCGTCCGCGTCAACTACTGGGAAAGCCCGCGCCACCACCTCGAACGCTTCCGCTCCCGCCAGGCGAAGGAGAGCATCGAGCTTGCCGCCGGAATAGCGCGGGGGTGGCTGGAGGGTGTGTGAACGGTGAATCGCTTGGCACGCCAGTCCCGATATCGGCGATTAGCGGAGCCGTCCAACAAGGTCGTCATCCTCGGGTCCTGCCCGAGGATGACGGCGGTGGGATAGCCATCGCGGCAAACCGCCGGAAACCCGGCACTCCGCGCCAATCTTGTCCACCGCCCTCCACCCTCCCTTACCCTTGTGGTGCCCTTTCATTGGAAGCCGGGTCTAGAACCGACGGCCTGGGAAAGGGACGGTTCCTGGTGTTCGTGCTGAGGTGGCGCGGATGGGGCAGGCGCGATGGATGACCGTCGCGTGAATGTTCCGAACCAGGGTGGCTTATCGGTCGTGGCGTGGCCGTTCCGTGCTCCGTTTCCCTGCGGGGTAGCAGCAGCGGAGGGTCGAGCCCGGATCAGCCAGCAGCGCATCCGCGAGGGACGCGGGCAACAGAT